>Ga0335080_10001568_pt1 | contig 22433 bp, 15 predicted proteins | sample Lox_Sample_34_FD_206720 | JGI IMG/M metagenome (GOLD analysis project Ga0335080, IMG submission 206720) | Soil microbial communities from Loxahatchee National Wildlife Refuge, Florida, United States - Lox_Sample_3.4 | ecosystem: Environmental > Terrestrial > Soil > Wetlands | place: USA...
GGCGGAAGCTTCGGCTGCGATGTCGCGGCGACGAGCCTCGGCAAGGGCACGCCAGGCAGTCCAGCGGAATCGCATCATTTGATGAAGCGTGGCAAAGCCTTCGAGCGTGAGCGGAACGGCCGGCAACTGTCCGGCGTCGACTGGCGCGGCTGCGTGGTGAGTTGGATTCATGATTCCCCCGCGGTCTGAGGTGCAAACATTGTAAATCGTGGCGGGAGGATGGTCAGGGATTGCGTGGCTGCAAGCTGAGAACACCGGACAGCAATTGCGGCTACCCGCGCCCGTGTGCTACAAGCGCAGTATGGGTAAATGGATTAAAGGTCGGCCGAAGCGAGGCCAAAAGCGTGGCAGTGGTTCTAGCGAACAGGGTAAGGCACCAGAGCCGTTGCAGCCAAAATATTTTGAGGCTGACGTGGGGGAAAAACCGACGGCAGAAATGGCTCCGCCACCACCGCGGGCGCCGGAACCTCCTGAGCCCCAGCCACAACCAGAGGGCGAGCCTGCGACGGTAACGTCGACGGTCGAGGGTGGGCGCCCACTTCGGCGTCGTCGCCGGCGCGGGGGACGCGGAGGTGGGCCGCGGCCCGGGATCGACAATGTGACGAGAGGTCTTAGTGACGAAGTGCCAGGTGCTCCGGCCTCGGAAGGGGCTGTCGTTTCCGACACTTCATCTGTTCCCGGCAATGTCGCTGCCGTGCCGATTGATACGGCCAGCCCCGACACGGTTGCAGCCGAGTTGCCGCCGACAGCTGCGCCCGCAGCCAAGCCGCGTCCCAGCAAAGGAGTTGTGGTGCTGGCCATCGGCTTGCCGGGCTCGGGAAAGAGCTCATGGTTTAAACGCCATAGTATTCGACCGTTGTCGAGCGATCTGCTGCGCGAATTACTGTTCGACGACGCCGAAGAGCAGCGTTTTCAGGATCTCGTTTTTTCCAATCTGCGGTCGATGCTGAAAGCGCGGCTGATTGCGCGGCGTCCGTTGAGTTACATCGACGCGACCAATCTGAACCCGCATGATCGGCATAGCTGGATCAAGCTGGCCAAGGATTATGGATACGACGTGCAAGGATTGTTTTTTGATGTACCGCTCGAAGTCTGCCTGGAGCGACATGCCCGCCGCGGCCGGGTTGTGCCGGAAGACATCATGCGCAAAATGGCGGCGAAGCTGAAGGCCCCGACATTTGATGAGGGTTTCTCGAAAATCACAGTCGTTCGCGTGAAGAAGAAAGAGTGAAGCAAGCTTAGAGGATGGTTCTAGGCCCTGGCGCGCTGTTCTCGAGTGACGCCAGGGCACGCATGGTTGCGGGCCTTTTCGTGCGGAGGTGCGTCCGGAATTATCCCTTCAGGTAGGGCAGCAGCTCCTTGAACGCGGGAGCGCCTGAGGACTTCATCAACTCATAGATCACCATCTCAGTCGAGGAAAGGATGGCGCCGGCGGCGCGCATTCGTTCCAGACCAATGCGCCAGTTCAGTTCGGTGCGCGAGCTGACCGCATCGGATGCCACATGCACCAGGTAGCCTTCCCGCAATGCTCCCAGTGCCGTTTGCATGACGCAAATGTGGGTTTCCATTCCGCACAGAATGGCCGTGGTGCGCCGCCCGGGCAGGCGCTTGAGCAGGCTGCAGAAAGCGTCGCTGCCAAAGCAGGAAAACATCAGCTTGTCGACCGACGGAGTATCGGGAAGGAGCGCGGCAATTTCCGGCACTGTCGCGCCAAGGCCTTTTGTATATTGCGTGCTGACCATAGCAGGAATTTTCAGAATTCCCGCCAGACGAATGAGCAGTTGTGCATTCCGAACAAGCCGCTCCTTTTCCCAGATGGGCGGAAGCAATTTTTCCTGGATGTCAATGACCAGGAGCGCACACTGCTCGGGCACGAGCGAGCGGCGGGCCATTTCGGCGGAATCGGTGGTGGCGGCAAGGTTCTCAAAGGTGGTGGCCATGATTATCCTTTCCTGTAGAACATTTAACTCAGGCCTGAAGGAATTTTACCGCGGGAGATCACAGCATAGCGCGGCATCGTAGACCCGGCAGTATACGGAAATGTATGTCGCGAGCGCTGCGGGCTTGTCTCGTGCGCCGCCCCGGGAATGGCGCGACGCAGTGTTCAAGCCGGACGAACACGACCAATGCCGTATTGACCGCGTTTCCCCTGGACCCTAGAATGAAAGGGCACGTATTGGCAGGCATGCTCCGCTGCCCCCTCGTTCAACGGCAGGACAGCTGACTCTGGATCAGCATATCGGGGTTCGAATCCCTGGGGGGCAGCCAAATCAGTGACTATTACCCCAACCGCTGACATCAGGGCCGCCGTGCGCCATCTCTTCGACCAGTTTCCGACGTTCCGAGCGAGCATGAACTCCGCGACCATCCGCTCCTGGGCGTTAATTTATACCCGTTCGCGCATTCTTGGTCTGGCAACATCAGTCGGCTTAGAATCGTTCGGACTGGCTGCTGGATTGTAGATGCCTCGCGGGGCGATACCTGCCCTATCCCAGGTACTCAATAAGTCTAGATATTCAATAAACAATCAGAGAGCGCAATAAAGCTTAGAACGGTTTGCAGGTTAGGGGTTTGTCGATGGCTCTTTGGCACAGTGGTGACAAACGGCGATCAGGTTCGGGCCGGAGAAGCGGCGTGATCAGGACCCGGCGGAAGCATCTTGTGCGGCAGAGTTGAGCTTGTAGTGCTTGAGCTTGGCGTAGAGAGTGCTGCGGGCGATGTCGAGCCTGCGTGCAGCAGCTTCAATGCGGCCCCCTTCGGCCTGCAAAACCTGGCTGATGTGATCGCGTTCCACCTGCTCCAGCGTCTTGCCAAGATTGTCGCTTGCGACCTCCGGCCAATCGTTCTGATCGAAGTGCAGATTCCTCTCGGTGATTACGCGAGTTCCACTTAACAGGACGGCCCGTTCGAAAACATTCCGCATTTCACGGATGTTGCCTGGCCATGAATAACTCTGCAGGTGCCGCATCGCTTCGGGAGTGATCTCCACCTTGCCGCAGCCAAGTTCCGTGGAGAGCCGCTCAAGCAGGTGATCTACGAGCTGGGGCATATCTTCAAAGCGCTCGCGAATGGGTGGGACAAGAAGGGGAATGGTGCTGATGCGGAAGAACAAATCGCTGCGGAAGCGGCTGTCGCGTATCAACTGGCCCAGGTTCTGGTGGGTGGCGGCTACGAGCCGGATGTCAACCCGGCGGTCCCGAACATCTCCCAGGCGGCGAAACTGCTTTTCTTCCAACACCTTGAGAATCTTGGCCTGAACCTGGAGGTCCACGTCGCCGATCTCATCCAGGAAGAGAGTCCCTTTGTGGGCAACCTCAAGAAGGCCGGCTTTGCTCTGGACCGCTCCGGTGAAAGCGCCTTTTTCATGGCCAAACAGTTCCGTTTCCAGAAAATCGCGGCTCAGCCCGCCACAATTAAGATCCACCAGCGGTTCTTTCGCACGGGCACTGTGCTCGTGAATCCAACGAGCGAGCACGCTCTTTCCCGTGCCGGTTTCTCCATGTATCAAGACGGGACTTCCGGCGGCGGCGACTCGGTTGGCGACCTCCGCGAGTGCCCGGATGACGCTGCTGGTTCCAAGGAAAGGGTTGATGCCATCGCGGTTGCATCGGGTACGGTCAAAGGCCTGTTTGCGCCGGTTCCTCTGATTTTCGAGACAACGCTCCAGCATGACGACCAGGGTGGGCATATCCAAGGGCTTGGTGAGGAAGTGCTCGGCTCCCATCTTAATGGCCTGCACTGCCAGCTCGATCGAGGCATGGCCGGTCATCACGATAATGGGAATGGAGGGGTCGAGTTCATGGAGGCGTGGCAGAGTTTCTAGGATGTTACCGTCTGCCATGCTGTAATCGAGCACTGCGGCGTCGGGCTTGGCGGAGATGAAAATGGATTCGGCCTGGCGGCAAGAGTTGCCCGGCACGACCTCGAATCCCCGCTTCTCCAGGAACACCTGGACGCCGGCGAGGAAATCGGGCTCGTCATCAGCGACCAGAATGCGGCTTTCAGCCATGAGTTGCCACTAACCTCCCGAAGGACACAATACGGCCCATCGGCATTAGAATTGTCTAACTCATTGTAGTTTTTTCGAACAAGCCCTTTAGCGGTTTGTCGACCATTCTGATTACTGTCGTAATAGGAGATGGGGCTCCACTCGGAGGGAGTTGGCGCAGTGCTGCACTACGCCATGACATTTTCCAATGTTATGGGCTCAGGTGGCGCCTGGTTTTCATAAAGAGGAACTGGAGCGCGGTTAGGAACTTGCCCGCTACCAGCCGCTTGCCGCTTTTGCCTGTTTGGCTTGGTCGAGGGTTTCACGCACTTTGCGCAGCAACAAGTCGGAATCGAAGGGTTTGGTAATCAGGACGTTTCCGCCAGCGATTACGGGCTCGAGTACCTTCTCTCTCGCATAACCGGTCATGAAAATTGAGCGAATAGCTGGGTAAAGGGCGCGCACGGCATCAGCGAGTTCGGGCCCTCCCATTCCTCCGGGCATAACGATGTCGGTGACAAGCAAGTCGACCGCGCCATGAAGGGAGGTCAGAAGGGATAACGCGTCGGCCCCGTTCGGAGCGGAGAAGACTGTGTAACCGGCCTTGGTGAGCACGGCTCGGATCAAGTCCTGGAGTGCCAGCTCATCTTCGGCAACCAGAATCGTCTCAGAACCTTGCAGGGAAACCGGCGGGGCTGTAACTTCCGTCGTGGTAATTCCCTCAGCGGTGACCGGCAAGAGAATTTCGAATGTGGTCCCGCGATCCGGCCCACTCTTCACGAAGATGTATCCGCCGGACTGCTTAACGGCGCCGTAGACAATCGACAGGCCGAGGCCAGTGCCTTTGCCGGGCTCCTTGGTTGTGAAGAACGGCTCGAATATCTGGGGCAGTGTCTGGCCATCAATTCCGCAACCGGTATCAGTAACTAACAGCAAGACATAAGTTCCGCACTTCAAGGGAACCCGTTCGGCGGCATATTTCTTGTCGACTTCGAGATTAGAGGTCTGGATGCAGAACCGGCCGCCGCGAGGCATGGCATCGCGCGCGTTAACGGTCAGGTTCATGATGACTTGCTCGATCAGACCTGGATCGGCTTTCACGCGCCCCAGGTTGTCACCGGGAACGAACATGAACTCAATGTCCTCCCCGATCAGCCTGCGGAGCATTTTGCTGAATTCTTCGATGAGGGAGTTGAGGTTGAGGACCTGGGGAAGTGCAACATGCTGACGGCTGAACGCGAGCAGTTGGCGCGTCAAGTTGGCTGCCTTGAGTCCTGCCTTCTTTATTTGGGCTAAGCCGGTTATCCCCGGATGTTGGGGAGAAAGCTGGGTTTCGACGATGTCGCTGTATCCGAGAATGATGCCCAGCATATTGTTGAAGTCATGCGCCACGCCGGCCGCCAAGCGGCCCAGGGCCTCCTGTTTCTGGGCTCCTCGGAGCTGAGCCTCGAGCAGGCGCCTCTCGGTAATGTCGCGCATCGCTCGCGTGACGCGGAGCGCTTTACCAGTGCCATCTCTTCCTATGTAAGCGTGATCGGAGATGTCGGCCCACAGACCGTCCTCGCGGCGGCAGCGGTACTCGCAAGCCCAGGAGTTGCCCCGGCCGGCAAGAACCTGGTGAAAGGCGCGAATCGTGCGCTCCTGGTCCTCGGGATGAAGCCGGTCGGACCACCACTGCCAAGGGTCGGAACCGCCCCGCGGGTTGCCAAACAGCTTCGAGAAGGTTGCGTTGCAGTGCACGGTGGCGTTTTCGAGATCGACATCCCAGATAGCATCCTTAGCAGCGGCGACCGCGAGGCGGCATCTCTGCTCACTCTCCCGGAGCGCTTCTTCCGCCTTTTTCTCATTCGTGATGTCAGCGACAACCCCGAGAACATACAGCGGTTGTCCATGTGCGTCGCGGACGACATTGGCTGCAAGCTTGACCGGAACCGGTTTTCCGTCTTTTTTCTGATAGCGCTTTTGCCACTTATGAACGGCGATCTCTCCTTTCGCAAACCTCTCGGTGATGCGCTGGTCGCGGTCGCGGTCGTCTGGATGGGTAATCTCGGAGGTTGAGCGATTAAGAAGCTCGTCTTCGCCATACCCGAGCATCGCGCAGAAAGCCTTGTTAACTTTTAGTATCTGGCGGTCTTTACCGACCACGATGATGCCCAAAGGCCCTTGCTCAAAGGCGTGGCGGAATCGCTCCTCACTCTGACGCAACTCTTCCTCCGCGCGTTTCCTGCGAGTAATGTCCTGTTTGACGGCAATGAAGTGGGTGAAGGCGCCATCCGAGGATCGAAGCGGCGTGATCGTCATTTCCTCGACATACAGGCTCCCGTCTTTGCGGCGGTTCTCCAATTCGCCATGCCAGACGCTCCCGCTACGAATGGCATCCCACAGATCGTGGTAGAAGGCAGCGCCTTGCTTCCCGGATTTCAGCAAGCGCGGGTTCTTGCCGGCGACTTCGGCGAGGCTGTAACCGGTCAGAGTTTCAAAAGCTGGATTCGCCCATTGAATGTTGCCAAAAGTGTCTGTGACGACGATCGTGTTAGCAGCAGCGTCCAGGGCTCTCGCTTGCAAATAGGACACCTCTTCTGCCTGTTTGCGGTTGGTTACATCCTGGAAAACGACCACCGTTCCAGTAATCTTCGTGCCATCCTGAATCGGACTGCTAACGTAGTCAACGAGAAAGCGAGATCCATTCCTATGCCAGAAGGCTTCGCCCTCGCCGCGATGGACCTGGCCGTCTTTGAAACCAAGGCAGATTGAGCATTTGTCTTCCGGGATGGGACGGCCATCGGCCCCTCGATAGTGCCAGATGAAATGTGCGGACTGGCCGATGAGTTCCTCCGGGTTATAACCAAACATCCTGCCCGCGGCAGCGTTTACAAAAGCGTGCCGGCCGGTAGTATCCAGTCCCAGGATTCCTTCGCCAGCTGACTCAAGGATCAAAGAATTCTGGCGGCCGATCTCAAGTAACTCTCGTTTGACGCACGTCAATTGATCAATGGTATGGGCTTGCCGGTGCTGAGTGAGCGAGAGACGGACAGCATACAGGAGTAATGCGAGCCCGACCGCGATCCATCCTGCGATGCGATGCCATCCACCGAAGACGACGATCAGAAAATACGCGCAGGCAACGGCCAAACTCCAGGCAAGATTCTTGGCGAGGACGCGCCCGAGGCTGGAAGGGGGTGTCTTTGCCGGCGCCTCCAGGTTGAATGGCATGGTCCAGTTCACGCCCAAGAGCGCCGCCACGCAGTAAGGCACTGTCCAGAACAGATCCATCCCCGCAGCGATGACGTTAGAAGAGTGCTGGCTGACATAATTGCCGATACCGGCAATCACCAGGTAAACGAGCAAGAACAAGAACAGCCGGGAGAACAATTGGCGTCCCGCAGATGAGCGGCTGATCCTCCAGCGCAAGGCGGCGGCCAGAGTCAGAAAGACATTTTCGACATTGCTGAAAAGTGCGGCATTGGCAACCAGCGCGCTCCGGACGGTGCTAGGGAAGGATAGCGAGAACAGAGCAAGGTAGAGCGCAAGAATGACGACGCTTGCCTGAACAGAATCGAGAACGGTGAGGTAATCGTTACATTCCTCACCCTCGCTTGCGAGCAGTAGAAGGAGGATGGGAACTCCATAGCCACGGTACAGGAAGGAAAGCAATGCGGTGGTATCGGCGCTCTGCGCGTTGTAAGCAACGGGTAACAGACTGGTGACAATGAAAATGCCGTTCGCGACCGCCCACAGAGTCATAGAGGTCGCGAAAAGAAACCAGAAGTAGCGCGCCAAACTGATGGATCGCCGGAAAGCCTGAATCGAGCAGGCCACGGCAATCAGGCTTGCGGCGCATTGTGCAAGCTGGGAGCACAACCATCCCCGCTGATTGATTCCGAGGCAAAGAAAGCCGGCCGCCTGTCCGGCAATTGCGAACGAAAGCGCTGCAATAACGATACGGCTGCGTGTTCGGGTCGATCCAGCGTCGCTGGGTGCGGCTGAGCCCTCGGCGACCATTCAGCTCTCTCCCTTGGCACGCTCGTGGAGAGCGTCATTCCATCCGTGCCCCAGAGCCCGCGGGAGTCGTAGTAGCGTGAGAAAAAATACCCGGCTTTGTTTGGAAATGCCCTGCCTTCCCGAGCACAATTGGGCAGTACAGAGTCAGTTCAACAGTAGCATCCGGGCATTTAACTACAACCCTCTACAGGTTCACCTTAGTGAGTATTATGCAAAGAATCACAAGGGACGTGTGATTACCGTCACAGTAACTTATGACGAGAGTAACCAACGGGCCAGGTCCAGGAAGGGTGCCTTAGAGAACCACAAAAAGACAATCCATCAAGCGCAGGAGGTCCGCCCCGGAATACCAGTCAGGGAGAATGGAAAACCCTGTTGTTTGCAGGGAGGAACGTCTCAGTTGGCGCGACGCTCCTGACCTTCCTCTGATGTTGCGGTCAAGGCGAGGTTCCCGGGCAATTCGGCTTGCTCTATCTTTGCCAGTTCGGCTGCCAGCCACTTTTCAAGCAAGCTGAGATCTTCTTCCGGGACGAAGGAAAAGCGCAGCCCGGCTCGGCCCGTAGCATTGGCATTAACGATATTGCCGCTTACACGAATCAGGCTATCGGAGCCAGGGAGGCGGACGAGGACGGAAACTTCGCGTTCGGGAGCGACTGGCAGCGGTTCCTTGAACTGCAGTGCGAGGCCACCGACGCTCAAGTCGCTCACGCGGGCTTCCAGAGTTCCGAGATTCGAGACCCGAGCAAACACAGGAATATCAACCGAAACGCGCGCAGCGCGGCGGCGCTGCTGCAGCATGGTCCCATAAGCGGCGCGCATGCATCGCCGGGCGTGCTCCAGGTCCACCGGCTTGTGAATCATGAAGTTCGCTCCCACCAGCAAAGCATGGGTTTCCGAATCCCGGTCCACCATGGCAACGATTGTGGAACCGCTGTTGGGGGATGACTTGCGAGTGCCACGGACAATGCGAGTCGGGTCCTCGCCACTCCAGTCAACAATGATGGCATCAAGACGTCGGTGGGTCACGGTGTTGAGGGCCGACGTCAGGTCCGGACACACCTCGGCTTCGATTGCGAAGCTATCCAGAATCTGGCTCATCACAGCGATAACCTGGGCGTCACTGCTGAACAGCAGCCCGTCAAGTCTGACTTGCTCGATCGAATCATGCATCGGCATCACCCCGCGTCTCTCTCCATTCCCAAGTGGCATGTGAAAGACCAAACCGAGGCGCCTTCCAACTCATTGCGGTGCGCTTACTTGAAGGTTCGGGAGGGTGTGCGCCGAAGTGTGCAATGTACAGATTCTAGATTTTTGTCCAGTTCACAGACAGTCTGTCGTGCGAGCAAAAGAACGGGCGTTCGCGATCAGAGCCGCCGCTGTTACCCGTAGCCTTAGTGCGGGTAACAGGCCGCAAGTGTAATGAAAGACACGCTGTGACGCGGGATTTGCCTGCAAGAGCTCCGGCACTTCGCAGGTGCGCGGAAGTTACCTGGCGGTGTGGAGCTCAAAATGCAGTTTTCGAATTGGTGGCGGAATTCTCCGTTGGCGGATTCTCCGCCGAGGTAGAAGTCGGTGCCGTTTTAAGCGTGGGACCTATGACTGAAGATATGGCGTTTGAATGTTTGCTCGTTTCGCAGGACCCAAGCGTCGTGAGCACGATGGACAGGCTGCTGGGAGAGCTGGCCTTGTCAACCAAGATTGTCCCTACTCCAGCGAGAGCGGTTGACTATCTTACAGACTGTAGTACGGACCTGGTCATCGTAGACTGGCAGAAAGATTCTCCAGCACTGCTACAACATCTCAACCGACCTGGCGCACTGCAGAAGCCGACCGTAGTGGTGGTCTCCGACACGCCGGCACCGGGGACTCCCCCACCGGGTACCTATTCCATCCTGCGCAAGCCGATAACCGTGGAATCGGGCGCGCAATCGCTGAAGCAGGCCTATTCGAAGTTGTTGCAAGACTATCGTCAGCATACGCGGCGCGTCCTAATGAGCTCGCTAATTGCGAAGAACCAGTATGGCCGGGAGGTGCCCATCATTGTCGAAAATATCGCCGAGGGGGGAGTGGGAATTAACACCGGCGAGTTCCTTTCACAAGGCGACGTGTTGTCGTTTTCGCTGCAGTTGCCGGGTACTGAAATGCCAATCGACGTCGAGGTCAGAGTCCTGTGGCTGCGCCGTTATGGGGCCGCCGGGTGTGAGTTCGTAAGCGTTCCGGAAGCCGATCGCCGTTGCCTCTGCGATTGGCTGGAACAGAAGTGCCAAGTCAAGAAGCCGTTGATCGAATGGTGAGGCGAGAGAGGATTGACCGGTTTTACGGGCGACTACCCTCGTAAATCCACTGCCCAAGTGAGCACACAACTTCCACAAACGAGATCTGCGGATCCACTGCGGCGCATGCGCCAGGTGGAAGGGCGCGAATGGTGGTTGTGGGGATTTGCTGTCGCCGTTACGCTGGTTCTGACCTTTGGGATCCTGTCGCTAACATTCCCGGGCTTTCATCTGCCTACGGACCGGATTTACACGCTGAGCCTGAAGGAGTGGGTGCGGGGGCTGGTCGCGCTGGTCCTGCTGTTCGATATTTACACCATCTATCAGCATCTGCTGCTTCAGCGGGTGCGGTGGCAGCTAGCGGAAAATAACAAACTCTTTCAACTTATCAGCGAGAACGCGGCCGACATGATTGCGGTTGTGGACGCTGAAGGCCGCCGTCTCTATAACAGTCCCGCATACCAGCGGATATTGGGATACAGTCCGGCGGAACTGGCTACGACATCGGCGGTCGATCAGATTCATCCGGATGACCGGGCCCGGGTAATGGCCGCTGCCGAGAAGGCCCGATTGACGGGCGTCGGCGAGCAGCTCGAATACCGCATCCGTCATAAGGACGGCTCGTGGCGGGTGCTCGAGTCCACCGCAAGCGCGATTCGCGGCCCGAGCGGCGAGAGCGAAGGCCTGGTGATCGTGAACCGCGATATCACCGATCGCAAGCATGCCGAGGACCTGCTGATCCATAACGCCTTTCATGATGGTCTGACCGATCTTCCAAACCGTGCATTGCTTCTCGACCGCCTGGGCCGCGCGATCGGCGTCGCGCAGCGCCACGCCGACTTCAAGTTTGCAGTTCTGTTTATCGATATCGACGGGTTCAAGGTCTTCAATGACAGTCTTGGGCACGCCTCGGGCGACGCTCTGCTGATACAGATTGCGCAACGGCTGAGCGCCTGCCTCCGTCGCGCTGACACAATCTCCAGGGCAAAGCTTGGCGACCGGCCGGAGTTGCCTGCGGGCGAGAATACGCTGGCCCGCCCCGGCGGCGATGAGTTCGTGGTGCTCGCCGAAGAACTTGGCAACCCGAGCGACGCGATCCGGGTTGCCGATCGCATACAGGAAAAGCTGGCGATCCCATTTTCCATGGGCGGCCACAAGATCGGCGTGACCGCAAGCATTGGAATCGTGTTCAAGAGTGAAGTGGGGAAGGAGACTCCGGAAGAGTTGCTGCGCGATGCGGAAATCGCCATGTATCGCGCCAAGCATTCCGGGAAAGCCCGCTGCGAGGTGTTTGACAACGCCATGCATGCCGGCGCTCTCAAACGTCTTCAACTTGAAACCGATATGCGTCGCGCCTTGGAACTGGGAGAGTTCCTGGTGTATTACCAGCCCATTCTGTCGCTCCGCAACCGGCGAATTGTGGGTTTTGAGGCTCTAACCCGGTGGCAACGGCCACAGGGAATGGTGATGCCGGGCGAATTCATGGGAGTCGCAAATGAAACCGGCGTCATCGTGCAGATCAATCAGCAATTGATGATGGATTCGTTCCGGCAACTACGGCGCTGGCAGGAGCTTTTCCCCAGCGATCCTCCGTTGACGATGAGCGTCAACATCAGTCCAAAACAGTTTCAGCAGGCGGATTTGAGCGCGCAGATTGGTCAGATTCTGCAGCAGAGCGGGGTTAACCCCAACTGCGTGAACCTGGAAATCACGGAGACCATTGCCATGGCCGATGCTCAGAGATCGGCTGTCGTGCTGAAGGAGCTTAAGGCGCTGGGTGTGCATTTGGAGATCGATGACTTCGGAACCGGTTACTCATCCCTCAGCCGGTTGCAGCGTTTTCCAGTGGACACGTTGAAGATCGACAGGGCCTTTGTTTCGCGGATGGATAGTGACATTGAGACCCACGAAATCGTGCGGATCATCGTCATGCTGGCTCAGAATCTGGGCTTGAAAGTCGTGGCCGAGGGGGTCGAAACGGAAGAGCAGGTCGATATGCTGAAGAGCGCCAACTGCACATTGGCGCAAGGCTTCCTATTTTCAAAACCGGCTGCTCCGAATGCGGTTGAGGCGCTGCTGGAGTTCAACCGGGGACGGGCAACGGCCGCGCGACAGGCGAGAGGAATGGCGGCGGGAGCAGTGTGAGCCAGAAAGACATGTTTCTTGGCTGTAAGCAAAGGGGAGGCGGAGTTTGGAATTGCAACGAGCGCTGCTAAAAGAACGCGATGAACTTTGCCACGCGCAAGTACTGGTCGCGGAAGACTCGGCGGTTTACCGGCACCTGCTGAGTTCTCACCTCCAAGAATGGGGATTGCCATTCATCGTTGCCAAAGACGGTTCTGAGGCCTGGAGGTTTTTGCAACGAACCGATTGCCCAAAGCTGGTTCTGCTGGATTGGGTGCTTCCCGGAATCGACGGCGTCGAACTCTGCCGCAGAATCCGGCAGGCGGACGCAGAGAACTCCTACTCGTACGTGATTCTGTTGACCGGGAAAACTGCCAAGACAGATCTGCTCGAGGCGATGGACGCCGGAGCTGACGACTATCTGGTGAAACCTTTTGATCAGATGGAATTGAAAGCGCGACTCATGGTGGGCAAGCGCATCATCGCCTTGCACGAACAACTGGTGGCGGCAAAGGACTCCCTGTGTTATTCGGCAACCCACGACTCCCTGACGGGAGCATTGAATCGCGGAGAAGTCCTCGATTCGCTCCGGCGCGAGTTAGACCGCGCCCGGAGAAGCCGTAAGCCAGTGAGCATCATCCTGGCGGATGTCGACCACTTCAAGGACGTGAACGACACACGCGGTCATTTGTTTGGAGATGAGGCGCTCAAGGAGGTGACGCGGCGTTTTCGGGCAAAGCTGCGGCTGTACGACATACTGGGGAGATATGGTGGAGAGGAATTCCTGATGGTGCTGCCGGATTGCAATCTCAAGTCCGCTATGGCCCGGGCCGACGAATTGCGGGCCTGCATTGGCAGCCAACCCGTTGTTTTCTCGAGAGCGTCGAAGACCATCACCGCGAGTATGGGAGTGGCGGTTTCGACGGACCATGCGGCCGACGATATCACGGCTCTGCTGGGCCAGGCGGATCGGGGGCTTTATGCCGCTAAACAGCAGGGCAGGGACTGCGTGAGGCACTTCAGCATGCCGCGGCCAGAGTGTGGCTAACCCGTGTGTGAGACGAGGTAAGTCGATAAGCCCAGCGGAAGACAACTATAAGCCGTGAATATTCATAATTACCGGGAAGGCAAGTTGGTGCCCGATAACACTGAGGGTTGTGACCGATGTTGGCGCCAGGTATCTGAATCGGTAGTGAGCGTGCGGTAGTCCGTGATGCCAGCAGGTAACTGCAGGGCAAGGAAAGGTACAAAGCATGATTAATAAGAATCAAAGTAACCGTCGCGACTACGCAAGGGTAACAGTGAGGGTGCCCGTCGAAATACAGGCAGATATCTCGACCAGCCCGCTTCGATGTGCTACGACCGATCTCAGCTTGAGTGGTTGCTACATCGAAACAATCTTTCCATTTCCGATCGGGACGAGCGTGGATTTGAAGCTTTCTCTCGATACCATCGTCCTGATCGCGGCGAACGTGGTTACCCGCGATCCGCAGGTTGGGAACGGGATAAGGTTCGTCAGGATGCTCCGGGAGGATCGAGAGACACTTAAGGCGTTCCTGGAGGTCGCCGAGCAAGCTCAGGAGGCGGGCTTGCGAATGGTTGAGGTTTAGAGCTACGCCCATCTGCCGCTTGGCAGCTGATTGCCGGAGTGGTGCTACATATGACCTCGGTATGAGCCATCCCTGCCGGCACCGAACTCCATGCCGCGTTACCAGTCAGGCGAGAAAGTTATATGCCCGGGAAATGCCGTTTCCCAGGCTAACTCCGAAAGTTATCGCGTCTGGTCCATGCCCAAAAGATGTTTCTAACCGACCCCGTCTGGATTTCAAACAGGTTGTCCAGTAATTGCTCAGCTCCTGGACTCCGGCAGGAGGGCATATCTCTCATAAGTCGCTGAGGGGTATGGAGGTTGAGGAGTTCAGGGAGGGAAGGCGGACGAATTGCTCTTATGTGAGGAGTAGTGGGATTGCCTGGGGGTTGGTTTATGCGGAATTTGACATCGTTAACAATCGGCTCGCTCGAACTTGAATCATGGAGTTCCCCGATAACGCGAGATCAGGCGCGGAAGGCCTGCCGATCCTTCGCTTGGCTATTGGCGCTGACGCTGGTCAGTGCGATCGGGGTTCAGGCCGCCTTTGCAGAATCAGCCGCCCCCCGCGGACTAAGCTTCACATACGATCCTGCACGTGAAATTAGTTCGGTTGGCACGGTCATGGGTTTTGTTGCCCAGCCGGCCGGAGGGCCCGTCGGCGTGTACCTCCTCGTCTCCGTAAGTGGAACAATCGTGGATGCGCACCTCGGGCCTTATTTCTCCAAAGCGAACCAGCAAGCTCTGCGCGGTGGGCAGTTAGTCCAAGTCGTCGGGGTCAGGGAAAGCTCTCGGGGCGGCGGTGTGTTGCTTGTCCGGCAACTGGTCTTTCAGGGCCGCCTGGTGACAGTTCGGAATGAGCGTGGATTCCTGATCGGCAACCGCATTTCCGAACGCAAGAACCGCGACGGTAATTCCAGCGCCACCGGAGGCATTCAATGACAATCCGCCACTTCATCCTTTTTCTTGCGGCCATCAGCCTGGTCACCGCCTTGACCGGTTGCGGGGGTTTGGCCTCCAGCCCTGCAATCTCGGTTGCGTTTACCGCGAGCGCGACGCCACCCGCTTCGATGAGCACAGGCACCACGGTGAGCATGGCTGCCACCGCCGCCAATGACCCCAACAACCGGGGTATCAACTGGACGGTCACGTGTGCAGGCTCCCAATGTGGGAGTTTCAAACCCAGTGCAACCGGCAACGGCGTAACTTCACGGTTCACTGCTCCGGGTACGATTCCCAGCGGCAACACGGTGACCGTGACTGCCACGTCGGCGGCGGACAGCAGCAAGTCGGTTTCCGCTACCATTACGATCAATCAGGCGATCGCCATTTCCATGGTTCCCCAGCCACGCGCCGAGATGAACGTCACCTCCACTGCGCCCTTTACCGCCGTGGTAACCAACGATCCCCAGAACGCGGGAGTGAACTGGACAATTGCGTGCAACAGCAGCCACTGCGGGTCATTGACATTGGCAAATGGCGTTGCCAGTGGTTCGCCTACCACTTATCAGGCTCCCGCCAGCATTCCTGCCGGGGGCGCCGTTACTCTCACCGCAACCTCCATTACCGACAGCAGCCAAGCCGTCTCTACAACCGTGATGATTACGCAGGCCTCGACCACCCTGGCAGATGGCACGTATGTTTTCCATTTGAGTGGAAACGACTACACCGCTGCCAACGGCGAGTCTAACTATTACGTTGTGGGAGCCTTTTCGGTCGCAGGGGGGCTGATTACGGGGGGCGAGCAAGACTTCGTCGATTTTAACGACGCCCTTGCGGATGCAATTCAGCCAGCCACCAGTAGCATCAGCGGAACGGCCGATGGCAACTTGCGAATCGTTCTCGACACCGGGGACAGCGCGCTTGGGGCGAATGGCGTTGAGACCTTGAGCGCCGCGCCAGTCAGCGGTTCACGTGCCTTGATCGGTGAGTACGACCTGTCGGCAACCGGGACGGGAACGTTGGATCTGCAGAGCAGCCAAGCCGCTCCTTCGGGCGGCTATGCGTTCCTGGCCAGCGGAGTCGATCACAGTGCGGCAGCAATGGCTTTCGGAGGCATTCTAAACGTTGATTCGCTGGGGTCGATTTCCGGGACGGGCAGTGTTCTGGACCTCAATGACGCGTCGCTGGGAAGTCCCGAACCAGCACAGAGTTTGTCTCCGAGCACCGTGACCGGACCAGGAGGGTCCGCAACACCGGACGCGTTCGGGCGGGTTACCTTCACGCTTAACCCTAGCAACGGCAGCATTGGTCAGATCGTGTTGATCGGTTATGTCGTGGACTCCGGCGCCATTCAATTGCTTGAGACCACGGACGCTCTCGGCGGTACAACGGGTGGAATAGCTCTCGCCCAGGGCGGCAACACCGGCATGTTTAGCACTGGGAGTGTCTCCGGCTTGACCTATGTGGCCGGGGCAGCGGGTGCAGACGCGAACGGACCCCTGAAACTGGCGGGGGCATTTGCTTTCAGTTCGACAACCAACGACGTCTCGGGTCAGGCTACGGTCAGCGACCTTGTCAGCGAGATATCGGGAGGCATCTCGGCCGGGACTTACCTGGTGGATGGAACGGGCCGTGTCACGCTTACCGGATTGAGCGGTTCCACCTTCGACAACGCAAGCGCCCAGTTCTATCTGGATGGGAACGGCAACGCCCTTATGTTGTCCATGGACGCTTCGGATGTCATCGCTGGCCCGGCGTTCCAGCAAACTCCGGGTGCTGCGTTAAGTGGTGCATACGCCGTCGACGCCGATGGGGCCGCGTTGATGTCAGGAGTTTTGGGTTCTGCTCGGCGCGCGCATCCCGAAGCCCGATCGAGAACGCTTTTCCCCTGGAGCATGGTTGGTCAGGCTTTCAGCGACATGGCCGGGAACGTAACCGGCTATGATGATTTCAACGTGCTTACTGCACCGCTGACCGCCAATGTTCAACTGTTTGGCAGCGCCACCGGTTCTGCAGAAGTATTGATGGGTGACCTGACGGGCTGCGGAACAGCTCCAACCGGTCCCGACACATTCGTCTATTACGTGATCGATAATGGCCGGGCATTCGCAATCGAAGACGATGCAACGCAACTCAGCCTCGTCTACTTCGAACAGTCGCCTTCGAAATAGAACAGCAAGGATTGGCCCGGCATAAGAGCCGGGCCAACCTCCCCCACCCCTGACGTTATGGCGAGACACGACCTGATCGAGCCATGTCGGATGCGGTCCACATGTGTTCACTCTGGTCTAGTGGTCTCGGTCCACCTGTTCGTCCAGCATCCTGGCTACATCGTGCTCATGCGAAGATAGCGCCGCAGGTCCGGCAGTGTGGTCAAGAACACGTAGCCTGCAAAAAGCAGGCCCGCCGTACCCATGAGGTTCCGCAGCATTTTTACGGTCTTCACAAAGTCCTCCGATCGGGTTCTTCGATGCCTTTGGCAGCCGGCGGGAAGCCTCATCTCGCCGGCGTTGGCTCGGCGACCTTCGAAATCGGCGGATTTTACGGCTTCGTGATCGAAATCACACTCAAGTGTGATGAGAAGTACGGCTCGCGGGCGGACTAGGTTACAGGATAAGCCGTAGAAGCCGGAATCAGCGATCCAGTGTCAAGGCAGCAATAGATCCCTCTTCCGGCGTCCCCAAGGTGAACTTATGTCGCAGCAAGCTCAAACCACCTGGTTTCACAGCAACCGTTACCATGCGCAGGCAGCCTGCAAGCATTGTGAGGGGGTTGTCCGCCACGAATCCTGGTGCATCACGCTCCACCCCGACGTCTACTATGCCCACCAGATCGTAGTGAATCCAGGTGCGCTCACCGTTGGAGACGCGCTTATCCTTCATTCGCTGGGGGTTTCCTGGACCAAGAACGGATGTTCAGGCAAGTGCGTGCCGGCGGAGAACCAGAAATAAGAAGCCAGAAGCAATTCTCTACTTGACGATGCAGGACTCAGGGAGGAGAGAGTTTCAATCGCTTGTAAAGAGATGGCAGCTGCATTGCCTTGAACCGCTTCCACTCGTCGATTCTCATTCTTGCCACTCGGTCGGCCTCCTCGAAGACAGCGACGGCCTGCGCCGGAACCGTTCGGTCGCCGGTTTCAACCGCGCGTAACGCGGAGCCGATGTGGCTACCGGCAAGTTCAAGACCCATCCCGTCTCCAGCGCGCGCCGCGCTACCGCTAATGATTTTGCCGATGCCTTCCTGAACTGCGGCAATCGCGGTTTTGAGGTCTGACGGTTGGTCGCTTAGCTGTTCTCGCGCACCTGCCAATCGTGCCTTTACGGAGCGAATTTCAGCCAGTGTGTCGCGAGCCAGGATCGCTTCCTCGAACATCTGTCGTCCGAGCTGGTATTGTTTATCCAGTTCCTCTGTCGTCGCTTTGCACCGAGGGTCCATGCCTATTTCGAGCGGTTGGGTGAACTTTTTTTCGCCGACCGTGAGCCTCACCTCGTAGATTCCTGGAGGTACACGGGGGCCCCGGAGCGCGTCATGGTCCTCCTCATCCCCCTGTTCTTCGGGACGGGCGCCACTCCGTGCCCAGGATAGATCCCAAACGAACCGATGCATTCCGGGAGCAATCTCAAGAGATGGCGGTTTCGGTAACCAGCGAGCGGCAATCGCAATGGGACGACCCTTGGCTTCTGCAGGTGCATCTGACGAAAAAGCATAGACGGTTCTTCCCGCTGCATCCAAAATCTCAATCTGGACGTGTTGCGCCCCCGTTTTCAGGTAGTAGTCAATCAGAGCGCCGTTGGGAGGATTGTCGGCGGTGGGTTCGTCGGGTGGAATCGGTGTTCCCAGGAACCGGTCGTTGTCGACGCGCACGGCTGTTCCAGGCGAGTAGAGCCATGCCCCGCCGGACTCTCTCGCGCGGTTGATCTGGCGTAAAGATGAAATGTCATCCAGGATCCAAAACGAGCGTCCGTGCGTTGCGATGATCAGGTCGTTGCCGTGCACGACTAGGTCCTGCACTGAGGTTGAAGGCAAATTCAGTTGCAGAGATTGCCAATGGTTGCCATTGTCAAAGGAAACATAGATTCCGAGCTCGGTTCCAGCAAACAGCAGGTTTCGATTCTGGGGGTCTTGTCGTACCACCCGCAGGAATGATGGAGCAGAAATTCCGTCCGTGATGCGCTCCCAGCTCGCGCCATAGTCGCGGGTGCGGTACAGGTAGGGTTGTTGATCGTCCAGGCAATGGCGGTCAACGGCTGCGTAGGCCTCCGCGGGATCGAAATGGGAGGCTTCGATGAACGAAATTTCGCTCCAGTCGGTCAGTCCATTTGGAGTGACGTCTTTCCAGGTTTTGCCTCCATCGCGAGTCAGATGAACCAACCCGGTGTCGCTCCCGGTCCAGATCAGGTCTCGATTCAAGCTTGACGGTGCGATGGTGTAGACGACGCCATATCCTCTTTGCTTCGAATCTTCAACACTGGGCGGCGCCTCCAATTTCTTACGCTCCACAGACGCCGTCGCGCCGGTCAGGTCAGGACTGATTGTTTCCCAATGCAGTCCGCCATCGGTCGTCTTCATTACGAACTGGGTCCCGAAATAAAGAGTCTTCTTGTCGAAAGCGGAGAACACCAGCACGGGTGTCCACGGAGCGCGATATTTCCACTCATTGATTTCAGTCCCCCAGGTTGAAACGGGCCAGGGGGTAATGTCCTGACCGAGCGATGTGCGCAAATCGAAGCGCTCCACGGAGCCGTAGGTGCCGGTGATGTAAATGATATCTGCATCCTCCGGGTCGGGTGCGATGTATCCGCTTTCACTGCGACCCGGCGAGAACCAATCGCGGGCTGTGATCTGCCCGTGATCCGTGCGGCTGGGCAGCGCAATCGCCCCGCTGTCTTGCTGCGTGCCATAAACGGTATATGGGAACCTGTTGTCGGTGATGACGTGGTAGAGCTGAGCCGTCGGCTGGTTGTACCAGGAACTCCATGTCTTGCCATAATCCAGGCTGATGGTCGTTCCCTGGTCGGTGGCAAGAATCATGCGATTGGAATCGTCAGGATCCACCCAAATCTGGTGATAGTCGTCGCCCCCTGGTGCGCCGCGAACAATCGCAAATGTCTTGCCGCCGTCTTCGGAGCGATAGAGCGCGACATTGGGGACGTAGATCACATCGTCGTTTCGCGGATCGACCGTGATATTGCTGAAGTACCAGGAGCGGCTGGTTAAGCGGGAGTCTGAATTCATCCGTGACCAGGTATAGCCGCCGTCATCGGAGCGATAAAGGCCGGCGTTGCCCGAACCTGTGACCTTCTTTGTATCAATGAGCGCGTACACTCGCTTACCGTTCGCCGAAACGGCAACGCCAGCGCGTTCCCACTCGGGTACCGGCAACCCCGATCCAGTCAGGGGGGTCCAGGACTGCCCACCATCGACAGATCGATAAAGTCCGCTGCCAGGGCCACTGAGCGGAGCGTAGGCGCTCCAGGGAGGCCGCCGCGCCCGCCACATGGTCGCAAAAAGAATGTTGGGATTCCCGGTGGCAATCGCTAGATCCGCGGCCCCGATATCCGGCCCCTGGTCCAGGACTTTTCGCCAATGGGAGCCGCCATCGGTTGTCTTGAATATGCCCCGTTCGGCGTTCGCAGCAAAGGCATGGCCGAGAGCGGCCACCAGCACGACATTTGCGTCCCTGGGATCCACAACAATCCGGCTGATCTGCCTGGAGTCTCGTAAGCCGATGTTGTTCCAGGTCTGTCCTCCGTCGGTAGATTTGTAAACTCCGTCTCCAGACGACAGATCTGAGCGAATGTCGGACTCGCCCGTACCCGCGTAGATAGTCTTCGGGTCCGAGGGCGCCACCGCAATCGCACCGATCGAAGCGACGTGCTGGCCATCAAAGATCGGCTTCCAGACCATGCCTGCATCCGTCGTTTGCCAAATGCCCCCGTTCACGGCGCCGAAATAGAAGGTGGCTTGATTTTTAGGGACGCCAGCCACCGAAACAACGCGTCCGCCGCGAAACGGGCCGATCAGGCGCCATTTAAGCCCGGAGTACAGCTCCGGCGGGACGGGTTGCGCTGTAGCCGGGACAAGACTTGCAAGAGAGAATGCGAGAATGAAGCAGCGCCACCAGTGGCTTTGCAGTTTGTCCAACGAGAACCCCGTCAGCAGAGATTCGAAATAGTGTAGCGGAAACGTTCTACAGTCGCTCAACTGTACCGCTGCGGTCGCGGACTCGCAATGGCAGTCGACTTCTGCTACTGACTCAAAGGCTGCCGGCTGACAGACTCTCCAAGTGTTGACCGTCCCGCGCCTCCCTCGGACAATGCGCCAGTTCGGAAGTTTGACCGGCAACGGGCAAAAAGGCAAAATCAGTGCTCGCCGCTGCGTGCGGCCTGAGGGTTCGCATGAAACTTGGCGCTTTCGTTCTTGTCGTTGCCATCTGCGCGTCACTGCTAGCCGGGCAGACCACAGGCTCCAAGAGGCGCTCCATCACGGAAAATGACCTGTTTGACTTCATCTGGGTGGCGAATCCGCAACTGTCGCCCGACGGCACCCGCGTCGCATTCACCCGCGTCAATGTTGAGGAGAAGCACACTGGCTACGAGAGTTCCATCTGGATTGCGGCCACCGATGGAAGAGAAGAGCCCATCCGCCTGACCAACGGCAAGCACGATGTTCAACCGCGATGGTCCCCGGATGGCAAGCGCTTGGTGTTTGTTCGCGGCGGCGACAAGGATGAGACCGGTAAGCCCAAGCCCGGGCAACTTGCGCTCCTTTCGCTCGCCGGTGGCGAAGCCACCACGATGACCGATCTACCCGAGGGCGCGGCAAGTCCGGCATGGTCGCCCGACGGCAAGGAGATCGCGTTCTTGAGCTCCACCACGCGGGAAGATATCGAGAAAAGTGAGCGCAAAAAGGCTGCTGCAAAAGCCGGCGATGGGAGAGCCCCGGAAGCCGAACATGAGTCCGATGTCCACGTCATCAGCCGCGCCGTCTATCGCAGCAATGACGAAGGCTATCTCGATGCTAAGCGCCATGACCACGTTTGGATTGTGGCAGCGCCGGTAACATCCGAAGAACACAGCAAGCCCCGGCAACTCACCAGTGGAAATTACGACGAAGATGGAATTATCTGGAGTCTCGATGGCTCGAAGATTTATTTCCTCACGCAACGGATTGACGAGCCTTACTACGATCTTCCCAGTACCGAGATTGACTCGGTGCCCTCCCGCGGCGGTGATCCCGAAGAGCTGACGACGGTTCCGATGAATATCGGAGACTTTGTTCTGAGCCCGGATGGCCAGAGATTTGCGTTTCACGCCGCGATTACGCAGCCGGTTCGCTCCTATTCGCAACCTGATCTCTGGGTGCTCGATGCGACGAGGGGAGCGAAGCCGCAGAATTTGACCGCTGGGTACGACTTCGATATGGGCGATTCCGTTTTTGGCGACAACGCGGCGCCCCGCGGCGGCCGCGGCCGTTTGCTCTACTGGTCCCCGGATGGCCGCTCGCTGCTCGATAC
>Ga0335080_10001570_pt1 | contig 22410 bp, 27 predicted proteins | sample Lox_Sample_34_FD_206720 | JGI IMG/M metagenome (GOLD analysis project Ga0335080, IMG submission 206720) | Soil microbial communities from Loxahatchee National Wildlife Refuge, Florida, United States - Lox_Sample_3.4 | ecosystem: Environmental > Terrestrial > Soil > Wetlands | place: USA...
GGCGGTCCCCCCTCGCAGGCGCAGCACAAAGAGCACGTAGCCAACGGCCGTGACCCCGAACACGAGCTCGAGATATGTGATCGGCCCGGCGTGCGTGATCCCGTGCTTGTCGACGAGCGTGTACCCCGCGATGCACGCGCCGACCGACAGCGCGAGACCTAGATCGCGCGCCCGGCCAGACGCCCCGAACCCCCGTACGAGCACGATCCCACCCGCTACGACGATGACACCGACCGCGCCCAAGACCGACACGCTGGCACCCAGAGCAACGGCGCCGGCGATCAAAACGAGCACCGGTGCCGAGCCGCGCGCGATCGGATAGATGAAGCTCATCGCCGCGACCGAATAGCCGGTCGCGAGCAGCGCCAGGTACAGGAGCTCCAACGCGCTCGAGGCGGCGATGTACGGCACCGCGCCGGAACCGAGCCGCCACGTCAATGCCGCCACCGGAGCGAACACCAGTAGTCCGAATACGAGCGCGACCGCGCTCGCCGAGTGGGTGTCCTCCTCACCCGACAGCAACAGGTTCCACGTGGCGTGAACCGCCGCTGCGGCGAGCGCAAGCAGTAAAGCCGAGATCGGCATTACGTCGTTATAGAGTCGGGCGTCGACATGAGCGACAGTCGGAGCCCGATATGAGCGTGCTCGGCACACTCGACGGTGACGAGCTCGAGCTCGCCCCGGAGGCGCCGGCGCCGACCACGGCCGGCGCGATGAAGGCCATGCTGACCGACGAGCGCTTCTCCGATCCCAACTGGATCTACGAGCGCAAGCTCGACGGGATCCGGTGCATCGCGATCCGCACCGGCAAGACCGTGACGCTCCTGTCGCGAAACGACATCTCGCAGAACGCCCGCTACCCCGAGCTCGTCGAGGCGCTCGAAAAGGAGCAGTGCGACCGCTTCGCGATCGACGGCGAGGTGGTCGCGTTCGACGGGTCCCAGACGAGCTTCGCCCGGCTCGCCCAGCGCGCGCACCACTACGTTCCGGTCTTCTACTACGTGTTCGACATACTCTGGCTCGACGGTCACGACGTCCGCAAGCTTCCACTCAGAACTCGGAAGCGGTTGCTCAAGAGCGCGCTCCAGTTCCACGGCCCGGTCCGCTGGACGCAGCACCGGAACCGCGACGGCGAGCAGTTGTTCAAAGAGGCGTGCCGCAAGGGCTGGGAGGGGCTCGTCGCCAAGCGCGCCGACAGCCCGTATGTCACCACGCGCTCGCGCGACTGGCTGAAGTTCAAATGCGAGCATGGGCAGGAGCTCGTGATCGGCGGCTTCACCGAGCCGCGGGGCTCCCGCGTCGAGTTCGGAGCGCTCTTGCTCGGCTACTTCCGCGACGGGAAGCTCGAGTACGCCGGGAAGGTCGGAACCGGGTTCGACACCGAGACGCTCCACGAGTTGGGCGCGAACATGCGCGCGGTGAAGCGCAACGATCCTCCGTTCACGAACTCCGAGGGCATCAAGGAGCGCGACGTCACCTGGGTCGAGCCGAAGCTCGTCGCGGAGATCGGGTTCACCGAGTGGACTCGCGACGGCCGCCTGCGCCACCCCCGCTTCCTCGGCCTGCGGGACGACAAGGCGGCGTCCGAGGTGGTCCGCGAGGGATGACCGAGGAGCTGAAGGTCGGCCGGCGCAAGATCCGGATCACACACGATGACCGTGTCGTGTTCCCGGCGGCCGGGCTGACCAAGCTCGACGTCGCCCGCCACTACGAGCGCGCCGCGCCGGCGATGCTCCCGTACGTCCGCGACCGCCCGCTCGCGCTTCAGGCGTTTCCCGAGGGAATCGAGGGAGACGGCTTCTTCTTGAAGGCGGTCCCGAAGTACTTCCCCGACTGGATCAAGCGCGCGACCGTGCCCAAGAAGGGCGGCACGATCACCCACGCCCTCGCCCAGGACGCCGCGACGCTCGTGTACCTCGCCGGCCAGAACGTGGTCACCGTTCACACCTGGCTGTCCCGCGCGGACAAGCCACACCAGCCGGATCGCCTCACCCTCGACTTCGATCCGTCCGGAGGCGGCTTCGACGAGGTGAGAGCCGCGGCACGTGCGGCCGGCGACCGGCTCCGGGATCTGGGACTGTCACCGTACGCGATGACCACCGGCTCGCGCGGCGTTCATGTGGTCTGCCCGCTCCGCCGGGGACCCGACTTCTCTGTGGTCCACGGCTTCGCCCGCGCTCTCGCCGAACAGATGGTCGAGGATGACCCCGAGCATCTCACGCTCGAATGGCACAAGACCGAGCGCGGCAAGCGCATCTACGTCGACGTCAACCGGATTGCGTACGCCCAGCACGCCGTCGCGCCTTTCAGCATCCGACCACGCGCCACCGCTCCCGTGGCGGTGCCGCTCCACTGGGATGAGCTGTCAGACAAGAAGCTCCGCCCTGACGGCTGGACGGTCAAGACGGTCGGCGAACGGCTCGATGCCCCCGACCCGTGGGAGGGCATGCGCCGTCACGCGCGCGCCCTTCCCAGGAGGCTCTGAGAACCGCTCCAGATGTCACGCGCCCCGACGGCGATTGCGCCGCCGGCGCTTGCCCGTGACCTGCCACGGGCCTGGCACGAAGTCGAGCAACAGGTTTACGGCCCAGACGATCAGCGTGGCCTCCACCAGGGCCCAGAAGCCGTGGATGTCGAAGCCGCTCACGATCGCCTTGGTGATCACGAGCATCAGCATCGACACGAAGAACCAGGCGACCCCGAGCGTAATGATCGCGATCGGCAGTGTGATCAGCCTGAGCAGCGGCTTTAGCACGGTGTTGAGGATCCCGAACACGGCCGCCGCCTCGAGCAACGCGACCGCACCCGTCGCGGTCACACCCGAGAGCAGGGCCGTGACGATCAGCAGGACGAGCGCGTTGGTGAGCCACGAGATCCCGAGCCTCACAAAGAGCGGCGGATCCGATCGATCCGGCTTGGCCTCGTAGCGCGTAGCCGTCACATGCTCAGCGTACCTCAGCCGAGCGTCAACACCCCGTGGGTGTAGTCGATTCCGATCGAACCGAAATGCGAGAGCACATCGGAGCCCAGCAGGCCGAACGCCTTGCCGCCGGCGCCCGCGATCATCGAACTGGTGGCGACGGTCGACGGCAGAGCCTGCCCCCCGATACTCCAGTTCGACAGACGGACCTTGCTCGCGCTCTCCGAGCAGCCGACGCCGGTGACCTTGATCGGCTTCCCGACCCGCTTGAGATGGAGTTTCTTGGCGAGTGCGTCGTCGACCAGCGTTTTCGAGGAACCCGTGTCGATCAGGAACGGGAACGCGCGACCGTGGATGACGACCCGGGCCAGCGCGAGCGTCTCACCGTCCTTGGCCTTGAGGATCACGATCGGAATCGACGCCTGGGCGGCGTGCCCCCCGGTCGACGCCTGTCCCCACCCGACAAAACCCACCAGCACGAACGAACCCACGAGGCCCGCGACAAGAACGAGACGGCGCACCTTTCCTCCCTTGGTTTGACCGGAGCGTGAGCCGCCGAGCGTAGTCCCTGGACGGCTTTCACGGGCTCGAGGCGGTCCCCTCGCTGCTCGACGAGCCGCTCTGTGCCTGCTGCGGGTTACCGCTCGTCGCCTGAAGCACCGCGGCGCGAGTCACCCCGCCGTTCGACGCCGGGACACAGGCGAGCGCGGCCGCGCGGAAACTCGGCGCCTGAAGGTCGATGCCGTCCGCCTCGACCTCTGAGAGCGATAGCTGGCCCTGGGCGTTCGGATCGGGGAACCGGGTGATGCCGTGGCTGCGCAGACAGCGCGCGAACGACACCAGGTCCTGGGCGTGCCGACGTTGGTCGGCGGCCTGCTGAGCCTGGTCCGCGGCCGACGGAGGCGGGAGGATCCCGCGGCACGCCTGGCTCGCGGAGTTGAAGTGCGGCGAGTTGGGGCCGACAACCCGGATCGCGATCTGGGTGCCGCCGCCCGTGTGCGACACCTTCGGGTCCGGGAAGTTGGCCACGCCGTGGGCGCGCATGCAGGCGGCGTACTTGTAGGCGTTGGCCACGGGATTCCCCGGCGGGGCCTTGCTGCTCAAGGACCCACTGGTGCTCGTCGCCGTGGTGGCGCCGCATCCGGCCGCGAGCAACGCGATGCTTGCGATCGCTGCTGAGAGAGGGATTACCCGCATAGTCTGTGACCTCCTGAAAAACGCATGACGCGTGTCGCGATCGTTGTAATGGGTCGGTGGTGACAACTCGGTCACGGAGGCTGTGACCTCGCTGTCACCGAGATCGGTCATGCTTTGGGCCGCGCAACGGAGATGGATGCGGGTTCTGGTTGCTGAAGATCACGGGCGGCTCGCCACCGCCATCGCGGAAGGTCTCCGACGGGAGGGCATCGCGGTCGACATCGCGTTCGACGGCGCCGACGCGCTCCGCCATGTGGCGGTCCACCGCTACGACGTCGTCGTGCTCGATCGCGATCTTCCGCAGGTGCACGGCGACGAGGTGTGCCGGCGTCTGCGCGAGGACCGGAGCAACACGCGCGTGCTCATGCTGACTGCAGCGAGCACGATTCGCGACCGCGTCGAAGGCCTGGGGATCGGCGCCGACGATTATCTGCCCAAGCCATTCGACTTCGAGGAGCTCGTCGCTCGCATCCGGGCGCTCGCGCGGCGCTCGACCCCGGCGCTACCGCCGACGCTCATGCACGGCAATCTCAAGCTCGACCCGGCGCGGCGAACCGCGGTCCGCGGCGACGTTCCGCTCGCGCTCAGCCCGAAGGAGTTTGCGGTTCTCGAATACCTGCTCGGCGCCGAGGGGCGAGTCGTGTCCGCCGAGGAGCTGCTCGAGGGCGTCTGGGACGAGGCCGCGAACCCGTTCACGAACACCGTCAAGACCACGATCGGCCGACTGCGGGCGAAGCTGGGCGAGCCGGCGCTGATCGAGACCGTCCGCGAGGGCGGCTACCGGATCTGAGCGCCGGTGAGACCGTCGTTACGCGCGCTCGCGCCCACCGCGTGGCTCAGACTGCCGACCCGCACGGCACGCATGCGACTAACGCTGCTGTACGCCGGACTGTTCCTGTTACTCGGGACAGTTCTGCTCGCGATCATCTACGCGCTGGTCGCGCACTCGGGCGCGATTCAGGTCGCGGCCTCGCCGGCGCCGCGCGTGATGCGAAGCCTGCGCACGCCGTACGGAACCATCACCGTCCCCGTCCCCGGCCCGGTCCAGACCGTCGTTTCGGCGCAACACAACGCCGACCTCGATCGGCTGCTGACGATCTCGTGGGTGGTACTGGCTGTGACCACGGTCGGGGCCGCCGTGCTCGGCTGGTTCGCCGCGGGTCGTGTCCTGCGTCCGCTGCGCGCGATCACGACGACCGCGCAGACGATCTCGGCCGGCAACCTGCACGAGCGGCTGGCGTTGCGGGGACCGAACGACGAGTTCAAGCGGCTGGGAGACACGCTCGACGATCTGCTCGGCCGCCTCGAAGCATCGTTCGAAGCCCAGCGCCGCTTCGTGGCCAACGCGTCGCACGAGCTGCGCACGCCCCTCACGCTCGAGCGCACGCTCCTGCAGGTAGCGCTCGCCGATCCAAACGCGTCCGAGCGGACGCTGCGAGCGGTGTGCGAGGAGCTGCTCGCGTCGCAGGCCGACCAGGAGCGACTGCTCGAGGGGCTGCTCACGCTCGCCAGCAGCGAGCGTGGACTCGAGGACCGCGAGACCGTCGATCTCGCGTTCCTCGCCGAGGCCGCCGTCCGGCCACTCGAGTCGAAGATCGAGCGTCGCAGGCTCACGCTCGAGACCCGACTCGACCCGGCGCCTACCACTGGCGATCCGGCACTGATCCGTCGCCTGATCGCGAACCTGGTCGAGAACGCGATCGATCACAACATCGACGGCGGCCGGGTCGAGATCCGGACCGAAGCCGCGGGCGACTATGTGCTCATCGCCGTGACCAACACCGGACCGACGATCGCCGCCCACCAGGTCGACCGACTGTTCGAGCCGTTCCAACGACTCGGCGGAACGCGAGGCATCGACGACGGCCACCACGGGCTCGGCCTGTCGATCGTCCGGGCGATCGCGGTCGCGCACCACGCGGAGCTGACCGCGGCGCCGCACGCGGGCGGCGGGCTCGTGGTGACGGTCCGGTTCGGTCACGGCGCCTGACGAGCACCGAAATTCCGGACGACGGATTCGAACGTCCGTCCACCTGCCCCGCCAGACCTCGAAGTTCGGGCAGCGATGCCGAGGTCTGGACAGATACCGGTAGTTATGTAGAGCAAATCTCCCTCGGGATCCCCAGTCCGGTCCTGACCACCGCCCCCGTTCAGGCGACGACACCGACGGACGTGACGACCCCGGTCCAGTCCGCGACCAATGGCCAGGGGAACGGCAACGGTCAGGGCACAGCAACGGCAACGGCTAGGAAACGGCGGCGAGCGTCGTCGTCAGCGCGGGCGCGCTGGCAAGTGTCTGGTAGACGACGCAGTAACGCTCGGTCAGCTTCTTCAGCGTCGCGAGCTGGTCCTCGTCGGCGTCGGTCTCGAGCTCGAACGACAGCCGGATCGCCTTGAAGCCGACGGGCGCGTCGCGGTCGACCCCGAGCGTCCCGCGGAAGTCCAGATCCCCCTCGGCGCGCACCCGGCCCTCCACCAACATCCCGAGCGAGGTCGCGACCGCGCGTAGCGTCACGCCGGCACACGCCACTAGGGCCTCGAGCAGCATGTCACCCGAGCACAACAGCGAGCCGTCGCCGCCGGTCGCCGGGTGAAGGCCGGCCTCGGCGACCGCCCGGGCTGTCTGCACCGAGCACGACACACCCTCGCCCAACTCGCCGGTCGCCGAGAGCGTGACCACGGCGGCCTCGGGTTCGTCTCGGTAACGCTCCTTGAGCGGCGCCTGCACCGCTCGCAGTTGATCGCGATCCATGAACCCAGACACTAGACGGTTGGACCCGCGGGCACCGGAACCATCGGAACGGTCGGAACCGCCGGCGGCGTGCCGTTGTCGCCCGGATCGTCGGGCGCGCGAATCCACTCGATGATCCGCCCTCCGGCGATCACGAAGTTCGTCCGGGCGGTCTGGCCCGCTCCGGTGCCGCAGTCACTGCCTCCGAACCCGGGGCGGCCGGTGAGGCGGAAGAGCGCGTTCACGTATCGGCCCCGCTGGTCGGCCGACAAGAGCCGCGCGCCGCACGGGAGCGACGCGTTGGCCTGAATCGCTTCGGCCGACGTGCCAATCGGGATGACGAGCGCGCTGCCGCCGGCGTCGGTGCCGTTGATCATCACGCTCGGGATCGCGAAATACCTGGCCGCGCCGTTCACGTCCCCGCGCCGCAACGCGTCCGACCACCCGCGGATGACGGCGACCGCCGCGGGACCGGGCCGGATCCCGGTCGGACCGGGCGTTGGCACCTCCGCCTGGCCGGCGCCGTTCTCCGGGAGCGCCGGCAGGGACTGTTCCGGCGCCTGCTCGGCGTGGCGCGTCGTGGCACTCGAGCCGCCGAGCACCGTGGTGGTCGACCCGCACCCGGCCATAGCGCCTATCGCCATCACGACGACGATCGGAGCCCAGTGAACGCGGGCGATCACATGACAATCGTATGCCCCGCGGTGATCCGGGTTCCAGCCTCTAGTCGTCCTCGGGATGCTCGAGGCTCGTCTCCCCCGGCGAGCTGCTCGCGAAGGACGACTCGAGCGGGCCTTGGTGCTGCTCGATCGCGCGCGCCAGCCGCTCGAGCGCGTCGGTCACGTCATCCCGATCGGGCTTGCGCTCGAGCGCGAGCCGGATCCCGGCGATCTCGCGCGCCAGGTAGTCCGTCGACGCGGCCGAACGAGCGTTGATCTCCCGGTCGCGTTCGACCTCGCCCCGGTCCCGGTCCGCCTGGCGGTTCTGCGCGAGCAGAATCAGCGGCGCCGCGTACGCGGCCTGGGTCGAGAAGGCGAGGTTGAGCAGGATGAACGGGTAGGGATCCCACGCGTTCGTGAACGCGATCCCGTTGAGGATGATCCACAGGAACACGAAGATCGTCTGAGCAGCCAGATAACGGCCGGTCCCGAGGAAGCGGGCCATCTTCTCCGCGAACCGGGCGAACGCGTCGGGGTCGTACGAGGGGCCGCCGGGTGTCCCCCGGGGCGTGCTGAGGTCGTCGTTGCGCGCCATCAGTGACTCGCGCGCGCGATGCGCCAATCCGCGGGGAGCATTCGGTCGAGCACGTCGTCGATCGTAACCGCGCCGACGAGACGCTTGGCGGCGTCGGTCACGGGGATCGCGACCACGTCGTAGGCCGCAAGCCGCTCGGCCACCTCGCGTTCGCTGGCGTCGGCCGAGATCGGGTCCCACTCCTCATCGAGGCACCGGGCGAGCGGCTTGCCCGGCGCCTCGCGCAGCAGGCGCTGGACGCCGACCACGCCCTGGAAGCGGCCGGTGGGGGTCTCGAGAGGCGGATGGCAGACGAACACCTGAGTGGCGAGCGGCACGGGCAGGTCGGGATCGCGGATCCGCGCGAGCGCCTCGGCCACGGTCGCCTGGCCGTCGAGGATCACGGGCTCGGGGGTCATCAGACCGCCCGCGGTGTCGGGCTTGTAGATCAGCAGGCGGCGGACGGGCTCGGCCTCCTCTGGGTCCATCGCGCCGAGCAGCTCTGCCTGCCGCGACTCGGAGAACTCGCCGAGCAGGTCGGCGGCGTCGTCGGCCTCCATCTCATCGAGCACGCGTGCCAGTCGCTCCTGATCGAGGCCCTCGACGATCCGCACCTGCTCGTCCTCGTCCATCTCCTCGAGCAGGTCGGCAAGCCGGTCGTCCTCGAGCTCGGACGCCAGGATGCGCCGACGGCTCAGCGGCAGGCCGCGGATCACCCCGGCCATCTCGACCGGGTGCAGTCCGCCGAGGGCCGCGGCCTGGCGATCGATCGGGCGCTCGTCGGCGAACAGCTCGCCGGCCTCGCTCCAGTCGATCACCTCCGGTCCCCGCCGCCGTCCGGTCAGAGCCCGTCCGGTGCCAAGCGCGATCGTGGCCACCTCCCATGCGAACGGCTCGGGTGCGGGGGTCAGCCCGACGTCGACCACGCGCTCGCCGCGCACGCGCCGGCCGATCAGCTCTCCGATGACGAGCCGCTCGCCGGCACGCAGCTCGAACTGGCGCATATTGACCGAGCCCCGGCGCAACCGAACGCCGTCCTCGGAGATCTCACCGACGCGTCCGGCGCCCACGAACACGCGCCGGCGCCCGACCGCCACGACGAACCCGTTGACGCGGGGCGGACGTCCGCCGAGATCGAGCACCACGTCGACCACCCGCCCAACGTCGGCACCATCGGCACCCACGAGCGGGAGCCGAGTCACTCGTGTCACATAGACGATCCGCTCCGCCACACCCCTAGATTAGAGAGCGGTGGCGGTACTTGCGACGGGCATGGGCCGCGCCCAAAACCGTTACACGCCGGACAACTCCCGGACCTGGGTCAGGCGAAAGGTGTTCCCCGACGGGTCGTGGAAGCCTGAGTCGACTCCGTAGGGCCGCTCCTCGGGCGCCTCGGAAAACTCGACGCCGCGGTTCTTGAGCGCCTCGTAGTCGGCATAGACGTCGTCGGTGGTGAAGAACACGGTGCCCGCAAACCCCTTCGCCATCAGCGACTTGACCTGCTCGGTGGTCTCGGCGTCCATCACGGGCGGACCCGGGACCGCCATCAGCACGATCGAGATGTCGGGCTGGCCGGGGGGGCCGACGGTGAGCCAGCGGAAGTTGCCCATCTCCGCGAGGGTCACGTCGGAGCGAACCTCCATCCCCAGCTTCTTGGTGTAGAACTCGAGCGCCTCGTCCTGGTCGTGGACCCACAACTGTGCGGTCGAGAGCTTGATCATCGTGGCCTCCTCAGGCGGTGGTGGTTACGACGCGGCCCACACTAGATCCGCCCCCGACTGTTGTCTTCTCCAAACGTGCTGCGCTGAGGCCGTCCGTAGGCGCGGACCACGCACGTCGGGACGAGCGCCCAGTCGGACGCCGGGGGGAACTTCGAGCGGTAGACGGTCGGGGACACCCCGAACGTGCGCGTGAAGCTCGTGGTGAACGACCCGAGGCTCTGGAGCCCGACCGAGAAGCAGATATCCACCACCGAGCGGTCCGTTGTCCGGAGGAGCGCGGCGGCGCGCTCGAGGCGTCGCGTCAGGAGGTAGGCGTGCGGAGATTCGCCGAATGCCCGCCGGAACGCGCGGCTGAAGTGGGCCCGCGAGAGCCCCGCCGCCCGAGCGAGATCGTCGACGTCGAGCGGTTCGAAGTAGCGCGCGTCAGCGAGATCCTTGGCGCGCAGCAGGTGCCGGTCGGTGGAGACGAAGGTCACGGGCAGGGACCCTACTCGGGTACTACAAACGTACTCACGCCGCGGTCGAGAAATGCCGTTAAGGTGTTGAAGCAGACAGCGTGGACGGCAAGGGAATGTTTCATCGATACAAGCTCGCGGGCGCAGCACTCGCAGTGACGCTGGTGACGGTCGGGGTGGTGCTGATGGTTGCCGGGTGCGGCGGTAACGCCGTCGGCGGCAGCACTAGCGGCACCACCGCGCAGGCTGCGGCAACGATTCCCCACGCCCACCCACAGGCGATCGAGCCTTCGGCGGGCGCCCAGGCGTCAGCGGTGACGCCCAGCGACCCGGTCGGCGATCCCAACGCGCACGCCATGCCGATCAGCGAGGTCCAGCACCTGCTGGCGCTCGAGAAAGTCGCGGCGAAGAAGACGAGCGCGACGTATATCGACCCGCTCCAGTACGTCAACCGCTGGGAGCGCACCGATCAGGGCGTCGACGCCACGCTGCCTGTCGGTGCGCCGATCCTGGCGCCGGGCCCGGTCAAGATCCTCGCGGTCATCCCCAACTGGTACGCGGGTCAGCCGCTCGTGTATTTCGAGCTTCTGAACGGCCCGCAGGCGGGGCAGATCCAGTACGTGGCCGAGGAGATCACCGACATCGCCAAGCCCGGGTTGTACCTGCAGCAGGGACAGGTGATCGCCCGGTACGCGCCGTCCGGGACCGCGATCGAGTACGGCTGGTCGACGCCCGACGGCGTCACCCTCGCTCGCGCCACCACCGGCTACGAAGAGGGCCAGGTCACGCCCGCGGGCGTGTACATGCGCAACTGGCTGAACGCGCTCGGCGCGAACGCCGGCCCCAGCTGATCAGCGTCGGATCAACCGCGGCAACGAGGTGACAAGCCGCGGGATGTCCGAGCGCGCGTGCGCAAGCGCGTCGTCGAGCGCCGCCGCGGCGTCGGCCTCGATCACCGGGCCGTGTCCGACGAGCAGCATCGACGGCCGGTAGGGAGCGAACTGGGCGCGAGGCGGCGTGAGCCGGAGCATTGGATGGACACCAGCGCGGCGCCCGAGCGCGAACGCGGGCGCCGTGCCGACGGCCTCGGCCACGATCAGCGCCCGCTCGCGCTCCCACCACAGCGCGACCTCGTGCCACCCGGGCCGCGACAGCACCTTGACAGTCTCGAACGGCACCTCGGGCGCCCGGTCGGGTAGGCGCAGCAGCGGGACGCCCAGCCGGGCGGCGATCGCCTCGCAGTCACGGTTGTGCCGATCGAGCAGCTGAAACACGCCGGCCGCGGTGCCGAGCGACTCGGCCTCGCGAAGCGCCGGTCCGTCGTGGAACGGATCCACGAGCCACACCCGGCCGTCGCTCCGCAGGGCGTGAGCCGTGCGGGCCATGAACCCGGGCTCTGTCCAGGTGAGCCCGACGGCGTGGCGGGTGATCGTCGCGCTCATTGGCCCTCTGACCCACACTCGGCGTTGACGTAGCCCGAGCGGAACGGGCTCGGCGCCCCGGTCTGTTCGTCAAAGGTGTGGCGCCACACACAGCCGGTGTCGTTGGCGAGCAGGTGGATCGACACCGACGTCTCCGCGGATGTCGTCCGAACACGGTGGACGTCGTCGCGCGGCGGCAGCAGGGTGTAGAAGTCGCCGGGGTTGACCGGGCGCCGGCGGACGGGCTCAAGCCGGCCGTCCCCCGGCCGGTAGAACTCCTCGTCCTGCACGCCGCGGCACACGCCCACGAGGCCCCAGGCCAGATGATCGTGGACCGGAGTCATCGCCCCGGGAGGCACGACCAGGCTGAACAGCGCGAGTGATCGGTCGGCGGCGCGGAACACGAGCCACTGCCCGATGCCGCCGCCCATGCCGCTGCCGATAGCCGGCTCCTGGTAATCCGCGGGCAGCCACTCGCGATCGGCGAGCAGGTCGGCGAACAGTGGACTGATCAGCTCGCAGGCGTTCGCCGGCGAGTCCGCCCGGGCGATGCGCTCGCGCACGTCGCCGATGAACCCGCGCACCCGGGCGGTGTCCAACGTGTACTCATCGGCCTCGAGCGGCGGCAGGAGGCCATGGCTGTCGTGAAGGTCACACATCGCTCCGGGAAGGCTAGATACTTGTTTCGATGGCCGACTCCCCCGAGATCGAGCTGTCCGAGTTGATCGGCGCGCTGTCGAGCGCGCTCGACGTCGCCGAGGGCGAGCCGCCGGGGCATGCCGTGCGCTCGTGCCTGATCGGCATGCGGTTAGCCGACGGGATCGGGTTCGACGGCGAGGCTCGGTCAGATCTGTTCTACGCCCTGCTGCTCAAGGACGCGGGATGCTCGGCGAACGCGGCGCACATGGCGGCGTTGTTCGGCGCCGACGACCAGGTCGCCAAGCGGACATCCAAGCTCGTCGACTGGTCGCGTCCGTTGGCTGCCTTCCTGTGGTCGCTCAAGACCGTGGCGCCCGGAGGATCCCTGGCCGACCGCGTCTCTCGGTTGCGCGCGATCCGCGATGAGGGCGAGGTGACGAAGTCTCTGATGCGCGCGCGTTGTCACCGCGGTGCCGAGATCGCGTTGAAGCTCGGGTTCTCCGAGGTGACCGCGCAGGCCATCCGTGGGCTGGACGAGCACTGGGACGGGCACGGCCAACCGTACGGCTTGAGCGGGACCCAGATTCCGCAAGCGGCAAGGATCGTATGCCTGGCGCAAACCGTGGAGGTCTTTCACGCCGCGCGCGGCACCTCCGCCGCGTGTGCCATCGCGCTAAAGCGGCGAGGGGAGTGGTTCGACCCGGCGCTCGTCGACGTGCTGCTGACGTTCCGCAACGACCGGGAGTTCTGGGATGCACTCAACAAGCCGGACGTGTCTGCGGTCGAACCGCCGGACCGCGTGATCACGGCCGACGAGGACCGGCTCGACCAGGTCGCCGACGGCTTCGCGGCGGTGATCGATGCGAAATCGCCGTGGACCCATGAGCATTGCGCGCGCGTATGCGCGATCGCGACCAGCGTCGCCGAGGTGCTGGGCTTCGACCCCTCCGCCGTCCGCGAGCTCGGTCGCGCCGCTCTGCTTCACGACATCGGCAAGCTCTCCATCTCCAACCGGATTCTCGACAAGCCTGGCCCGCTCACCGAGGACGAGCGGACCAGGTTCCAGGCGCACCCGCTCCTGGCGGAGCAGATCCTCGGGCGAGTCCCGAGCTTCGGAGAGCTGGCCACGGTGGTCGGCGCTCACCACGAGCGGCTCGACGGAACCGGGTACCCGCGGGGGCTCGCCGGAGAACAGTTGACCGCGTCGATGCGCGTGCTGGCCGTTGCCGATGTCTACGAGGCGCTGATCTCCGACCGCCCCTACCGGGCGGCGTACTCGCCCGAGCTCGCGCTCGAGTTGATGAGCGTCGACGTGCCCTCGGGCCTCGACCCCGAGGTCTTCGCCGCGCTCAAGTCGATGGTGTTCGTGGCGCCGACCGGCTTCTAGGAGCGACCGGCACGGGCACGCCGCGAGCCGGCGCCCGGCCCCCTACCATTCCGGGTCGAGGCTCACCGATTGTCGACCGAACCTGACAGCACCCCCTCGTTTCGCGCGGCGCTCCAGCCCGAAGCGCTGCGGGAGGCGATGGTCGTCCGCCGGCCGGTGTTCGCGAACCCCTGGGATTCGACCGAGGACATGGGGGCTTGCTACCTGGCGATCGCGGTCGTCGACCCGTTTCTCCTTTGGATCGGCGGGAAGCTCATGGGTGCGATCTTCGGATTCAGCTCGCACTGGCCGCTCGGCGTGTTCATGGTCGCGGCGCTCGTCGGCGCCGCCGGCTTCATGACGATCGTCGGGCGCCAGCGCACCAACCTCACCGTCGACATCCTCACGATCACGGCCTGGGTCGTGCTCGGCCTGATCGTCGCGCCGATCATCGGGCTGGCGCTGTCACCCCTCCCCGCGATCATCGTCTACGCGGTGATGCTCGCCGGGATCTTCGTCTACGTGCTGCGCTTCGGGCGGTTCGACGTGTCCTTCCTGCACACGGTCAGCTGGCCGATCACCTGGAGCCTGGTGGCCCTGTTCTTCGCCTTCTGCTGCCACCAGCTCGTTCTCTACCAGTAGCTGACCCTCGCGCTTTCGCAGCTCCTTCTGGCGCTTGTGCTCGGCCTTCGTGAGTTTGCGGCCGCGCTGGACGCTCGATCCGGCCATGATCGACACGACCCACCGGTCGCCGCCCGGACCTTCGCGGACGGTCAGTCCGCTCGCCCGAGCCGGTGAGATCGTGGGACCTTCTGGCGCTCCGGCACGGTGACGTCGGCGACCAGTCGCTCGAGCTCGCGCACATTGGGCGCGCTGTACGCCGCCCGCAGGCGGTCCTCGAGCTCCTCAACTGTCAGCCGTCCCTCGCCCATCGCCCGGCGGAGCGTCTCGGCCGTCTGCTCGCGCTCGGCATCCGAAGCCCTGAGAGCCGGGCGCTCCTCGCTCGGCTCTCCGCGCACGGGCGAGTCGTCGCTCATGCCGCGGATCGTACGTCAGCGAACGGGGTGGCAGGCAGTGCGCAGGAACGAGCAGCGTACGACCGCCCCGATCATCCACGCACCGGGCACCGGTCCCCAGAAGCGGCTGTCGTCAGACACCCCGCGGTTGTCGCCGAGCACGTAGTAATCGCCCGCCGGCACCCTCACCGGATCCGGGAAGCTGCATGTGGTCGCGTCGCCGGTACACGGATCGATGTACGGCTCGCTCAAGGCAACGCCGTTGATCACCGCGCGCCCGTTGACGATCGCCACCGTGTCACCAGGTCCGGCCACCACGCGCTTGACGAACGTGGCATTCGACTCTTGCGCCACCGGGATGCCGCAGGGCTGGGTGAAGCCTTGGCCCTGATCGCTCGCGCCGCACTGCGGGTTCTTCGGGCTCGCACCCGCCGGCGGATGGAACAGCACGATGTCGCCCACCTGTGGAGACTGGGTGCGCTCGGCCGCGACGCGCTGTCCGATCTGCAATGTCGGCTCCATCGAGCCGGACGTGACCTTGAAGTAGCTGACGTTCTTGTGGGCCACGACCCACAGCGCGACGACGGCAAGGGCTGCGATCGCGAACGCGCGGCGGCCAATCCGCCGCCGGACCGGCCTCCCCACCGGCAGGGACGAGGCTTCCATGTTGGTCTGATCGGCACGGCGTGGGCGCGGCTTGACCGGGTGCGGCGTTCAACCGGCGCCGCATCCGGACAGCGCGACATATTGGATCCTCCATGATCGACGCACCGGCCGTACCGAAGCTGAGCCTCGCGAGCGCGCGGCGGATCGCGCTCGCGGCCCAGGGGTTTGGCCGACCCCGGCCCGCGAAGCCGCCCGGCACCGGCCGGATCGCGGCGCTCGTCGAGCAGCTCGGGGTGCTGCAGCTCGATTCCGTCAACGTCTTCAGCCGGGCGCATTACATGCCGGTTTTCTCGCGGCTCGGGCCGTACGACCGGGCGCGCCTGGACCGCATCGCCGGCCACGGTCTCGGGCGGATCGACCGGCGCCTGGTCGAATACTGGGCGCACGAAGCCTCGCTGGTCCCGATCGAGCTTCATCCCCTGTTTCGGTGGCGGATGGCCGACGTCGACGGCGAAGCCTGGGGGTCGATCTCACGGATCGCGCGGAACCAGCCCGAGCTGGTGGCCGAGACGCTCGAGCTCGTCGCCGAGCAGGGGCCAATCCGCGCCCGCGACACCGGCGCGGTTCGGCCACCGCCCCAGCCGGGTCACATGTGGAACTGGCACGAGGGCAAGGTGGCGCTCGAGCATCTGTTCTTCACCGGCCGGGTGGGCGCCGCCCGGCGCGTCAACTTCGAGCGGCTGTACGACACGATCGAACGCGTCGTTCCGGCCGGCATTCTCGCGGCGCCGACGCCCGACCCGGCGGACGCGCAGCGCCAGCTCGTGCGCATCGCGGCCAGGGCGCTCGGCGTCGCCACCGAGCCCGACCTCGGCGACTACTTCCGTCTGCCGCGGGCGGCGTCAAAGGCGCGCGTCGCCGAGCTCGTCGCGTCCGGCGAGCTGCTTCCGGTGGAGGTCAAGGGGTGGAAAGCGCCTGCATACCTGTGGCCCGATGCCCGCCGGCCGCGCCGGCTCCAGGCTCGCGCGCTGCTGTCGCCGTTCGACTCGCTGATCTGGTTTCGCCAGCGGACCAAGCGGCTGTTCGACTTCCACTACCGGATCGAGATCTACACCCCGGGGCCCAAGCGCGTGTACGGCTACTACGTGCTGCCATTCCTGCTGGGGGACACGCTGGTGGCGCGGGTCGATCTCAAATCCGACCGGCAACGGGACGCGCTCCTCGTCCAGGGCGCGTTCGCCGAGGACGGCGTCGACCAGGCGCACGTAGCCCGCGAGCTTGCCGCCGAGTTGAACCTGGTCGCGGCGTGGCTCGGCCTCAGCCGGGTCGTGGTCGCGCGACGCGGAGACCTTGCGGGCGCGCTCGCGGCGATCATCGGATGACGCCCGTGTAGCTAAGGCCTAAGAATGGGCATATGCCCGATGGCACGCGCGGGCGGGGCGGCTACTTTGGATACAGGACATGTTCGAGCTGCTCCAGAACCACGCCACCGGAATGCCGGTCCTCGACGCCGAGGCGGATTTCCGCCGCGCACGGCGAGCTCACGCGGTGGCGCGGGTCGGCCGGTGGCTGAGGCGCACGGCGGATTGCCGCCACCCGCGCACACTCGGCGAGGTCGGGCTTTCGCTCGGAGGTCTGCCGATGATGCGGGTCGTACCCCTCGATGCGATCGTCGGCACGCTCGAGCCCACACCGCACTTCGACGCCTGCTTCCGGCCGGCATCGGAGGTCGTGCGCGGACGCTGGCAGCGGATCGCGCTGGCCCACAGGCGGGGCGATGCGCTCCCGCCGGTCGATTTGGTCAAACGACCCGACGGCTACTACGTGCTCGACGGGCGCCACCGCGTCTCCGTGGCGCGGGCGCTCGGTCATCCCGACATCGACGCGCGCGTGACCGGAGTGCTTCGCCGGCGCTGACGACTCAGGCCGCGGCGCTCAGCCGCCCGGCAACCGTCCGCGCCATCTCGGCCAGCTCTGGCGGGTCGAGAACCACGAGCGGCTCGTCCAGAGTCGCCATCCACACCAGGAAGCCGTGTGTCCAGGCGCCGCGGCTGGTGACCACGCAGGCATCCTCGCCGTCGGGCTCGACCGTCGCGTAACGCGCCGGGATGCGCGGGCGGATGCGCGCGGCGGGCGCGCCCAGGCGCACGCGTCCGCGCACCGCATCGGGCTCGCCCTCCCTGATGCCACGGAGACGCTCCTTGACGAATGCGGCGGGATCCCCGCCGGGCACGGTCCGGCGCGAGCAGCGGTCACCCGGACGCAGGCGCCCGCGGATCCGATCGATCCGGAACGTTCGCCAGTCGTCGCGCTCCACGTCGAACGCCACGAGGTACCAGCGGTAGCCGCTGTAGACGACGGAGTGGGGCTCGGTGTGGCGCTGAGACGCCTTCTCGTCCCTGGCGATGTAGGCGAACCGCAGGCGCATGCGGTCGCGGCAGGCGCCGGCCAGCGTCGCCAGCACGTCGGCGTCGATCTGTGGGCCCTCGACGCCAAACGTCGATGTCGCGTCGCTGAGCGCGCTGACGCGCCGCCGCAGTCGGTTGGGCAGGACCTGCTCGAGCTTGGCCAGCGCGCGCACCGACGTCTCCTCGATCCCGGCGATCCCACCCGCGGCCGCGGTTCGCAGGCCGACGGCAACGGCGACGGCCTCGGCGTCGTCGAGCAGCAGCGGCGGCAGCTCGCCGCTGTTGCCGAGTCGGTAGCCGCCGGCGACACCGGGAGCGGCCTCAACGGGGTAGCCGAGCGAGCGCAGCTTGTCGACGTCGCGGCGGATTGTGCGGGGCCCGACCTCGAGTCGGTCGGCGAGCTCCTGGCCGGTCCATTCCCGGCGGACTTGCAGGAGCGAGAGCAGGGCGAGTAGGCGAGCGGATGTCTGGACCATGATGCGCGGCATGGTTCCACACATTGCGGACTGTAGCTGTCCGCAATGGACCTGATCGAGCGCAATTGCGGACCGAAATTGGCCGCATTTGACGAGAGGGTGCAGGCATGTCAACTATCACCTTCTCCACCCCTTCACCGGCCGTCGCCGTGGCACGGCCTTCCAGCCGGACGATCTGGCTGGGCTTCCTCGTGGTCCTGGCCGCCTCGGTCATGGACCTGCTGGACTCGACGATCGCGCAGACCGCCGCGCCGGCAATCCGGCGGGATCTCGGCGGCTCGTACGCGGCGCTCGAGTGGATCTCCGCCGCCTACACGCTGGCGATGGCGGTGACGCTGATGCTGGGCTCACGGCTCGGGGACCTGTTCGGCCGCCGCTGGGTTCTGTTGCTGGGGATCGGCGGCTTCGTCGCCGCGTCGGCGCTGTGCTCGCTCGCGCCGTCACCGGGTGCCTTGATCGCGGGGCGGGCGTTGCAAGGCGCCGTGGCCGCGGTCATGGTCCCGCAAGGCTTCGGACTGATCCGCGAACTGTTCGGCGACGAGGGGCAGCAGAAGGCGTTCGGCGTGTTCGGGCCGGTCATGGGCCTGGCCGCGATCGCGGGGCCGCTGGTCGGCGGCGCGCTGGTGAACGTCAACCTGCTCGGGACGGGCTGGCGCGCGATCTTCCTCGTGAACGTGCCGATCGGGTTGCTGGCGATCGGCGCCGGCCGCCGCTTCCTGCCGCGGACCGCGCCGTCGGCGCCGGGTGCGCGCCTCGACGCGCCGAGCGTCACGCTCGCGATGCTCGGCGGGTTCGCGCTCGTGTATCCGTTGATCGAAGGTCGTGAGCACGGGTGGCCGGCGTGGTCATTCGCGCTGCTCGGGGTGGGCTTGGTAAGCCTGGGCGCGTTCGGAGCGCTACAGGCTCGGCGGGCCCGCCAGGGTCGCGCGCCCCTGGTCGAGCCCTCGATCCTTCGCCGGCGCGCCTACGTCGCCGGGCTGGCGGTCGTGCTCGGCTTCATCGGCGCGATGGGCGGGATGATGATCGCGCTCAACGTGATGTTCCAGACCGGCCTGGGCCTGACCCCGCTGGCCTGCGCAGTCGCGACTGTTGCAATCCCGGTGGCGGCGATCGGCGGCTCGATCACTTCCTCCGCGCTCCTGGCCAAGATCGGGAGGACGACGATGCACATCGGCATCGCGCTCATGGCGGTCGGCCTGATCGTGGTCGACATCGTGTTGCGCTCAGACGGCGGCGGGGTGACCGCGTGGGACCTCGCCGGTCCGCTCGCGATCACCGGCTTCGGCATGGGGATGGTGTTCGTCCCGATGTTCGACGTGATCCTCGCCGGCGTTGCACCCCACGAGCTCGGGTCGGCCTCGGGCCTGCTCGAGGCGATCCAGCAGCTCGCGATGTCGATCGGGATCGCCGCGGTTGGGACGGTGCTGTTCGACCGGATCGGAAGCAGCCACGGGCCGGCCGCGTTCGTCGGGGCCTCCGATCACGCGCTGCTGGTGGCGGTCGGGTTCCTCGCTGCGGCGTGTACGGCGGTGTTCTGGCTGCCCAAACACGCGCGCGCGGGTCATTAGCGGCGCCGCCCGCCGGGGGTCTCGACCGCGGGAGGGTCGCCCGCGCCGGCGCGCTTTTAGTTCGCGGGAACCGGGTAGGCGCGAACCATGGGCGGTGCATCTCGTCTGGGGCGGGCGGTTGCGGTGAGCGTCCTCGTGTTGTTGATCGCGACCGCGGGCGCATCGGCCGCCGGCGGTCCCGTCTATGCCGGCGGGTCCCCGAAGGCCAACCGCTACATGGACATCGAGATCCAGGTGCTCGCGGGCGGCCGTCGCGCCAACTGGCGGATCGACGTGTACGGGCCGTGCACCGAGAACGAGCGGCTCGGGCGAACCGTCGGCACCGACGCCGGCAACACGCCGTCGGATCCTCGGCTACGGATCAACAGCGGACGGTTCACGCTCGAGTGGCACGCCCACAGCTCGCTCAGCAATCTCACCTACTCCTACCAGCTCGCCGGCCATGCCGTCGCCGGCGGGTTCGCCGGCACCTTCCATTACCACGAGAGCGAAGGGGCCGCCTACCACTGCGACTCGCACCTGCTCCACTGGCGCGCGCACCGCAGGCCGGGCGGCTTTCCGTAGACCGGGCTCGTGGCGTGGGGTCCCGCGGCCCGCGGCACCGAACGGATGGGTCATAACCACGCACTCGGCGTCCGTCCGCGGCCGAGATGCAAGTTGTGGCCCCTGTACGTCGCTCTGCGCGCATTCGCCGCCGGCGGCGCGTCGAGTGAGGGCTTTTGACCCATTCATCGGCCGGGCGCAAGCGGCTTCTGGATTGCGTGGCGCCGCCGCCAGGCCCTAAGAGGCCCGGATGTACGTGAGGTCGAAGTCCGTCGTGTAGCTGACGAGCGGCTCGAGCGCCCGAAGCGCGTCCTCCGCCGTGGGCTGCTCGATCATGATCGTGCGCGTGTGTAGACCTGGACCTGGACGCCGTCCGGGCCGACCGTCCTGCTCTCGGCGAGTGTCAGCTTCAGCCGGTCGATGCCATCCGGGAACAGCCGCCGGCCTCGCCCGAGGATCGTCGGGAACACCATCAGGCGAAGCTCATCGACGAGGTCAGCCGCGAGGAGCGCCTGGACGAGCGTGCCGCTGCCGGCGACGAGAATCGTTCCCTCGGTCTCGTCCTTCAGCTTCGAAACGCCCGCGACGGCGTCGCCCGAGATGACCGTGGTGTTCTGCCACGACGGGTCGGTGAGGGTGTTCGAGACGACGTACTTCGCGCCGCTGTTGATCTTGTCCGCGAAGGGGCCCTCGCGCGAGGGCCACGCCTCCGCGAACCCGTCGTAGGTGCGCCGGCCGAGCAACTGGACCTGGGCGTCCATCAGCTCGTCGGCCTTGAACTGGTTGCCGTCATCCCCTCGGTCGTACTCGAATGTCCAGCCGCCGTGCTCGTAATCCTCCGCTCCGCCCGGATCCTCGAATACGCCATCGAGCGATACGAATTCGGTCACCACCAACTTGCCCATCTCGTTCTCCTTTCTCCGCGTCTCGCACCATATGACCGCCGAGCGGCGCGGAAATCAGCGATGCCGGGCTACGCGACCGTCGACGGCGCGCCCAGGCATGCCTCGAGCAGAGAGAGCGCGTCGGCCATGTCGGCGCGGCCGAAGCCGACGCGCACGTGCGACGGGTCGTCGTAGACCGATCCCGGCAGCAACAGCACGCCCAGCTCCGCAAGCCGCGCGCACATGTCGTCGACGTCGGTCACTCCGTTGACACGCGGGAAGCCGATCGGGCTTGCGGTCGGCCGCACCCACTCGAACGTATCGGCGTGCCGCGCGAAGAAGTCATCGAGCAGCGGCAGGTTCCGCTCGACGATTCCGAGGTTGCGCTCGAGCAAGGCGTCGCGGTTACGCAGCGCGAGCGCCGTCAGCACCTCGCTTGGGGCGCTCGAACAGATCGTGGTGTAGTCCTTAAGCCGCATGACCGCGTCGCGCGTGGCGGCGTCGCGCGTGACGATCCAGCCGAGGCGCAGCCCGGGCAGTCCGTAGCTCTTGGAAATGCTGCCGAGCGAGACCGCGCGCTCGTCGAGATCACACGCCGCCGGCAACCGGTCGGCGGGGTCGTGCTCGAGCTCGCGGTAGACCTCATCGGAGAACAGAGCCACGCCATGCTCGCGGGCCAGCTGCGACACCGACTCGAACGTTGCCCGGTCCATGAGCGTCCCCGTCGGGTTGTGCGGCTGGTTGATGTAGATGAGCCGCGTATTCCGACGCACCGCACGCTCCAGCAGGTCCAAGTCGTGCGCCCACCCGTCCTCGTAGCGCCGGCGCCACTCGGTGACCTCCGCGGTCGTGCTGCGCGCGAGTTCGAGGGCCGACTCGTAGCAGGGCGTCTCGACAATCGCGTGGTCGCCGGCGCCGAGCAGCGCGTTGTGGGTCAGGAAAATGCCCTCCTCCGCGCACGAGGTGACGATCACCTCGTCGGGGTCGACGCGCTCGTACAGCGCGGCGATCGCCTCGCGCAGCTCGGGCGAGCCCGGTGACTCCGTGTAGCCGCACCACGTCCCGAGCAGCCGGGCGTGCGCATCCGGCTCGAACGCGAGCAACTCCTCGATCGTGCGCGACTCGCAGTCGCTGCTCGACAGCATGTACCGGGTCGTGAACTCGTACCGGTCGTAGTAGCGCTCGATCCGGAACGGCTTGACGTCCACCAACGGATTATCTCTACC
>Ga0335080_10001573_pt1 | contig 22396 bp, 25 predicted proteins | sample Lox_Sample_34_FD_206720 | JGI IMG/M metagenome (GOLD analysis project Ga0335080, IMG submission 206720) | Soil microbial communities from Loxahatchee National Wildlife Refuge, Florida, United States - Lox_Sample_3.4 | ecosystem: Environmental > Terrestrial > Soil > Wetlands | place: USA...
CTCGCGCCGCGCGGCCTCGAGGGGCAGCTCGCGGCGCCGGATCCAGCCGCCGGGCAGGTCCCAACCACGATGGCCGTAGGTGTGACGCACGAGCAGGACGTCGTCGCCGTGCGTGACCACGCACTTGACGCCCACGATCAGGGGGCGGCGCACGAAGTAATAGGTGCGCAGCCCGGCGTATGCGCAGCGCATCGCGATGCGGCGGGCCTGCAGCGCGAATGGCATGACCCCAGGGTACGCGGCGGGTCGCTACCATTGCCCGAAGCCGCGCGACGGTCGCGCGGCTTGTGCGTGCCATGAAGACTTACGTTGCCACTCCTGCCGACCGCGAGCGAAACTGGTTGCTCGTCGACGCCTCGGGCCAGACGCTAGGGCGTCTCGCCACGCAGATCGCCGACGCGCTGCGCGGCAAGCGCAAGCCCACCTACACGCCGCACGTCGACACCGGCGATTTCGTGATCGTCGTGAACGCCGAGAAGATCTCGGTGACCGGCAACAAGCGCACGGACAAGCGCTACTACCGACACTCCGGCTATCCCGGCGGACTCAAGTCACGCAGCCTGAACGACATGCTCGAGCGCCGGCCTGAAGAGGTCATCCGCCTCGCGGTCAAGGGCATGCTGCCGCGCAACCGGCTGGCCCGCAAGCAGCTGACCAAGCTGAAGGTCTACGCCGGACCCGAGCATCCGCACGCCGCCCAGAAGCCGCAACCGATGGAGATTGAGCAGTGACCGAACGTCCCGAGGACGAGCAGCGCGACGACGAACCTGTCGCGGACGAGCAGCCCGAGCCGGTTGCCGAGGAGCAGCCCGAGCCGGTTGCCGAGGAGCAGCCCGAGCCCGTTGCCGAGGAGCAGCCCGAGCCGGTTGCCGAGGAGCAGCCCGAGCCGGTTGCGCAGGCGGAGCCGACCCCCGAGGAGCCGCCCGAGCCGGTTGCGCAGGCGGAGCCGACCCCCGAGGAGCCGGTTGCCGAGGAGCCGGTTGCCGAGGAGCCGGTTGCCGAGGAGCCGGTTGCCGAGGAGCAGCCCGAGCCGGTTGCGCAGGCGGAGCCGACCCCCGAGGAGCCGGCTGCTGAAGAGCCGGCCGCGGTGGAGCCGGCACCTGACGAGCCGGCCTCCGAGGAGCCCGTAGCCGCGCAGGCCGCACCCGAGGAGCCGCCGACCGACGACGAGGACTACGAGGAGGAGGAGCTCGCGCCGCGAGTCCGGCCCGAGATCCCCGGCGCCGACCTGATTCCGGACATCGTCCCGGAGGGAGAGCAGTTCCTCGACGCCGAGGCGCAGGCCGCGGCCGAGGCCGAGGCGGAGGCCGAGGCGGCCGCCCGCGAGCGCGAGGAGGCCGACGAGGACGAGCGCAGGCCGATCGCGGACGCCGCGATCGATCTCGCCGCCGGGGCGCGCTACACCGCGACCGGCAAGCGCAAGACCGCCGTGGCGCGCGTGATCATCAGGCCCGGCACCGGCGCGTACACGATCAACGGCAAGACGCTCGACGTGTTCTTCCCCCGCGAGACGCTGCGCCGGGTCATCCGCCAGCCGCTCGAGACGGTCGGGTACGAGTCGCGCATGGACGTGATCGCGAGGATGCACGGCGGCGGGGTCTCGGCCCAGGCCGGTGCGCTTCGCCACGGCATCTCGCGCGCGCTGATCGTGGCCGACCCGAACCTCCGCGGCGAGCTCAAGCGCCGCGGCTTCCTCACGCGCGATCCGCGCGTGAAGGAACGCAAGAAGGCCGGGCTCAAGAAGGCCCGCAAGCGGCCTCAGTTCTCCAAGCGCTGAGGAGCCATGGCACGGCACCTCTTCGGCACGGACGGCGTCCGCGGCCGCGCGGGACATTTCCTGACGGCTGAGCTGGCGCTGAAGCTCGCTCGCACCGCGGTGGCGCGCGAGAATGCCGAGCGGCCGCAGGTCCTGATCATCCGGGACACCCGTGAATCCGGTGAGATGCTCGAGTCGGCCATCGCCGCCGGCGTGGCGGCGGCCGGCGGCGACGCGTGGCTCGCCGGCGTCCTACCCACGCCCGCCGCGCCGCTGCTCGTCCGGCGCCACGGGCTGCACCTCGCCGCGGTCATCTCCGCCTCACACAATCCCTACGAGGACAACGGGATCAAGCTGTTCGCCTCCGACGGGTTCAAGCTGCACGACGACACCGAGCACGCGATCGAGGCCGAGCTGGAGACGCCCCCACCGCCACCGCCGCACATCGGTCGCGTCCGGCCGTTCGAGGGCGCGCTGGAGGACTACCTGCACGAGTTGCAGGGGCGGTTCGGAGGGCTGGATCTGAGCGGCCGGCGCGTGCTGCTGGACTGCGCCAACGGCGCCACCTTCCAGGCGGCGCCGGAGATGTTCCGCCGGCTCGGGGCGACCCTGGACGTGATGGCCGACGAGCCCGACGGGGTGAACATCAACCTTGGCTGCGGCTCGACCCACCTCGACCAGGTGGTCGCGAGCATGTCGGACGGGGACCATGATCTGGCGTTCGCGTTCGACGGCGACGGCGATCGGGTGCTCGCCGTGGACCGGGAAGGCGCCGTCGTCGACGGCGATGAGCTCGTGGCGATGGCCGCGACCCATCTGCGCGATCTGGGGCGGCTCCCCGGCAACGGCGTGGCGGTCACGGTCATGACCAATTACGGCTTTCACGCGGCGATGAAGACGGCCGGGATCGACGTGGCAACCACCGCGGTCGGCGACCGGTACGTGCTCGATGAGCTGCGCCGGCGCGGGTGGGCGCTCGGCGGCGAGCAATCCGGCCACATCATCGACCTTGGGTTCGGCCCGTCCGGCGACGGGATCGCCAGCGCGCTGCTGACGCTCGAGGCGCTGAACGGCCGGGACCTCGCCGAGCGCGACGCGATGGAGAAGCTTCCCCAGCGCCTGGTCAACATCCGGGCGAGCGATCGAGCCGGCCTGGCGGCGGCGCTGGCGGATCCGGGCGTGGAGGAGGCGATCGCGCGCGAGCACGAAGGGCTGACCGGCCGCGGTCGCGTCCTCGTCCGTCCCTCGGGCACCGAGCCGCTGATCCGCGTGATGGTGGAGGCGCCCAGCCAGGAGGAGACCGACGAGATCTGTGACCGGCTGCGCGAAGTCGTGCAGACGGCGCTGGCATAGGAGACCGCCGCGACGCCGCGAACTTCAGCCTGAATCGTCCGTTAGTTCACTGCAGAGGCGTCAGGATACGATCGGGCGCCGCGTAAGCCGGGCTGGGACTGAGCGGCTTGCTCGCCAGCGAAAGGGGAAGTACAGGCGCATGTGTGGAATCGTCGGATATGTGGGTCCGCGCCAGGCGCGCCCGGTTCTGCTGGACGGCCTCGAAAAACTCGAATATCGCGGCTACGACAGCGCCGGCATCTCGGTGCTCGACGGCGACCGGATCGATGCCGTGCGCGCGGTCGGGAACCTGAGCGCGCTGCGCAGCGCGATCCACGCCAACGGCGTCTCCTCCTCGGAGCACACCGGCGGCGGCGTGGCGCTGGCCGAGCGCCCGCAGCCAGGCACCGGCATCGGTCATACCCGCTGGGCCACGCACGGACGGGTGACCGAGGAGAACGCGCACCCACACTTCGACACGACCGACCGCGTCCACATCGTCGTCAACGGCATCGTCGAGAACTACGTCGCGCTCAAGCGCCGGCTGATCGACGAGGGTGCCAAGTTCACCTCCGAGACCGACGCCGAGGTGATCGCGCACCTGGTCGCCCACCACGACCACGGCGATCTGGTCGAGGCCGTGCGCAGTGCGTACGCCGAGCTGCGCGGGCACTACGCGTTCGTGGCGATGGCCGCCGACGAGCCGGGGCTGCTCGTGGGCGCGCGCAAGGAGTGCCCGCTGATCGTGGGCCGCGGCGAGGGCGAGCAGTTCATCGCCTCCGCGATCCCCGCCTTCCTGCGCCACACCCGGCAGGTCCAGTACATCGAGAACGACGAGATCGTCGTGCTCCGTCCCGACGATGTCGAGTTCTTCACCGCCACGGGCACCGCGCTCGAGCGCGAGATCGTCGAGATCGACTGGGACGCCGAGACGGCCGAGAAGCAGGGCTTCGAGACGTTCATGCTCAAGGAAATCCACGAGCAGGCCGACGCGGTGGCCGAGACGATCGGCGAGCGCGCCGCGCGCGGAGTGGGCATCGATCTGGGGGACCTCGGGCCGATCGACGACGAGCTGCTGCGCACCCTCCGGCGGGTCGTGATCGTCGCCTGCGGCACGTCCTACCACGCCGGGCTGATCGGCCGGTACGCGATCGAGGAGTTCTCCCGCGTTCCGGTCGAGGTCGAGATCGCGTCCGAGTACCGCTACCGCAACCCGCTCGTCGGATCGGGCGACCTGGTGATCGGGATCTCGCAGTCGGGCGAGACGGCCGACACGCTGGCGGCCATGCGGATCGCGCGCGATCGCGGCGCTCGCGTGCTCGCCATCACGAACATCATGGGCTCTCAGGCGACGCGCGACGCGGACGGCGTCCTGTACACGCGCGCCGGGCTTGAAATCGGCGTGGCGGCGACCAAGACGTTTGTCAGCCAGGTGGTCGCGATGTACCTGCTCGCGCTCCGGATGGCCGAGCTGCGCGGCACGATGGCGCCGGACGTGCTCAAGGAGACGATCAGCGAGGTCAAGCGCCTGCCCCACCGGATCAGCGAGATGTTCGAGCGCGAGATGGGTGAAGTCGAGACGGTGGCCCGTACGGTGGGCGACGCCGAGTTCTTCCTCTACCTCGGGCGACACGTGGGGCTGCCGGTCGCGCTGGAGGGCGCGCTGAAGCTCAAGGAGATCTCCTACATCGCCACCGACGCCTATGCCGCCGGCGAGATGAAGCACGGTCCGATTGCGCTGCTCGATCAGAGCACGCCGGTCGTCGTGGTGGCGACCGAGTCGCCCGTGCTCGAGAAGGTCATCTCCAACATCCAGGAAGTCCGAGCCCGCGGCGCCAAGGTGATCGCGGTCGCGACCGAGGGCGACGAGCAGATTGCAGAGCACTGTGACGAGGTCATCTCCGTGCCACGGACGCACTGGATGCTCGCGTCGCTGCTCGCGGTGATCCCGCTTCAGCTGCTGGCGTACCACATCGCCCGACGGCGCGGGCTGAACGTCGACCAGCCGCGGAACCTGGCCAAGACGGTCACGGTGGAGTGAAAGTCGGCATCGACCTGCTGGAGATCGAGCGACTCGAGCATGCCCTCGAGCGGACTCCACGGCTGGCGCAGAGACTGTTCACCGAGGGCGAGCGGGCGTATGCCGCCGCGCAGGCTCGACCCGGCATGCACCTCGCCGCGCGTTTCTGTGCCAAGGAGGCAGTGGCCAAGGCGCTCGGGATTGAAAGCTGGAACTTCCACGAGGTCGAAGTGGTGGGGAGCGGCGGCCCGCCCAGCGTGCGGCTGTCGGGGTCCGCGGCGGCGCTCGCCGCGGAGCTCGGTGTGAGCGTGGTCATCTCGCTCACCCACACCGGGCGCGACGCGGCCGCTGTCGCGATCGCAGCCTGACGCTCTAGATTCTCGGGGCGTGACCCTCCCGGACTGGCTTGACGCGCTCCCCGACGCGGGTGAGCAGCGCGCGCTCGACGCCTGGGCGATCGGCGAGCAGGGCATCCCCGGCCTCGAGTTGATGGAGGCGGCGGGGACGGGGCTGGCCGATCTGGTCGGCGAGCTGGCTCCGGCCGGCCGGGTGGCCGTGGTGTGCGGGAAGGGCAACAACGGCGGCGACGGGCTGGTCACCGCGCGCGTGCTGCGGGAGCGCGGGCGCGACGTGGACGTGCTGCTGCTGGGTGCCGGCGCCGAGTTCCGCGGCGATGCCGGGGTGAACTTCGAGCGCCTCCAGGGTCGGGCGCCGACACTGTTCTCCGCTTCGGCGCTGACGGGGGCCGGCGCGGTCGTGGATGCGATCCTGGGGACTGGGTTCTCGGGCGAGCCGCGCGAGCCGGCGTCCTGTGCGATCTCGGCGATCAACCAGGCCGGCTCCGACGGCGCGGTCGTGGTCGCATGCGACGTGCCCAGCGGCGTCGACGCGTCCACGGGGGAGGTGGCCAGCCTGGCCGTCACGGCGCGGGCCACCGCGACGTTCCACGCGGCCAAGCCCGGGCTATGGATCGATCCGGGCAAGACACACGCGGGCTCGGTGCGCGTGGTCGACATCGGGATCCCGGTGGGTGGCCCGGGCGAGCCCCGGATCGGGTTGATCTCCAACCGCGTCGCCGATCTGATTCCCCGCCGCGGCGCGGCGTCGACGAAGTTCGCCGCCGGCAGCGTGCTGGTGTGCGGCGGCTCGCTTGGGCTGACCGGCGCGCCGTCCATGGCCTCGGAGTCGGCGATGCGCGCCGGCGCCGGGTACGTGACCGCGCTCGTGCCGCGGTCCCTGGGCCTCATCTTCGGCGCGCGCCTGCTCGAGGTGATGAGCGTGCTGCTCCCGGACGCGGAGGGTTCGCTCGACGCTTCGGGCGTGGACGAGGTGTTGGGGCGGGCCGAGCGTGCGGACGCGATCGTGCTCGGACCCGGGCTGGGCCGCGCGCCGGGCTCGTTCGAGTTCGCGCGGGCGGTGGCGCGGGCCGTGCCGCTGCCCATGGTCTTGGATGCCGATGGTTTGAACGCGCACGCCGGCGTACTCGGCTCGCTCGCCGAACGCCCGGCCGCGACCGTGATCACCCCGCACGCCGGCGAGCTCGCCCGGCTGCTCGAGACCGACAGCGCGGCCGTGGGTGCCCGGCGGCTCTCGAGCGTGCGTCAGGCCGCTTCCTCGGCGCGCGCCGTGGTGGTCTTGAAGGGCGATGACACGTTGGTCGCCACCCCCGACGGGCGCGTGGCGGTGAACCGCGGCGGAGCCCCGGCACTGGCCACGGCCGGGACCGGCGACGTCCTGTCCGGCGTGATCGGCGCATTCCTGGCCAAGCGGAGGGATCCGTTCGAGGCGGCGTGCGCCGGCGTGCTCGTCCATGCCCGCGCCGGCCAGCTGGCCGCGCAGGAGATCGGCCCCGAGGGCGTGATCGCCGGCGACGTGATCGCGGCGCTCCCTCGCGCCCGGGTCTCGCTGGAGTCCTGACCATGGCGCTGCGGGCGGTGGCGCGAGTCAACCTCGCCGCGATCTCGCGGAACGCCGCGCGGCTGCTCGGGGCGGTGCGTCCCGGGGCGGAGCTGTGCGCGGTGGTCAAGGCGGACGGCTACGGCCACGGCGCCGCGCCCGTGGCGCGCGCGGCGCTGGCCGGTGGCGCGACGTGGCTCGCGGTGGCGACGGCGGCTGAGGCGGCCGAGTTGCGCGCCGCGGGGATCGAGGGCCGCGTGCTCGTGATGGGGGCGATCAGCGACGACGAGCTGCCGGTCGCGGTGGCGGCCCAGGCCGAGCTGGTGGCGTGGAGCCCGCGATTCGTGGATGAGGTTGCGCGTGTGGCGGCGCAGGGCGGAGCGGGACCGGTGCGGATCCACGTGAAGCTCGACACGGGCATGGGGCGGCTCGGGACGCGCATGTTGGGCGATGCGGTGGAGGTGGCCTCGCTGGCCGCGTCTTCCCGGGCTGTGGAGCTCGCCGGGGCGATGACGCACTTCGCGAGCGCCGACGAGGATCCCGAGTTCACGGCGGAGCAGCTGGCGCGGTTCGAGCCGTTCGTGCAACAGCTGCGCGGAGCCTGGCCGGGGATCGTGGTGCATGCGGCTAACAGCGCGGCGGCGCTGCGCGAGCCGGCCAGCCACTTCGATCTCGTGCGGTGCGGGATCGCGGTGTACGGCGGTGACCCGATGAACGTCGATCCGTTTGCCCACGGCTTGGAGCCCGCGCTGGAGCTGTCGTCGTACGTCGCCGCGGTGAAGCGCGCCCTGCCGGGGGAGAGCGCCGGGTATGGTCGCCGGTGGGTGGCGGATGTCGGGACGTGGATCGCGACGGTTCCGCTCGGCTACGCGGACGGGGTCCGCCGCGCGCTGAGCAACAACTGCGAGGTGCTGATCGGCGGCCGGCGCTACCCGGTGGTGGGAACGGTGAGCATGGACAACATCACGGTCGAGGTATTCGCGGAGGACGCGGTGCGATGCGGGGACGTCGTGACGCTGATCGGCGCCGACGGGGAGGAGCGCGTGACCGCCGAGGAGATCGCGCGGCGGATCGACACGATCAACTACGAGATCTTCTGTGGCGTGTCGGCGCGCGTGCCGCGCGTCTACCACCGCGACGGGACGCCGGTGTGAGCGGTCTGCGCGATCCGCTTCCCGCGCTGGTGGCCGTCGTCGACGAGCCGGCCTGGCTCGTCGGCGGGGCGGTGCGCGACCGGGCGCTCGGGCGGGAAACCGACGACTACGACGTCGTGGTCCTGGGCGACGCGCGGGGGCTGGCGCGGTCCTTGGCGCGGTCGACCGACGCCCACGCGTTCGCGCTGTCCGAGGCGTTCGGCGTGTGGCGCGTGGTCGACCGCGAGCATCGCTGGCAGGTCGACGTGCTTCCGGTCGTCGGCGAGTCGATCGAGGCCGACCTGGCCGGCCGCGACTTCACGATCAACGCGATCGCCGAGCCGTTGGGGGGTGGGCCGTACGTCGACCCGTTCGGCGGACTGCTCGACCTGCAGGACCGGCGGCTGCGGATGGTGTCTCCCCGCGCGTTCGTGGAGGACCCGCTGCGCGCGCTGCGCCTGGCGCGGCTGTCCGGTGAGCTCGGCTTCTCGGTCGACTCGGACACCGTAGCGGCTGCGCGCGCCGGGTCCGCGGAGCTCGCCCAGGTCGCGCCGGAGCGGATCTTCGTCGAGCTCAAGCGGATCCTGATCGCCGACCGGGCGCTCGAGGGACTGGATCTGATGGACGCGGTCGGCGCCACCGACGTGGTGCTGCCCGAGCTGAGCGCGATGCGGGGAATCGAGCAGAGCCCGTACCACCACCTCGACGTGTACGAGCACACGCGGTTGGTCCTGGCCGAGGCGATCGCGCTCGATCGAGAGCCGGCGCCGTGGCTCGGCGAGCACGCCGAAGCCGTCGCGGAGTTCCTGGCCGAGCCGCTCGCCAACGAGCTCACGCGCGGGCAGGCGCTGCGCTTCGGGGCGCTGCTGCACGACGTGGCCAAGCCGGCGACTCGCCAAGTGACGCCCGAGGGGCGGGTCACGTTCCTCGGTCACGACGCGGCCGGGGCCGACACGGCGGCGGCCATCCTGACCCGGCTGCGCGCCAGCGACCGCCTGCGCGAGCACGTCGCCGGGCTCACGCGCCATCATTTGCGGCTGGGCTTCCTGGTCCACGAGATGCCGATCGGGCGGCGCGCGATCTACCAGTACCTGCGCGCGTGCGATCCCGTTCAGGTGGATGTGACCCTGCTGAGCGTCGCCGATCGTCTGGCCACGCGGGGACGGGGGTCCGAGGCGGCGATCGCCCGTCATCTCGAGCTGGCGCGTCAGCTGCTCGGCGAGGCGCTCGCCTGGCGCTCGGTTCCGCCCCGGCCGCCACTCCGAGGCGATGAGCTGGCGGAGGCGGTGGGGCTGCGCCCGGGTCGCGAGCTCGGCCGGATCCTCGCCGAGCTGGAGGAGGCGAGCTTTGCCGGCGAGATCACCTCGCGTGAGGAGGCGATCGCGGTGGCGCGGTCGCTGGCCGGCGGGTCGGGGCGCGGTGGGTCGGCGCGGGGTGGGCCCGCCGTCGATCGACCGCCTCGCTAGGCTCCACGGCTGTGCGCGACCCCGACTGCATCTTCTGCAAGATCATCGCCGGCGAGTTGCCGTCGCGGACGATCTACGAGGACGAGCTAACCGTCGCGTTCATGGACATCAGTCCCGCCACGCGCGGCCACCTGCTGGTCGTGCCCCGCAACCACGCGCGGGATCTGCTCGAGGTCTCGCCAGAGGACCTGGCGGCCACGATGGCGACCGTGCACCGGGTCGCCAAGCGGGTCTCCGAGCGACTGAATCCCGCCGGGATCAACTTGCTCAACTCGTGTGGGGCGGCGGCGTGGCAGACCGTGTTCCACTTCCACGTGCACGTGATTCCGCGCTACGAGGGCGACCCGCTCCAGCTGCCCTGGATCCCGTCCGGGGGCGACCCGGCCGAGATCGAAGCGGTCGCCGGCGAGCTTCGCTGACGCGTCCTGGTCGTCGGATCACTCCAGAAACCCACGCAACGCGCTTACTTGCTACCTTCCCCGAGTTGTTTCGGGGCCTTCGGGCACCGAAACCGGCGTGTCCGATAGTAGGCATCTCAAGGGGAGTACATGGCAACGGGTACCGTCAAGTGGTTCAGCGACGACAAGGGCTTCGGCTTCATCACGCCCGATGACGGCGGGCGCGACCTTTTCGTTCATTTCACTGGCATCGTGGGGGACGGCTATCGCTCGCTGTCCGAGGGTGTGAAGGTTTCATACGAGGAGGAGGCCGGTCCGAAGGGACCGAAAGCCGTAAACGTGACGAAGATCTGAGCCGCGCGGGACCGGCCGGCTCGGACCAACCCGCCCGTTTGCGGGCGCGTAATTGATGCGTGTCGTTCGGGCACGGCGCAACTGGCGCCGCGGCTTCGTGTTGAATCTGAACATGAAACGTTCTTTGTTGGCCACCGCCGGCGTCGTTGCGCTATGCGGTCTGCTTCCCGGCGCCGCCGACGCTGCAATCGTCGAGCTCGGCGCAACCACGTCGCCGCTCGTCGCTCCCGCCTGTCCCAAGGGCGTCGCGCCGGCCCAATGCACGATCATCCTGACCCGCGCCACCGCGCTCGAGACCATCCGGGACAACATCGCCTACCCATCCACGGTCAAGCAGGCCGGCCGTCTGGTCGCCTTCTCCGTCGGCCTGTCGGCGCTCTCGACCAACCCGACGACGGCCGCGAACGACGTCAAGTTCCTCGACAAGACCTACGGCGGGGACGCCCAGGTCGAGCTCACCGTGCTCAAGCTGGTCGGGGACAAGAACCTGCGGCGCTGGCAGGTCGTGGCCGCGAGCCCCGTGGTCGACGTCCAGCCCTACCTGGGTCAGGTGGCCCAGTTCTCACTCGCGAGCTCGATCCCCGTGGTCCGTGGCGAGACGATCGCGCTGACCACGCCGACCTGGGCGCCGGTGCTCTCGATCGACCTGAACACCGACCATTTCGCCTACCGGCAGAGCCGCAGCCGCAACTGCAACAACCCGCCGGCGAGCACCCAGGCGCAGGTGACGGTCGGGCAGAACACTCGGTACGTCTGCGACTACCCAGGGACGCGGGTCGAGTACAGCGCCACCGAGGTGACCGATCCGACGCCGACGCCGGCGCCGACGACCACGCCACCCACCAAGAAGAAGTAACAGGACGGTCGGGCCTGTACGCCGAGCAGCCCCCGGGCACCTGACGGTCGGCCTTGCGCCCCGGGCTGCCCTCGCGCGGGCGGGGCGGTCGGCTTCGTGGGCGGGAACGTGCGCGCGGGCGGCCTCGACCGCCGATCCGCGCGAGGGCTGCCGGCGCAAACCGCCCTCCCGCCTGATAGCCGAGTGCGTGTAGACGCGCCGCACTCCCGCCTGAGGGCCGAGTGTGTGTAGGCGCGTCGCCTCCCGCCTGACGGCCGAGTGCTCGGAGGCGCACCGGCTTCCCGCCTGACGGCCGAGTGTCCGGAGGCGCGCCGCCTTCCCGCCTGACGGCCGAGTGCTCGGGGCGCACAGGCCTCCCGCCTAGCAGCCTGATCTCGCGAGCCCGACTTTCCTCTCACTCGGCCCCACCCGGAGCACGAGTGACAGGAAGGTCGTGCTATAGCCGCCCTAACCTCCCACTCGTCCAGCCACAGGCCTCGAGTGTCAGGTTGGTCGCCACCGGAAAACGGTGCATTGCGATTGAAATGGCTGAACGTCATGGGGTGGAGGCGGCGGCCCCCGCCGGCGCAGCCACGCCAGCCAGCGGGGCGGGTCACGTCGCGGGAGGCGCCGGCCAGGGCAGTCCGGCGCCGGTTAGGGCAATCGGGCGCCGGTGAGGGCGGTCGGGCGCCGGTTGGGGCAGTCCGGCGCCGGCTAGGGCAGTCCGGCGCCGCCGCCGCTCGAGCCCGACGAGGAATTGCCGCCGCCCGACGTGGCGCCGTTCGGCGATGCGCCACCGCCCGTGGGTCCGGTGGCGCCACCGGACGTGCCGCCGCTGGTGCCGCCGCCCGAGGTCCCGGAGGAGGAGCTTCCGCTGCTGCCCGATGTGCCCGAGGAGCCGCTCGACGAGCCCGATGAGCCCGACGAGCCGGAGGAGCCCGACGAGGCCGAGGGTGAGGAGCCGCTGGACGACGAAGTCGTGGTCGTGTCGGTCGTCGCGGTTGTCGCGCCGTTGGTGGTGGTTGCGGGCGAAGCGCTGATCGTCTGCGTCGGGACGGTCAGGGGCGGGGCGCCGGCCGTGTCCGTCGTCGCCGTGCCGCCTCCACACGCGGCCAGCGTCGCGCACGCGCTGACGCCGGCGATGAGTGCGGCGATTCGGCCCAGTGGGTTCTTGCTCGGTACGGCTGAACGGCGCGTCACAACGGAAACCTCAGACGTCGAGCGGCTCCATGCGCCGCCCGCAGTGCGGGCAGTCGTTGAGGTCCTTCTGGCAGAGCTGGTCGCACCAGTTGCAGAAGCGAAGGTTCTCGACGGCCCAGGGCAGCTCGGACGGCGTCGGGGCGAGGGGTAGGAGCTCGGCGACCACCTCGAGCGGCTCGCCGGTCTCACGATCGAGGTAGGTCCTGCCGGGCTCGGCCTCGATCACGACTTCCCGCCCGGTCGATGGCGTCCTCATCCGGTACTTCTGGCGCGTCCTCACGCAAGCCATCGTATAGCAGGCCCCGGACACGCGGCCGCCGAGCCGCCCTGCCGACGGCTTGGATAGAGTGCGGCCCGTCGAGGTATGGTCAAGTCGCTGGGACGCATCGCCACGTTGATGGCCGGAGCCCTGATCATGGTTGGCCTTGGTGGTTGCGCGCTCAAGCACTCCACCGGCAACCTGGTCGCCGGCAAGATGCTGTTCGCCTCCAAGTGCGGCTCGTGCCACACGCTCGCCCACGCGAACACCACGGGAGCGGTGGGGCCGAACCTCGACGACGCGTTCCGCCAGGACCGGATCGACGGGGTGAAGAGCACCTCGATCGAGGGCCTGGTCGGCTACTGGATCGAGTACCCGAACACCCAGGGCGTGATGCCGCCGATGCTGGTCAAGGGCCAGGACGCGCAGGACGTGGCGTCCTACGTGGCCGCGGTCGCGTCCAAGCCGGGCCAGGACACCGGCGCGCTGGCGGCCGCGGTGGCGCAGAAGGTCAACCCGACGCCGGAGGTCGGCAAGCAGATCTTCACCGGCGTCGGTTCCTGCGGCTCGTGCCACACGCTGTCCGCGGCGGGCACCACGGGCACGGTGGGCCCGAACCTCAACTCGCTGAAGGCGGCGTGCGCCACACCGGCGTCGCAGCAGGCGCGCGGCGCGACGCTGCAGAAGTGCATCGAGACCGCGATCACCGACCCGTACAAATACCTCCCGTCCGGGTACAGCGCCGGCATCATGCCGAACAACTTCTCGAAGACGCTCAGCCCCAGCCAGATCCAGGCGCTGGTGGCGTTCCTCTCCCAAGCCGCGGGTTAGAGCTCGCGTCGACGGACGACGGCCGCTGCCGGCGGCCGGTGGCGGTGGCGGCCTGTGGCGGCGGCCTGCGCCGGCGGCCGGTGGCGGTGGCGGCCTGTGGCGGGCGGCTCGCGGTCAGGGCTCGGCGAGCTCGGCGGGCTCGGGAGGCAGTTCGGCGGGCTCGGGAGGCGTTTCGGCGGGCTCGGGAGGCAGCTCGGCGGGGCCGTCCCGGGTGACGCGGATCAACAGCTCCTGGCCTCGCCCGGCCGCCACCGCGCGGGCCGCGCGCCGCTCATCGAGCTCCACGCCGCGCGCCGCCGCGGCCTCGACCAGGTTCTGGCGCTCCTCGGCCTCGCGGGCGACCTTCAGGAACAGCCAGCAGAACAGCCCGATCGTGAGCAGGCTCTCCTCGACCATCATCAGCCCCGCCGCGGCGATCTGGTCGCCCATCGGGCTGATGTGCCACTTGGCGTCGCCGGCGCGGTAGATCGGGTACAGCACGGTGCCCGAGAAGATCAGGACGTTGGCCAGCACGGTCCCGGCGAGGCGAACCACGATGATGTAGGCCAGCCGGGCGGCATTCCCGAACCAGGCGGGCTTGGGCAGCGGCCCGAGCAGCGCCATCCACACCGCGATGCCGAAGGCCAGGAAGCACGCGTGCTGGAGCCCGTGGATCACGTCGTGGCGCAGCGCCGCCTGGTAGAGCGCCGGGAGGTGCCAGACGTAGAAGCTGATCATCCACGCTGGCAGGGCCACGAGTGGATGCGCGAACACACGCAGAGGCGCCAACCACCGCACCCGGAGCAGCGGCGCGAGCAGCGGCCCGGTGAACCCGAGCACGATCAGCAGGGCCGAGATGTCGCCGATGACCAGGTGCTCGGCCATGTGCGCCACGAGCAGCTCGTCGGCGAGCGAGTCGACCGGCGCGCTGAGGGCGATGGCGAGCGTGATCAGCCCGGCGGCGAAGCAAGCCTGACGCCAGGCGGGTACGGCGCGGCGGTGCTCAGCGAGCGTGCGTACGCGCGCGTGATACGGCAGCCAGCAGAGCAGGACGATCACCGACGGGACGATTCCGTTGATCGAACCGGCGTCGGCGAGCGGCAGCGTGGTCAGGCCCACGGCTTCAATGTTGCCGCACGCGTTAAGTCAGCGCGCGGACGATCAGGATGATCGCCACGATCACCGCCATCACGGCGGCGAACCACACCAGCACGCGGAAGGCAGCGGCTTCGGAGCGGAGTGGGTTCCCCACGACGGCCGGGTCCTACAGGACGTAGACCGCCGTGTACACGACGATCCACATGGCATCGACGAAGTGCCAGTAGATGCCAGGCACTTCCATGCCCTGGTGGTGCTCGGCGGAGTAGTGCCCTCGGAACGCGCGTATGGTCACGATCGCGAGCGCGCACAGCCCGATGAACACGTGCGCGCCGTGCAGGCCGGTCAGCGAGTAGAAGACCGTCGCCTGGGCCGAGTCGTGCGGCGCCCAGCCGAGATGGATGTACTCGTTGATCTGGACGAACAGGAAGGTCAGGCCGAGCGCGAAGGTCGACACCATCCCGGCCTTCAGCCCGAACCGGTTGCCCTTCCGGACCGATACGAGCGCCCAGTGCAGCGTCAGCGACGAGGACAACAGGATGGCGGTGTTCATGCCCGCCACCGCCTCCGGGACCGTGGTGCCCGGCGCGGGCCACGGGTCCGGGTTCACGACGCGGATGAAGAAGTACGCCGTGAAGAACGCGCCGAAGATCATGATCTCGGACATGATGAAAAGGAGCATCCCGAGCGTCGGCGCCTCCACGCGCGAGGAGCGGTGCGCGGGCGGCGGTCCGTGGTGCTCGTGGGCGATCGACGCGGCTTCCATGCGGGCTCCTATGCGGTGGGCGAGGGAACTTCTTCGTGGACCACGTGCTCGACCGGTTTGCCGGTGGCACGGCGGACCCGCTCGACCAGGTCGGAGCGCAGCCAGCCCGACTTGGTGTCGGCGAAGGTCGAGATCACGATGTCGTCGACGCGGAAGTACTGGAGCGCGTTGGTGATCGCGGTGAACGGATCGGGGTCGCCGACCATGCCGGCCGCCATCAGCCCGCGGACGTGCAGGCGGTCGAGCACCAGCTTGAGCCGGGTCCGGGCGCGCTGCACCGCGCTGCCCTGGCCGCCCTCGGCCGGCACGACGATGATGAACAGCGGGCGCAGGTCAGGCTGGGAGAAGGCCTCCGCCTTGGCCTGGAGCGCCTCGAGCAGCTCGTCGCCCGACGCGGTGCGGTTGGCGACCGCGAGTGTGATGTGGAACGGCAGGCCCTCGCTGTCGATGTCGTTGACGATGTGCGTTACGGGCAGGCCGGTCGCATCGCGCACGCGCTCGATCAGGTCTCGCCGCATCCATCCCGAGCGCGACTCGGGATACGTCGAGATGATGATCTCCTGCGGACGAAACTCGCGGACGGCGTCCAGGGTGGCGCTGAACGGGTCGGGGTCGCCGACCTCGCCGATGGCCCGGATGTCCATGCTGTGTACGACTTCGAGCGCCAGGTCGAGCCGCGCCTGGGCTGCGTCGAACACGGAATCGTCGTAGATCACCAGTCCCGCCCCGGGCTTGTTCTGGGGCACGCACAGGATGAAGCGGGTGTCGCTGTCGGACCGCTCGACGATCGCATCGAGGAGCTCCTTGCCACCAAGCGTCTCGTTGGCGACGACCAGGATCGTCTTCGAGGCGATGTTCGGGCCGTCCCCCGAGGAGGCCACTAATGCGCCTCCTGGCCGGGCGGCGCCGAGCCTGTGCCCGCGGTGACCTTCTGCGCCTCGGCGGGCGGCTTGAAGATGCCGTGCACCGCGCCGGGCACGCCGTACTCGTAGGGCCCGCCCACGACGGTGGGCACCGCGTCGAAGTTGAACACCGGCGGCGGCGAGGACACCTGCCACTCGAGCGTCAGCGCGCGCCACGGGTTGGCCGGTGCGCGTGGGCCGCCACGCCAGCTGACCAGCATGTTGTAGAGGAAGATCAGCGTGCTGAGCCCGAGGATGAAGGCCGAGATCGAGATGAACAGGTTCCACGCGGCGAACTTGTCGGCGTACTCGGCGACGCGCCGCGGCATGCCCTGGATCCCGATCAGATGCATCGGACCGAACGTCAGGTTGAAGAAGATGAAGGTCATCCAGAAGTGCAGCTTGCCCAGCCGGTCGTCGAACATCCGGCCGGTCATCTTCGGGAACCAGTAATAGACGCCGGCGAAAATCGTGAACAGCGATCCGCCGAACAGCACGTAGTGGATGTGGGCGACGATGAAGTACGTCTGACTCACGTGGATGTCGAACGGGATCATGGCCAGCATCACGCCGCTGATCCCGCCGAGCGTGAACATGGTCAGGAACCCGAGCGCCCACAGCATCGGGGTGTCGAGGTGCAGCACGCCTCGCCACAGCGTCGCGAGCCACGAGAAGATCTTGATCCCGGTGGGGATCGCGATGATCGCGGTCGTGATCATCATCGGGATCCGGATCCACGGCTGCATGCCGGAGACGAACATGTGGTGCGCCCACACGGTGAAGCCGAGCACGACGATGGCGAGCAGCGAGAACGCCATCATCCGGTAGCCGAAGATCGGTTTTCGCGACTTGACCGCGAGGATCTCCGAGATGATCCCGAACCCGGGCAACATCATGATGTACACCGCGGGGTGGGAGTAAAACCAGAACACGTGCTGGTACATGAGCACGTTGCCGTTGATGTCCTTGCCGACGAACGCGTCGAAGAAGTGGAAGTGCATCGCGGTGTCGAGCAGCACGAAGAACTGCGAGGCGGCGATGAACGGCGTCGCGATCACGACCAGCAGCGAGGTCGAGAAGTTCGCCCACACCAGCAGCGGCATGCGGAAGAAGCTCATGCCCGGGGCGCGCATCGTGATGATCGTCACGAGGAAGTTGAGCGCGGTGAAGATCGACGAGAAGCCGGCGAACTGCACGCCGATCGAGAAGAACAACTGGCCTAGCGGCATCGTCGTCGACAGCGGCGCGTAGGCCGTCCATCCCGAGGCAAACGAGCCGCCGGGGGCGAGGAAGCTCATCAGCATCACGATCCCGCCGAGCGGCAGCAGCCAGTAGGACAGCGCGTTCAGCCGCGGGAAGGCCATGTCCGGCGCGCCGATCATCAGCGGCAGCACGAAGTTCGCCAGCCCGGCGAAGACCGGGATCACGAACAGGAAGATGAGCACGGTGGCGTGGACCGAGAACACGCCGTTGTACTGCTCGGGGGTCAGGAACTGCATGCCCGGCTTGGCCAGCTGGGCGCGGATCAGCATCGCGAGCATCCCGCCGACCAGCAGGAAGAAGAACGACGTGACCGTGTACTGGATCCCGATCACCTTGTGGTCGGTGTTGACCCGGAAGTAGTCGCGCCAGCTGTAGGCGCCGTGCCCGGAGTGATCCTCGGGCCGCGTCGGGCGCCCGAAGGCCCAGTACAGCCAGTAGTCGCACGTGCCGAGTCCGACCAGGAAGAACATCGGGACCGCGAACAGCTCGACGATCGTGATCGCGTGACCGTCGACGATCGGGTGGTCGTGCATCAGCCAGCGGATCAGCACGGTAATGCCGAACCCGAAGGCAAAGCCCACGACCTCGGCCAGCGCCGCGCGGTACCAGCCGGGCGCGCGGAGCTTCGGCGGGAGCGGGACGCGCGTCGGACGTGCGACCGGGGCCTGGTGAGCTGCCGTCGTGACTGCCATCAGCTACGAGGACCGCGAGCCATCGTTTGCAAGATACCTCCTCTGCGGGCCATGACCGTCGCTCACTTGGCCGCCGTGGACAGGAAGTTGACGAGCGCCTGGATCTGGTCAGAAGTCAGACGCTGCCCGAAGTCGCTGGGCATGATCCCCGAGCTGTAGCCGCTCGGCAGGAACGCGTACGGCTTGGTGATCGCGGTCTGGATGCACTGCTGCAGCGTCGTACCTCGGACCTTCTGCGACGCCGGCAGCGCGCAATCGGCCTTGAGCCGGGTGTCGAGGTCGGGTCCGACGGTCCCGGTCGTGGATGCCGCCGCCAACGTGTGGCAGCCGCCGCACCCCGCGGCCCCGGTGAACACGGCCTTGCCGGCGGCGGCGCTCGTGGTCGAGCTCGACCCGCCGCTCGCCGAGGATGAACTCGACGAACTCGACGAACCCGAGGACGACCCGCCCCCGGCGGCGGCGCCATAGCCGGGCACTGCCTCGTTCACGTTCGGCGGCGGGGTGCCGACCGGGGGCGGCGCATTCGCCTTCTGGGAGCGCAGCCAGCTCTGGAAGGAGGCCGGGCTGACCACCCGCACGGTGGAGCGCATCAGCGAGTGCCCCGCCCCGCACAGCTCGGTGCACTCGACCGGATACGTGCCGAGCACGCTGGGGGTCACGCGTAGCGTGGTGACGATGCCGGGCACCGCGTCGAGCTTCTCGGAGAAGCTCGGGACGAAGAAGCTGTGGATCACGTCGAAGGAGCGCAGCTTGAATACGACCGGCTGATTGACCGGCAGGTACAGGACCGGCGAGACGACCTGCTTGCCGTTCCCCTGCGGGTAGCTGAACTGGAACGCGAACTGGCGGGTGGTCACGTTCACGGTCATCGCGTTCGTCTTGTTGGCCTCGTTGGAACGCAGGACCGTGTAGGCGTAGGTGCAGAGCGAGACGATCAGGATCGCGGGCACCGCGGTCCACACGACCTCGAGCCGAGTGTTGCCGTGGATCGGCGGGCCGTCCATCTCCTCCTGACCCGGCCGCATCCGGAACTTCCAGACCGAGAACAGGACCACGGTCTCGACGAGCACGAAGATCGGCACGGTGGCGATCAGGAGGACGTCGTAGAGCGTCCTGATGTTGCCGGCCTGAATCGAGCCCTTGGCCGGGAACCAGGGGATGATCAGCGCGAGCGGGATCCCGATCGCCGTGACGATCACCCCGATCAGGACCATCTGCAGAATCGGGCGATTACGCAAGGCGGTCTTCAGTTGGCGAGCCCTCGAGCATCACTCCGGATCGCATCCTAAGCGTTCTGGTCGACGAAGGAATCCCCGGCGGGTGGGGCGGACGCTGTATTGATACGACGACGTGCTCCTGACCGGGGGCCGCCTGTTCTCTAGTATTGAGGCAATTGTTGCAAGCTAGTCAGGAGGCGTGATGCAGGTTCGCGAGGGGATGTCCGAGACCGTCCTGTCAATCGGCCCACGCCACACGCTTCGCGACGCGGCCGCCGCGATGTGCCGGCGCAACGTGGGCGCGGCGGTGGTGCTCGATCCGGACGCGCCCGGGCCGGGCGTCATCACCGAGCGCGACATACTCAACGCGATCGCGGCCGGCGACGACCCCGATCGGGAGTTGGTGTCCGACCACCTGACCGGGGACCTGACCTTCGCCTCGCCCGACTGGTCACTCGAGCAGGCCGCCGCGGCGATGGTGCGGGGCAAGTTCCGCCACCTGGTCGTGGTCAACGGCGGCGAGCTGGCCGGCATCCTGTCGATGCGCGACATCGTGCGTGTCTGGACGGGCGACGGCGCCAGCTGCGAGGTCCCGCCGAGCGAGACGTACGCCAAAGCTTCCTAGGAACGGGCTGGGGCTCGCCGGCGGGTTGGGCTCGGCGGCTCCTCGAGGGGGCGGGCGGTGCGCGGCCTAGTGCCCGTGCTCTTCCGGCAGCTCGGCGATGTCGCGCCGAGTGTCGCCCACCCAGCGCCACACGATGATCACCAGCGCCACCAGGCCCACGACGCTGATGACCAGGCTGATCGTGGTGCCGACGACGATCAGCGTGATCGCGATCGCGGCGGCGAGAGGAAGGATGCTGGGCCCGGGGAGGTGGAGCTCCTCGCCGGGCGGCGGCGCCGGCGCCGGGTGCTCGTACTCGTTCACGGGTGGACGTAGATCGCCGAGGCCAGGAAGGTGATCCCGAACATCACGGCGCACAGCGCGCCGGCGATGAGGCCGGAGCGGAGGTTCTTGCGAGCGAGCTTGCGGTCCACGGCCGGGAGCCTACAGCTTCACGTCGGCGACCATCGAGCCGAACAGCAGGGCGAGATAGGCCAGGGAGAACAGGTACAGCCGTAGGGCGGTGCGGCGATCCGCGCGGCGCATGAGCAGGACGGCGCCGGCGATGAACATCAGCCCGAGCAGGATCGACCCGACCAGGTAGGCGGCGCCGAACTCGCCGGCGCAGAACGGCAGTTGGGAGACCGCGTACAGGAGCAGCGTGTAGAGCAGGATCTGCCGGCGCGTCTCTCGCTCGCCGCGGACGACGGGCATCATCGGGACCCCGACCTTGGCGTACTCGTCCTTCATCAGCAGGCTGAGCGACCAGAAGTGCGGCGGGGTCCAGTAGAAGACGATCGCGAACAGGTACACCGCGGTCCAGGACAGCGACCCGCGGGTCGCCGCCCAGCCGACCAGCGGCGGGACCGCGCCGGCCGCGCCGCCGATGACGATGTTCTGCGCGGTGCGGCGCTTGAGCCAGATCGTGTAGACGCCGACGTACCCGACGAACCCGCCGAGCGCGAGCAGCGCCGCCAGCAGGTTCACGGTCGAGGCGAGAAGCGCGAACGACAGCGCGCAGAGCACGAAGCCGAACACGAGCGCGGCGCGCGGCGAGATCCGCCCGGCGGGGATCGGCCGGTTGGCGGTGCGACTCATCTGCGCGTCGATGTCACGGTCGTAGTAGTGGTTGACGGCTCCGGCGCCACCGGCCGACAGATATCCGCCCAGGCAGGTCAGCGCGATCAGCGAGACCGGCGGGTTGCCGGCGATCTCCATCGTGGTGATGGTCGTGAACAGCAGCAGCGTCTGGACCTTCGGCTTGGTCAGCTCGAAGTAATCGGCCAACAGCTGACGCGCCCCGGCAACGGCCGTGACCGACCGGACGGAGCTTGCCGACGAGACGTCCATGACCTCAGGCCCGCGCGAACCGCTCGCTGCCGCCGGTCTTCTGGGTCACCCCGGTCGATCGCTCGACTTGACGGCGGATGTCGCGCATCGGTTCGACCGACCTTACGCGGGGGATCGTGTCGAAGTTGTTGACCGGCGGGGGAGACGGCACGAACCACTCGAGGGTGTTGCCCTTCCACGGGTCGGGTCCCGCCAGCGCCCCACGCTTGTAGTTCATCGCCACGTTGATGACCGTGAGAACGATCCCGGTGGCGAGTATGAACGCGCCGATGGTCGAGATCAAGTTGTACGTCGACCACCCCAGGTTCGAGTTGTAGAGGTAGACCCGCCGCGGCATTCCCGACAAACCGAGCGCGTGCTGGACGAAGAACGTGGCGTTGAAGCCGATGAACGTGAACCAGAACGAGATCTTCCCCAGACGCTCGTTGAGCAGCCGCCCGGTCATCTTCGGGAACCAGTAGTAGATGCCGGCCAGCACCGGGAAGATCGCCCCGCCGAAGATCGTGTAGTGGAAGTGGGCGACGACGAAGTAGGTGTCGTTGAGCTGCCAGTCGACCGGGAACACGGCGAGGAAGATCCCGGTGATCCCGCCCACCAGGAAGATCGCGATCATGCCCGCGGCGTAGTAGAGCGCCGTGGTCATGACCAGCGACCCTCGCCACATGGTGGAGACCCAGTTGAAGATCTTCACCCCGGTCGGCACGCCGATCAGGAACGAGCTCAGCATGAAGAAGCCGAGCACGACGATCGGCACCGGCGAGGCGAACATGTGGTGCGCCCACACCAGCGTGGCCAGGAACGCGATCACGACGGTCGACGCGGCGATCGCCTTGTAGCCGAAGATCGGCTTGCGCGAGAACACCGGGATGACCTCGGAGATGATCCCGAAGCCGGGCAAGACCATGATGTAGACCTCGGGGTGCCCGAAGAACCAGAACAGGTGCTGCCACAGGATCGGCGAGCCGTGGGCGGTCGGGTCGAACCAGTGAGTGCCGTAGTGGCGGTCGGTCAGCAGCATCGTCACCGCCGCGGCCACCACGGGCAG
>Ga0335080_10001574_pt1 | contig 22390 bp, 19 predicted proteins | sample Lox_Sample_34_FD_206720 | JGI IMG/M metagenome (GOLD analysis project Ga0335080, IMG submission 206720) | Soil microbial communities from Loxahatchee National Wildlife Refuge, Florida, United States - Lox_Sample_3.4 | ecosystem: Environmental > Terrestrial > Soil > Wetlands | place: USA...
AGCCCAGGGGCGCCAGAACCACGCGACTTGGCCGTCCGCAAAGCCCCGCCTCCGCCCAAAGGCTTCGGCGAGGCAAGCATCGCACGTCTGACGATGCTTTACGTCCATCGCATCCCGCACCCAACACTCGTGACGATCGCGAAGCGCCCCTCCTGGAGAGCGCGGGACGATTCGGAATAGCATAAATTACGCTTTTCGGAAAGAGATTTTTTCAGGTTGGGGCCGGATTGGCGATTGACGTTGATTTCGCTCGCGAAATTTCCTTTTTCGCGCAGGCGATTCCTGGGGTTTTGAGCCGTCTCGAAGTTTTGGCCTTCGACGGCGCCGATCTGATTGCATCGAGCATTGTCCAAGTTTGAGGGCAAGGCGAACAAGGCTATAGTTCAGCTTCCCACCTGATCGGTACCGAGCGTCCTATCATGGCAACGAAACAGGCAGATTACGTTCTTGGACATACGAGTGCGGAGCAACAACGGCTGATCCGCCAAGCTCGTGTATTGGCCCCACTGACCGAACGGTTCTTGCGTGATGCGGGTATTTCTTCGGGAATGCACGTGCTGGATATCGGCTGCGGCATGGGAGACGTTACCATGATTGCCGCTCAACTTGTCGGATCAACCGGCAAAGTCACATCCATTGATCTCGATCAGGCTTCAATCGGAACCGCCCAAAAACGCGCCGCAGCGTTCGGCTTCGAAAACACGTCTTTCGTTCATGCCGACATCGCCGAATACAAGGCCCCCAATCCGTTCGACGCGATAATAGGGAGGCTCGTTTTGCAGTTTGTTTCCGATCCGATAGCGATCATCAAGCGCCTTTGTGGAATGCTGCGGCCGGGCGGCATTCTTGCGCTACAGGAACCGACATGGAAATTGTGGTTGACGTATACAGCCCACCTGCCTTTGCGCCTGGCTGCGACAACAGTAGCCCGTGACGCTTTCCAGGCAGGTGGCGCAAGCACCGAAATGGAGCAGCAACTTTACCAAGGCTTCATCGCCGCGGGACTGCGTGAGCCGCAGTTGCGTGTCGAGTTGCCCGTGGGGAATAGCCCCGAGTTCAGAAGCCTGTTGCCTGATCTCCTCGCAGCTCTGATGCCCAATATCATGTCGAAGAGTCTGTCTGTCGGTCATTTGGGCGACTTGAATACCTTGAAGGATCGACTCGATCAGGAGCTGGACAGTCAAAACTCGTTTGCGTGCTACGTCGCCCTGATTGGGGCATTTGGGCGTAGGTAAATCCGCAACATGATCTCCCGCGACGCACCTGAGACGGAGGCGACCGCGAGCGCGGCAACTGAACTGCTCAATTCGACTTCGCGGCGTCCGCGGCCGCTGGTGCGGCTGCCGGCGCGGGCTGGGCGGGCTCGGGCGGAGCAGGCCGCGCGCTGCCGCCGGTAAAACGCTCCAGCACGGAGCGCACGGTGTCGCTGCCGGCGCCGTTCTTCAGCGCCTTGAGCAAAGGCGAGCGGCTGATCAGGCTTTCGGCATCGATGAGGGGCAGCGGATCGTCCCAGGGGCCTTGCACCACGAACGGCAGATCGAACGTGCTGGCGCCGTTCGAGATCAGGCTGGCAGTGCCCTTCAGATCGAATTCGCGCGTCGGAACCGAGATGGTGCCGGTCAGCGTGACGCGCGTCGCAGCGCTCTCCATCCGGACATCTTCGGTCGTCGTTGCAATGCCGTCGGCGAATTTCAGTGACACCGTCAGATTGTCATAAGGTGTCGAGCCCCCGCGATAGCTGGCGGCGCCCGACAATGGCCTCCGTTCCAGCCGCTTCAGCAGCTGCTCGACATTGTAGCCCGAGATCGCGCCGTCATGGCCGGTCAGGCTCGCGGTGCCGTCGAGCGATTGCACGAGCCCGAACGGACTCGAGCCCGACGCGACCAGCGAGACATTGAGATTGCCGCGACCGGACAGCCGGTTGACGCCGAATAATTCGCCGGCGCATGCGGCAAGGTCGACATCGAGGAACTGGAATTGCGCCTTTACGTCCGCGACCGTATCGGTACGCGCGACGCCGAACGATCCCCTGGCGATGCCGCCAAAGACCTGCGCTTCGCCGACCGACAGCGCAAGCGTGCCGCCCCGCAGATTGGCGCCGAACGCGGTGCGCCCCAGCTTCGTCTGGCCGACGGTGACGCGCGCCGCCGACAGGCGCATGTCGAGATCGGTACTCGACAGCGAATTCAGATCGAACATCTGCCGGTTCCAGTCGCGCGCGCCGCTGGCGAGCAGGCGGAAGGTCGAGATGTAGGGCGTGAAGTCCACCGCGTCGGCGGCAAGCGTTGCCTGCAGCGACTGCCGTCCGTTGTTGGAATAAGTCATCACCCCTTCGGCGACATTGCCGTCGAGCTCGACATTGACATTTGTCAGCGCGATCGAGGCGCCGACGACATTGGCGCGCGCCTTCAGGGCGAAGCGGCCGAAGCCGCCGCCCGGGGCGGGCGGCGCCTGGCCGGCCCATTGCAGGGCGTTGCGCAGCGACGCCGAATCCACCGTCAGGATCCCTTCCATCATCGCGCTGGTGCGATTGGCGACCGTACCGTCGAATGCGAGCTTCAGCGGCGTGCTCGACAGCCGCGCCTTCAGGCCCGAGCGGTCGCCGGAAAGTGCTGCAAGGAAGTCGGAGACGCTGATCGAGCCGTCGATGCGCTCGCCGTGCCAGTCGAATTGTCCGGTCGCGGCAAAGGACCGCGAGATCGATGGCCAGGCCAGCGACAGGTCGATGTCCTCGAGCTTCTCGGCGGCATGATTGCCCGCGTCTTCATAGGTCAGCGTGCCGTCCTGGATGCGGATTTCCGAGAACGACACCTGGTTGTCGGCGCCGGGCTTCATGGTGCGCGCAATGGTCTCGATGAAGGGCGTCCAGTTGCTCTCGCCATCGGCTGTGCGGGCGACATAGATCTGCGGCCGCAGCATCATCAGGTCGGCGATCTCGAACCGCCGCAGGATCAGCGGCGGCAGCCGCAGGTTCGCGGTGAGCACGTCGACGCGGAGTGCGGGATCGCTCGCGGCACTGCCTTTCAGCCCGACGTCATGGAACGAGACGTAGCTGCCCGGGAAGACCGAGACGTCGATCGGGCCCTTGACCACCAGTTCAAGCCCGGTGACGGCGCGGATCTGGGCTTCGACCGCCTGGCGCAAGGCGTCGCGGTCGATCAGCCAGGACGAGGCGATGAGGCCGACCAGCGCAAGGCCGAGCAACGCCGCAATCGGCGTCCCCAGGCGCTTGATCCCTTGGGCCATGGTCAAAGACATGTCCTGATCGGCTTGATACTGGTTGGGTCGCTGGTCAACAGTGGCAGGGCGCCGAAACCCCGGCCAACCCCAACAACTTGATAGGTTTTCTTGACGCTTTCAAGGCCAGCCGAGGGGGCCGGAAGCCCCCCGGGAGGGTGTTCGGGGGTCGGACTTGGCGGGTGCCGCGATCGGTCGCACGGCTTGCTTTGAAGCAGGAGTGCGCAGGCATGCGGCCCTCATTGACGCACTGCAACGATTTTGCCTAATAATTTGGACGATGCGCGCCGCCTCGGCGGCTTCCTTCCATCAGGTCTTATTTCATGAACAAGGTCTATCCTGACGCGAAATCGGCCCTCGCGGGCCTCCTCAAAGACGGCATGATGATCATGTCCGGCGGCTTCGGCCTGTGCGGGATTGCCGAGACCCTGTCGGACGCGATCCGCGATTCCGGCGTAAAAGGTCTGACCGTCGTCTCCAACAATGCCGGCGTCGACGGCATAGGTCTCAGTCGTCTGTTGGAGACGCGCCAGATCAAGAAAATGATCTCCTCCTATGTCGGCGAGAACAAGCTGTTCGCGCAGCAATACCTCGCGGGCGAGCTGGAGCTCGAGTTCAATCCGCAGGGCACGCTGGCCGAGCGCATCCGCGCCGGCGGCGCGGGCATTCCCGCCTTCTACACCAAGACCGGCGTCGGCACGCTGATCGCCGAGGGCAAGGAAGTGAAGGAATTCGACGGCGAGAAATATCTGATGGAGCGCGGTCTGTTCGCCGACCTCGCCATCGTCCATGCCTGGAAGGGCGATACCGCGGGCAACCTGATCTATCGCAAGACCGCGCGCAACTTCAACCCGATGATGGCAACCGCTGCGAAAGTCACGGTCGCCGAGGTCGAGCATCTTGTTCCGGCCGGCGAGCTCAATCCCGATCACATCCACACCCCCGGCATCTTCGTCAAGCGCATCATCGAAGTCGGCATCGGCAAGAAGCGCATCGAGTTCCGCAATACCCGACCGCGTTCCGCCTTAAAGGCGCCCGCGGCTGCAACCGGAGAAGAAGTCTGATGGCATGGACCCGTGAACAGATGGCAGCGCGCGCCGCCAAGGAGTTGCAGGACGGATATTACGTCAATCTCGGGATCGGCATCCCGACGCTGGTGTCGAACTACATCCCCGACGGGATGGATGTGAACCTGCAGAGCGAGAACGGCATGATGGGAATGGGCCCCTTCCCCTATGAGGGCGAGGAGGATGCCGACCTGATCAATGCCGGCAAGCAGACGGTGAGCGAATTGCCCACCACCAGCTATTTTTCCTCCGCCGATTCGTTTGGCATGATCCGCGGCGGGCACATCGATCTGTCGATCCTGGGCGCGATGCAGGTCGCGCAGAACGGCGATCTCGCCAACTGGATGATCCCGGGCAAGATGGTGAAGGGCATGGGCGGCGCCATGGACCTCGTCGCCGGTGTCAAGCGCGTGGTCGTCGTGATGGAGCATTCCGCCAAGGATGGACCCAAGCTTCTCAAGACGTGCAACCTGCCGCTGACCGGCGAGCGGGTGGTCGACATGGTTGTGACCGAGCTTGCGGTGTTCACCATCGACAAGCACGGCACGGGCGGCATGGCGTTGATCGAGCTCGCCGACGGCGTGACGCTCGACGAGGTGAAGGCCAAGACGGAGGCCGAATTCCGCGTCGCGCTGAAGAACGCGTAGAGTTCTCGTCATTGCGAGGAGCGAAGCGACGAAGCAATCCAGCGCTTCTTCGCGGCCAGATTTCTGGATTGCTTCGCTTCGCTCGCAATGGCGGCACAGGCCCCCATCACGCGTTCGCGGCGGCGACATCCTCCAGGCCGCGATTGCGCGGCTCCACGCCCCAGGCCCACACCACAAGGATCTGGACGACCACGAGGCCGATCATCAGCCAGACCACGCCGGGCAGGCCGGAGGAAGCCATCAGGCTACCCACGATGAAGGGCGAGACCACGGTCGCCCCCCGTCCGAAGGTGTTGCAGATGCCGTTCGCACGCAATCTGATCTCCGTCGGGAACAGTTCGGGCGTGTAGACGCCGAACAGAATCGCGGTCTGCACATAGATTGCGACGATCAGGATGAATCCGATTGCAAGCACGATGGCAGGATCGGAGGCCGCGCTGAAGCGTGCATAGACGAAGCCGCTGATGATGGTCACGACCGAGGCGCCGATGATGCTGAAGCGTCGTCCGATCGCGTCGGACAAATAGGCGCCGAGCGCGCAGCCGACCAGGGATCCGCCCGACAGCACCAGCGTATAGGCCAGCGAGTTGGTGATGGTCAGCCCCTGGCGCAAGAAGAACTGCGGCAGGAAGATCACGAAGCCGAAGATCAGCGTGTTGATCGTGATCAGCACCCAGCAGCCGACGATCAGGCGCTGCAGGAGCGGGGGCTTGAGCATATCGGTCGCGGCGACTTGGGGGACCGGCGCGGGCACTGCGACCGGAGGCAGCGGCTTGCCGGAGGCAGCTTCCGTTTCGATCGCCTGCATCAGGGCTTCGGCCTCGGCGTCGCGGCCCTGCGATTCCAGCCAGCGCGGCGATTCCGGGAGATTCTTGCGCAGATACCAGACGATCAGAGAACCCACGCCCGCGATCACGAACATCGGACGCCAGCCCCAGGCCGGGATGATCAGATAGCCGAGCAGCGCGGTGGCTGGAAATCCGGCGACCACGAGGAAGGCCATCATCGACAGCCAGCGCCCGCGGGTTTTCGGCGGAACGAACTCGGTCAGCGTCGAATAGCCGACCACGATTTCGGCGCCAAGGCCGAGGCCCTGCACGAAGCGGCAGGCGATGAGCTGAGTCATATCCTGCGCGAAGGCGGCGGCGAGCGATGCGAGCCCGAAGATCAGCAAGTTGATCTGATAGGTGAACCGCCGCCCGAACTTGTCGCCGATAAATCCGGTGATCAGCGCGCCCAGCGTCATGCCGACAAAGGTCAGCGAGATGAATTGCAGGTTCTGCGGGACCGTCGAGAATTTGGTCTGGATCGCGGACGCCAGCACGCCGCCTGCGACATAGAGATCGTAGCCGTCGAAAAACATCCCGGCACCGACCAGCCAGAAGATCCGGTAGTGAAACGGCGAGATCGGCAGCCGGTCGAGCCGCGCGCCGGCGTTTACTGCTTGAGCCATGTGAAGAGTCCCCCCTTTTTCTGATCGAATGGAGCGCCAGCTTCGCCGGTCGCCTCGATCGTTCCTCGTTCCTCTAAAGCGCGATGGCTTTCGGTCGAATAGCCACCGCGCTTTAGCCTATCGTCTGCGCATGATCTTTTCGGAAAACCGCTCCACACTTTTCCGGATCATGCGCTAGTTCAGGCGCCGCTGCGCCGCCGTGTCGCGATACCAGTCGAACGGCTGGTCATGGGTTGCGACCATCACGCTCTTGACGTTGAAATGGTCGTCAAAGCTTTCGGTGCCGAATTCTCGGCCCACCCCGGAATCGTCGACCCCGCCCCAGGGCGAGGCCGGATCGAGCCGGTGATGATCGTTGACCCAGACAATGCCGGCCTTGACCTGAGCCGCCACGCGATGGGCGCGCGCCACGTCGCGGGTGCGGATCGCGGCGGCAAGCCCGAAGGGCGAGTCGTTGGCAAGGCGCAGCGCGTCGGCTTCATCGGTGAAGCGCGTGACGGATGTGAACGGGCCGAACACCTCCTCCTGGAAGATGCGCATGTTGCTTGTCACGTCGGCAAATACGGTCGGCTGGACGAAATAGCCGTTCTCGTGCCCCGGTATTTTCGCAGGCACCCCGCCGGTCACGAGCTGTGCTCCATCCTCGCGGCCAAAGCCGCAATAGGACAGCACGCGATCGCGCTGCCGCGCCGAGATCACGGGCCCAAGCTGGGTCTGGGGGTCGAAGGGATCGCCGATGCGGATGCTTTCGGTTTTCGTCTTCAGCTTTGCCACGAACTCGTCATAGATCGAAGCCTGCACCAGATGACGCGAGGCGCAGACGCAGGTTTGGCCCGCGCCGATGAAGGCGCCGAACGCCGCGTAATTGACCGCGCGGTCGACGTCGAAATCCTCGAACACCATCACCGGCGTCTTGCCGCCGAGCTCCAGGGTCTGGTGCGCGAACACCTTTGCTGCCGAAGCGCCCGCGATGCGGCCCGCCTCCGTGCCGCCGGTCAACACAAGCTTGTCGATGTCGCCATGCTCGGCCAGCATCCTGCCCGCGCTTTGGCCGAGACCCAGCACCACATTGAACACGCCGGGAGGCAATCCCGCTTCGGTGAAGATCCTTGCGAGCTTCAACGTCGTCAGCGGTGTGTATTCCGACGGCTTCACCACGGTGACACAGCCGGAGGCGAGAACCGCGGCGAGCGACTTGCACATGATCATCAGCGGATGATTGAACGGCGTGCAGTTGGCGACAATCCCGATCGGTGTGCGCAGCGTATAGTTCAGATAGGAGCCCTCGACCGGGATCACCGCGTCGCGCCGCGCCAGCGCAAGCCCCGCAAAATAGCGGAAGAAATCCGGCAGACGCGAGAGCTGCGCGCGCGTTTCGTTGAGCGGTCGGCCGTTGTTGAGGGTTTCCAGGCGGTAAAGCTGCTCGAGATTGGCTTCGAACGCATCCGCCAGTCGATTGACCAGTCTGGCGCGGGCGCGGATGTCCATGCCGCCCCATTCCCTGCCTTCGAATGCGGCGCGCGCGCTCGTCATGGCGCGGCCGATATCGTCGGCGGTCGAGTTCGGGATTTTCGCGATCACGTCGCCGGTTGCGGGATTGCGCACGTCGAGCATCTCGCCGCTTCCCGCTTCGATCTCGCACCCGTCGACGAAATTGCCGTGAATTTCGACCTCGATCGGCTTTGTCGGACTGTTCACGGCTCTCTCCCGTCGTTCCGGATCATGCTTCGACAATCACCGCATTGCGTTTGAGCGCCGGCAGCACGCGCTTTTCCGTTGCGGCGATATGAGCGCGGATGATCCGGCCGGCGCTGCGGCTGTCGCGCTTCTGCATCGCCTCGATCAGCGCCACATGCTCGGCCACGAGCTTCTTGGGGTCGTGACCCCTGAGATTTGCGACGGAAACCCGAACCAGCCGATCCGCCTGTCCGATCAGGTCGCAGAGGGCTGCCGCCATGCGGCGGTTGCCGGAGGCATGCGCCAGCGCCGAATGGAAGGCGCGGTTGTAGGCGATGAATTTCTCATGATCGCCGGAGAAGCGGCGGAAGGCGTCGAGCGCCTTCAGCGTCGCGTCATCGGCGCTCTCGATCGCCTCGGCAACGCAAGCCGGCTCCAGCGCAAGGCGAAAACGCAGCACGTCGCGCGCATCGCCGAGCGAGATCGGGTTGACCCGATAGCCCTGGCGTGGCTGCACCGTGACCAGATGCTCGCGCGCCAGGCGGAGCAGCGCCTCGCGCACCGGCTGGCGGCTCACCGCATAACGCTCGGCAAGCTCCTGCTCGCGCATATCGTCGCCGGGTGCGAGCCTGCAGGCTAGAATATCAGCACGCAGGTTTTCATAGACATTGTCGCGCAAAAGCATGCGGTTTCCTGCAGAAATCGTTGCAATAGTTGCAGTCGTGAAATATCACGTCAAGTCAATAAATGCTGGAGCGCCGGGAGAAGACATGGATCGGCTGTTTGCGGGTGCAACCGTCAATGCGGCGGAGACGGGGCAGGGTCCGCCTCTGTTTCTGTTCCATTCGCTGCTGTCGGATCGCGCGAGTTTCGATGCGATCGCCCCGACACTCTCGAAGTCCTTTCGCCTCATCGTTCCGGAATTGCCGGGCTTCGGCCGTTCGCAGGCTGTCGCGGCTGGCCTGGCCGATATCGCCGATCGCATGGCGGAGGTGGTGCATGAGGCAGCCCGCGGCGCGGATGCGATCGTGCTCGGCAATGGCTATGGCGGCTTTGTCGCGCTGCAGATGGCGATCCGCCATCCCGGCATCGCGGCACGGTTTGTTTTTGCCGATTGCGGCGCGGCTTTTTCCGAACCGGGTCGCGAGGCCTTTCGCAACATGGCGGCCGCCGCGAAGGCGAAAGGGCTTGCGGCGATCACCGATGTCGCGATGCGCCGCCTGTTCGCGCCGGAGTTTCAGGCTGATCATCCCGAGCTGATGGCCGGCCGCCGCGCAGCGTTTTTGCGGACCGACGTGGATGTCTTCCGTGCGGCCTGTGCCCAGCTCGCCGAGCTCGACCTTCGCGGCGAGCTGCACAAGGTCGCAGTACCGGCGCTGGTGCTGGTCGGAGAGCAGGACGAGGCGACGCCGCCGCCGATGTCACGCGAGCTTGCGGCAGGGCTGCCGGATGCGCGGCTCAAAATTATTCCGGGCTGCGCGCATGTCCCGCAATTGCAGGCGCCGGATGTATTTCTCGAGGCGATCTTCGATTTCATTTCCGCAAAAGGCGTCGCACCGCCATAATCGCCGGCTTCGCCGCGACAGGCCTCATCTCATGGAGTTGCGCAGACCTGTCGCGCAGATGTTGCGCTTGTTCCCCTTGGCAGCCCGTGAGCGGACTGAAGGGAGGTCCGTTGCGCGGCCAAAAACGGACGTCGGCAGTTCCCGGGCCTTGGTCGGCATCACGTGTCCGATTTCTTAAAAACTAACACCAATGTCATTCATCAAGCTGAACGAACTCAACGTGCAACAATCTCGTTAGTGAGTTTGCAAACCGTTGCGTGACTTCGTGTCGCAGCGTAGAATTCGCGTGGGCAGGGGATCGAAAGCAATCTCTTTAGATGCGGAGGATGCGACCATGCCACGGGTCAAGCAAGCTTCGAAACGGAAACGCACAGCCAAAGCCGGCACCGTGAAGGTGCTGGGTGCCGCCGGACTGGGTCTTTCGCTGGCAAGTGGTACATCCGCATCCACGACGCCCGCTGCCGGTGTCCCGCAATTTGGCGATACATCGCCCAATCAGCGCTTCGTTCTTGGCGAAGAGGAAATGGCCGACGTCAGCCTGGCCACGTTCCATCTCTTCGACAGGGAAAACTTTGGCAGCGGCGTGCAGCTGGCCCGTGGCGGATGCGGTGGTTGTGGGTGCGGCCACGGCGGTGGTTGCGGCCATGGCGGCGGTTGTGGTTGCGGCCATGGCGGCGGCTGCGCCGCTTTCCATGGTTGCGGTGGTGCCGGGTTTGTTGGCTGCCGAGGTTGCGGTGGCTTCCGTGGTTGCGCCGCCTTCCGTGGTTGCGCTGCCGTCCGTGGTTGCGCTGCTTTCCGTGGTTGTCGTGCCTTCCTTGCCTGCGGTTGCGGCGGCTGCGGGTTTTTCATCGGGGTCGATGACGACGTCGGGTTCGGTGGTTGGGGGTTCGGTGGCTGGGGCGGTGCTTGCTGCGCATCCTGGGGAGCGTGCCGCTTTTGCTAAAGTCCCATCATCTAACGGCGGGCCTTGCCGCCTCCGGAATGAAAGGACAGCTTTGGGCGCCGCGAGGCAGAGTCGCCAGCCAAATGCGCAGGCGGTGCAGGCTCCGCTGCCCAAAGTGTTTACCTATTTCGATTGCGCCGACTATGTCGATCGGGATGGCACTGGGCAAGTGCGGTCGCTCCTGACCTTCTCGAAGCAGCAGAAGCGAAATGACGCGATGTCCGCTTGTGCCCCGGCAGCAGCGCGAAAGCGGACATGACGGGAGGTTCGTTACGGCCCGGAAGCGGTCATTGGCCAGTTATTCGATCAAGCTATCAGTACGCGCCAGTAGCGCGGGAGGCACAGCTATTTCCAGCGCGTTAGCCGTTTTCATGTTGATGACGTATTCGAATCTGGTGGGCAGTTCCACTGGCAGGTTGGCTGGATTGGCTCCTTTTAGAATCTTGTCTACTTGCACCACCGACAATCGAAAACTCTCGACGATATCGGGCCCATAGCTCATCAAGCCGCCACCACTCAAATATGCCTTGTTGGAAAAGATCGTCGCAAGATGATGTTGCAAAGCAGAACTGCCGATCTTCGCCCGATTGCCTATGGTCGAACTATCCGAGACTATAAGGATTGCACCCGCGCCAACTTGTGCCGCTCGCGCCATCGCCTCGTCCACGCCATCAGGAATTTGTACCGGGAGAGAGACAATGGACACGCCGAGCGTAAGCCCCGTCATTTCGGCTTCGCGCAACTGAGCCCCGGGCCCGACATTCTTGTTCCAGAGAACTCCGACCTTGACGAGATTTGGGAACATTTCCTTGAGGATTTCCATACGCTTCGATGTTAGCTCCGGAGCGTAGACGGACCGTCCAGTGACATTGCCTCCCGGATGCGCGAGGCTTGTTACCAGACCGTCACCAACAGCGTCTTGGCTAGCCGCCATCACGATTGGAATTGTCGCGGTGGCCGCCTTTGCAGCCTTGGTAGAATCCGCTCCAGCTACGATGATGATATCGACCTTGCTGTCGACCAACTCGCGTGCAAGCGTTGGAAGACGTTCGGTTTTGCCTTCCGTCCAGCGATACTCGATTTCGACGTTTTGTCCCACCACATAACCGTGCTCACGGAGACCATCCAAAAACCCGTTATCGAGGACGCCCGGTGGTCCGGAGCGGTCCATGAGATATCCGATATGCGGGACTTTTCGATTCTGTTGTGCACGCGCCGCGATGGGCAACACCGCCAGTGAACCGCCGACAAGTGTGACGAACTCGCGCCGCCTCATTTTATGGGCCCCCTGCGCTTTATATGGACGCATCGTAGCGGCTCAACGGTCAGACGGAAAGAGGGTCGCCTTGGTGATGACCGCTTTGGCCGTCGCACAGCTGGGCCGATGACGAACATCGATCTTGCCGGGTCGACATCGATGCGAAACGCCGCGTACCCAAGCCAAGCGCATCATTCCGTCCGGAGACCATCGCGCGAACGCCGTGGTTTGATCCGAAATTCGTCAGTCCTTCCGAAGGCCCCTTCCCATCGCCTCGTAGATCATCGTTTTCAAGTTCAGCTGGATCCGTCCACCCTGTGTGGGCGACATCACCATGAAGACTCCAAGCATGTCGTCCGCGGGGTCGACAAAGTAGAAACTGCCGCCGGCGCCGTCCCAACGGTATTCACCGAGTGGCCAGTTGGTATTTGGAGGCGGAGAGGTGCGCACCGCAAAGCCAAGACCGAAGCCACTGGTGGGGCCCGGAAAATAGAAGGGATCATGAATGATCCCGGTCTCCGGCCCAATCTGATCCGACGTCATCAGTGCGACCGTCTCACGCTTCAGGTACCGCTTGCCGTCCAGCTCGCCACCGTTCAGCAGCATTTGCAGGAAACGGGCGTAATCCCCCGTGGTCGAGACCAAGCCCGCTCCGCCGGACTCCCATCGCCGCGTCACAGTCGGATCCAGGATACCGGCCACGCGAAAACGGTCGACGGGAAACCCCCTGGCGATCAGCGGCCACTTCACTTTGTCGGCGACATAATACGCAGTGTCGGACATGCCGAGCGGATCGAACAATCTCTGCTTTTCGAATTGGTACAGCGTCTGTCCCGAAGCCACCTCGATGACACGGCCGAGCACATCGGTTGAATGGCCGTATATCCAGCGCGTTGCGGGCTGATCGACAAGCGGCAGCACCGCGATCCGATCGGCGAAATCGGCGTTATCGAAATCCCCTGCAAACAATAGAGGATTCGCATAAAGCTTCTGCACCTGGGTCTCGCCGTAGAAGCCGTATGTGATACCCGAGGTGTGCCGCAATAGATCCCTGATCGTAATCGGGCGCTTCAATGGCTCGAGCCTGAGCGGATACTTTCCGGCTTCATCGGAAATATCGACACCGACTTTGGCGTCCGCAAAGGAATGAATGTATTTCGACACGGAATCGTCGAGAGCCAGCTTGCCCTCCTCGACCAGCATCATCGCCGCAACCGACGTAACGGCCTTCGACATCGAATAGATCTGGAAAATCGTGTCCGGCGTCATCGGCTGACCTGTGTCGGGATCCCGCACGCCGAAGCATTCGAAATGGACCGGCTTGCCATGTTGTTGGATCAGCAGGATGCCGCCGGGAATCTTGCCGGTCGCGATCTCGTTGCGAATGGTGTCGCCGAGCTGCCTCAGCGAGGCGGGTGAAAGAGTTCCTGCAGCCGGTGTTCGGGATTCCGCGCGCAGCTCAAACGTCGAGCCGACGACCAGGGAAATCGCGAACGCCGCCGCGGCAAGGCAGCGCGGTGCCAAAGACCTCTCCGGGGAAATGGAAAAAATCATCCTCAACGCCTGCTTGGTCTGTCGTGATCAGCTCGAACGTCTTCGGGCCGAGATAGGACTTACACTCGTATGTTTCGACCGGCAACCTCGGAACGTGAGCCCCGACATCGACATGCGTCAGTTCAAGGTCATGGAGACCGAATGCCAGTTCGCCAACACCCGGCTTTCGGATGCTCGCTCTCACAGCATGCACACCCACTGCGTTCGCGACATGCCAATCGCGTTAGCGGCACCACGAGTTAGATCAAGTGTAACCCCGCGCGTAAATGGGCCGCGGTCATTGATCACCACAGTAACAGACTTGCCGTTCTCGGGATTCGTAACCGTTACCTGCGACCCGAAAGGCAATGAGCGATGCGCGGCCGTATATCTGCCGGGATCGAAGGCTTGACCACTCGCTGTCCGCCGCCCCGACGTATAGTAGGTCGCGACGACATGCTGCCCCGAACAGGTTCCGTGAGGTCTGGAGTGCGAGAAGAACCAGGCGAAGTCCCGACTGTGAGCCTGCGCGGACGACGCGATCAGCCAGACTACAGCCAATCCAGAGATGCAAAAAGATGGACGCATTGAACCTCTCCCCGCGCCCGGAGGCGCCAACCGGCATTTCCGCCAGGGCCCAGCAGCAGACCTTCCAGCCGCACAACACAGGAGGGTGCCGCAGTACTCAGCCCATGATCTAGTCGGCCGTGGCCTGCAAGGCAAAGGGTATTGAATGACCAAGGGCCTTGGCTGCCTTCGCAGAATGGAAGTCGATATTGTGCGGCATTGAATTGGTGGCGGGGTTCACCAGGGTGACTTCGACATAGTCGCCCTCATGGACCACCATCAGCGGTCCGGGCATCGAGCCGTTGAAGGTCATGGCCTGGAAGGTCGTGCCCTTCTCGTCGATGACGACTTTCTTCTCCTCGACCACGAGCCTGAATTCCATGATTCTCGGACCTTGTCTGGTGGCCTGCTCGTGCGGGTGTACGAAGGGGGGTGCCACGAGCTCGACCTTCTGGCGGGGCAAGTTGAGTTCGGTCGCGCGCGCCGGCGCGGCCAGCAGGAGGGCTGCGGCAGCGGCGCCGATCATCGCGGCTCTTCGAGTCAACATCGGACTGCTCCTTCATTTGCATGCTGTTTTGAAACCGCAAGCATGCTGCGTCATTTCGCGAAAACTGAATTTGTGCCGGAACGAGCTGCGGCGATGTCCAACCCTCGGTATTTCTACTTAGGCCGCCTTGCGTCGCCCCTCATGTTTGAGCCAGCGCAAAGATCGATCTCGCGCGCTGGCATAGCGTGACGGGTGTACCGGTTTTGCGCGTGATTCGGGGTGCTCGGGAATGAAGTCAGATCTTGCGGCCTGCTATGGCGAGGAGCGCTTGCCGCGATACACGAGCTATCCAACCGCGCCGCATTTTTCGAATGCTGTCGGTCCTGAGACTTACGCAGAATGGCTGCAGGCGATTCCGCGGCGGGCGGCAGCGTCGCTCTACCTGCATGTGCCGTTCTGCCGGTCGATGTGCTGGTACTGCGGTTGCCACACCTCGGTTGCCCGCCGCGCCGAACCCGTTGCGATCTACGAAGCGGCGCTGCGCCGTGAGATCGATCTGGTCTCGCGGCAGATCGATTGCCGTCTCCAGGTCGACCATGTCCATTTCGGCGGCGGCACGCCGACCATCATGACTCCCGAGCAATTTGCCGGCGTGATCGGTTCGATCCGGCGTTCGTTCTTTGTGCTTGCCTCGGCCGAGGTCGCGATTGAAATCGATCCGCGCACATTGTCGCAGCGGATGATCGATGCGCTGGCGCTCGGCGGCGTCAACCGCGCAAGCCTCGGGGTGCAGAGCTTCGATCCCGCCGTGCAGCACGCCATCAACCGCATCCAGAGTTTTGAGGAGACGGCGAGCGCGACCGAAAACCTGCGGCGCGCGGGCATCCCGGCGATCAACTTCGACCTGATCTATGGACTGCCGCACCAGACGATCGCGTCATGCCTCGATACGGTGCAGCGCTGCGTCACGCTGCGGCCGGATCGCCTCTCGGTGTTCGGCTACGCGCATGTCCCGACCTTCAAGAAATATCAGCGCAAGATCGATGAGGGCTGGTTGCCCGACAGCCGCGAGCGCTTCGACCAGGCCTGCGCGATTTCCAATGCGTTGAAAGAGGCCGGATATGTGCAGATCGGCCTCGACCACTTCGCGCTCCCGACCGACCCGATGGCGCTTGCGCTGCGCGAGGGTCGGCTGCGGCGAAATTTCCAGGGTTATACCACCGACCAGAGCGACATCCTGATCGGCCTCGGCGCCAGCGCGATCGGGCGCCTGCCACAGGGTTTCGTGCAGAACGAGGTCGCCATATCGGCCTATGCGCAGCGCATCGCGGAGGGACGGCTTGCGACCGCGAAGGGTTATGCGCTGACGGCCGACGACAGGCTCCGCGGCGAGATCATCGAACGCATCATGTGCGATCTTCAGGTCGATCTCGGACCGATCTGCGCCCGCCACGGATCTGCGGTCGAAGCCCTGCTGGATACCGCGCCTCGTCTTGAGGATCTGGTGTCTGACGGCGTCATCGCGCGCGACGGCGACGCGCTCTCGGTTGCCGGCGACTCCCGCGCCCTTGTGCGCAGCGTCGCCGCCGCCTTCGACGCGTATCTCGATGGTTCCACACGGCTGCACAGCCGCGCGGTGTAATTCTTCCCCGGAAGTTGTCGCGGGACAAACAGCGCAGGCCGTGGCCGCGTTAACGTTCAATGCTGAACGGAGACGCGCATGTCCATTTCGATCTACGATTCCGTCGATGACGTGATGCGGGTCAGGCCCGAGACGATCCGTGTGTTCCTCGAGCACAAGATGGGTTGCGTCGGCTGCCCGATCGCCACGTTCCATTCGGTGGACGATGCCTGCCGCGAGCACGGCATCGACCGCGACGCCTTCATGGAAGCGCTCTGCGCGTGCGGTTGATGGTCGGCGTCAGGGACGATTCGACGGCTCGGCAGGGCCAGAGCCTTGCTCGGCCAGCACGAAGATCTTGTGCGGCTCGCGCAGCACGATGCGCTGTCGTCCGCCCTCGATCAGGCCGAGCTGTTCCCATCCGGACAGGATGCGGCTCACGGTGTGGAGAGTGGTGCCCGTCATCTGTGCGATATCCTGGCGGCTGATCGGGAAGTCGATCTCGATGCCACCATCGAGCTTGCGGCCGGACTGTTTGGCCAGTCGCAGCAATGCATGCGCGATGCGCTGTTCGACCTGCTGCGTCGACATCTCGATCACGCGTGTGTGGGATTCCTGCAGCCTGTTGCCGACCGTCTGCAGCGTATTGGCGGCAAGCTGCGGAAATCGCGCCACCAGCCGCGGCCATGCCGAAGATGGCCAGGCCAGCACGACGCTGTCGTCGACTGCGGTCGCGGTCGCCGGATAGCGCGCCAGACCGATCGCCGGCGCCACGCCAAAGATCTCGCCGGGCGCGACATAGCGCACCACGATCTGCTCGCCGGCAGCCGTCGTCTTGCTGGCGCGGACATGGCCATGCAGCAGCAGGAAGAAGGAATGCGAATCCTCGCCCTGTTCGAACACGGCGGTGTTCTTCGCGCATCGCGTGGAGCGAGCCTCGCTCAGGATCTCGGCGAGGTCGTCGCCGGCCAGCCCGGCAAACAGCGGCAGATGGACGACCAGCGAGCTGTCGACTGTGGCCATACAGGTTCCGATCGGAAGTTTGTGCTGCGACAATATCGAACCGGCGGACTGTGCGTAAATGGTCTGCATCAATTCCCGGAGGTGTGCAATGGCGGTTCCGCGCTATCGAGATTATCGGGGCTGGCCGGTGCTGTCGGCCGGCTTTCGTCCGTTCTTTCTGCTCGGCGCGATCCAGGCAGGCTTGGCGATCCTGGTGTGGCTGCCGGTGTTCTATGGCGAACTGCGGCTGACCTCCGCCTTTGCCCCGCGCGACTGGCACGTCCATGAAATGCTCTACGGCTATTTGCCGGCGATCATCACGGGATTCCTGTTCACAGCCATTCCAAACTGGACCGGACGCCTGCCCATTCAGGGCACGCCGCTGCTTGCGCTCGTCATGGTCTGGATCGCGGGCAGGCTTGGCGTGGCGTTTTCCGCGGAGACCAGCTGGTGGGCCGCGATGCTGATAGATGCGAGCTTTCTCTTGCTGGTCGCGCTTGCGGCTGCGCGCGAGATCGTCGCCGGCCGCAACTGGCGCAATCTGGCCGTAGTGCTGCTGGTACTCATTCTCCTCGGCGGCAATGTGAGCTTCCATCTCGAGGCGCACTATTTCGGGGCTGCTGACCGCGCGACCCGCATCGGTATCGCCGTCGTGGTGCTTTTGATTTCGTTGATCGGCGGCCGCATCATTCCGAGTTTCACCCGAAACTGGCTCGTGCGGGATAATCCCGGCCGGCTGCCGGTGCCGTTCGGCCGCTTCGACATGATCGCGATTGTGCTTGGCGCGCTCGCGCTTTTCGCATGGATTGTCGCGCCGGATCGCAGGGTCACCGGTGTTGCGCTCGCGCTGGCCGGCCTGTTGCATCTGGTGCGCCTTGCGCGCTGGGCGGGCGATCGGACGCTTGCCGAGCGGCTGCTGGTGATCCTGCATGTCGGTTATTTCTTCGTGCCGCTCGGATTCCTCCTTAACGCGTTAGCCGCGTTCGGCCATGCGCTGCCAAGCGCCGGCATCCATGCCTGGATGGCGGGAGCCGCCGGCATCATGACGCTTGGGGTCATGACCCGCGCGACGCTCGGCCATACCGGGCAGCGATTGACGGCTTCGCCGGCGACGCAGGCGATCTATGCGGCCATCGTCGTCGCAGCCCTCGCGCGCGTCTGTGCGGTGCTCGACGGCGCGGACAGCGGCATGTTGCTGCATATCGCAGCCTTCGCGTGGGTGGCGGCCTTCGCAGGTTTTGCGGTTGCGTACGGACCGCTGTTGGTCGGCGTGCGGCGCAATGGGCTTTCGGTCGGCAAGGCGATGGTTTGAACCTCACCCCCGCGCCAGCGCGCGCGGGAACACGACTTCGATCAGCGTGCCGCTGCGTCCGCCGCTCTTGATATGGAGTTGGGCGCGATTGGCTTCCACCAGCGCTTTGGTCAGCGACAGGTTGACCGGCGAAGCCTCGGATGCCTTGTCCGATGGCGGCGCGCTGCGGAGCGGCTCGAGCGCGGCGGCGACTTCATTGTCGTTGAGCCCGTGGCCGGTATCGCGCACGCGCAGCACCACTTCGCCGAAATCGGAAAGTGCGGTCGAGACGATCACTTGCCCCGCATGGTTGGCGGGATGGATCGAGTTGCCGATCAGGTTCAGCGTGATCTGGCGCAGCGTGCGCCCGTCCGCCACCACCGGCGGCAACGCGTGCGCGAGCGAGGTGCGGATGATGATGCGCTCTCGGCTGGCCTGCGGCTGCATCACGGTGACGCAGCTTTCGACGAGCTCGTTGAGGTTCTGGTCGGTAAAGGCGAGGTCGAGCTTGCCGGTCTCGACGCGCGCGAGCTCGGCAAGATCTGCGAGGATCGCCATCGCGCGCTCGCCGGAAGCGCGAATGTCTTTCAGATATTCGGCATGGCGCTCGTCGCCGAGCGTTCCGAACCGCTCGCCGATCATCAGCTCGGCAAAGCCGACGATAGCATTGAGCGGCGTGTGCATCTCGTGGCTGATCCGTGCGATCATGTCGGCTCTCGCATTGGCCGCGCGGTCGGCAAGACGGCGTGCCTGCTGCAGTTCGTTCTCGCCCCTCCCGCTCTGGGTGTCGAGAACGGCGCCAGGATCCTCCGCATGGGCGTGGCCGGCCTCCGGCATCGCCGCTATGGGCTCCGCGGCCGCGCTTTGCCCGCCGGTCGCGGGAGCAAGCATCAGGGCGAGTGCGGAATCGCCGTCCCATGAAATGGTGAACAGTCGCGCCTCGGTCGGCGCGGACGGTCCGGAGGCGCTGGGGCCCGCCGAAATCGTCACCGGCGTGCCGGCCTCCGACGTGCTGCTCGCCATCGAGACGCCGGGCTCGACATAGAGCGCATCGAGGCCTCCGGAATGCTCGAGCGAATGGAGGCTGTCATAGCCGAGCCGTTCCAGGAAGGCGGGATTGGCATAGAGCAAGCGGTCGAGCCGATAGATCAGGACGCCGGTCGGCAACAGATCGAGCAGGGTGCGATCGCGCCCGGCCTCGCCGCGCGCCGGCGGCTCTGCCGGCTGCAGCCATTCGGGCCGGCTGCCCGCCGCGGGATCGCTCGGTCCCTCGACCGCAGCCTCGGGACCGGGCGGCTCGATCGGTGCCGACGAGGCCTCGCCTGTCTGGCCCGCTTCGGGCGCGCTGCCGTCTTCGGTGTCGAGCCGCGCCGATAATTGCCGCGCGAGCTCGTTGAACGCGCCGTCCTCGGCTGGCGTGAGCGCCGGCGATCTCGCCTCCGTCGGCTGGCGGAATGGCACGACGTTCCCCGGCGGCACCGCGGGCTCAGCCGAATCGGTTTGCGGCGAAGCCGGATGTGCCGCGGCCGGGACGATGTCATCGGCAAGGATCGGCGGCGTCGGCGGATCGGAGAGGGATTCGAGCCGCCGCTGTTCCGAAAGGTGCGCGAGGCTGTCGAGGTCGCGACAGACACCAAAGCCGCGATAGCCGGCAAAGCTTCGCGTCGAATCGCAGACCGGAAATCCCGACATTTCGACCGGCAACCGACCGCCACCGTCGACTGGCCAGTACAGCGTGATGCTGCTCCAGGCGTCGCGCGTTGCGATGGCCTCGATGACGCGGCCCGCCGGATCGAGGCCAAACTGCTCGGAGATCTCCTGCCAGGGCCGGCCAAAGCCTGCGGCCGTGTGCGCGCCGATCAGAGCTGTGAACTCGTCGGAGCCGAGCGAGAAGCGGCCGTCTGCATCCATCCGCCAGGTGAAGCGGAGCGGTTGCCGGCGCGGCTGCAGAGCGGGTTCGGCTGACGGCGACATTTCGGCCGATGACGCGGCGGGCGGCGGAAGTTCCGGCGTATCTGCGACCGGGGGGGCCGATGCAACCTGCTCGGCGATTTCATCGGCAAGCGCGAAGCCGGGCCTGGGTTCGTCCGATACGGGCGCCGCTTCGGGCGCGGGCGTAACCTGAGGTGGATCCACCGGCGTCTCAATCCCTTCGATCAGACCTGTCGGGTGCTCCTCGATTGACAGCATTTGCCGCGGCGGCTCGACCGGGGCGATCAGGATGCCGGTTCTTCCGTCGGGAAAATCGAGCCGCGCGCAGCGACAGGTCATCAGCATGCCGGGCCAAGCGCCGAAACCGCGCAGGCGCTCCAGCCGCACCGCGCCGGTCGGCGACAAGCGGCCTGCGAGCTCGGCGACTTGCCGCCGGTGCGGGTCTGCCGGGCCCATCGTCCTCTCGGCCAGCGCCGCGACATTGGCGACGCCCAAAAGCCGCGCGCCGGCGGCATTCGCCCACAACACAAATGCGCCATCGGTCGACCACAGCCATGCGGGAAGGGGACTCGTCGCATGGGCCGAAAGCCGCGGATCGGCAAGGCCCTGCAACTGGAACTCCCTTGTGCTCATGGTGTGGTCGGAGGGGCTGCTCGGGTCGTCGTCGTCGGCAGGCCGCACAATCGTAGCACTTGCCAAGGGCTAGTATCGCTCGCGGCGCATGACAGGTCCACCGGTTCGACCGCGAGGTTGGTGATAAACTCAGGCACCGGGCCGGGCCGGGGGTCTGAGGCAATCGAACCTCGGTGCGGCTTTGCGCGTTGAGGTGGGTTGCAGATGCGACGAGCGACGGGCGCTTGATCCATATCATGCCGGCGAAACCCTTGGCACTTAGCCTGAAGGTGCCCCAAGGGCGACAAAGTAGGGAGGAATATCATGAGCATAGAAGGACGCGATCATTTCGAAATCCCGAAGGACATGCGGTCGATGGCCGAAGCCAGCTTCGACCAGGCACGCAAAACCTTTGAAAGGTTCCTCGAAGGTGCAAAGGCGACCGCGGGTTCGATCGAGGAACGCGGCGATAGCGTGCGCGCCGGCGCCAAAGACATCGGCGCGAAGGCCCTCGCCTATGCCGAGAAGAACGTGCAGGTCTCGCTCGACTACGCGCAGTCGCTGCTGCACGCCAAGGACCTGCCCGAGGTGATGCGGCTGCACAGTGAGTTCGTGCAAGCCCAGATGCGCTCGCTTGCGGAGCAGGCGAGCGAGATGGGCCAGATCGTGAGCCGCGCCGCGATGGATGCGGCCAAGCCAAAGTCCTGATGGAATCGAAGCGCCGGCCGGCGCTTCAATCGACTGGTCTTGAGCGAGCTGCGGTTTGGTCATGGAACCGCGGTCCGCATATGTCTGGTATATGGCATTGCACCAAGAATTTCATTGCAATGCACAATATTGACACTATGTTCGTCTAAGGGTTGCAAGCCCGAAAAGGGCACCCCCAACACGTGATCCAGTCGGCGTTTCCGGCAAATTTGCGACCGGGCGCGTCAAGAAAGTCACTGCATTTCATCCCCCGTTTGCGAAGGATACGTTGCCCCATGTCTACCGATCCGTTCTCCGCCTCCATCATCCCCTTCGAGGTGCCCGAGTCGATGCGCGCGCTCGCCGAGAAAGGCGTTTCGCAGGCCCGCGACAGCTATGCCAAGTTCAAGGACGCTGCCGAGAGCCAGAACTCGACCATCGAGGCGGTCTTCACTTCCGCCAGCAAGGGCGCCAGCGCCTACTCCGCCAAGCTGATGGAATTCATGAAGGCCAACACAACCGCGACGCTCGACTTCGCCCAGGAGTTGCTTGGCGCGAAATCGCCCTCCGAAGCGCTCGAGCTTTACACCAGCCACGCCCGCAAGCAGTTCGAGACGCTTGGCGCGCAGGCCAAGGAGCTTGCCGAGATCGCCCAGAAGGTCGCGAGCGAAACCGCCGAGCCCATCAAGGCCAGTGCGTCGAAGTTCTATAAGCCGGCCGCCTGATCGCTGGTCGTTTGCGCGTTCTGAAAGGCCCGGGTCTCGCCCGGGCCTGATTTTTTTGGTGACCGGACGGTTGGGATTTGGAGGCG
>Ga0335080_10001575_pt1 | contig 22381 bp, 23 predicted proteins | sample Lox_Sample_34_FD_206720 | JGI IMG/M metagenome (GOLD analysis project Ga0335080, IMG submission 206720) | Soil microbial communities from Loxahatchee National Wildlife Refuge, Florida, United States - Lox_Sample_3.4 | ecosystem: Environmental > Terrestrial > Soil > Wetlands | place: USA...
TCCCCGTCCCGGTGCGCGCTCGGCTGATGTCGTTCAAGGCTTGCTCGCCGGCTCTTCCTTGACCGTAGCGATATTAACCTCGGTGAAGCCGAGGCGCCCGAGGACGTCCATGGCGGTGATGACGGACTGGTGTGTGGCACGCGCATCGGCGCGCAGCGTGATACGCATCGTGCGATTGCTGCCGGCTTCCTTCAGCAACGCCGCCCGCAGCGTCTCCGGACTGGAATTGATGAGCTCGCGCTGGTTCACCAAATAGCCGCCCTGTTGCGTAACGCTGACGACCAGCGGCTCACCGCTCACCTTCTCCACCGGAACAGCGCTCGCCTGCGGCAGATGCACGCGCAACCGCCCCTCGTCGGTGAACTTGCTCGAGAGGATGAAGAACACCACCAGCAGCAGCACCACGTCGATGAGCGAGACCACGTTGATCTCCGGCTCCTCGTGACGGCGCGGCTTGAGGTTCACGGCGTTTTCGGCGCTAGGCGGCCGCGGGTGAGGCGGCCGTGTGTGCGGCCGGCGCGGGCGAGGCCGACGGCGCGGCGGCCGGCGCGGCGCGCTCGCGCGCCCGCGCCGCCTCGAGCACGTCCGCCATGCGGATGGCGTTCTTCTCCATCTCCACGACGATGCCGTCGACGCGACCGCGCAGGTAGCGGTAGGAGATGAGTGCCGGAATCGCGACGCACAGCCCCGCTGCAGTCGCGATCAGCGCCTCGGCGATGCCGCCCGAGAGCGCGCGCGGGTCACCCATGCCGCCCGCCTGGATGGCGTTGAAGGCGCGGATGATGCCGGTCACCGTGCCAAGCAGCCCGAGGAGCGGCGAGACACCGGCGATCGTCCCGAGTGTATTGAGAAAGCGCTCGAGCTCGTGCACCACGTGCCGCCCGGTGTCCTCGAGACGCTCCATGACGATCTCGCGCGGGCGATGGCGGTTGGCGAGCCCGGTCGCGAGCAGCCGTCCGAGGGGCGAGTTCTGCTCGAGCGCCGCGATCACCTTGTCGTTCACCTGGTTGGCCTCGATCAGCTGCCAGACCCGCTGCGGCAGCTCGCGCGGCAGCACCCGCTTGTCCTGCAGCGTCCAGAGCCGCTCCAGGATGATGGCTGCCGCGGTGATCGAGCACAGAATGATAGGCCACATCAACGGGCCGCCGGCCCGTACTATTTCCCACATCCGAACGCTTACCTCGCAAGCACTTAGAAGCGCAAGGGCGGCATCATACCGGAGGGGCGCTCGCGCTCAAGGTAACTGCGTCCCAGGAAGCGCGGCGCGTACCGCCGGCCCCGCAGGGCTTCTGGTAGAGTCCCGGAGCCCCATGCCGCGCCGCCTGCTGGAAAAGATCGTGCCCGCCCCGCGCGCCCTGCAGGACCGCTGGGTCGTGCGGCTCTTCGGTGCACGGATCGCAGACCCGCAGCTGTGGACGCTCCACCGCCGTGCGGTGACCTACGGGTTCGGCGCGGGGCTCGCGATCTGCTTCGTGCCGCTGCCGGTGCACCTGTTGCTCGCGGTGAGCGCGGCATTCATTTGGCGGCTCAACATCCCGGTGACCTACGGCACCACCTGGATCCTGACCAACCCCTTCACCGCGGTCCCGGTGTACTACATGGCTTACCGCGTGGGTGCGGCCATCCTGCACACGCCCCGCCAGCACTTCCGCTTCGTCGCCGATTGGCACTGGTTCCGTCACGGGTTGCTGCCGGTGTGGCAGCCGTTCGTCATCGGCTGCATCGTCTGTGGCGTGGTGCTCGGGATCCTCGGCTGGCTCGCGTTCGAGGCGCTGTGGCGCTGGCATGTACGCAGCCGCTACCGCGCCCGCCACGCCGCGCAGTCAGCCTAGCGCCGTGCGGCGGCCCGCCGGCGAGCACCTCACTGACGCTCGGTGAGCGTGCCGCGATCGAGCTCATAGACCCGCTCCATGCGGCTGGCGAGCTTCAGGTCGTGCGTCACCACCACGAGGCTCGTGCCGCGCTCGCGGTTGAGTTCGAGCATCAGCGCGAAGACGCTGGCGGCGTTGGCACCGTCGAGATTGCCGGTAGGCTCATCCGCCAGCACCAAGCGTGGCTGCGTGACCAGCGCGCGCGCGACCGCCGCACGCTGGCGCTCGCCGCCCGAGAGCTGATGCGGCCGGTGATCGAGCCGCTCGCCGAGGCCGACGCGGGACAGCAGTTCGCGCGCCGCCGCGCGCGCCGCGGCGACCGGCGTGCGCCGTACCAGCAGCGGCATCGCGACATTCTCCAGTGCACTGAACTCCGGCAGCAGGTGGTGGAACTGGTAGACGAAGCCGAGCGCGCGGTTGCGCAGCGCACCGCGCTCGTTCTCGTTGAGTGCATGAATGTCGCGCCCGTCGATGCGCACTTCGCCGCCGCTCGGGCGATCGAGTCCGCCGAGAATCTGCAGCAGCGTCGTCTTGCCGGACCCCGAGGCGCCGACGATCGCCGCGCGCTCCCCCGCCGCGACCGCGAGCGTGACGCCTTCGAGCACCTGCAGCTGCACCGGCCCCTGGCGGAAGCTCTTGCGCACCGCGCGCGCCTCGAGAACGTTGTCACTCATGCCGCAGAGCCTCCGCCGGAGCCGTGCGCGCCGCGCGCCACGCCGGGTAGATGGTGGCCAGTACGCACAGCAGCAGCGCCACGCCGCACACCTTGAGCACGTCATTTCCCTCGACGTAGGCCGGCAGGTCGCTCATGTAGTAGACGCGGGCATCGAGGAACTGTGTGCCAAGCAGCTGCTCGAGCGCGCGCACCAGCTTCTCGAGGTTGTCGGCGAGCAGCGTGCCGAGGAGTGCGCCGGCGAGCGTACCGGCGAGTCCGATCAACACGCCCTGCACGGCGAAGGTGAGCAGCACGTTGCCTGGTGCGGCGCCGAGCGTACGCAGGATGGCGATGTCGGTCTGCTTCTCCTTCACGATCATGACCAGCGTGGCAACGATGTTGAACGCGGCGACCGCCACCAGCATGAGGAGGATCACGAACAGCATCGACTTGGTGATCTCGATCGAGCGGAAGAAGTTGGCGTGATCCTGCGTCCAGTCGGTGACGTAGAAGCCCGGTCCGCCGAGCGCGCGCGCCAGGCGGCGCACCAGCGACGGGGCGCGCAGCGGATCATCGAATGCGAGCCGCAGCCCCGTGACACCGCTGCCGGTACGGAACAACCGGGCGGCATCGTCCAGGTGCACCAGCGCCAGCCCGCGGTCGAACTCGTACATACCGGACTTGAAGAGCCCCACGACGCTGAAGCGGCGCATGCGCGGCACGACGCCGGTCGGTGTCGCCGTGCCCTCCGGGGCGATCAGCACTACACTGTCGCCAACGCCGACCCCCAGCTCGTGCGCCAGCGCGCTGCCGAGGATCGTGGCGTAGCTGCCGGGCTTCAGATCATCGAGGCTCCCGGCGATCACCCGTTGCGCGAGCCCGGTGGCGGTGCGCTCCTCCTCGGGCAGCACGCCGCGCACGCTCGCGCCCACCATGTGTGGCCCGGCGGCGAACATCGCCTCGCTGGCGATATAGGGTACCGCCGCCTCGACGCCCGGCTGGCGCCGCAGCTGCGCCTGAAGCGTGCGCCAGTCGCTCATCGGGCCCGAGAGTCCCATGATGGTGGCGTGCGAGGTGACCGCGAGGATGCGGCTGCGCAGCTCGCGCTCGAAGCCATTCATCACCGACAGCACCACGATCAGTGTCGCCACCCCGAGCATCAGGCCGCACACCGACATCAGCGCAACGAATGACACGAACCCGCGCCGATGCGTCGAGCGCAGGTAGCGCGTGCCGATCAGCCATTCGTAGGCACTCATCGGCTACTCGTAGCGCAGCGCCTCGGCGGGCGCGGTGCGGGCGGCGCGGATCGCCGGGTAGACGGTGGCGAGTGCGGTCAGCGACAACGCCGCCAGCGCGATGGTGAGGACGTTGCGCCAGTGCACCTCGGAGGGAATCGCGGTGATGTAGTACACATCGGCGTCCATGATCTGGAAGCGGAAGGTCCGCTCGAGGAACGGCACGATGGTGTCGACGTTGAGCGCGAGGGTGAGCCCGAGCACCACCCCGAGCGCGACGCCGAGCCAGCCGATCACCAGGCCCTGGGTGATGAAAATGCCCATCACGCGGCGCGGCGCGGCGCCGAAGGTACGCAGGATGGCGATGTCGGTACGCTTGTCGGTGACCACCATCACCAGCATGGCGACGATGTTGAAGGCCGCAACCGCCACGATCAGCAACAGGATGAGCGACATCATGGTCTTCTCGATGCGGATGGCGCGAAAGTAATTGGCGTTGTCCTGCGTCCAATCGCTCACCTCGAAGCCCGGCGGCAGCCGCGCGCGCAGCCGCGCGGCCGCCGCCGGGGCCGCGAGCGCGTCGTGCAGCCGCAGCTGCAGCCCCTCGCTCGCGGCGCCCGCGGCGCTCAGCGCGAGCACGTCCGCGAGATTGCCGAACATGAGCGTCGCATCGTGATCCTGCAGGCCCACCTCGAACACGCCCGCCACGGTGAGCTCGCGCAGCTTCGGCTCAGGCGTACCCGCGGCGCTCAACGTCGGCACCAATACCGTGAGCGCGTCGCCGGGTGCGAGGCCGAGCCGCTCGGCGATCACTTCGCCCACGACGATCTTCTCCGAGCCCGGCGTGAGATCCGCGAGCCGCCCCTGGGTAATCGCGTGCGGCAGCTCGCCGAGCGCGGCGCCCGCGCTCGGGTCGATCCCGCGCAGCAGCACCGGCAGCATCTCCGGCTCGCGCACCGCGAGGGCCTGCACCTCGGCGTAGCGGGCCACAGCCGCGACCCCGGGCGTGGCGCCCGCAATGCGCGCGGCGTTCTGCCAGTCGAGCGTCGCTGCGGACGCGACGCCACCGCCCGCCCCCGTTGCGGCGTTGACGCGTACCTGGGCACTCAGCGACAGCAGCCGGTCGCGCAGCTCGCCCTCGAAACCGTTCATCACCGAGAGGATGACGATGAGCGCCGCCACCCCCACGCAGACTCCGGCGAGCGATGCCCAGGTGATGAAGGAAACGAAGAATTTGGTCGAGCGGGCGCGTACGTAGCGCAGACCCACGTAGACCGACAGCGGTTGAAACATCGTCGCGATTTAACCACAGTCGGAGCCGTTATCAGACCTGCGTCACAATTCCGGGTGCGTCCCGCGGGGGCGAGCTTTGACAGATTGCGCCGGTGTTATAGTGACCGCGGGCCTTAAGAGGTGTCGCATGCAGACTCGCTTACTTGTCGCACTGCTGTGCGCCGGAGCACTCAGTGGCGCTGCAGTTGCCGAAACCATCGCGGTCAACGATCAGGTGCAGGTGCGCGAGTCGCGCACCAATGTGCCAAAGCGCGGCGAAAGCATGAGCGATGTCGAGAAGCAGTTCGGGACTCCGGTGACCCGCCATCCGACTGTTGGCGGTGCGTCGGCGCACCAGCCGCCGATCACGCGCTGGGACTACAACGGCTTCGCGGTGATCTTCGAGCACGATCGCGTGGTCGACTCGGTCGTGACGAGCGGCTGAGCCGGCGCCTCACCTTCAGTCTTCGCAGCGCGCTCGCTCGGGCACCTCCTCACCTCGGCGGTGGCGAGGCTGCGCCGGGGACTGCGCGTCCAGTTGCCACCGATACTTCACGAAGATGTGGTAGTCTCGCGCGTAAGAGAATAATTTCCTTGGGGATCTGGTAGTGGCGGACGAACCTTTGCGGGCCCACATCGAGGCACTGGTGCGCGCGGGAACGGTGCGCCGGAAGAGCGCTGCCGCGGAGCTTGAAGCGGAAATCCGCCGACGCGAAGAGGTGCTGCGCCAGACCTTTCGCCGCTATGTCTCCCCGCGGGTCGCCGACAAGATCCTCGCGGACACGCAGCTGCGCGACACACTCCTGACGACTGCGGACGCCCGCGCCCACGTGGTGGTGCTGTTCGCCGACCTGCGCGGCTTCACCAGCCTCTCCGAGCACCTCGATCCACAGCACGTGGTGCCGCTGCTCAATGAGTATTTCTCACTCCTCACCGAGATTACCTTCCGCTACGAAGGCACGGTGTTTCACATGGCCGGCGACTGCCTGATGCTCGCCTTCGGCGTGCCGCTCGAGCAGCCCGACAGCGCGCAGCGCGCGGTGCGCGCCGCGCGCGAGATGCTCTCGGGCTTCGCCGGGCTCGCGCGCACCTGGAAGGCGCGCTACCAGGTCGACGCCGGGCTCGGGATCGGCATCAACGAGGGCGAGGTCGTTGCCGCCAACATCGGCTCCTCCTCGTACATGAGCTACACGATCATCGGCGACACGGTGAACATCGCCGCGCGCTTGTGTCAGCGGGCTCGCGCCGGGGAGATGCTGTTCTCGAGCGCGCTCAAGCGCTCGCTCGATGCCCATGGGCTGGACGTCGGCGCCACGGCGCTGCCGCCGCTGCAGCTGCGCGGGCGCTCCCATCCCATCGACATCTACTGTGTACCACTCGGCAAGCGGCTGCAGGTGAGTACCGGACCCGCGGCTGCCTGAGGGGGGCGCGCGCCCGCACGTCCAGCACGTCCAGCAGGTCCCGCGCGTCCGGCGACGAGGCTGCCTTGGCATGCGGGAGTGCCCGGGCGTGGCCGCCTTCGGTAAGCTGCGGCGTTTCGCCGCCAGCCATTCGAGCCGATGTCAGCACTTCTTCACCCTCCGACCCCGAGCGCGGCGCTGCCGCGCCTGCGCTGGCATCAGCTCTACGGCAGCGCCGCGGCGCTCGCGCTCGCCGAGGCCGCGCGCACCGATGAGCGCCTCTACGTGCTCATCGCCGACGGCGCGCGCGCGCTCGAGCGCCTGAGTGCCGAGCTGCGTTTCTTCACCTCCGGTGCGCTGCCGCTGCTGCGGTTCCCGGACTGGGAAGTGCTGCCCTACGACCTCTTCTCCCCGCACCCCGACATCACCTCGGAGCGGCTGAAAACGCTCTTCGAGCTCCCCGCCGCGCGCCACGGCTGCCTCATCGTGGCCGCCGACACCCTCATGCAGCGGCTGCCGCCCCGGCAGTACGTGCAGGGTCGCGCCTTCGAGCTGCGCCGCGGGGACGCGCTCGCGCTCGAGCCCTTCCGCCAGCGCCTCACCGAAGCCGGCTATGCGAGCGTGAGCCAGGTCGTCAGTCCCGGGGAATTCGCCATGCGGGGCTCGCTCCTCGACGTGTTTCCGATGGGCTCCGCGGCGCCGCTGCGCATCGACCTGTTCGACGATGAGATCGAGGCTATCCGCCGCTTCGACCCCGACACCCAGCGCTCGCTCGACACGCTCGAGGAGGTTCGGTTGCTGCCGGCGCGCGAGATCCCCCTCGATCCTCAGGCCGTGAAGGACTTCCGCCGTCGCTTCCGCACCCGCTTCGAAGGCGACCCGATGCGCACCAGCATCTACCGCGGCGTGAGCGAGGGTCTGGCGCCCTCGGGCGTGGAGTTCTACCAGCCGCTGTTCTTCGACCTGACCGCGACACTCTTTGACTACCTGCCCGGCGACGCAGTGATCGTGCACGACGCGGCTCTCGGGCAAACGCTGCGCAAAGCCTGGCAGGAGATCGGCACACGTTACGAGGATCGCCGCCATGACCTCGAGCGGCCGCTGCTGCGCCCCGCGGAACTGTTTCTCGAGCCGGCGGAGCTCGAGGCGCACCTGGCGCACTTTCCCAGCGTGACACTCGATGCCTTCAAGGCGGAGACCGAGCTTCAGGGTGGATCGCCCGCGGTGCGTAACTTCCCCACCACCGCCCCGCGCGAGCTGCGTATCGACGTGCGCGCCGAGCGGCCGTTCGCACCGCTCGATGCGTTTCTGCGCGCCTTCGAGGGACGGGTGCTGCTCGCCGCGGACTCCGCCGGACGGCGCGAGGTGCTGAGCGAGATGCTGCGTGCTCACGCGCACGAGCTGCGCCTGGTCGAGAGCTGGGACGCGTTTGCCGACGGCGGCATGCGGCTCGCCGTCACGGTCGCGCCGGATCTCGAGGGCCTCACCCTCACTGCACCGCCGATTGCGGTCATCGCCGAAGCCCAGCTGTTCGGTCCGCGCGCGCGGGCAGAGCGGGCACGGGCGCGGCGCGCCGCCGACCCGGAAGCCATTCTGCGCGACCTGCAGGATCTCAACCCGGGGGCACCGGTGGTGCACGAGGAATACGGCGTCGGCCGCTACATCGGCCTCATGCCGATGGACGTCGGCGGACAGCCCGGGGAATTTCTGGTGCTCGAATACCAGGATGGCGACCGGATCTACGTCCCGGTGCACGCGTTGCACCTGGTGAGCCGCTATACCGGCGCCGACCCCGAGAGCGCCCCGCTGCACAAGCTCGGCACCGATCAGTGGGCGCGTGCCCGCCGGCGCGCCGCCGAGCAGATCCGCGACGTCGCGGCCGAGCTGCTCGACCTGTACGCGCGCCGCAAGGCCCAGCGCGGGCTCGCGCTCCGTGTCGATGAGGCGGACTACCAGGCCTTCGCCAGTGCCTTCCCCTTCGATGAGACCGAGGACCAGGCGCAGGCCATTCGCCAGGTGCTCGCCGACCTCGGCAGTGAGCGGCCGATGGACCGCATCGTGTGCGGCGACGTTGGCTTCGGCAAAACCGAGGTGGCGATGCGCGCAGCCTTTGTCGCCGCACACGCCGGGCGGCAGGTGGCGGTGCTCGCCCCGACGACGCTGCTGGTGCAGCAGCACCTCACCAACTTCCGCGATCGCTTTGCCGACTGGCCGGTGCGCATCGAGGCGCTGTCGCGCTTCGGCACCTCGAAGGAGACGCAGGCGGTGCTCGCCGGGCTCGAGCAAGGTACCGTGGACGTGGTGATCGCTACGCACCGCCTGCTGCACGCGCACGCGCGCTTCAAGGACCTGGGGCTGCTCATCATCGACGAGGAGCACCGCTTCGGGGTACGCGACAAGCAGCGCCTGCAGGCGCTGCGCGCCAACGTGCACGTGCTCACGCTCACCGCCACGCCGATTCCGCGCACCCTCAACATGGCGCTCGGCGGGCTGCGCGACCTGTCGCTGATCACCACCGCGCCGGCGGAGCGGCTGGCGATCAAGACCTTCCTCATCGAGTGGCACGCGCCCACGCTGCGTGAGGCGGCGCTGCGCGAGCTGCGCCGCGGCGGGCAGGTCTACTTCGTGCACAACGAGGTGCGCACCATCGGCAAGATCGCCGCCGAGGTGCAGTCGCTGGTGCCCGAGGCGAGCGTGCGCATCGGCCACGGGCAGATGCGCGAGCGCGAGCTCGAGCAGCTGATGGTGGATTTCTATCATCGCCGCTTCAGCGTTCTGGTGTGCACCACCATCATCGAGAGCGGCATCGACGTGCCGACCGCCAACACCATCATCATCAACCGTGCCGATCACATGGGGCTTGCGCAGCTGCATCAGCTGCGCGGCCGCGTCGGTCGCTCTCACCACCGCGCCTACGCGTACCTCATCGCGCCGCCGCGCCAGGCCCTGCCGCGCGACGCCGCCAAGCGGCTCGAGGCGATCGAATCGATGGAGGAGCTCGGCGCGGGCTTCGTGCTCGCCACGCACGACCTCGAGATTCGCGGCGCCGGTGAGCTGCTTGGCGAACAGCAGAGCGGGCAGATGACGGAGGTCGGGCTGTCGCTGTATCTCGACATGCTCGAGCATGCGGTGCAGGCGCTGAAGTCCGGGCGCGAGCCGGCTCTCGATCAGCCCCTCGCCGCGGCGACCGAGGTGGAGCTGCGGCTGCCGGCGTTCCTGCCCGAGGTCTATGTCGGCGACGTGCACGTGCGGCTGTCGCTCTACAAGCGCATCGCCGCCGCCGACAGCGACACAGCGCTCGATGACCTGACCGCGGAGCTGCACGATCGCTTCGGTCCGTTGCCGCCCGCGGCGCAGAATCTGTTGCGCATCGCGAAACTCAAACTGAAGGCGCGTGCCCTCGGCGTGCGGCGGCTCGATCTCGGCCCGCAGGGCGGCTCGGTGTTGTTCGAGGAGCGCTCCGGGGTCGATCCGGCAACCGTGGTACGCATGATCCGTCAGGGGGCACGCGAGTACCGCCTCGAGGGGCCGCTGAAGCTGCGCGTATCGCGGCAGCTGCCGGCCGAGGGCGCGCGCTTCGAGTACGCCGCGCAGCTGCTACAGCGGCTCGGCGAAGCGCCCCGCGTCCACTAGAATGACGCGCATGAATGCCCGCCGTGCGCAGTCGCGCAGCGTAACGGTCGCTCTCGCCGCGGTGCTGCTGGCCGCGCTGCGTGCCGCGGCCCAGGACACCAGCGCTCCGCCCGCCGCTACCGGACCCGCCGCCGCCGGGCCGGTCTACAACATCGAGATCATCGTGTTTCGCGCCTCCGGAGCGCTCGGCGGTGCCGAGGACTGGAGCGCGGAAGCGGGTGCGCGCAGCATCGCCGGCGATGAGTCGGCGACTGGCTCTTCGCAGGTGGGACACTTCGTCGCGCCGCTTCCACCTTCGGTGTGGCAGCTCAACGAGCTCGAGAGCCGCCTGCGCGCGAGCGGTACCTACGTCCCGGTGGCGCACACGGCGTGGTCGCAGACGGCGAGTGCGTGGGGCACGCGCGCGGGTTTCTCGCTGCAGAAGCTCGGCATCAGCGTGCCGGGTCTGACGGGTAACGTGTTCCTCGAGCGCGGCCAGTTCCTGCACCTCGGGATGTCGTTGACCTATGCCATGGCCGCGCCGCCCCCCGGACTGGGCGCCGCCCCGGACACACCCTTCACGCTCAATGAGAGCCGCCGGGTGCGCTTCTACGAGCGCAGCTACTTCGATCACCCCGCCTTCGGCGTGATCGCCCTGGTGACACCGGCCCAGGGCGCCCGGGCACCGGGGCGCTGAGGCGCTTTCAGACTTCCCCGAGCAGCTGCGCAGCGCTGAACTCGAAGGTCTCCCCGCCCGCCTCCGGCGCGCAGCGCACACGCGCCCGCGAAGCGGCCACGAACCAGGTCTGCAGGCCGCGCGGCCGGGCGCGCCCGAACACCGCCGGATCGAGCACCGCGGCGCACGCGCCCCGCTGCGGATCGCGCACCGACTCGTAGCGGATGATGTGAATGTGCGCGACGCGCGCCACCGCGGCGAATTCCTGCGTACCGCCGTAGCTGGTGGGATCGGTCCACACGGCATGGTCGCGCACGAAGGGCTTGCACGTGAGATCCACCGCCGCCGCGGTACGCACGGCGGCGGCGAACGCCGTGTGCGGCACGGGCCTCAGGTCCGGCGTTCCGGGCGAGTCGAGCAGGAAGCGCAGCCGCCAGTAGCTCTTCTCCGCAAGCCCCGTGCGCAGCGCTTCCGCCCCGTACCAGACACCGGCTTCGAAGGGCGCGCGAAAGCGCGAGCCGCCGTGGGGCCGGTAGCGGAACGGCGTGGCGAGGAGGTAGTGGAGGCTGCGCACGCCCGGCGGAAGCGCGGGCTTACTCTGCTCGAGGATCGCCTCGAGAACCGCCTGCTCTTCGAGCGAATCGGTGAGGCGCATGGTCGAGGCGGTGTGCTGCGCCTCGACCACCCGCCAGAGCGAGCGCGCGTACGGGCGCGCCTCAGATTCGAGCGCGTGCGGCGTCCAGGTAGTCAACGGTACGCACCAGGCCGGCCGGCTCGCGGATGAGCGTCAGCGGCACGCCACCGAGCGCACCGTTCTCGCTGCGCAGCCATTGCCGCGCGGCCTCGTCATCCGAGCCCACGATTGCATCGAGGGAGCGGAACAGCCGCACGAACAGCGCCGCGAGCTGCCAGGGCTTGCTTCCGGGCTCGAGCTGCCGGCGGCCGTTGGCGAGCCGAGACAACGTCGCGCCGCTCACGCCGATGACCGCCGCAAGGTCTGACTGCGCGATGCCAAGCAGCCGCGCCGCGCGCACCGTGGCGCGCGACAGGACTGCGGCGGTGTCGGCCGTCGGACGGACCCTGGAATTGCGTGTCGGATTCATTTTTCTAAAGAAATAATATCAGATATTGATTCTTGTGAAAGCTGGCCGCGCACATGCATGCCCCACGACCTCGACCGGCCCGCCACGGTATCGTGCAGCCCGCCGCGGCCTTGGGGCCCGCCGCGGCCTCCGGGGCGGTGGCTTCATAGAGGGCGGCAGGGATCGCGTCGCGCCTGCGACGCAGCGCACGGAGTCAGCTGTGGAAGTCGCCCGCCTCGGCCATGACGATGCCGTCCTTGCCGTTCTTCTTCGCGCGCCGCAGCGCCGTCTGGCAGGCTTTGAGGAGCCCCGTGATCTCGAGCGTACGCGGCGGCACGAGACTCGCGATGCCCGCGCTTATCGTGACATAGCGTCCGGCGCCGGCGGTCGGATGATGCATCAGCAGCTCGCGGACCCGTTGCTTCACGATCTGCGCATAATGCGAGGCCTTCTCCGCGGCTTCCCCCTGGGTCAGTACCGCGAAGCTCCCCCCTTCCCAGCGGCCGACGAGATCGCCGCCACGTCGATAGGACGTACCGATCACCCGTGCCACCCGGCGGATGCAGGCGTCGCCGGCCGCGCGGTCGAACTTCTCGTTGTAGGCACCGAGATCATCGATGTCGAAGAGCGTCAGCCCGATCTCGTGCGAGTCGCGCTGGGCGAGCTGCCAGTCGCGCTGCAACAGCTCCTCGAAATAGGCGCGCGAGTGCAGCCCGGTGAGCCGGTCTTCCCGCAGCCATGACGGCAGCCCGCTCGGCAGCCGCTCGGCATTCTTCAGTCGATCGCTCGCGTCGCGGTGGTAGCCGATGAAGTGGGTGAGCTTGCCGGAGGAGCGCACCGGCTGCACCACCGTCTCGTTCCAGAAGAGCGAGCCGTCGGGGCGGTAGTTGCGCACCAGCACGCGCGCCGGTTCCCCCTTGCTGATGGCCTCCGCAAGACGCGTGCGCGCCTCCTGGTCACGGTCGGTCCCCTGCAGCACCCTCAGGTTGGTTCCGAGAAGCGCCGCGGCTGGGTAGCCGCACATTTGCGAGAATGCTGCGTTGACGAAGACCACCGGGCAGTCGGCCGCAACGGCATCGCAGATCACGATCCCTTCGGGCGAGCCCTCGACCAAGCGCCGCCAGGCTTCCGCCGACCAGTTGTTCATGGATCGTTGCCGGGATCGAGCGTGAGCGAGGGAGCGGCCGCAACGCGCGCGAGCAGCTCGCGCGCGCGCAGCCATTCGGCGGAGGCTTCGAGCGCCGCGCGTCCCGGGGCCCCCGGGCGGCCGTGCAACCGCACCAGGCGCAGGCTCGATGCCGGTTCGGGGTCGAGGTCCAGCCCGGACAGCAGCTCCATGACGCTCGCGCGATTGTTGCAGACCGGTAGCATGTCGCAGCCCGCCGACAAGGCCTGCCGGGCGCGGGTTACGACGTCCCCGTAAGCCGCGGCAGCCCCTCCCATGGAAAGGTCATCGCTGAACACTACCCCCTGAAACCCCAGCTCTCCGCGCAGCACGTCGCGAATCCAGCGCGCCGACAGGCTGGCCGGGGCCCCGTCCACCGCCGGAAACAGCACATGAGCGACCATAACGGCCGCTAAGCCATTGGAAATGAGACGCCGGTACGGGGCGAGGTCCGGGCCGAGGTCAGCCATCGGCCGCCGATCGACCGGGAGCGTCAGGTGCGAATCGGCCACGACGGCGCCATGACCGGGGAAGTGCTTGGCAGTTGCCGCCATACCGGCCTCGCGCATGCCGTGCATCCAGCCGAGCGAGAGCTGCCCGACCCCCTCCGCCGAGGCGTGGAAGGCGCGGTCGCCGATGATCCCGACACCGTAGTCGAGGTCCACGCAGGGGGCGAAAGACATGTCGACGCCGTGCGCGCGCAGCTCCGCCGCCATCAGCCAGCCCATCGCACGGGCGAGCGTGGTGGCGTTTCGGGGGTTCTGGTCGAACTCGTGACCGATGCGGCGGGCCGGCGGCAGCAGCGAGAAGCCGGGGCGGAAGCGCTGGACCCGCCCGCCCTCCTGGTCCACCGCCACGATGAGCGGAGGTGAGCGTGCGGCGTGGATGGCGCTCACCAGCTGCGTGAGCTGCTCGGGATCGACGTAATTGCGCGTGAACAGGATCACGCCGCCGACGAGCGGATGGCGCAGCAGCTCGCGCTCCTCAGCAAGGACCTCAGTCCCCGCGAGATCGATCATCAGCGGGCCGAGACTCATCCGGGAAGCGACCTGCGACCGGCACGGCTGCCGGCGAGCGTGAGCAGCGCGAGCGATTCGACGTGCGCGGTGTGCGGGAACATGTCGACCACGCCGGCCGCCTCGAGCGTAAAGCCGTGCTCGTGCACCAACACCCCCAGATCGCGGGCGAGGCTGCCCGGATGGCAGGAAATATACAGGAGACGCTGCGGCGCAAGCTCAGCGAGCGCCCCCAGCACGGCGCGCGCTCCGCTGCGCGGCGGGTCGAGCAACACGTGGCTGTAGCGCTCGCGCAGCCACGGCAGGTCCATCGACGGGGGGTTGGCGAGGTCGGCCGCATGGAACGTGGCATTGCCGACGCCGTTGAGCGCGGCGTTGGCGCGGGCGCGCGCGAGGAGTGCCCGCTCGCCTTCCACCCCCACCGCGGCACGGGCGGCGCGGGCGAGCGGCAGTGTGAAGTTGCCGATGCCGCAAAACAGGTCGAGCACCGCGCTGCTGGGACTGAGATCGAGTAGCTCGAGCGCGCGCACCACCAGTGCCTCGTTGACCGCGCCATTGACCTGGATGAAGTCGGTGGGTGCGAACTCGAGCTCCAGGCCAAAACGTGGCAGCGCGTAGCGCAGCGGCGCCCCGGCCGCACCGAGCTCGCACACCGAGTCGAGCCCGCCGGGCTGCAGGTAGAACCGCACGCCATGCGCCGCGGCGAACGCCGCGAGCCGCGCGAGATCGGCCGGCGGCGGTGGCGCCAGCACCCGCAGTACCAACGCGGTGGCGTTGTCGGCCACAGCGACCTCGATCTGCGGCAGCTGCTCGCGGACGCCGAGCTCCGTCAGCATCGCCGCGAGCGGCGCGATCAGCTCGCCAGCCGGAGGGGCGAGCACGTCGCAGTGCGCGAGCTGTGCCACGTAGGGTGCGGCGCGTTCGCGAAAGCCCACCACGACGCAGCCCTTCTTGCGCACGAAGCGGGCGCCGAGGCGCGCGCGGCGGCGATAACCCCAGGTCGGCCCGGTAAGCGGGTCGAGCCAGTGCAACGGGGCGACGCGCGCCACGCGGGCGAGCGTCTCGCGCAGCTCGGCATCCTTCGCCGCGAGTTGCGCCGCGGGGGCGAGGTGCTGCAGAGCGCAGCCTCCGCAGACGCCGAAATGCGCGCAGCGCGGCGCGACGCGCGCCGCCGACGCCTCGAGCACCTCGAGCAGCTCGCCGTCATCGTGCTGGCGGTGGCGCCGGCTGCGGCGGAGGCGGATGCGCTCCCCCGGCAGCGCACCGGCGACGAACACGGTCTTGCCCCCGTGCACTATGCCCTCGCCGGCGTGGGTCAGTCCGCTGACGCTCGCGGTCTCTCCGGCGACGTCCCCGCCCGGAGGCGCCGCGCCGGCGGACGCACCCGGCGTGGCGGGCGACGGCGCGGCCCTCAAGTGCCGCCCTGCCAGACGCGCAGGAACGCGCCCAGGTGCGGCTCCTTGGAGGCACCCAGCCAGGTGCTGACGCGCGCGAGCTCATCCGCATGCTGCGTGCGCGAGAGCCGGCCGCGCAGCTGCTCGAAGCGCAGATACACCAGCCAGGTGTTGAGCACGTCGGTCTCGCAATAGCGGCGGATGCCGTCGAGGTCGCCCGCCCGCCAGGCGTCCCACACCTGGCCGCCGTCGAAGCCGAGCTTGCCCGGGAGCCCGAGCAGGCACGCGATGTTGGCGAGCGACACCCGGTGGCGGCTCTGGTAACCCGACAGCACGTCCATGAGATCGGTGTGGCGCCAGTGGTAGCGATTGACGTAGTTGTTGTAGCGGAATGCGGCATCCTCCTCGCCGGTCTCCCAGAAGCGCGGCGCCTGCACGCCGGCGAGCAGCGCGCGGTAGGTGAGGACCGGCAGATCGAACCCCGAGCCGTTCCACGATACGAGGTCGGGGGAGAACTTCTCGATCCCGTCGAAGAAGCGCTGCACCAGCTCGGCCTCGCTCGAGGCGATGTCGCCGAGGCTCCACAGCGAGAATCCATCGCCGCTGCGCAGCGCGCAGGAGATGGCGACCACGCGCTGCTGCTCGGGTGGCAGGAAATCCCGGCCGCCACCGGCTCGCGCCAGCCCCGTGGCGGCAGCCGCGCCCTGCCGGCGCAGCGCGAACATCGCCTTGGCGACCTGCGCGTCGGCGAGTCCCTCGAGCCCGTACAGCCGCCGCCCGAGGGCGACGTCCGGCACGGTCTCGATGTCGAACACCAGAGTGTTCACGCGCTGCCCCTCGGCTCAGGTGGCTTTCATCAGCACCGCGACCGCCACCACCAGCCCGCGCTCGTCGGTGAGCGTCACGTGGCCTTCCCCGATCCCGAGCTGCTCGCGCACCCGATTGCCGCGCGCGGAAAACACCACCTCGGGCTTGCCCCAGCGGTTCTGCACCACGCCCACGTCGCGGATCCACACTCCGTGAGCGAAGCCGGTCCCCATCGCCTTGACGATGGCCTCCTTGGCGGCGAAACGCATGGCGAGAAAGCGCTCGCGCCGCGCGGTGGTGGCGAGCTGCGCCTGCTCCTCGGGCATCAGCAGATGCTCGATGAAACGCGCGCCGAAGCGCTCGAGCGTGTGCGCGATGCGGGCACTCTCGAGCACGTCGACACCGATGCCGAAGATCACGTGCGTGCCTCGCGCATCAGCGCCTTCATCTCGCGTACCGCGGCCGACAGGCCGACGAACACCGCGTGGGCGATGATCGCGTGCCCGATGTTGAGCTCGACGAGCTCGCGCACGGCGGCAACCGGCCGCACGTTGTGGTAATTGAGGCCGTGCCCGGCGTGCGCGGTGAGCCCGAGACCGGCAGCGAGCCGCGCCCCCGCGCGCAGCCGCTCGAGCTCGGTGGCCGCGGCGGCCCCGCTCGCCTCCGCGTAGGCGCCGGTGTGCAGCTCGACGACCGGTGCGCCGGCCTGCGCGGCCGCCTCGATCTGCCGCGGGTCCGGATCGATGAACACTGCCACCCGCACCCCGGCTTGCGCGAGCCGCGCGGTTGCCTCGCGCACCCGTTCGAGCTGCGCGGCGACGTCGAGGCCGCCCTCGGTGGTGAGCTCCGCTCGTCGCTCGGGCACGAGGCAGCAGTCGGCCGGGCGCACCTCGACGGCGAGCGCCAGCATCTGCGCGGTCACGGCCATCTCGAGATTCATGCGGGTCTGCAGCAATTGGCGCAGCGCGCGCACGTCCTGCTCCTGGATGTGCCGGCGATCCTCGCGCAGATGCAGCGTGATGCTGTCGGCGCCGGCCACTTCCGCGGCGAGTGCCGCATGCACCGGGTCCGGGTAGCGGCCACGGCGCGCCTGGCGCAGCGTTGCCACGTGATCGATGTTGACACCGAGAAAAATGCCGCCACTCATGGCACCGCCCTTCGCCTCATCGACTTTGCCACCGCACGCGTGCTGAGCGGGCGCCCCTCGAGGCATGCGCCGAGGGCCGCCTGCAGCACTCGCCGCGCATCCTCGAGCTCGCGCGCGCCGCTGAGCGTCTCGCCCGCGAGACTGAGAAGCGAGCGGCCGCTCAGCGCCTGCGCAGTGCGCGCCGCGGCGGGCACCAGCCCGACGCCCGGGCGGAAATCATAGTAGCGGCCCGGGGCGAGCGGTGTGCCGCTCGCGGCTTCGGCGCCAAGATCGAGGCCATAGCCGAGGAGCTCCAGCAGCCGCTTCTCGAAGATGCGCAGGCACGGCTCGAGCGGCGCGCCGCCGCGCAGCTGCTCGAGCGTACCGTGGTAGCGATCGAACAGCTCCGGCAGCGCATCGTGACGTGTCGTGAGGCGCAGCAGCAGCTCATTCACATAGAACGCCGCGAGCACCGCGCCGGCGGGCAACGGCGAATCCTGTGCGGCACGCTCGGCGCCGGTGAGCTGCGGGGCCTCACCCCGCCCGCTCCAGGAAAGCAGCAGCCGCTGAAACGGCTGCAGCACGGCGCTGAGCCGCGCGCCCGGCCCACGCACGCCGCGCGCAAAGAGCGTAAGCCGCCCGTGCTCGCGCGAGAACACCTCGAGAATGCGGCTGGTATCGCGCCACGGCCGGTGGTGCAGCAGGTACCCCGGGGTGAGCTGGACGCGGCCCGCGCTGCGGCTCATTCGACCCCGAGCTCCTTCAGCGCCCGGGCGTTGTCCGCCCAGTTCTCGCGCACCTTCACCCACAGGTTGAGGTGCACGCGTCGCCCGAGCATCCCGTTGAGCGCGAGCCGCGCCGAGCGCCCCACGCGCTTCAGCCGCTCGCCGTGCGCGCCGATCACGATCGGCTTCTGCCCCGCGCGGTCCACCCAGATCGCGGCGTCGACGATGAGCTGATCCGGCTCGGGAGTCAGCCGTTCGACCTCCACGGCAACGCCGTACGGCACCTCCTGGTTGAGCTCGAGCGTGAGTTTCTCGCGGACGACCTCGGCGATGCGGAAGGAGAGCCCGCGGTCGGTCAGCTCGCCATCCGGGAACAGCGGCGGCGCGAGCGGCAGGTGCGCGGCAATCGTGCGCCTGAGATCCTCGATGTTGTCGGACTTGAGCGCCGCGACCGGCACGATGGCGAGGAATGCATGCCGCACCGCGAGCTCTGCCAGGTACGGCAGCAGCCGCTCGCGCGGGCGCACACGGTCGATCTTGTTGACCGCGGCGATCGCCGGACGGCCGGACCTGACGATGCGCTCGAGCGCCAGCTCGTCCTCGGAGGTCCAGCGCATCGCCTCAACGACCAGCACCACCAGGTCCGCATCCTCGAGTGCGGCGGTCGCAGTGCGGTTCATCGCCTTGTTGAGCGCGCGGCTCGCGTGCTGGTGCAGCCCCGGGGTGTCGACGAAGGCGATCTGCGCGTCGACTGTGGTGAGGACGCCGAGGATGCGGTGGCGCGTGGTCTGCGGGCGCGGCGTGACGATGCTCAGCTTCTCCCCGACGAGCGCGTTGAGCAGCGTCGACTTGCCGACGTTGGGGCGGCCTACCAGGGCGGCAAAGCCGCTGCGAAACTCAGGCGGTGTCGGCGTGCTCACGTCGGCCTGTCGGGTATGGGCCGGGCTTCGATCTCGGCCAGCATGCGCCCGGCGGCCTGCTGCTCGGCACGCCGCCGGCTCGAGCCGCCGCCCTCGACGCGCAGCCGCAGGTCCGGCACCTCGCAGCTCACCGTGAACGTCTGGGCGTGGTCCTCGCCTTCGACACCGAGGACGCTGTAACGCGGCAGGGTAAGGCTGCGCGATTGCAGGTACTCCTGCAAGCGCGTCTTGGCGTCCTTGAGCGCCGCAGGCTCGGGGAGCGTCGCGAGCGGTCGGGCGAAGAGCCGCGTGATGACCGGCTCGACGGCGGCGTGCCCGCCGTCGAGGAAGATCGCCCCGCACAGCGCCTCGAGCGCGTCGGCGAGGATCGACTGGCGGCGAAAGCCGCCGCTCTTGAGTTCCCCCGATCCGAGCTGCAGCACCGCGCCGAGTCCGAGGTTTGTCGCCACCTCGGCGAGCGGCTCGCGGCTGACGAGCCGCGCGCGCAGGCGGCTTAAATCCCCTTCCGCGGCGTGCGGAAAGGCCTCGTAGAGCTGATGCGCGATGACCAGGTTGAGCACCGCATCGCCGAGAAACTCGAGTCGCTCGTTGTTAGGGCCCACGGCGCTGCGATGGGTCAGCGCTGCGCGGAACAGCGCCGGGTCGCGCGGCTGATAGCCCAGCCGCTCGCGCAGGAAAGCTTCCGGCCAGTCGCTGGCGGTCATCCCGCGGCCCGGTGAGCCGCTACTCGCCTCCTCCGCCACCGATCATCACGCGCTTGTCGAAGGTGACGTGCAGCGACACGTTGCCGAAGAGCGGCGCATCGTCGTCGTACTGCGACTCGATCACCCAGCCGCCCCCCTCGCGCGCGATCCTCATGTCCTTGGTGGTGGGAAAGTCGACCATGTCGATCTCGAACTTCCTGTCGATGCTGTTGCGGATCGCGGAGGCATCGCCGCCGCCGCTCTTGAACTCGTTGCCGGTCTGGTCCAGCGCCTTGGCAACTTTCATGTAGTTGAGATAGATCGGCGCCAGGCGGATCCCGGCATACAGCACGATCGCCATCGGCGTCAGCAGGAACAGCCAGCCGATGAAGGTGACACCCTTTTGTCGATTACGCATCGATGCAACCCCCCGGCTGCGTATCACTGAATGGCCGAGCCGATGCGGCTCCACATCGGGCCGCCGGAGCGGCCCCAATCCCAATTGAACCAGATCCGGGTCGCCTTGCCGACCAGGTTCTCTTCCGGGACATAACCCCACATGCGCCCGTCGTCGCTGTTGTCGCGGTTGTCGCCCATCATCAGATAATGCCCCGGCGGCACGTCGCCGACAAACCGGGCTGCGCGCGAACTCCCCGGTGCATCCTCGTCGCCACAGACGAAGCCGCGCACGCCGCTCCTTTTGCAGGCCGGCAGCACCGGAGAACGGTCGAGCGCCACCGGACAGAAGATCGCCTCGTGCTCATGGCCGCCGAGCTTCTCGTGGGCGAGCGACATGTTGACGTAGCAGCCGTCGTTGTAGCGGCGGGGGCCGACGTAGAACGGCACCGGCGTGCCGTTGATGACGATCAGATTGTCGTGCACCTCCACGTGGTCGCCCGGCAGCCCGACGAGCCGCTTGATGAAGTTGGTCGAGGGATCGAGCGGATAGCGGAACACCACCACGTCACCGCGCTGCGGCTCGCCCACCTTGACGATCTTCCTGTTCAGCACCGGCAGCCGCAGCCCGTAGGCGTACTTGTTGACGATGATGAAGTCGCCATCGAGCAGCGTCGGCATCATGGAATCGGATGGAATGCGGAACGGCTCGAAGACGAACGAGCGCAGCAGCAGCACCACCAGCGCCACCGGAAAGAAGCTGCGGGCGTAGTCCACGGTGCCCGGCTCGGTGAGCGCATCGCTGCGGCCCGCAGCCTGCGCCGCGGCGAGGCGCCGCGGCCGCAGCAACAGTGCATCCAGCCCCCACACCACCCCGGTGAGCGCCGTGATGAGCAGCAGCACGGCGCTGAAATCGAGCCGCTCGGCGACCAGCAGCCGCACCACTGCGCAGGCGATGAGCACCGGCAGCGCCGTGTAGAGGAAAGCCATCAGCGGCGCATCGCGCGGCGGGGCAGGCGCGGCCGTGCCGGCACCGGCCGCGCTGAGCGCGCGGCGCGGGCGCAGGAACCAGTCGTCGACGATGCACACCAGCGATACCGGCAGCGCCAGCCACGACAGCAGGGTAATGATCGGCATCAGGGACTGTAGCATTGCGTAACCCTAGTGTTTGCGGCCGACCTGCAGCACCGCGAGGAATGCCTCCTGCGGGATCTCGACGTGACCTAACTGCTTCATGCGCTTCTTGCCTTCCTTCTGCTTCTCCAGGAGCTTGCGCTTGCGGGTGACGTCGCCGCCGTAACACTTGGCGAGCACGTTCTTGCGCAGCGCCTTGACCGTGGCGCGCGCAATGATCGCGCTGCCGATGGCCGCCTGCACCGCCACCTCGAACATCTGCCGCGGAATCAGCTCCTGCATCTTGTCGACCAGTTCGCGGCCGCGCTGATAGGCACTTTCGCGGTGCACGATGATCGACAGCGCGTCGACCTTGTCGCCATTGATGAGGATGTCGAGCTTCACCAGCGGCGCCGCCTCGAAGTGGCTGAACTCGTAGTCGAACGAGGCATAGCCGCGGCTCACCGATTTCAGGCGATCGAAGAAATCGAGTACCACTTCCGCGAGCGGCAGGTCGTACTGCAGCGCCACCTGGCTGCCGAGGTACTGCATCTTGCGCTGGGTGCCGCGCTTGTCGTTGCACAGCTTGAGCACCGCGCCGACGTGATCGGGCGGCACCAGGATGTTGGCCACGATGATCGGCTCGCGGATCTCCTCGATATCGCCCACCGCCGGGAGCTTGGCCGGATTGTCCACGTACTCGATGCTGCCGTCACGCGTTGCCACCTCGTAGACCACGGTGGGCGCGCTGGTCACGAGCTCGAGCTCGTACTCGCGCTCGAGCCGCTCCTGCACGATGTCCATGTGCAGCAGGCCGAGGAACCCGCAGCGAAAACCGAAGCCGAGCGCACCGGAGACTTCCGGCTCGTAGTGCAGCGCCGAGTCGTTGAGGCGCAGCTTGGCGAGCGCATCGCGGAACTTCTCGTAGTCCTCGGAGTTCACCGGAAAGAGTCCGGCGAACACCCGCGGCTTGATCTGTTTGAAGCCGGGCAGCGGGCTTGCGGCCGGACGGTTCTCCAGCGTGATGGTATCGCCGACCGGCGCGCCGTCGATCTCCTTGATGCCCGCGACCACGAAGCCGACGTCGCCGGCGGCCAGCTCGTTCTCCACCACCGGTTTCGGCGTAAAGCGCCCGAGCCGGTCGACGAAGTAACTGCGCCCGGTGGACACCACGCGGATCTTGTCGCCGCTGCGGAACGCGCCGTTCATGACGCGCACCAGCGACACGAC
>Ga0335080_10001576_pt1 | contig 22376 bp, 21 predicted proteins | sample Lox_Sample_34_FD_206720 | JGI IMG/M metagenome (GOLD analysis project Ga0335080, IMG submission 206720) | Soil microbial communities from Loxahatchee National Wildlife Refuge, Florida, United States - Lox_Sample_3.4 | ecosystem: Environmental > Terrestrial > Soil > Wetlands | place: USA...
TGCAGCTCCTTCCCCAGAGCGACTTCGGCATCCGCCCCGCCGCCGAGAGCGGCACGACTTTCATCGCGAACGCGCTCATCAAGGCGCATCACGCTGCCCGCCACGCACGCCTTCCCGCCCTCGCCGACGATTCCGGGCTCGAGGTCGATGCGCTCGGCGGGCGCCCCGGGGTGTTCTCGGCGCGCTTTGCGGGCGCGCAGGCAAGTGAAGCGGATAACCTCAGGCAGCTGCTCGCCGAGCTCGAGGACGTACCGGAGGGCTATCGCCAGGCGCGCTACCAGTGCGTCATCGTCTGGGTGCGCAGCGTCGGCGACCAGGCGCCGCTCGTTGCGCACGGCACGTGGGAGGGACGCATCGCACACGTGGCCCGCGGCCAGGGCGGGTTCGGCTACGACCCGGTGTTCATCCCCGCCGGCGAGCGCCGCACCGCCGCCGAGCTCGACAGCGCCGAGAAGAACGCGGTCAGCCATCGCGCGCAGGCGCTGCGCGCCCTCGTCGCGATGCTCGCGGAGGCCGGCTATGCTCGCGCGCCATGACGCGCGGAAAGCTGTTCGTGATCTCCGCTCCTTCGGGGGCCGGCAAGACCTCGCTGGTGAAGGCGCTGCTCGCGAGTGACCCGCGGCTACACCTGTCCATCTCGCACACCACGCGCAAGATGCGCCCCACCGAGCAGCAGGGGCGCGAGTACCACTTCGTGTCGCTGCCGCAATTCGAGCAGCTCAGGAGCGCCGGCGAGTTCCTCGAGCACGCGCGGGTGTTCGACAACTGCTACGGCACCTCGCGCGCCTTCGTCGAGCACGAGCTCGCGGCCGGACACGATGTGCTGCTCGAGATCGACTGGCAGGGCGCGCAGCAGGTGCGCAAGCGCGTACCGCAGTGCGTGAGCATCTTCGTGCTGCCGCCCTCGCGCCGCGCGCTCGCCGAGCGGCTCAATCGGCGCGCCACCGACACCCCGGAGGTGATTGCGCGGCGCCTCGCGGATGCCGCGGGCGACATGGCCCACTACCGCGAGTTCGACTACGTGGTGGTCAACGACGACTTCGCCGGCGCGGCCGAGGAGCTCCGGCGCATCATCGCCGGGCAGGGCGCGGCGCTGCGCAGCGACCGGCCGCAGCTCGCGCCGCTCGTGGCCGAGCTGCTCGCGGGCAGCTGATACGGCGCGGACCGTAGCGCCTGGCGCCCCAAGCTGGCCGGAACGCCGGGTTTTCCGCTATGATTTCGGATCCTGTGCCCCCCGGAGGGGGCGCTCCAACCAAGCTGACCGACCATGGCCCGAATCACCGTAGAAGACTGTCTGCAGAACGTCGACAACCTGTTCCAGCTCGTGCTGCTCGCGGCACAGCGCGCGCGGCGCCTGGCGAATGGCGCGGAGGCGACGCTACCACTCGAGAACGACAAGCCGACGGTGCTGGCGTTGCGTGAGATCGCCGCCGGCAACGTAACCGCCGAGATGCTCCGCGAGCCCGAGCCCGCGCCGGAGTCGATCGTGCCTGACGCCGAGAGCCAGTCGAGCTTCCGCGCGCCGCAGTTCGGCCTCGGAGACTGACGGCTCAAGCCTGAACCGATGGACTACGCGTCTTCGCTCCTGGGACTGCTGCCCGGCGCAAGACGCACTCCGGGACTGAAGGAGCTGCTCGGCGCGGTCGGCGGTTACCTGCCCGACGATCAGGTGGGGCGCATCCGCGAGGCGGCGGAGTTCGGTACCTCGGTGCACCGCGGGCAGAAGCGCCTGTCCGGCGAGCCATTCATCGCGCACCCGGTCGCGGCCGCCGCGATCCTCGCGGACCTGCGGCTCGATGCCGACACCATCGTCGCCGCCATCCTGCACGATGTCATCGAGGACACCCCTACACCGAAGGACCAGCTCGCGGCTCGCTTCGGCGCCAACGTCGCGGAGATCGTCGACGGCGTCACCAAGCTCGACCAGATCAAGTTCAAGAGCCGCGAGGAAGCGCAGGCCGAGTCGTTCCGCAAGATGCTGCTGGCGATGGTGCGCGACCTGCGCGTCATCCTGGTGAAGCTCGCCGACCGCATGCACAACATGCGCACCATCGAGGCGATGGCGCCGGCGCGGCGCCGCGCGATCGCGCGCGAGACGCTCGAGATCTATGCACCGATCGCCGAGCGGCTCGGCCTCTACAACATGAAGCTCGAGCTCGAGGACCTGGGCTTCAAGGCACTCTATCCGCGGCGCTACCACGTGCTCGAGCGGGCCCTGCGGCGCGCCCGCGGCAACCAGAAGGAGTTCCTGAAGAAGATCGACCAGCAGCTCAAGGCGGCGCTCATGAAGAGCGAGATCCCGGCGCAGGTGCTGACACGTGAGAAGCACCTGTACAGCATCTACCGCAAGATGCGCCGCAAGCGCGCCCCGCTCAACGAGATCGTCGACGTCTACGGCATCCGCATCGTGGTCGACCGCCCCGACACCTGCTACCGCGCACTCGGCGCGGTGCACGCGGTGTTCAAGCCGATGCCCGGACGCTTCAAGGACTACATCGCCATCCCGCGCGTCAACGGCTACCAGTCGCTGCACACCACGCTCTTCGGCCCGAACGGCGTGCCGATCGAGGTGCAGATCCGCACCAACGACATGCACCGCGTGGCAGAAGCGGGTATCGCGGCGCACTGGAGGTACAAGGCCGGCGGCGATGCCGACGCGGGCCAGCAGGAACGCACCCGCGAGTGGCTCTCGAACCTGGTGTCGCTGCAGGAGGCGGGCAGCTCCGAGGAGTTCCTCGAGAGCGTCAAGGTCGACCTGTTCCCCGACAAGGTGTACGTGTTCACCCCCAAGGGGCAGATCCTGCGGCTGCCGTCGGGGGCCACCGTGGTGGATTTCGCCTACGCCGTGCACACCGACATCGGCAACCGCTGTGTCGCGGCCAAGGTCGATCGGCGCCTCACACCGCTGCGCACCGTGCTGCGCAACGGCCAAACGGTCGAGATCATCACCGCCAAGGGCGCGACCCCCAATCCCTCCTGGGTCAATTTCGTCGTGACTGCCAAGGCGCGCAGCGCCATCCGCCACTACCTCAAGAGCCTGCGACGCACCGAGGCGATCGCGCTCGGCTCGAAGCTCCTCACGCAGGCACTCGGCGAGTTCTCGCTGTCGCTCGAGGATGTGGGTGAGGAGGTCCGCAGCGCCGCGCTCGGCGAGCTCGGCATGAAGGACCTGGACGAGCTCTACGAGAAGATCGGGCTCGGCGAGCGCCTCGCGCCGCTGGTCGCACGGCGGCTGCTGCCCGCCGCTCCGGCGGCGAGCGGCCCCTCGGGCCTCGCGCCACTCGCCATCGCCGGCACCGAGGGCCTGCTGGTCACCTATGCGCGCTGCTGCTTCCCCATCCCCTATGACCCGATTTTCGCTTTCCTCTCCTCCGGGCGGGGCGTGGTGATCCACCGCGAGAACTGCGTGAACGTCGAGGACTACCGCAAGCATCCGGAGAACTGGCTGCCGGTGAGCTGGCAGACGGCGCCCGACCGCCTTTTCGCCGCCGAGATCCGTGCCAACGTGGTCAATCGCACCGGGGTGCTGGCGGCGGTCGCGGCTGCGATCGCCGGCACCGAAACCAACATCGATCACGTCTCGATCGACGAGCAGGACAGCGACACCGCGGTGCTGACCTTCGAGCTGCGGGTGCGCGACCGCCGGCACCTCGCGCGGCTGATGCGCGTCATCCGCCGCATGCCGGACGTCACGCGCGTCACACGCACCATCGCCGCACACGCGCGCCACGGCGCCCACCCGGATGTCGCCGCGCACCGCGTCGACGCCGACAGCGACATCGATGGCGACAGCGAATGATCCCCGCACCAAGGAGGACCGCAGGATGAGCCGCCAGGTCATTCACACCGAGCGTGCGCCGCAGGCCATCGGCACGTACTCGCAGGCGGTGCGCGCCGGCGACACCGTGTACCTCTCCGGGCAGGTGGCGCTCGATCCGGCCACCATGCAACTGGTGGGCGGCGACATCGAAGCGCAGATCCGCCGCGTGTTCGAGAACCTCAAGGCGGTGGCCGAGGCCGCCGGTGGCTCGCTCGCGGATGCCGTGAAGATGAACGTCTACCTCACCGATCTCGCGCATTTCGCCAAGGTCAACGAGATCATGGCGATCTACTGCGCCAAGCCCTACCCGGCGCGCGCCGCGGTCGGCGTCGCGCAGCTGCCGCGCGGCGCGCAGGTCGAGATCGAGTGCGTCCTGCACCTTCCCTGAGCTCACGGTCCGGCTCGCCGCGGCGCGCCGTGGCGCCCCCCGGGGCCGCCCGCGCCGAGGAACGCACGGTAACCGCTCTGCGCGGGGTCGGGGCAGCGCTCGCCGAGCGCCTCGCGCACCTTGGCGTGCGGCGCGTGTCGGATCTGCTGTTCCTGCTGCCGCTGCGCTACGAGGATCGCACGCGCCTCGTGCCGATCGGCACGCTCACGCCCGGCGCACGCGCCGTGGTCGAAGGGGAGATCCAGCTCACCGAGGTCGCCTACCGCGGCCGCCGCCAGCTGCTATGCCGTCTCTCCGACGGCTCGGGGATGCTGACGCTGCGTTTCTTCCATTTCTCGACGAGCCAGCAGTCGAACCTCGCTCGCGGCACGCGGCTGCGCTGCTTCGGCGAGGTACGCCGCGGACCTCTGGGGCTCGAGATGGTGCATCCGGAGTATCGCCGGCTGCTCGCCGGTGCTGCCCCGCTCGAAGACACACTCACCCCGATTTACCCACTCACCGAAGGCGTCCCCCAGGGGCGGCTGCGCGCGCTCATCCAGGAGGCGCTGCGCGAGCTCGAGCGCTCGGGTCTTCCCGACCTGCTCTCGGCAGACGCAGGACTGCCACCGGGGCTGCCCTCGCTGCAACAGGCGCTTCTCTACCTGCACGCACCGCCGCGCTCGGCCAGGCTCGATGAGCTCTCCGCCGGGCGTCACCCCGCGCAGCGACGCCTCGCGTTCGAGGAGCTGCTGGCGCACCACCTGGCGCTGAAGCTCCGCAAGCGCGCCCTGCGGACCGACCCGGCACCGCCGCTGCGCGATGCGGCCGGGCTCGGCCGGCGTTTTCTCGAGGCTCTGCCGTTTGCGCTCACGCGCGCGCAGTCGCGGGCGCTTGCCGAGGCCGAGCAGGACCTCTCCGGCGAGCTGCCGATGCTGCGGCTGCTGCAGGGCGATGTCGGCTGCGGCAAGACGGTGATCGCCGCTGCGGCCGCGGCGCGCGCCGCCGGTAGCGCGGCACAGGCGGCGCTGATGGCGCCCACGGAGCTGCTCGCCGAGCAGCACTGGCGCAGCTTTCGCGACTGGTTCGCCCCGCTCGGTGAGACGGTCGCGCTCGTCTCCGGGAGCCTGCCGGCGCGCACGCGCCGCAGCGCGCTCGCCGCGATTGCCGCCGGCGAGATCCGCGTGGTGGTCGGCACGCACGCGCTGTTCCAGGAAGGCATCGAGTTCGCTCGCCTTGCGCTCGTCATCGTCGACGAGCAGCACCGTTTCGGCGTGCAGCAGCGCCTCAAGCTGTCGGAAAAGGGGCAGCAGGGCGGACGGCTGCCGCACCAGCTCATCATGACGGCGACACCCATTCCACGAACGCTCGCCATGACCGCTTACGCCGACCTCGACATCTCGGTGATCGACGAGCTGCCGCCGGGACGCAGCAGCGTGCAGACCGTGGTCGTGCCCGAACAGCGGCGCGCCGAGGTCGTCACGCGGATCGTCGAGGCCTGCCGCGCCGGGCGGCAGGTGTATTGGGTATGCCCGCTGATCGACGAATCGGACGAGCTGCGCGCACAGGCCGCGGAAGAAACCGCGGCGCGGCTCGCCGCGGCGCTCCCGGGCGTGAAGGTCGGGATCGTGCACGGCCGCATGGGCGCGCCGGCGCGCGAGCAGGCCATGCTGGCCTTCAAGGCCGGCCGACTGCAGCTGCTGGTGGCAACCACGGTGATCGAGGTCGGCGTGGACGTACCCAACGCGACGCTGATGGTGATCGAGAACGCCGAGCGCATGGGACTCGCGCAGCTCCACCAGTTGCGCGGGCGCGTCGGCCGCGGGAACGAGGCGAGCAGCTGCGTGCTGCTGTACCGCGCGCCGCTCTCGGCGCTCGCGCGCGAGCGGCTCAAGGTGATTCGCGAGACCGGCGACGGCTTCGAGATCGCCCGGCGCGACCTCGAGCTGCGTGGCCCGGGGGAGCTGCTCGGCACCCGTCAGACCGGGCTCGCGCAGTTGCGCGTCGCGGATCTGATGCGCGATGCGGAGCTGCTGCCGCGCGTCCAGGCGTGTGCCGAGCGGCTGCTCGGCGGCGACGGTGCGCAGGTGACCGCGCTCACCGCGCGCTGGATCGGGCCCGGCGAGCGTTACGGCCGGGTGGGATAAGCAGCCGGCGCAGCGACGTCCGTTGGGGAATGCCGGCGGGGGCCTTCAGCGTTGCGACATCGAGTAGGGCTGCGGTGCTCCGGCCCCGGGCCACTCGCGGTTCGGCGTGGCCTGCATGGTAAAGCGCAGCTCTCCGCCCGCCATGATCTCCTCGTGCCGGATGAAGGCGCGCCCTAGCGGCTTACCGTTCAGCGTGACGCGCGCGATATAGGGGTGCGCATCGTCGACGCCCGGTGCGCTGACGATGAAGCGCTTACCGGTGGGCAGACTGAGCGTGGCGCGCTCGAGGAACGGGCGGCCGATGATGTACTCGTTGCTCGCCGGGGCGAGCGGGTAGAAGCCGAGCGCCGTGAAGATGAACCACGCGGACATCTGCCCGAGATCGTCGTTGCCGGCCAGCCCGTCGGGGCGCGGCGCGTACTGACTGTTCATGATGGCGCCGAGCCGCGCCTGCGTGCGCCAGGGCTCGCCGGCTGCAGCGTAGATGTAGGCGATGTGGTGGCTCGGCTCGTTGCCGTGCGCGTACCAGCCGATGAGTCCGGTGATGTCCTCCATGTGCGCGAACACCCGCGGATCGACCTTTGCATCGAACACCTGATCGATCTTTCCGAGCAGCGCCGCGGTTCCGCCGTGCGCCTGCACCAGTCCGGCAATGTCCTGCGGCACGTACCACGAGTATTGCCAGGCGTTGCCCTCGGTGTAATCGGTGCCGTAGCCGCTCCGTGCCGGGTCGAAGGGCTCGCGGAAGGAGCCGTCGCGTCGCCGTGCACGCATGAAGCCGCTCGCCGGATCGAATACGTTGTGCCAGTTGGTGGCGCGCCGGTAGAAGACCGCCGCGATCTCACCACGGCCCATGCCCTCTGCCATGCGCGCGATGGTCCAGTCGTCGAAGGCGTACTCGAGCGTCTTCGACACGGCCTCGCCTTCCGCGTCGATCGGCACGTAGCCGAGCTGCATGTAGGGAGCGAGTCCGCCATAGGGGCCGTAGGTCGCGGTGGCGACCATGGCGGCGAGCGCGGCGTCGGCATCGTAGCCGCGGATGCCCTTCATCCAGGCATCGGCGATAACCGGCACGGCGTGATAACCGATCATGCACCAGGTCTCGAGGCCGTGGAACGCCCAGACCGGCAGCAGTCCAAAGGGACTGACGCGCTGTGCCGCGAGCAGCGACTGCACGATGTCGTCGGTGCGCTGCTCGCTCTGCACGAGGGTCAGGAGCGGGTGCAGCGCCCGGTAGGTGTCCCACAGCGAGAATGTCGAGTAGTTGGTGAAGCCCGCGGCGCGGTGCACGGCGTTGTCGGGACCGCGGAAACCGCCGTCGCTGTCCATGAAGAGACTCGGCGCCTGCAGCGCGTGGTAGAGCGCCGTATAGAAGCTGCGCTTGAGCGGTGCGGGAGCCGTCACCTCGATGGCCGACAGGGCCTGCGTCCAGCGCTCGCGCGCTGCGCGCCGCACGGCGTCGAAATCGAAACCCGGCACTTCGGCGAGGTTGGCGACCGCACTCTCCTCGCTCACGGGGGAGATCGCCACCTTGACGATGAGCGTATCGCCCGCGGTGGGGGCAAAGTCGAACGCTCCGACCAGCTGCCGACCCTCGAGCTGCGCCCGCGCGCGCGGCTCCCGATCGGCCGGCGGCGGAAAGCCCTTGTAGAGGATGTCGGTCTCGGTGTTGCGGAATTCGTGTCCGCTCGGCGTCGTGGAGAAGCGCAGCGCGAAATACAGCTGCCGCCCGGGCGCCCAGCCGCGCGTCTCGCGAAAGCCGCTGACGGTGCCGTCGGGGCGCAGCCGCAGCCGCGCCCACAGCACCTTGCCCGGGTAGTCGTACATGCCGGTGCGCAGGTCGATGAGCACGTGCGCGCTGCGGCCGGCCGGGAAGTGATAGCGGTGCACGCCGACGCGCGCGCTCGCGGTGAGCTCGGCACGCACGTCGTAGTCATCGAGGGTGACGGCGTAGTAGCCCGGCTGCGCGATCTCGGAGGCGTGGCGGAAGCGCGAGGTGTAGCCGCTGCCGGGCTTGTCGGGCTCGCCGCGCTCGAAGCGTACCTCCCCCGCGATCGGCGTCAGCAGCACGTCGCCGAGGTCCGAGTGACCGGTCCCGGAGAAGTGCGTATGTGAGAAGCCGACGATGGTGTGGTCCTCGTAGCGGTAGCCGGCCGACCAGCCGAAGCCCTCGCTGCGCGCCTTGATCTGCGTGTCGGGACTCAGCTGGATCATGCCGAACGGGACCACTGCTCCCGGAAAGGTATGTCCCTCGCCGCCAGTGCCGATGAAGGGATCGACCGACGCGTAGGCTGCGCCGGCCGGATCAGACGCGACGCCCGGCGCGACGCCGCCGCTCGCCGCGACAGCGAGCGCGAGCAGCGCGGCCAGGCGCGCGCGTGCGCGCCGCCTGCCGATCCGCCCTGCGCTCATGGCTCGCCCCCGGAGGTTCTGGTCGCGGTTGAGATCGGCTATTGTGCCGCATCGGCGCACGCGGGCTGCGCAGCCAAGGCCCGAACGCCTACACCCGGAGGGCTGTGCCATGCCTCGCCGCAACCTGTCCTCCGCTGCGGCGATCGCGATCCTCTCGAGCATCTTCTTCGCCTGGGGGGCGCTTACCTGTCTCAACGACGTGCTGATCCCGCATCTGAAGGCGGTGTTCTCGATGAACTACGCGCAGACGATGCTCATCCAGTTCACCTTTTTCAGCACCTACTTCGTGATGTCGATCCCCTCTGGACGCGTCGTCGCGCACGTCGGCTACAAAGCCGGCATCGTCATCGGACTCATCGTCGCCGGCTGCGGCGCGCTCGCCTTCTACCCGGCGGCGGGAGTGCCGTCGTACCTGCTGTTCCTGCTGGCGCTGTTCGTGCTGGCGAGCGGCATCACGCTGCTGCAGGTCGCAGCCAACCCCTACATCAGCCTGCTCGGCGATCCAGCTACCGCCTCGAGCCGCCTGACGCTCGCCCAGGCGCTGAACTCCCTCGGCACCACCCTCGCCCCAGCGCTCATCGGCCCGGTGATCCTCTCGGTCGCCGTGCTCGGCGGCGCCGACCTCGCCCGCCTCTCGCCCCCCGAGCAGGAGGCCTATCGCGTCGCGCAGGCCCACTCCGTGCAGCACCCGTACCTCGCCATCGCAATAGCGCTGTTCCTGCTCGCGAGCCTCGTGTACCTGCTGCGCCTGCCAGCCCTCACCGAGGCCACCGAGCAGGCCGACCCCCGGCACCACACGTTTGCCGAGGTGCTGCGTCACCGCAACCTCCGCTTCGGCGTGATAGCGATCTTCCTCTACGTTGGCGGTGAAGTAGCGATCGGCAGCTTCCTCATCAATTACATCTCCGAACCGCACATCGGCAACATCGACGCCGCGAGCGCCACGCGCTACGTCTCATACTATTGGGGTGGCGCGATGATCGGCCGGTTCGTCGGCGCGGGCCTCATGCGCCGCATCGATCCGCGCCGCCTGGTGTGCGCGTTCGCGCTCATCGCCATTGCGCTCCTTCTCACCACCATGGCCTCCAGCGGCTCACTCGCCATGTGGAGCGTCATCGCCATCGGGCTGTTCAACTCCATCATGTTCCCGACGCTCTTCACGCTCGGCATCGAGGGGCTGGGACCCATGACCAGCAAGGCCTCGAGTCTCCTCATCATGGCGATCGTCGGCGGCGCGGTGGTGCCGCTACTGCAGGGGGTGCTGGCAGACCGCATCGGCGTACAGCCGGCGTTCTTCCTGCCGCTGCTGTGCTACGCCTACATCGCCTGGTACGCGCTGCGCGGCTCGCGTGAGTCCGCACTCGGTGCGGACGCTCCCGCTTGAGCGACGCTGGCTCCGGCACGCGCCGCACGCCGCGGGTCGTGGTGTGCTTCGGTGAGGCACTGATCGACCTGCTGGCACGTCCGGCTGCCGGGGGCGATGCGCCGCGGCAGTTCCTCGAGTACGCGGGCGGCGCGCCGGCGAACGTCGCCGTCGGCGTCGCGCGCCTCGGTGGCGCGGCGCGCTTCATCGGCATGCTCGGGGAGGACATGTTCGGCGAGCGGCTGCTGGCGCAGCTCGCGTCCGCCGCGGTCGACGTGTCGTGCGTGCGGCGCACCGCGGCGGCAAAAACCGCGCTCGCCTTCGTCTCGCTCGATGCCGCGGGCGAGCGCAGCTTCAGTTTCTACCGCCCGCCCGCGGCCGACCTGCTGTTCCGCGCCGAGCACTACGACGCCCGCGCCTTCGATGCTGCGGCGCTGTGGCACGTGTGCTCGAACAGCCTCACCGAGCCCGGCATAGCCGCAGCGACCCTCGAGGGCATGCGCCGCGCCCGCGCCGCCGGGGCGCTGGTGAGCATGGACCTGAACCTGCGGCCGGCGCTCTGGCCGGCGGGGGTCGACCCGCTGCCGCAGCTGTGGGAGGCGCTGCGCGAGGCGGATCTCGTGAAGCTCTGCCAGAGCGAGCTCGCGCTGCTCGCGGGCTCGGCCGCCGGCGAGGAGGCAGCGCTCGCGCGGCTGCTCGGCGCTCGTGCGCAGTGCGTGCTGGTGACCGCCGGTGCCGCGCCGCTGCGCTGGCTCACCCGCACGGCTTGCGGCAGCGCCGCGACCTTCGCCGTGCGCACCATCGACACCACCGCCGCCGGCGATGCCTTCGTGGCCGGCTGGCTCAAGTCGCTCGCCGCGCACGGCGTCTCCCCCGCGACACTCGCGCACTTTCTCGCCGACCGCGCGCGGCTCGCCGCGACGCTGCGCTATGCCGCCGCCTGCGGCGCGCTCGCCGCCACCCGTCACGGCGCCTTCACCGCGATGCCGCACGCCGCGGAAGTGGAACGGCTGCTCGCGCAGCCATGACCGCCATGGGAAGCGTTGCCCGGTGAGCGAGCGCCCCGACAACCGGCCCGATTTCTCGAGCGAGTCCTTCCTGCGCGAGCACGTCGCGCACACCATGGCCTTCTACCATCCGCGGGCGATCGACCCGCGCGGTGGCTTCTACCACTACTTCCGCGACGACGGCACGGTCTACGACACGGCACATCGTCATCTGGTGAGCAGCACGCGCTTCGTCTTCAACTACGCGATGGCCGCGTGCGAGTTCGCCGCCACGCCGCTCGCGGGCGAGTATCGCGCCGCGGCCCGTCACGGGCTCATCTACCTGCGCGAGCACCATCGCGATGCCGTGCGCGGCGGCTACGCCTGGACGCTGCGCGACGGTGTGCCCGAGGATCGCACCAACCACGCCTACGGCGTGGCGTTCGTGCTGCTCGCCTATGCGGTGGCCCTGCGCGCCGGCCTCGAGGAGACGCGCCCGTGGCTCGAGGAGACCTGGACGCTGCTCGAAGCACGCTTCTGGGACGAGCAGCACGGGCTCTATCGCGACGATGCCGATAGCGACTGGAACTTCAGCGACTACCGCGGGCAGAACTCCAACATGCACCTGTGCGAGGCGTTGCTCGCGGCCTACGCGGCGCTCGGCGAGGCGCGCTATCTCGAGCGCGCCCTCACCCTCGCCGACCACATGACGCGCCGCCAGGCGGGCAAGGCCGGCGGACTCGTGTGGGAGCACTACGACCGCGACTGGAACGTCGACTGGAACTACCACCGCGAGGATCCGCGTCACCTGTTCCGCCCGTGGGGCTTCCAGCCAGGACACCAGACCGAGTGGGCGAAGCTCCTGCTCATCCTCGACGAGCAGCTGCGCCCGCACGACGCGCGCGCCGACTGGCTGCGGCCCAGGGCGCGCGAGCTGTTCGACCGCGCCCTCGCCGCCGCCTGGGACGAGGAGTTCGGCGGGATCTGCTACGGCTTCTCACCCGAAGGCGCGGTGTGTGATGCCGACAAGTACTTCTGGGTGCAGGCCGAATCGATCGCCGCGGCCGCGCGGCTCGCGCAGGCGAGCGCTGACGCGCATTACTGGCGCTGGTACGAGCGGCTGTGGAGATACGCGTGGGCGTACTTCATCGACCATCGCCACGGCGCCTGGTATCGCCTCCTCGACCGCGGCAACCGCAAGTACAGCGACGCCAAGAGTCCGGCCGGCAAGACCGACTACCACACCATGGGCGCCTGTTACGACGTGCTGCACGTCCTGCGCGCGGCGCGCGCCGCCGCCGGCGCAGGCGCCGTATCATAGACGCCATGGCTGCCGTGACGCCCGAACTCGCCCCGACTCCGGTTCAGACTCCGACTCCAGCGCCCGCGCCGCAGCCGCAGCCGCAGTATGCCGAGGCGCCGCTGTCCTACCGCCTCACGCGCCGTCTCACCGAGTACGCCCGCCTCACGCGGCTCGATCGCCCCATCGGCACCTGGCTGCTGTTGTGGCCGGCACTGTGGGCACTGTGGATCGCCGGCGATGGCCGGCCCAACGCGCGCGTGCTGCTCGTATTCGTGGCCGGAGTGTTCGTGATGCGCGCCGCAGGCTGCGTCATCAACGATTTCGCCGACCGCGACATCGACCCGCACGTGCGCCGCACGCGCGACCGCCCGCTCGCCGCGCGGCGCATGTCGCCCGCCGAGGCGCTGGTACTGTTCGCGCTGCTGATCGCCATCGCGCTCTACCTGGTGACGCGCCTCGACCCCTTCACGGTGAAACTCGCGTTCGTCGGCGCGCTCCTCACCGTGTCCTACCCGTTCGTCAAGCGTGTCTTCCCCATGCCGCAGCTCTATCTCGGCATCTCCTTCGGCGGCTGGAGCGTCCTCATGGCGTTTGCGGCGCAGAGCGGGACGTTGCCGCGCGTCGCCTTCGTGCTGTACATCGCCGCGGTCATCTGGGCGGCGATCTACGACACCATCTACGCCATGATCGATCGCGAGGACGACCTGAAGATCGGGGTGAAGTCGAGCGCCATCCTGTTCGCCGACATGGACCGTTTCCTGATCGGCGTGATGCAGGTGATGATGCTTTACGCGCTCGTCCTGGTCGGGCGCAACATGCACTACGGCAGCTGGTACCACGGCGCAGTGCTCGCCGCTGCGGTGCTCTTCGTCTGGCAGCAGTGGCTCATCCGCACACGCGACCCCGGCGGTTGTCTGCGGGCCTTCGTCAACAACCAGTACGTGGGTCTCGTGGTGTTCGTCGGCATTCTGCTGGAGTACGTGTACGCCGAGTGAGCTCAGGGCGGCGTCCCGCAACCGACCGTTCCACGTGCGGCTCGGCTTTGCGCTGCGCGGCCTCGCGCACGCGCTGCGCACCCAAGCGAGTCTGAGGATCCAGGCGGCCGCGGCCGCTGTCGCGCTGCTCGCGCTCACCGCGCTGCGACCCGCGGCGCTGTGGTGGGCGCTGGTGCTGCTGGCCAGCGCTGCAGTGCTGGCGGCCGAGCTCCTCAACACCGCGATCGAGAAGCTCGCCGACGAGCTGCATCCGGCCGAGAGCCCCGGCATCCGCATCGTCAAGGACTGCGCCGCGGCCGGCGTGCTCATCGCCACGCTCGGCGCGGTCGCGACCGGTGTGGCGCTGCTGGTGCACCTGCTGCTGACGCACGGCACCTAGAGCGCGCCACGCCGCCGGGCGCCGGCGCCTGCCGGTGGGTCGGCTACCGCGCGCCCTTCTGTACAAAAAGCGACCAATTGTCGACTGTGCTCAGCCGTCATCGTTGACACGTGCGGTCGCCCTCGGGCATGGTCGCTCGGGCACCGGCCTCCCCGCCTCGCCCGAGGATGATCTGCATGCCCGAAGCCGCAAGCGCCGTCGATCCCGTCCGTCACGACTGGTCGCTGCCCGAGGTGACCGCGCTCTTCGCCCAGCCGTTCATGGACCTGATCCTGCGCGCGCAACGCGTGCACCGCGCCTACCACGCGGCCAACACCGTGCAGATGAGCACGCTGCTGTCGATCAAGACCGGCGCCTGTCCTGAGGACTGCGCCTACTGCCCGCAGAGCGCGCGCTACGACACCGGCGTCGAGCGCGAGGCTCTGATGGACGTCGCGGCGGTGCGCGAGTGCGCCCTGCGCGCCAGGGCGGCTGGGGCGACGCGCTTCTGCATGGGCGCAGCGTACCGCGCACCTCGAGCGCGCGAGCTCGAGGTCATCGGGCAGATGATCCGCGAAGTGCATTCGCTCGGTCTCGAGAGCTGCGTCACGCTCGGCATGCTCACCCCGGCGCAGGCACGGCAGCTCAAGACGGCCGGCCTCGACTACTACAATCACAATCTCGACACCTCGGCCGAGTTCTACGGCGAGATCATCACCACGCGCACCTACCAGGACCGGCTCGACACGCTCGAGGCGGTGCGCGTCGCGGGGCTCAAGGTGTGCTGCGGCGGCATCATCGGCATGGGCGAATCGCGCAGCGACCGGGCGCAGCTGCTGCGCACGCTCGCCAACCTCCCCGAGCATCCCGAGAGCGTGCCGATCAACCGCCTGGTACGCGTGGCCGGGACGCCGCTCGCGCAGGCGGCGGATGTCGACCCGTTCGAGTTCGTGCGCACCATCGCCGTGGCGCGCCTGCTCATGCCGCGCGCCGCGGTGCGCCTGTCCGCGGGCCGCGAGACGATGTCGGATGAGCTGCAGGCACTGTGCTTCCTCGGCGGCGCCAATTCCATCTTCTTCGGCGAGAGACTCCTCACCACCGGCAACCCCGAGGTGGCGCGCGACCGCGAGCTGTTTGCGCGGCTCGGGCTCAGACCCCTCGGCCATGAAGCGGACCGCGCCGGCGCTTGATGCGCTGCTGGCGCGGCTCGATGCCGCTGAGCTGCGTCGCGCGCGCACTACCGTCGAGAGCTACCCCGCGGCGCAGCGCCGCACACTCACCGTCGCCGGCGGCCGTGAGCTCGTCGACTTCAGCAGCAACGACTACCTCGGGCTCGCGCGCCATCCGGCGCTCGCCGCCGCCATGAGCGCGTGCGCGGCGCGCTGCGGGGCCGGCAGCGGTGCCTCCCACCTGATCACCGGCCACGGCGCCGAGCACGCGCGGCTCGAGGAGGAGCTCGCGGCCTTCACCGGCCGCGCGCGGGCACTGCTCTTCTCCACCGGTTACATGGCGAATCTCGCGGTCATGGCGGCGCTCGCCGGCGATGGCGAGCGCGTGCTACTCGATCGGCTCTGCCATGCCTCGCTCATCGATGGCGCGCGCCTCTCGGGCGCGCGGCTCAGGCGTTACCGCCATGCCGATGCCGACTCCGCCGCGCGGCTGCTCGCGGCCGATCCGGCCCACGCTGCGCTGGTGGCCACCGACGGCGTCTTCAGCATGGACGGCGATCTCGCCCCGCTGCCTGCGCTCGCTCAGGCAGCGCGCGCGGCCGACGCCTGGCTGGTGGTCGACGATGCGCACGGCCTCGGGGTGGTGGGGCCGAGCGGCGGCGGGGTGCTCGAGCACTTCGCTCTCGATGGCGAGGCGGTGCCGGTCCTCGTCGGCACCCTCGGCAAGGCCTTCGGCTCCTTCGGCGCCTTCGTCGCCGGTGCGGCGGATCTCATCGAGCTGCTGATGCAGAAGGCACGCACCTACATCTACACGACCGCGCTGCCGCAGCCGGTAGCGGCGGCGACGCGGGCGGCGCTGGTGCTCGCGCGTACCGAGCGCTGGCGACGCGAGCGGCTGCACGCGCTCACCGCGCGCTTTCGCGCCGCGGCGCTCGCCGCCGGCGTGCCAATCGGCGCCTCGGTCACCCCCATCCAGCCGGTCCTGCTCGGCCGCCCGGCACGCGCACTCGCGGCGCAGCGCGAGCTCGCGGCCGCTGGCTTCTGGGTGGTCGCGATCCGCCCGCCGAGCGTGCCGCCCGGCAGCGCGCGGCTGCGCGTCACGCTGTCCGCCGCGCACACCGAGGGCGAGGTCGATGCCCTCGTCGAGCACCTGGCGCGCGCCTGTCGCCGGAGCCTCTGACGCATGGGCGCGCTCTATCACGAGGTGTGCGGCACGCCGCAGGGGCGGGACGTGGTGCTGCTGCACGGCTGGAGCCTCAACCTCGGCGTATGGGCCGGCCTGGTGCGCGAGCTCGGAGCGCACTTTCGCGTCATCGCCATCGATCTGCCCGGCCACGGCCGCAGCGACTGGGACCCGCGCGCCGCCACCCCCGCTGCGCAGGCGTGGCGCGTGCACGAGACGCTGCTGCCGCTCACCGAGCGCTACGCGCTCCTCGGCTGGTCGCTCGGCGGGCAGCTGGCGCTCGATCTTGCGGCCGCACTGCCGGCGAGCGTCGAGCGGCTCGTGCTTATCGCCACCACGCCCAAATTTCTCAAGGCCCCGGGCTGGCGCTGCGGCACGCCGCGCCCGCTGCTCGCGCGACTCGCGCACCGGCTGCATGCCGAGGGTGAGCGCGCGGTGAGCGATTTCCTCGCACTCGCGGTACGCGGCAGCGCGCCGCGCACCGCGGCGCGGGCACTGCACAAGCTGCGCGACGCGCTGCGCACCCACGGCGCGGCGCGAAGCACTCGCGAGCGGGCTCGCGCGGCTGCGCGAGGGTGATCTGCGAGCGGCACTGCCCCTGGTGCGCGTACCGGCGCTGGTGGTCGCCGGGCAGCGCGACCGCGTGATCCGGCCGGCCGCTTCACGCGCCCTCGCACGCGCGCTTCCCGAGGGGCGCTATGTCGAGGTCGCCGGCGCCGCCCATGTGCCGTTCCTGTCGCACCCGGTGCAATTCGTGCGGCAGGTGGGAGCATTCCTGCATGGCTGATCCGGGCGCCGAATTTCGCCTCGAGCCCTGCAGGGTCCGTGCTTCCTTCGAGCGGGCGAGCGGGAGCTACGAGTCCGCGGCAGCGCTGCAGGCGCGGGTGGCCGCCGAGCTCCTCGAGCGGCTGGCACAGTTCCGCTTCGAGCCGGGCGTGGTGCTCGACCTCGGCGCCGGCACCGGGCGGGTGACGCGCGAGCTCAAGCGTCGTTACCGCCGCGCGCTCGTCATTGCGCTCGATCTCGCGCCCGGAATGCTGCACGAGGCGCGCCGTCACCAGCGACCGTGGCGGCGCTTCGCGCGGCTGTGCGGCGATGCGCACCGTCTGCCGCTCGCCGATGCGAGCGTCGATCTCGTGTTCAGCAACCTGATGCTGCAGTGGTGCCAGCCGCTCGATGCGGCGCTTCTCGAGGCGCAGCGGGTGCTCAGGCCCGAGGGCTTCTTCGCCTTCAGCACCTTCGGCACGGGTACGCTCCAGGAGCTGCGCAGCGCCTGGGCGTGCGCCGACGCCTACAACCACGTGAACCACTTCCCCGACGTGCAGGAGGTCGGCGATGCCCTCCTTCGCGCCGGGCTCATCGAGCCGGTGCTCGACGTCGATCGCATCGAGATGGGCTACGCCGACGCCCTCGCGCTGATGCGCGACCTCAAGGCGATCGGCGCGCACAATGTGACCGCAGGTCGCCCGCGCAGCCTCGCCGGGCGCGCGCGCCTCAAGCGCATGCAGCAGGCCTACGAGAGCTTTCGCCGCGACGGGCGGCTGCCCGCGACGTATGAGATCGTCTACGGGGCCTGCTGGGGCGCCGCCGGTCGGCGTTCCGCGCCGGCGTCGGCGGGCGTGGTACACATCGCCCCGGGATCGATCGGCAGGGCACGGGTAAGGCCATGAGCGCTCGCGGCATCTTCATCACCGGGACGGACACGGGAGTCGGCAAGACCGTCGTCGCCTGCGGCCTCGCGCGCGCCTTTCGCGCCGAGGGCCACCGTGTGGGCGTCATGAAGCCGGTCGCCTCCGGCTCGCTGCGCACTCCGGAGGGACTGCGCAACGACGACGCCCTGGCGCTCATCGAGGCCTCGCGAACGGAGCGACCCTACGGTGACGTGAACCCCTATTGCTTCGAACCGGCCGTTTCGCCTCATATCGCGGCAAAAGACGCCAAGATAGAGGTTGATTGCAACATAATCCGGCATCATTTCGACGTCCTCGCCGCCGAGACCGACCGCATCGTCGTCGAGGGGGCCGGGGGCTGGTTCGCGCCCATCAGTGATCACCAGACCATGGCGGATGTGGCCTGGGCACTCAGCGTGCCCGCGCTCATCGTGGTCGGCGTGCGCCTCGGCTGCCTCAACCACGCGCAGCTCACGCGGCTCGCGCTCGAGGCACGCGGGGTAACCTTCGCCGGCTGGGTCGCGAGCCAGGTCGACCCGGCCATGGAGCGGCCGGCCGAGAATCTCGCCGCCCTCGAGCGGCTGCTCGGCGAGCCCGCGCTCGCGGTGCTGCCGTATGCGCCGCAGGCGGTGGCGACGCTCACACTCACGCAGGTCTCGCACCGTCTCGGCCGGCGTCTCGCACGGCATACGATAAGCCTCTGAGCTGGCTTGAATAAAAGGCCTCGCGCGCTACCATCGAGTGCACCGTGGAATCCGAGCCGCTGCGCATCGAGATCTGCCCGAACTGCTCGCTCACCCTGCGCGGTGCGCGGCTGTTTTTCGCTGGCGCGTGCATCGTGCCCTTTGGCGTCGCCGGCTTTCTCATGCTGCGCGGCTTCTGGCCGGTGCTGCCGTTCGCGGGGCTCGAGATGGCGTTGCTCGGCTGGGCGCTGAACGTGTCACTCGAGCGGCGCTTCCACCGCCAGACCATCACCGTCACCGAGGCGAACGTCAGCGTCGACACGCGCGGGCGCAGCCGCTGCGAGCACGTCGTGTTTCCGCGGCATTGGGCGCAGGTTAAACTGCGCCGCCCCGCAGCACGCCTGCACCCGAGCCGCCTCACGATCGAGTCGCACGGCCACCAGTGCGAGCTCGGCAGCTTCCTCACGGAAGAGGAGCGGCGCGGCCTGGCGCTGCGGCTGCAGCGCGTCATCGGCCGCGTCAACGAGTCGCCTACCTGGCACTGACGCGGCGACCGGTCGACAGAGCGGGCGGGTTTTGCTGGGGTTCGGACGTTGCGCGCCGCGGCCGCGAGGCGGGCGCGCTGTAAGGCAATAACGAATGGTTCGCGAAAAGCTCGCTTCTTCGGTCCTGAGCCTCGCCGCAGCCGCCGGCTCGCTCCCGGCGCGTGCCGAGTCCGGCTGGGGCCAGCTCAACATGACGCAGGGTGTCACCGATATCAGCCGCAAGATCTATGACCTGCACATGATCATCTTCTGGGTGTGCGTGGCGATCGGTGTGGTGGTGTTCGGCGCCATGATCTGGTCGCTCTTCAGCTACCGCAAGTCGCGCGGCGCGGTGGCCGACGTCACGCTGGTGCACAACACCAAGGTCGAGATGGTGTGGACCGTGGTGCCGGTCATCATCCTCATCGCCATGGCGGTACCCGCGGCCCGCACGCTGGTCGAGATCGAGGACACGACCAAGAGCGAGCTCACCATCAAGGTCACCGGCTTCCAGTGGGGCTGGCAGTACGACTATCTCGACGACGGCGTGGCGTACTTCTCGCACCTCGACCGCAAGAGCAACGCGGCGCGCGAGCTGCTGTCCGGCATCGATCCCAACACCGTCGAGCACTACCTGCTCAACGTCGATCAGCCGTTCGTGGTGCCGGCCGACACCAAGGTGCGCTTGCTGGTCACCGGCGCGGACGTCATCCACTCCTGGTGGGTGCCGGCCTTCGGCGTGAAGAAGGACGCGATCCCGGGCTTCGTCAACGAGGCGTGGTTCAAGGTGGACCCGGACAAGACGGGTCTCTATCGCGGCCAGTGCGCCGAGCTCTGCGGCCGCGACCACGGCTTCATGCCGATCGTGGTCGACGTGCGCTCGAAGTCCGAGTTCGCCACCTGGTTGAAAGCGAAGGCCGCCGAGCAGAAGCAGGCGGCGGCGCCCGGTGGCCCCCCCGAGGCTCCCGCACCCGCGACACCCGCGCCGCCCGCCACGGCGAGCACCGCGCCCTAGGGAATCTGTCCAACCGCACGCCCGACACCGCCAGAGAGAAGTACGCCATGGCCGAAGTCCTCACGCACGCCGAGCACGACGATCACGACCACAAGCCGCACGGCTGGCGGCGCTGGGTGTATGCCACCAATCACAAGGACATCGGCACGATGTACCTGATCTTCGCCTGCACGATGTTCTTCATCGGCGGCGGCGCGGCGATGCTGATACGCCTGGAGCTCTTCCAGCCCGGCCTGCAGTTCTTCGACCCGCAGTTCTTCAACTCCCTCACCACGATGCACGCGCTGATCATGATCTTCGGCGCGGTCATGCCGGGGTGGACCGGTCTCGCCAACTGGATGATCCCGATGCAGGTGGGGGCGCCCGACATGGCGCTGCCGCGCCTCAACAACCTGAGCTTCTGGATCCTGCCGTTCGCCTTCACGCTGCTCATCGGCTCGTTCTTCGTCCCCGGCGGCGCGCCGGCGGGCGGCTGGACCATGTACCCGCCGCTGATCCTGCAGACCGGGGCCGCGTTCCCGATGCTCATCTTCTCCATCCACCTGATGGGCGCGTCCTCGATCCTCGGCGCCATCAACGTGATCGTCACCATCATGAACATGCGCGCGCCGGGGATCACGCTGCTGCGGATGCCGCTGTTCGTGTGGACGTGGCTGATCACCGCGTACCTGCTGATCGCGGTGATGCCGGTGCTCGCCGGGGCGGTGACCATGCTGCTCACCGACCACTTCTTCGGCACCACCTTCTTCACCGCCGCCGGCGGCGGTGACCCGGTGATGTTCCAGCACATCTTCTGGTTCTTCGGTCACCCCGAGGTGTACATCCTCATCCTGCCGGCCTTCGGCATCGTCTCCGAGGTCATCCCCACCTTCTCGCGCAAGCCGCTGTTTGGCTACGAGGCGATGGTGTACGCGACCGCCTCGATCGCCTTCCTCTCCTTCATCGTGTGGGCGCACCACATGTTCACCGTCGGCATGCCGCTCGCCGCGCAGCTGTTCTTCATGCTCTCGACCATGCTGATCGCGGTGCCGACCGGGGTGAAGGTGTTCAACTGGACGACCACCATGTGGAAGGGCTCGCTGTCGTTCGAGCCGCCGATGCTGTTCGCACTCGCGTTCCTGTTCCTGTTCACCATTGGTGGCTTCTCGGGACTCATGCTGGCGATCGTGCCGGCGGACTATCAGTACCAGGACACCTACTTCGTGGTGGCGCACTTCCACTACGTGCTGGTGCCGGGGGCCATCTTCGGCATGATGGCCGGGGTGTATTACTGGCTGCCGAAATGGACCGGCAACATGTATGACCTGAAGCTCGCCAAGTGGCACTTCTGGCTGTCGACCATCTTCGTCAACGTGCTGTTCTTCCCGCAGCACTTCCTCGGCCTCGCCGGCATGCCGCGCCGCATCCCCGACTACGCCGTGCAGTTCACCGACTGGAACATGGTGTCCTCGATCGGCGGCTTCGGCTTCGGGCTGTCGCAGCTGCTGTTCCCCTACATCATCTGGAAGTGCGTGCGTGGCGGTGAGCGCGTCGGTAACCGCGCCTGGGAAGGCGCGCACGGGCTCGAGTGGGAGCTGCCCTCACCGCCGCCGTATCACTCCTGGACTACGCCGCCGTCCGACGCCGTGATCGCACGCGGCGCGGAGCATTGATGCCGAGCACCGACATGGCGGCCGACGAGGAGCGGCGGCTGCGCGTACGGCGCAGCGCCCTCATCTGGGCGCTGATCGCAGCCGCGTTCTACATCGGCTTCATCGTCCTGTCGCTGCTGCGCGGGGCCAAATGAACGACCGGGCGCGCGAGAACCGCAACATGACCTGGAAGCTGCTGGCGATTGCGGCCGGCAGCTTCGGCTTCGGCTTCGCGCTCGTGCCGCTGTACAACGTGCTGTGCGCCGTGACCGGTTACGGCGATCAGACGAAGCTGCTCGAGAAGGTGACCGCCATCGAGCACCCGCAGGTCAACCGCACGGTGACCGTCCAGTTCCTCGCGGACGTGGCGAGCGCCGGGACGTTCGAGTTCCGCCCGGTGGTGCGGACCGTCGAGGTGCACCCGGGGGAGCTGTTCACGGCGCAGTTCTACGCGCACAACCTGAGCGGCCGCGACACCATCGCGCAGGCCGTGCCCAACATCGCCCCCTCCGAGGTGGCGGCGTATTTTCACAAGACCGAGTGCTTCTGCTTCTCGCCGCAGCACTTCAAGCTCGACGAGGCGCGCAACATGCTGGTGCGCTTCATCATCGATCCGGCACTGCCGAGCCACATCGACATGATCACGCTCGCCTACACCTTCTACGACGAATCTTCGCGCGTCACCTCACGGCGCTGAAAAAACGACCCATGACAGAAGCACACGCTCCCGACAGCAGCCAGTACTACATCCCG
>Ga0335080_10001578_pt1 | contig 22358 bp, 19 predicted proteins | sample Lox_Sample_34_FD_206720 | JGI IMG/M metagenome (GOLD analysis project Ga0335080, IMG submission 206720) | Soil microbial communities from Loxahatchee National Wildlife Refuge, Florida, United States - Lox_Sample_3.4 | ecosystem: Environmental > Terrestrial > Soil > Wetlands | place: USA...
ACCCACTTCGACTGCGCGATCGCTTCGAGAGCCCGGTCGCGCAGGCTCGGCCGGCCCTCGTCGAGGGCGATGAACCACTGCGCGGTGGCGCGGAAGATGATCGGGTGCTTGCAGCGCCAGCAGATCGGGTAGGAGTGGACGTCCCGGCCCGCCTGCAGCAGGGCGCCCCGCTCCCGGAGGAGCTCCACGATCACGGGGTTGGCGTCGAAGACCTTCTGGCCAGCGAAGCCGTCCACCTCGGGCAGGAACCGGCCCCCGTCGTCGACCGGGCAGTAGATGTCGAGGCCGTAGCGGACGCCGGTGAGGTAGTCGTCCCAGCCGTGGCCGGGGGCGGTGTGGACGACGCCCGTGCCGGTGTCGAGGGTCACGTAGTCGGCGAGGACGACCGGCGAGTCCCGCTCGAGCCAGGGGTGGCGGAAGCGCAGCGTCTCGAGATCGGCGCCCTTGGCCTCGGCGAGCGGCGTGCCCAGCGGAGGCGGTGCTCCAGCCGGGTTCCCCTCGGCGCGCCAGCGGGCCTCGGCCGACGCGCGGAGGGCCTTGGCGACGAGCACCACCTCGTCGGTGCCCTCGACCGGGTAGAACGCGTACTCGGCCTCCGGGTGCACCGCGAGGGCGAGGTTGGCCGGGAGCGTCCACGGCGTGGTCGTCCAGATGACCGCGAAGACGCGCTTCCCGGCGAGCGCGGGGTGGGTCCGGGCGAGACGCTCGTGCTCCTCCGCGGCGAGAGGGAAGCGGACGTCGATCGACGGGCTGACGTGGGTCTCGTCGTACTCGACCTCGGCCTCGGCGAGCGCCGTCCGGCAGGAGATGCACCAGTGCACCGACTTCTTGGCCTTGTAGACGAGGCCCTTCTCGGCGAAGACGGCCAGCTGGCGCAGGATCGTCGCCTGGTAGGCGGGCGACATCGTGAGGTACGGGTCCTCCCACTCGCCGAGGACGCCCAGCCGCTCGAACTCTCCCCGCTGGATGTGGACGTACTTCTCGGCGTAGGTCCGGCAGGCCTGCCGGAAGGCGAGCGGCGACATCTCCCGCTTCTTCGCGCCGAGGTCGCGGTCCACCTTGAGCTCGATGGGCAGGCCGTGGCAGTCCCACCCCGGCCGATAGGGCGCGTCGTGGCCGGCCATCGACCGGCTCCGGACGACGACGTCCTTGAGGACCTTGTTGAGGGCGGTGCCGAGGTGGATGTGCCCGTTGGCGTACGGCGGCCCGTCGTGGAGGACGAAGCTGGGCTGACCCTTCCGCGCGGCCCGGATCCGGCCGTAGAGGTCCTCGGCCTTCCAGCGCTCGAGCCGCTTCGGCTCGGCCTGGGGGAGGTTGGCCTTCATGGGGAAGTCCGTCCTCGGCAGGTTCAACGTCGATCGCAGGTCGGAAACCGTCATGTCGCGCTCGGGCCTCGGAGCATCAACCTCCCACGCTAGCACGCGGCTTTCAAGCCCGTCAAACTGAACGCCTTGCGGGCTCGAGCCGGGCGGGCGGCCCTCCCCGGGCCCAGGGGCTACTCCCGGCTCCTCGCGCCCTGCTCCGTCGCCGGCTCGACCGGGGCCTGCGCCTCGCCTCTGCCCGGCTGCAGCGCGAGGCCGAGCGCGGCGCCGAGCATGCCGGTGATGACGGTGAAGGCGGGCCACACGACCAGCTGGGGGACGAGGGTCAGCCAGAGGATCTGGCGCCAGCTCCCGGACACGAAGGAGAAGGCGTTGCCGGTGAGGGCGACCGCGACCGAGGTGACGGGGGACACGTCGTAGTGCGTGCCGAGGCCGAGGCGGGTCGCGGTGACGCCGAGCGCCGAGATGGGGCCCCGGACGAGGTAGGCGTAGCTCAAGAGCAGGCGGAGGAGGGGCGTGGGGGAGGCCTTGTCCGGGGCGAGGGAGGTTCCGAAGTAGGCGCCCGCCACCGGCGCGAGCCAGGTCACCCCGACCGCGTGGACGAGGAAGGTCGGGGCTGCGCTCTTCTCGAGCAGGAAGCGCACGAGCGTGAAGAGCCAGGCGACGGCGACCGAGCTCACGAGGACGCGCCCGGCGAGCCAGCGGGCGAGCGTCTCGCCGAAGGCGAGGCCGGCGAAGCCCAGCAGGAGGCACACCGCGGTGAGCACGTAGTAGTAGAGGCTCGCCGAGGCCGAGGCGGTGGAGGTGAGGGTCGTGGGGCCGACCAGGACGACCGACGTGAGGGCGGACTCGCGCAGCCCCTCGGTCGCGACCGCCGCCACCAGGAAGCCGAGGCCGGCGGCGCTCGCGGCCACCGAGAGACGGCGCCGCCACGCGGCGCCGACGCGCGGCCACCAGTGCATCAGGAGCGCGAGGCTCCACGCGAGGACTGCGGTCACGGTGAGGGTGGCCACGAGGCGGGAAGGGTATCATGAGCCCGTGACGGAGGAGACCGCCCGCTCGGCGCGGGAGGCCGACGAGGCCACGCGCGGAAGCGCGATCAAGCTGGCGGCCGAGGTCGCCTCCCGCCTGCTGGGGCTCGGGACGACCCTCCTCCTCGCCCGCGCCCTCGGTCTCGCCGGGTTCGGGGCGTTCGGGGGCCTCTGGTACCTGGCCCTCGTGCTCGCCGAGGCCGCCGAGTTCGGGTTGCAGGCGACGGCGACGCGGGCCCTCGTGGCGGGGACGCTCTCGCTTCGGGCGGTGGCTCGGGCGCGCCTCTTCACCTCGGGTCTCGTGGCGGGAGTCACCCTCGCTGCCCTGGCCGTGGCCCCCGCCGGGCCGGCGTGGGCCCGCGAGGCGCTGCCCGTCCTCGCTCCGCTCGTCCTCTTCTTCGTGCTCGCCGGTTGGGCGGAGTTCCTGGGTGTCGCCCTCCGGTGTCGCGGGGCGCGGGTCGAAGAAGCGCTTCTCCTCCTCGTACTCCGGGCGGGGAGCCCGGCCGGGGCCGCCGCCGCGATCCTCGCCGGAGGCGGTCTCTCGGGCATCGCGTGGTCGCAGGCCGCGTCGCCCCTTCCGGCGCTCCTTCTCGGCGTGGTGCTCCTCGCGCGGCGAGCCGTCCCCTCCCCGGGCGCCGACGCCGACGTCGCCTCCGTGCTGCGCGCCGCGGTCCCCATGGCGGCGAACGGCGGGCTGCAGATGCTGAGCCCCCGAGTCGAGCTCCTCGTCCTCTGGATCCTGGCCAGCGACCGCGAGACGGGAGTCTTCCTCGCCGCCCTCCGGGTCTTCGAGTTCCTCGGGATGGTCCCGAATGCCGTAGCCCAGGGCGCGATGCCCGCTCTCACCCGGGAGGCCCTGCGGGGAGGCAGCGGCTCGCGGCAGAGGACGGCGGGCCTCATGGCCCTCGTCGCCGCGCCGGCCGCCGTGGGTCTTTCGCTCGTGGCGGCGAGCGTCGTGAGGCTCCTCTACGGGCCCGCCTACCTCGAGGCGGCGACGCCCCTGCGTCTCCTCGCCGCGGGGCTCCTGCCCCTCTTCATGAACGCGCTCCTGTCGTGGGCGCTCCTGGCGCGCGGCCGGGCCTCCTGGCTCCCGCGGCTCACCGCGGTGCGCGTGGCCGCGGCCGCGGTCCTCGCCACTTCGCTCGTGCCCCCCCTCGGGGCGGTCGGGGCGGCGATCGGCCTCGCCAGCGCGGAGTGGCTGCTCCTCGGGCTCGGGTGGATGGCCTGTCGTCGAGCGGCCTTCGCGGTTCCGGTGGCCGTGCCGGCGGGCGGCGCGCTCCTCGCCTGCGTCCCGATGGCCCTCGCCGTGAGCGGGCTGCGGGACCGGCTGCCCTTCGCGGTGGCGGTCGGCGGGCTCACCTGGGCCGCGACGCTCGCGCTGGCGTTGCGGCTCCGCCCCGCGCTCGCCCGGGAGCTGATCGGCGGCCTGCCCTTCTCCTCGGGCGCAGTGGCGAGGGAGTCCTGAGTGACCGGGCGGATCGGGGGCAAGAGGCGGCCGGTCGTCCTCTACCAGCCGCGCGACGCCGGCGCGACGGTGCCGCTCGGCCTGCTCGCGCTCGGTTCGTGGCTCAGGGGCGAGCACGTCGTCATCGTGGACGGCCGCTTCGAGCTGGCGCCGGAGGCGCGGGTCGTCGAGCTCGTGCGGGACGCCCTCTGCCTGGGCGTCACCGTGCGCACGGGGGCCCCGCTACGGGAGGCGCTGCGCGTGAGCGTCGCGGCCCGCTCGGTGAACGCCCGCCTCCCGATCGTGTGGGGCGGAGCCCACGCGACGCGCGACCCGGCGTCGTGCCTGGGGACCGGGGTCGTCGACGCCTGCGCGCTCGGCGCCGGCGAAGAGGGGCTGGCGGCGGCGGTGGCGGCGCTCCGCGCCGGGCACCCGCTGCGCCCCGAGGTGGGGCTCGTGGTGGCGGGGAGCGGCCCGGCCGCGGCTCTGGGTCCTCCGGCGTCCCTCTGGCCGCGGGCCGACTACGGGCTTCTCGACGTCGAGCGGCACTTCGAGCTCCGCGGGGCCCGCCGGCTCGACTACTGCTCGAGCCGGGGCGCGAGGGACGGCGCGACCTGGATGACGATCCGGGCCGAGCGGGTCGTGGCCGAGACGAGCGAGCTGGCCGAGCGGTACCGACTCTCGGAGGTGCTGTTCCGGGACGAGGACTTCTTCGCCGACCCCGATCGCGTCGAGGCGATCGCGTCCGGCCTGCTCGAGGGCGGGGGGCGCGTCGGCTGGCAGGGCGGGGCCCGGCCGGAGGACGTGGTCAAGGCGCCGCCCGAGAGGCTCCGGCTCCTCGCGGAGAGCGGCTGTCGCCGGCTCCTCTTCGGCGTGCGGGCGGGGGCGGCACCGCGGGACCTGCTGTTGGAGGCCGGGGCGCGGCTGCGCGCGGCCGGCCTCGGGGCGCGGTTCGCCTTCGAGGTCGGGCCGTCCGGGCCGGGCGGGGACGCGCTCGGGGCCGCCGTCTCGGCGGCCCGGAGCCTCTGCGCGCTCGAAGGGAGGTTCGAGACGCCCATCCGGCGCGCCTGGGAGGCGGCACATCCTCCGTTGCCTGCCGAGGGGGCTCCTCTGGAGCAGTGGGCGGCGAGCGAGGAACGGCCATGGCCGGACGGGCGGGCCGAGCGGCGCCTGGCCCGCGCGGCCTTCTTCTTCGCGGAGGCGCAGCGGGCCCCAGGATCCCGGGCGAGCCAGCACCTCGTTCGGCTCCTCGCCCTCCTGAGGGTGAGGCTCGGCTTTTTTGCTCTCGACTGGGAGCGCCTCGCCGTCGAGGCCGCGGCCCTCCTCCGGACGGGACGGCCCCGGCGCGTCGACCCCCGCGACTGAGACCCCCGGCGTGGCCCTCCTCCTGCGTCGGGCTCGGTGCCTCGCCGACGGCTCCTGGTCGCCGCCGCTCGACGTTCGAGTCGAGGCCGGACAGGTGGGTCCGGCGGGAACCGCGGCAGCCGACGCCGAGATCGACCTGGAGGGGCGGCTCCTCCTCCCCGCCCTGGTGAACGCCCACGACGTGCTCGACCTCTCGACGCTCCCCCCGCTCGGCGAGCCGCCGTGCGACTCGCTCTACGAGTGGACCCGCGCGGCCGAGGAGCACCTCGCCCGTCTCGCGCCGCTCCTCGCGGTGCCCCTCGTCGACCGGCTCTTCCTGGGCGGTCTGCGCAACCTGCTGGCGGGGGCGAGCGCCGTCCTCCACCACCACCCCGTGCACCGCTCGCTCGTCCGGGAGGACTTCCCGGTGCGAGTGCAGGGAAGATACGCCTTCGCCCACTCCCCGGGGCTCACTCCGCGGCTCCGCCGGACCTACCGGACCACGGACCGCCGCATCCCCTGGGTGGTGCGGGCAGCCGAGGGCCGAGATCCGAGCCTGCGGGCCGAGCTCGACGCGCTGGCGGCGGCGAACGTCCTCCGCCAGAACACCGTCATCGTCCACGGCACCGCACTCGGGGCGGAGGACGCGGCGCGCCTCAAGGCGGCGCGGGCCTCGTTCGTCTGGTGCCCCGAGAGCGATCGGCGCCTCTACGGGACGACCGCACCCATCGCCGCGATGCTGGAGGCGGGCGTGAAGGTCGGCCTCGGCAGCGACGCCCCGTCGGCCGGGGCGCGCGACCCGCTCTCGAACCTGGCCGCGGCCCGACGCGAGGGCGTGCTCGGCGAGCTGGCCCTGCTCCGCCTCGCCTCCCACGGCTCGGCGGAGGTCGCCCGCCTTCCGGCGGGCGGCCTCGTCCCCGGGGCGCCGGCCGACCTGCTCGCGGTGGACTCGCTCGAACGCCTGCTCGCGGGCGACCGCCTCACGGTGGCGCTCCTCCTCGTGCGAGGGGCTCCGGTCTACGGCCTTCCCGCGCTCGTCGCCGCCGCCGGAGGGCCGATCGCGCTGCTCTCCGTCGAGGGGGAGGAGCGCGCTCTCGCCGCGCCCCTGGGGCGCCGGTTCGCCGCGGTCCTGCGTCGGCACCCGGCGGCGCGCGCGTCGCCGTGGCTCACGGGAGTCGCTATATAATCCCGGCGGCGCCCTGGCCCGGGGGACACGATGCGGGAGCTGCTCGAGATCCTGACCGCGATGGCCGCTCAGAAGGACAAGGTCAAGGACCGGCGCGAGCTCCTGCTCGACATGGGCGATCGCGTCGTCAAGACGCTCACCCACGAGTTCTCCTGCAAGACGGACGAGGTGGCCATCCTCATCCTCTCCGCCGACGGACGCCACCTGCGCTTCATCGCTCCGCGCCGCTTCTCCGACCTCGGGTCGATCCCGGTCACGAAGCGGGACTCGATCGCGGTCGGCGTGCTCACCCGGCGCACGGGCGAGGTGATCAACAACGTCCCGATGGTGCGCCACGTGTCCTTCTTCGAGAGCATCAAGCTCCGGGACAAGCCGGTGCCCATCCAGAAGATGGTGACCGCGCCGCTGCTCGTGCGCGGCCAGGCGATCGGGGTGGCGCAGGTCAGCCGGAAGGGAGAGACCCCGCGCGACGCGGGCCCGGACTTCACCCCCGCCGACCTGCGCCGGGCCCAGGAGCTCCTCGACTCCATCGCGCCCTACTTCGCCGAGGCCCGCCCCTCCGGCTACTGAGGCCCCTCGGGCGCGAGGTAGCGGATCCTCTTGTTGATGTCGGTGTTGACCGAGTGGTACGGGCGGAAGAGGCTGCCCGAGTCGAACACGCTGTGGCGGATGGCCTCGATGTCGGCGTCGCCGATCGCGCTCGTGAAGATGGGCAGCATGTACTCGACGCCCGTCTTCGACGGCCGCATGAGCTCCTCGTCGTAGAAGCTCGGGTGCAGGTGGCGGGCGTGGATGACGCCCCAGCGGTCGCGGAAGGCATTGCCGTCGTACGCGTCGACGTAGAAGCCGCGCTCCCGGTCCCACTGCAGGATGGCGAGGGCGTTGTTCTGGCCCTCGAGCAGCATGTCGACCACCTTGCCCCCGAGCTGGCCGCCGTGGAAGCGGTCGAAGAGGACGGGGCGGCCGCCGCGCTGGGTGTGTCCGACCTTCCGGGTGAAGACGGCCGCCGTCGCCGACTCCGCTCTCCGGAACTGCTGGAAGTAGACGTCGCCGAAGTGGTCGACGAGGACGTCCCGGAGGACGTCCGAGGCGCCGGAGAGGCTGACGTTGCCGGCCGGGTCGTGCGACTCCCGCTTCGCCCCCAGCTCCCGCCCGTCCTCGCCCACGATGCCCTCGCCGCACACGATGACCACGTTCTTCTGCAGCTCGTAGAGCTCGCGGACGCGCTCGACGAGGGCGGGGATCCGGACGGGCACCTCGGGGATCAGGATGATGTCGGGCTGGCCATAGGCGGTGCCGAGGGCGATGTAGCCCGAGTGGCGGCCCATCACCTCGACGATGCCGATCCGGCGGTGGCTCTCGGCGGTGGTGCGGACCCGCTGCAGGCCCTGCACGGAGTCGAAGACGGCCGTGGCGTAGCCCGGCGTGACGTAGTTGACCATCGCGTCGAGCTCGAACCGGGTGAGCGACCGGCCGAGCTGGTAGCGGTAGCCGGGGGGGTCCGGCGAGGGGACGCGCTCCCACTCGTCGGGCTCGTTGCGGTGGTTGAGACCCAGGTCGTTGTCGATCGTCTTGGGGGCGAGCACGACCGGGAAGAGCTCGGCGAAGGGCTGGAGGCCGTTGAGCGTCCCGTCCCCTCCCACGCAGACGAGGCCGTCGATCCGGAGCTGCTTGAGCCGGTCGGCGATCTGGGCGATCGTCTCTCGGTCGTCGGGATCCACGAATGCTCGCGAGGCGCCGATCACCGTGCCGCCCCGTGTCGGGTCGAGCTCGGGGATCTCGGTGAACAGGGGGTTCAGGTGGACGTGGGGGACGCTCGGGTTGAGGAGGGCCGAGTAGCCCTTGACGAAGCCGTAGACCTCCACCCGGCGCTGGTTGGCCCGCACCACTGCGCCGTGGACGGTCGCGTTGAGGGCCGGCGTGTCTCCGCCGGCGGTCAGGATGCCGATACGCTTCATGAGGCGCTCACCCTCGCGGTCTCTCGTCTCGTCCCCGTCGACCTGGGATTCTACGGCGGCGACCCGGGCGGTGGCGAGTCATCGGCGAGACTCATGCCTCACGGTGAGGCCGGTCATGGCTCGCGAGGGCGCTCGGCGATCAGGCGAGCCGCTTCAGCACCGAGACGAGGACGAGGATGGAGAAGGCGATCCACACGACGCCCCACGCGACCGCGGGCAGGCCGGTGAGGCGGGCGAGGGCGGAGGCGTCGCTCTGCCCTGAGTGTCGCAGGAGCACGTCGGTCGCGATGTCCCAGACGGCGTAGAGGCAGCTCGTGGCCCCGATGGCGGCGAGCAGCACCTCGGAGACCGCGGGCTTCAGCTTCGACGCCACGCCCAGGAGGACGAGCGCCGCCCCCAGGCCGTAGAGGAAGCCGAACAGGGTCCGCACGTAGGCGAGCGTGACCACGAGGGTGAAGAGGCCCACGAGGCCGATCACGGACCGGGCCCGCGCGCGGCGCGCGCCGAGCAGGAGGAAGACGGCGCCCCACAGCAGGCTGCCGAGGTAGCCGGCGTTCAAGATCAGGAGCGGCCAGCCGCCGCGGGTGAGGCAGACCCCGCCCTCGTCGAAGCTCAGGCCGATCGAGACGACTCTCCCGCCGGTGAGGACGGCGGCGACGCCGTGCGAGGCCTCGTGGAGGAACACGACGAAGAGGCGGAAGGGGTAGACGACGAAGGTGTCCCAGAGGAGGAGCGAGAGCGCGGCGAGACCGAGGGGCAGGACGAGCCGGCGGGGCGGCGCCATCAGGCTCCCGGGGCTCAAGCGCTCTCCTCGCGCTCGCCGGCGAGCTGCACGACGACCTCGCGCTGGCGGGGGCGGGTGTCGAAGTCGAGGAGCACCACCTGCTGCCAGGTGCCGAGGAGGAGCCGCCCGTCCTTGAACGGCACCGTCAGCGACGGGCCGAGGAGGCTCGCCCTCACGTGGGAGTGGCCGTTGTCGTCGTGCCAGGTCTCCTCGTGGGCGTAGCGGATCCCGCGGGGGGCGAGCCGCTCGAAGGCGGCGGGGAGGTCCTTCTGCAGGCCCGGCTCGAACTCGACCGTGGTGAGGCCCGCCGTGGAGCCGGAGACGAAGACGAGCGCCTGGCCCTCGCGGAAGCGGTGGCGGCGGACGAGCTCCTGGACTCGCGGGGTGAGGTCGAGCATGTGCGAGTCGCCACGGGTCGCGACGGCGACGGTGTCGGTGACGAGGGCCATGGCCGGCGGCTGAGGGCTACCCGGAGGCCGCTTCGCCTTCACCTCGGCTCAAGAGCCCTCGGCGCGCGACGGTGGGTTCCGACCAGCCTCGTGGAGGCGGGCGAGGCGGCGCACCCGCAGGACGCAGGCCGAGGAGGCGTCGTGCCACTGCAGCCCGTATCGCCGCGCGGGCTCGCCGCCGCGTCCGGGGTCCTCGTCGGCCCAGACGACGACCGCCGCGACGTCGTGCACCTCCGCCGGACGGGGGAAGCTGACCCGCAGGGCGAGCCGGGCGCCGGGGTCGAGCCGCCTGTCGGTCCACACGCAGGCGCCGGCCTCGGAGACGTTCGCGATGACGCCATAGGCGAGGGGCAAGCCGTGGTCGTCCTCGATCGCGACCGTGATGGGATCGGGCGGGACGATCCGCGCCCGTTGTCTCGGCGGCATGTACAAAGGCGCCTCCCCCTTGTCGGTCCTTCCCGGACGCCGCGCGCGGCCGGGAGGGAGGGAGGGCCTCCGAGCCGTCGCGAAGACCGAGTGTAGCCCAAGGCGCGCGGCCCTCGCCAGAGGCGTGAAGAGGCAGCATGGGCGCGATGACGCCGCGTCATGCCGCCGAGACGAAAGAAGTTGCAACCCGCGGACGATGCGCTAGCATTTTCGCGTGACGGGCGCCAGCCCCGGCTCACACCTGGAACGCGGCGGACGCGCGGAGGCCCGCCTCTCGAAATCCCGCGACGGGTCGAAGGACCTCTCTCGCGGATAGACCCATGGACAACCGGAGAGTCGCGATCGTGGCCGGATGTCGCACGCCCTTCGCCCGCTCGGGGACGGCGTTCCGCGACTTGACCGCCGTCGACCTGGCGAGGACGTGCGTCCGCGAGCTCGTCGAGCGCACCGAGGTCGACCCGGCCGCGATCGGCACCGTCGTCATGGGGCAGGTCGTCCCGTCGGTGAAGGCCCCGAACCTCGCGCGCGAGGCCGCCCTGGGGGCGGGCCTTCCGAAGTCGGTCCCCGCGCACACCGTCAACCGCGCCTGCGCGTCGGCGAGCCAGGCCATCGCCGACGTGGCGTCCCTGATCCAGCTCGGCCACGTGGAGGCGGGGATCGCCGGCGGTGCGGAGAGCCTGTCCGACGTGCCGATCCTGCACAGCCGGCGCATGGCCCGGATCCTGGTCGAGGCGCAGAAGGCGAAGTCGCTCGGCGCGCGCCTCCGTGCCTTCGCCCGGGTGCGGCCGCGCGACCTCGTCCCCGACGCGCCGGCCATCGCGGAGCCGTCCACCGGCCTGACGATGGGCCAGTCGGCCGAGAAGATGGCGAAGGAGAACGGCATCACGCGGGAGGAGCAGGACAGGATCGCCGTCGCCTCCCACCGCAACGGCTGGGCGGCGACCGTCGACGGGCGCCTCCCGGCCGAGACGTGCGCGGTGTTCGTTCCTCCCACGTACGAGGGCGCGGTCACCGCGGACAACCTCCTCCGCAAGGACGCCACGATCGAGGCCCTGGCCGCCCTGCCTCCCGCGTTCGACCGGCGGTACGGCACCGTCACCGCCGGCAACTCATCGCCGCTCACGGACGGCGCCGCCGCCGTCTTGCTGATGTCGGAGGAGAGGGCGAAGGCCGAGGGGCGAGCAGCCCTCGCGTACGTGCGGAGCTGGGCCGTGGCGGCGGTCGATCCCGGCGGCCAGCTGCTGATGGGGCCTGCCCTCGCGATCCCGCTGGCCCTCGATCGGGCCGGGCTGCGGCTCGCGGACATGGACCTCATCGAGATGCACGAGGCCTTCGCGGCCCAGGTGGCCTCCAACATCCAGGCCCTCGAGTCCGAGGCGTGGGCCCGCGACAGGCTCGGGCGGTCGGCCGCGGTCGGCGCGGTGGATCGCGACCGTCTCAACGTGTGCGGCGGCTCGATTGCTCTCGGCCACCCGTTCGGCGCGACCGGCGCCCGGATCACGACCACCCTCTCCAACGAGATGAAGCGACGGAACGCGCGGTTCGGCCTCCTCTCGGTCTGCGCGCAGGGAGGCATGGGGCTTGCAATGGTTCTCGAGCGATGAGCGTGCGTCGCGAAGGTGTCTGGCTCGTGGACACGGCGTCGTCGCGCCCTGGCGAGGGGGGCCTCGAGAAGGAAGAGCCGGCGCCGCGCGTGGAGGAACTCGTCGCTTGAGCGAGACCGGCGCCTTCCGGCGCGAGAGGGACGAAGACGGCGTCCTCGTGCTCACCCTGGACGTGCCGGGGGAGAAGCTGAACACTCTCGGCAAGGGCCTGATCGCGGAGCTCGAGGGGATCCTCGACGAGATCGAGAAGGACGAGAGGGTCCGAGCGGTGGTCGTTCGGAGCGGCAAGCCCGAGAGCTTCGTCGCCGGGGCGGACATCGAGGACTTCACCCGCCTGCGCTCGGCCGAGGAGGGCGAGGCGCTGTCCCGTACGGCTCACGCGATCCTGGGCCGGATCGAAGGCTGCCGCGTGCCGGTGGTGGCGGCGATCCACGGCGTGTGCCTCGGCGGCGGGACCGAGCTCGCCCTCGCCTGCCGCTACCGCCTCGCCTCCGACGATCCCAAGACCGGCCTCGGTCTGCCGGAGGTCATGCTGGGCCTCGTGCCTGGAGCCGGCGGGACGCAGCGCCTGCCGCGCCTCGTCGGCCTGGCCACCGCGCTCGACCTCATCCTGACCGGACGGACGCTGAAGTCGCCCCGGGCCCTGAAGGCCGGCCTCGTCGACGAGGTTTGCCCGGCTCCGATCCTCCTCGCGGTCGCGAAGCGGGCCGCGGCCTCTCTCGCGGAGGGACGGCTCGTCCCGAAGCGGTCCGGCATTCCCCTCCGCGAGCGGCTGCTGCGTCCCCTCGTCTTCTCGAAGGCGAAGGCCTCCGTCCTGGAGAAGACGGGCGGCCACTACCCGGCGCCCCTCGCCGCGGTGCACGTCGTCAAGGAAGGGACGGCGGTGAGCCAGGCCGAGGGGTTGAAGCTCGAGGCGCGGGCGTTCGGCCGGCTCGCCGCCGGCGACGTCTCGCGCAACCTCGTCTCGGTCTTCTTCGCCACCCAGGAGATCAAGAAGGACGCCGGGTACCCGGCAGGCACGAAGGCGATCGAGGTGCAGAAGCTCGGCGTGCTCGGGGCCGGCCTGATGGGAGCGGGCATCGCCGGGGCGGCGGCCGACACGGGGGTCCTGGTCCGGATGAAGGACGCCTCGAACGAGGCCCTCGGCCGCGGGCTCGGGCACGTCCACGGGCTGTGGGAGGAGAGGCGGCAGCGCCAACGCCTGACCCGGCTCGAGGTCCGCGAGCGGATGGGCCGCGTCTCGCCGACGCTCGACTACTCCGGCTTTCGGCGCGCCGATCTGGTGATCGAAGCGGTCTTCGAGGACCTCGAGCTGAAGCGCCGCGTCCTCGCCGAGGCCGTGGCCGCGACCTCCGAGACCTGCGTGCTCGCGAGCAACACCTCCTCGATCCCGATCGGCGACATCGCGAGGGGCTGCCGCCGCCCGTCACGGGTGCTCGGCATGCACTTCTTCTCCCCCGTGCACAAGATGCCGCTCCTCGAGGTCGTGGTCACGCCAGAGACCGAGCCCGCCGCGATCGCGACCGCGGAGACGTTCGGCCGGCGGATCGGGAAGCACGTCATCGTGGTCCGGGACGGGCCGGGCTTCTACACGAGCCGCGCCCTGGCCGCCTACGTGAACGAGGCGACCTGGCTCCTCGAGGAGGGGGCGCCGATCGACGGCCTCGACGGGGCGATGACCTCGTTCGGCTTCCCGGTCGGACCCTTGACCCTCCTCGACGAGGTCGGGATCGACGTGGGAGCCAAGGTCGCGACGGTGATGCACCAGCACTTCGGCGACCGGATGTCCCCGCCGCCGTCGATGGAGCGGGTGCTCGCCGACGGCCGTCGGGGGCGGAAGGCGCGGAAGGGCTTCTACACCTACGACGCGAAGAGGAAGCGGGTGGACGCGTCGGTCTACGGCCTGCTGCCCGCCGGGGCCGGGCGCCTCGCCCTCGACGCGCGCGACGTGCAGGAGCGGCTCGTCTTCGCCTTCCTCAACGAGTCGGTGCTGTGCCTCCAGGAGGGCGTCCTGCGCACCCCGCGCGACGGCGACGTCGGGGCCATCTTCGGCCTCGGCTTCCCGCCGTTCCTGGGGGGGCCTTTCCGCTACCTCGACCGGCTGGGCGCCACCTTCGCCCTCGAGACGATGGAGAAGCTGCGGGCCCGCCACGGGGAGCGCCACCGGCCCGCCCCGCTCCTCGTCGACATGGCCCGGGAGGGCCGCACGTTCCATGCGCCACGAGACTGAACCCCGGACACGCGGAGCGGAGGAGCGGGCTTGAGCCGCAACGGCCGCATCCTCGAACCGCCCCGCCCGGCCGGGCCGCACGTGGTGCGGCGGCGCTTCCAGGGCATCCTCGGCAAACGCCGGACGCTCGAGAACCTTCCCGTCCTGACGTCCGCCTACAGCGCCTACATGGGGCTGAAGAGGAGCGCCAAGTCCATCCGCGGCCGCGGGGCCAACGTCTTCACCCAGTGGGTCGGGGACCCCGACGCTCTCGGCAGCGCGGTGGTCCTCGCCGCCATCCTCCGCGCGCTGGGCGCGGAGGAGGTGCGGATCCTCACCGGGAGCCTCGGCCACCCGCAGAACCGGAACCTCGTCGCCCGCTGCGGCATCAAGCTCCAGGACCCGAACAAGGAGCGGCTGCGGGGTGGCCTCCACTGCATGGTCGACACCTCGCCGCCCCTCGGGATCCTGGCGACACCGGGCGTCGACCCGGTCAGGGACTACTTCTTCGTGGCCGACCACCACGCCGACCCGGCCGAGGTCGAGGAGAACTGTCGGGCTCGGGGTGTGCGGCGGGTGCGTTTGCCCTTCGTGGGCCTTCCGGTCGGCTCGACCTCGGCTTTCATGGCCGTGATCGCCGCCGCCTTCGAGGTCCTCGACAAGCTGAAGCCCGAGGAGAAGGCCGCCGCCGCGCTCGGCATCTACACCGACACGAGCGCGCTCCTCCACGGAGCGACGCCCCTCGACTTCAAGATGTTCGAGGTCCTGACGCGCTCGGAGGAGACGCAGGACATCCTGGACGAGCTGCGCGACTACCGGGTGCCGCCGGAGTGGTACGCCTACCGCGCGGCCGCCTTCCGCAACCAGGAGGTGACGGGCGCCGTGCGCGTCGCCCCGGTCGGCTTCGTCCGCGACGCCCATCGCGACGTGATCGCGGAGATCGCGAACGAGCTGCTGCGCGTGGAGGGCACGTCGATCGCGATCACCCTCGGCGTGACGACGCGGGGAGTCGAGGCCTCGGTGCGCGCCGACTCGCGCCTTCTCGGCCAGGACCAGCAGCGCATCGTCCGGGTCATCGACTACCTGCTGGCCCAGGCCTTCCCCGGAGTCTCCGGCTTCCGCCACGAGCGACGGCCGCCGCACCGCGTCGAGGGCGGGGCGTGCGTCCCGCTCACCGCGGACCAGCGGGCGGAGTGGCGGCTCGACAACGGCGGGGCGCGGGTGGCCGGGAACGGGCCGATCCTGGCCCACTGCCAGGAGCTGGCGCGCCAGCTGGTGGCCGCGCTCCGGGACCTCCAGTCGCTGCAGCCGGCCGAGATGCAGGGGCTGCTCGACGTCGTCGCGGGGGCGGCCAGCGCGCCGCCGCGGAACGGGAGGAACGTCGAGGGCGGGCGGCACCACGACGGCGCGAAGAGCGAGAGCGCGAAGCACGAGAACGGCAGGCACGAGAACGGCCGCAGCCAGGAGAACGGCCGCCCCCGGCGGAGGGACGAAGAGAGGGACTGAGGGGAGGACCGGCCAGATCCCTCGCGTCGCGCGCAGGGCGGGCGCAACGCTCGGGAGCTAATGCTCGAACAGGCCCTCGAAGCCGGCCACGTCGAGCTTCGCCATCGTGGGGATGGCGTCGAAGCACTCGCGGGCGAGGTCGGCCCGCCCCTGGCGGCGCAGCATCTCCTCGAGGCGGTCCATGAGAGGCAGGAGCAGGGTTACGTCCGAGATCGCGTAGCGCACCTGCTCCGGGGTCAGGACCGGGCTCGACCAGTCGGAGTGGCGGGTCACCTTGTCGAGCTCGACGTCGAGGAGCTCGAGGAGGTTGTCCTTGAGGCCGTGGCGGTCGGTGTACGTGCGGGCGAGCTTGCTCGCGGTCCTCGTGCAGTAGAGGGGGGAGACCGCGATCCCCAGCCAGTGGGCGAGCGCGGCCACGTCGAAGCGGGCGAAGTGGAACACCTTCAGCACGCGCGGGTCCTCGAGGACGCGCTTCAGGCGCGGGGCGCGCGAGGGCCGGGGATTCCGCGCGTCGAACGTCTCCGGTGGAAGCTGCACGATCGCCGCGCGCCGGCGCCGGTCGCAGAGCTGCACGAGGCAGAGGCGGTCGCGCCGGGTCTGCAGGCCCATCGTCTCGGTGTCCACCGCCAGCTCGGGGCCGGCGAGGTAGGTGTCGAGGAGGTCTTCGCTCAGGTCGCCGGCCAGGATCTCCGGCGGGACGTCGGGGGGGCGCTCAGGCATGTCGAAAGCTCCTCGCGGACGCCGGATCGTACCACCGGCTCAGCGGTGGAAGACGCCCCGAAGCCAGGCCCTGAGTCCGGCGGGTCTCTCGGTGTGGTGGAGGCTCACCTGCTCCTCGCGCACCAGGCGCGCGTGGCAGGCGGCGCAGAGCGGGCCCTGCAGGCCGAACCAGCGCGGCGAGGTGAACGAGCGCCCGCAGGCGACGCACTGGATGGGCCGGGTTTCGTCTCGCTCGGTCAAAGGGGGCGGTGTCGTGGGGTGGCTGACGGGATTCGAACCCGCGACCTCCAGGGCCACAACCTGGCGCTCTATCCAAGCTGAGCTACAGCCACCACCGGTCGAATGGCGCGCCTGAAGGGATTCGAACCCCTGACCCGCAGCTTAGAAGGCTGCCGCTCTATCCAACTGAGCTACAGGCGCACGCGCCAAACATCGAAGTCTAGCACGCCTCCGCCGGCGGTGGTCGGGGAGGCGGGATTTGAACCCGCGACCACGAGCGCCCAAGGCTCGTGCTCTACCAGGCTGAGCTACTCCCCGGACTGCCGGGGATCATAGCAGTATCATGCCGGCGCATGGCCGTCCTCCTCCTGGCCAGCCAGAATCCGGGAAAGCTGAACGAGATGCGCACGCTGGTCGCGGGGCTGCCGTTCCGCGTCGTCTCCCCGCGTGAGATCGGCATCCGGGACGCGCCCGACGAGACGGGGGCGACCTTCCTCGAGAACGCGACCATCAAGGCTCTCGCCTACGCGCGGCTCTCCGGCCTCCTGACCGTGGCCGACGACTCCGGCCTCTCCGTGGACGCCCTCGACGGCGGACCCGGCCTCTTCTCGAGCCGCTTCGGCGGGGAGGGCGCGACCGACCTCGAGCGGAACCTCCTCCTCCTCGAGAAGCTCCGCGGCGTGCCGCGGGAGCGTCGCGGGGCGCGCTTCACGAGCGCCGTTGCGGCGGCGAAGGGCGCCGCCGTGCTCTTCGAGGCCGAGGAGAGCGTCGAGGGGCTCATCGCGGAGGAGATGCGGGGAGGGAGCGGCTTCGGCTACGACCCGCTCTTCTTCTACCCGCCGTTCGGGAGGACGTTCGGCGAGGTGCCGGGGGAGGAGAAGGACCGGGTGAGCCACCGCGGGAAGTCGTTCGCCCGGCTGCGGGGGTTCCTGGCCGGATGGCACGAGGGAGGCGCCTGAGGCCACGCCGCACCCCGCGAGCCGCCGGATCCCACGGTGACGGTCCGGCCGGAGCCCTGCAGACTACGGTTGACGGGCCTTCGGCTCGAAGTCCGCGAGGGCCTTCCTCTGGAGCTCGAGGAGCTCCCGGATCCCCTTGTCGGCCGCCCCCATGAGGTCCCGCATCTCCTCCTCGGTGAACGGCTGGCCCTCGGCGGTGCCCTGCACCTCGACGAAGCGCCCGCGCCCCGTCTTCACGACGTTCATGTCGACGTGGGCGGTGGAGTCCTCCTGGTAGTTGAGGTCGAGGAGGATCGCGTCGCCCACTTTGCCGACCGACACGGCGGCCACGTAGTCGACCACCGGGACCTCGGCCAGCGTGCCGGCGCGCCGCAGCTTCCGCAGGGCCTCGACGAGGGCGACGAAGGCGCCGGTGATGGAGGCGCACCGGGTGCCCCCGTCCGCCTGGATGACGTCGCAGTCCACCCAGAACGTCCTCTCGCCGAGGGCCTTCGCGTCCACCACCGCCCGAAGGGAGCGGCCGATCAGGCGCTGGATCTCGTGGGTGCGTCCGGAGGGAGCCCCCCTCGCGGCCTCGCGGGCCGAGCGCGTGTTGGTGGCGCGCGGGAGCATGCCGTACTCGGCCGTGACCCAGCCCTCGCCCTTGCCTTTCAGGAACGGGGGGAGCTTGTCCTCGACGCTCACCGCGCACACGACCCTCGTGTCCCCGACCTCCACGAGGCAGGAGCCGTCGGCGTGCTTGAGGTAGCCGCAGGTGAAGCGCACCGGCCGCAGGTCGGCCGGCCCGCGGCCGTCGGCGCGGACCCCCGCCTCGCGCTTCAGGACCGACGGGTCGATCTGCTGCTTGAAGTCGCCGAGGCGGAAGCTCACGGGCGGCCGCCCTCCACGGCCGGCCCGGGCGCGGATCGATCGAGACCGTAGAGCCGGCGGTACTGCTCCCGGCTCCCGAGGACGATCAGGACGTACGTGCGGGTCTCGGTGAAGGGGATGCTCTCGATGAACTCCTCCGGGGGGAGCTCGCCGCGGGCGGCGGTCCAGGCCTCCACCCGCTCGGGTCCCGCGTTGTAGGCGGCCAGGACCTTCTCGACCGCGCCCGGGAACCGCTCGCTCATCTGGCGCAGGTACCGGGTGCCGAAGTCGAGGCTCGTCGTCGGGTTCAGGAGGACGGCGCGGCGGAAGCGCTGGCCCTTGTCGCGCGCCATCTTCCGCCCGGTGGCCGGCATCACCTGCATGAGCCCGCGCGCCCCCGCCCGGCTCAGGGCCGCGGCGTCGAAGCTCGACTCCTGGAGGATGAGCGCGGCCAGGAGAGCGGGATCGACCCCCTCGCGCTGGGCGGCGAGCCGCAGCTCGCTCTCGTAACGAATCGGGAAGAGCACCTCCCAGAACTCGCGCGGCAGGCGGTCGCCCGCCTCGCCCACCCACTCCGGGTGGGCCGCCTTCAGGGCCGTGATCGCGGGACGGAAGCGGCCTTCCCGCCAGTCGATCCAGGCGAGGGTGGCCTGCACACGGGGCGACGTCGAGACGAGGCGCAGCTCCAGCGCCGCCTCGTCCAGGCGCTCGACGAGGAGGAGCTGGCGCAGGCGGGAGGCCTGCGGCTCCGGCAGCTCCGGCTCCGGAGGCGGGGCCACCGCCTCGAGGACGGCGCGAGGGGCGGTGCCCTCTCCGCCGAGGCGGGCCAGGGCCTCCTCGGCGCGCACGCCGTGGTAGGCGTGCTTGTAGCGCTGGACGGTCTCGGCCAGGAGAGCCTTCGCGCGGTCGACCTGGCCGAGGGCCAGGCGCGCCTGGGCGGCCCAGTAGAGGAAGCCGGGCGTCGCCCCGTTCGGCGGGCGGAGGCGCGCGGTCGACTCGAGGGTCAGGGCGGCCGCCTCGTAGCGACGCGCGCGGTAGTCGGCCCAGGCCGCGCGCCACGCGGCTCGCTCGACGTACCGCCCCTGGGGGTACTCGGTGTAGAGCCGCCGCCACCACGGCAGCGCCGCTTCGTCGAGGGCGTCCTTCTGGTAGTGCCCGGCGAGGGAGAGGAGCGCCTCCTCGCCCCAGGGCGTCCCCGGAAAGCGGTCGGCCACGGCCTGGAACGCGTCGGGGGTGCGCGTGCGTCGAGACCGGTCGCGAGCGAGGAGGAAGGCGGCCTCGGCGGCGTGGGGTGAGCCGGCCGTGACCTTCTGGAGAACGGCGACGCCTTCCGGGACGCGCCCGCGGGAGAGGAGGGCGCGGCCGAGGCGGACTCGAGCGAGGTCGGCCTCGGCGGGAGGCAGGCTCGCGAGCGGCACCGCCCGCAGGGCGACGATCGCCTCGGACGTCTGCCCGGCGGTGAGCAATGCCCCTCCGCGCTCGAGGAGGAGACGCGCCCGGTCGTCCGCGGTGCGCGGGGGCAGGAGCGTGGAGAGCGGGGCGAGGCGGACCCGCGCCTCCCGCGCCTGGGGTGAGGCGGGGTGCTCGCGGTCGAGCCTGTCGAAGGCGAGGGCCGCGTCTCTTCGCTCGCCGCGGGCGAGGTGCGCGAGCCCCAGGTCGAGGAGGGCGGCCGCGGCCTCGGTCGGGCAGTCGGCGGCCACCCGTTCGAGCGCGGCCGGCACCGCCGCGTTCGGCTTCGGGCTTCGGGCGAGGATCGCCGCCGCCCGGGGGAGCGCGGCGCAGGCCGCCGTGCTCGAGGGCTCGGAGGCCGCGCCGAGGTACGACCGTACGGCCTCGTCGTCGTGCCCGAGGGCCTCCTGGGCTCGCGCGACGGCCAGCAGCGCGTGATCGCGAAGGAGCGTCCGCGCGACGTCGGGGTGGATGAGGTGGGGGAGGGCCTCCGCGGTGCGGCCGGCGTCGAGGAGACGCAGGCCGGCGGCGAGGCGGGCGAGGCCGGAAGCCTCGGTGCCCGGGTTCCGCTCCGAGACCGCGACGAGGGCCGCCGCCGCCCCGGGCCCTTCGGACAGAACGGCCTCCCGGAGGGCGGCCTCGGCGGCGTCCCGAGGCTCCGCGTGGAAGCGCCAGTCGGCGCTCCCGGGCGGAGCGGCGAGGAGGAGAAGAAGAGCGAGGCTCGCGGACAAGAGGGGCGCCCCGGCTCCTACATGGGTCCGAGGGCGTTCGGATCGCCCCCGGCGAGGATCCGCACGAGCTCGTCGTGGAAGTAGTCGCTCGCGTCGCGCACCGCGTTGGGGACGCGGTCGTGGTACATCTGCCGGCCGCGCTCGATGTCCTCCTTGAGCCGCTCGTAGATGTCCTTGGTCTTGCGGCCCTCCGTGACCTTGGCCTCGTTGTAGAGCTTGATCTCGCTCACGACGAGCCGGGCGAACCTCTTCGCGTCGTCGTGGGCCTTCTGGTCTTCCGGGGCGAGCCCGCGCGGCGGTGGCGGCGCCGGGGCGGCCGGCGGCGCCGGGGGAGGCGAAGGGCGCACGGGAGGCGTCGTGGGCGGCCGGAGCACCGTGGCCGCGGCCTGCGCCCGCGCCGTGCTCGGATCGGCCGCCGCCCGGGAGCCGGTCTCGCCGAAGGGGGGGACCGGCGGAGGGGCGACCGCCGGGCGCAGGCTGGGGCTCGTCCCGCCCGGCGCCGGGCCCGGACCGGCGGCCCGCGCCTGGCCGCTCAGGACGTCGATCACCTTGCCCGCGTAGGCGACCATGATCTCCACGAGGTCCCCCGTGGGCGGGGGCACCTCGTCCTGCGGGGTGTCGCAGTAGAGGACGGCCGCGACCTTGTCCCGCAGGATGAGCGGAACGGCGATGATGCCCTGCTGGTCTCCCCCGAGCCGCGAGAGCGCCTGCGCCGTGCCGGGCGAGTGGCTCACGTGGCCGCGGGTCGCGTGGCGCGAGCTGTGGACGACCCGGAAGACGGTGTCCGCGGTCAGCGGAATGGTGAGGCTCTTCACCACGTCGTTGTGGTCGAATCCGCGCGCGTACCAGCCCACCGCCGCGTTGTTCTTCAGGATGAACATCGCCGCGCGCTCGATGTGCTTCGTCACCTCGCCGACGAGGTGGGTCAAGACCTCGGAGAGGTTCGCTCCCTTGTCGAGCGCGGCGAGCGAGGCCTTGAGCCCGGAGTAGTCGGCGGCGGCCGCGGGCGGCGGCTGCTGGGCGAGCACTTCGGCGACCGCAGCCGCGATCGATTGCTCGTCGACCTTCTCGTCGTAGCGGGCCACGGTCTCGCCGAGCTCGTCGAGCGCGCGGACGAGAGAGGCCTGGTGTCCCTGGATGGCGCGCTGGATCTCGACGACCCAGTTCGCCATCTGCTGGCTGATGAGGGCGGAGGTGCGTGCCTTCAGGTCGTCTTCGAGGCCCATGGTCTCCTCGGCGGACGCGCCGAAAATCAAGCAGAATCCCGACTTACGTCCCCGCGCATTATGCGGCACTGGAACCTTGGTGTCAACGAAAAGGGTCCGGCGGAGCGGCCTACCGTCCGAGCGGCCGGGTCGGCTATCGTCGTGGCTGTGCCGCGCCACCCACCCCGACCGAGACGCCCGGGCGTCCGGGCCATCTACCGGCGCCTGAGGAGGGCGTTTGGGCCGGCGGGCTGGTGGCCCGCCGAATCGCCGTTCGAGGTCTGCGTGGGTGCGATCCTCGTCCAGAACACCGCGTGGACGAACGTCGAACGGACGATCGGCCTGCTCCGGCGGAGGGGGCTTTTGTCCCACGAGGGGCTCCACCGCCTCTCTGCGAGCCGCCTCGCCCCTCTCCTCCGCACCTCCGGGACCTTCCGGGTGAAGGCGCGTCGTCTCCGCGCACTCCTGGACTTCCTCGGCCGCGAGTACGGCGGACGGGCGGAGGCCATGCGCGCCGAGGAGCCGGGGCGCCTGCGGCGGGGACTCCTTGCCGTCGAGGGCGTCGGCCCGGAGACGGCGGACTCGATCGTCCTCTACGCGGCCGGGCACCCGGCCTTCGTCGTCGACGCCTACACCCGCCGCGTCTTCTCACGCCTGGGGCTGCTGCAGGGCCACGAGCGTTACGAAGCCGTCCAGCGCTTCTTCACCGATGCCCTCCCGCGGGACGCCGGCGTCTACAACGACTACCATGCCCAGATCGTCCGCCTCGCCAAGGACGTCTGCCGCCCTCGTCCCCGCTGCGCCCAGTGCCCCCTCGACGACCTCTGCCCGAAGGTGGGGGTGCCATCCTGAGGGACTCCGTTACGCTGGTCCCGAGGGCCCGCCCGTCTCCCGCGGGGTCCGGCCGATGCGCCGCTCGAGGGAGCGTCCGTCCTCGATCCAGGAGAACCATGCTGAAAGCTC
>Ga0335080_10001580_pt1 | contig 22343 bp, 15 predicted proteins | sample Lox_Sample_34_FD_206720 | JGI IMG/M metagenome (GOLD analysis project Ga0335080, IMG submission 206720) | Soil microbial communities from Loxahatchee National Wildlife Refuge, Florida, United States - Lox_Sample_3.4 | ecosystem: Environmental > Terrestrial > Soil > Wetlands | place: USA...
CGGCGCCGAGCGCTTCCAGGCGGCCGCTCATGTCGGCGATCGCTGCCAGCCCCGCACCGCCAATCAGCAGCCCCAGGGCGACCCCGCTGAAGAGCGCGAGCGTGATCTTCTTCGAGATGGTGAAGCGGCTCAGCCAGGCGCGCATAACGTTCCCCCACGGCGCTCTCCGGGGGATCGATGCAGTTCATCCTTCGGGATCGCCGTGCCCACGTCCAAGGGCTCGGACTAGCACGCTCCGTGCCGAGGCCGGGCGGGCGGCGGCGCCCGCAACGGTCCGGATTCCTTGGCAGACTTGGGCGCCCTGTCGCGGTCGTGCTCGACCCGGTACGTGCAAACCCAGTCACTGAGCGCAAATAGTCGTTTCGAGCGAGCGGATGGCGACCGCCCGCTCCGAAGCCGACTGGCGGCGGCTGTCCCCCGTTCTCGGGACGCCCCCGAGGCAGTCTGCGCCTGCCATCGCCGACGGTGAGGCACCATCAGCGGCCAGGGAGCCTCGATAGGTGCCTGGTGCGCCGGAGCCCGGCCTCACGTCCGCACAAGGCATCCGCAGGGCCTTCGAAGCCCCGTCGCGGCGAGCGCTGGACCGGTCGGACGAGGGTCCCCGGGAAGGCGGACCGGGGGGACTTCTGCGGCAATTACGGTGGAGCCGCGCAGGCCTCCTGCTCGCCTTGGCGGCCCGCAACGGACCCCGGCGCAACCGCAGGTGCAGCCGACGACGGTGGACTGGCGGGAGGCGGTACTCGACGTGCTTACGCCACCCCCACCTGACTCCTGGCGCGTGTTGCTTCTCCTGCACTCTTCGCTCGCCCGCGATCCAGCTCCCGGAGCGACTCCGGGCGCGGGGCCGAGCGAGTGCTACACCCGCGCGCCGCTCCGGGCGCGTGCAAGGTGAAGGAGTTCGCCATCGCCAACAACTCCTCGGCCTGGCTGGAGAGCTCCTCCGCGGCCGACGACGACTCCTCGGAACTCGCGGCGTTTTGCTGCGTGACGGAGTTGAGCTGCTCGACTGCCTTGGTGACCTGCTCGATCCCCGCGGCTTGCTCTCTCGAGGACGCGGCGATGTCGTTCACGATACACGACACCTTCTGCGCGACCTGCAAGATCTCCGAGAGCTTGGCGGACACCTGCTCGGCCGCGACTGCGCCTGCGCCGGCCCTCGAGACCGATAGGCGAATGAGAGCCTCGGTGCGAACCGCGGCGTCCTTGGCCCGGAGCGCCAGGGAGCGCACCTCCTCCGCGACCACCGCGAAGCCACGCCCCGACTCGCCGGCGCGCGCTGCCTCCACGGCTGCATTGAGCGCGAGCAGGTTCGTCTGAAATGCGATCTCCGAAATGTCCTTGATGATGTGAGAGGTGCCTTCTGCCGCCGTCTGCACCTGCTCCATCACCTCGGTGAGCTGCCCGATTGCCGCATTTCCGGCGTCGGCGGCACCGTGCGCACTGGCGGCCAGCTTGGCCGCTTCCTGAGAAGCGTGGGCAGTCTCCCGCGTCGAGGACGCCATGGTCTCCAGGGAGGAGCCTGTCTCCTCGAGCGAACTCGCCTGCTCGGATGCCCCGGACGCCACCGCCTGGCTGGTGGCCGCAATCTGCGAAGCGGCGCCCGTGACCTGTTTCACCCCCTCGGCAACCTGGACGATCGCACCGCGGAGGGCCTCGGCGGTCTGGTTGAGGGCTTCCTTGATGCGCGCGTGATCGCCTCGGTAGTCTCCCTGCACGCGGGCAGTGAGGTCTCGCCCGGCCAGTCGCTCGAGCACCTGGGAAGCCTCTCTGATCGGGTTCGTGACCGCGTCGAGCGTGTCGTTTACCCCGCGCATGACGACCTGGAAATCACCCATGTGTTGGCCCAGCTCGGCGCGCGAGGAGAGCTGTCCTGCCACGGCTGCCTCCGCGAGCTGCCGGGCGTCCGAGACGAGGCGCGTCACCGCGTCGATACAGGTGTTGAGGTTGTCCTTCAGCGTGGCAAAGTCACCTCGATACTCGTCGGTGATCTTGGGCGGGATGTCGCCGTTGGAGATGCGTGCGACGTAGCTCGCCGCTGCGCGAAGGGGGCCGACCACCGCGTCGAGCGTGTCGTTCACGCCTTGCACGATGCGGCGGAAATCGCCCTCGTGCCTCGAGACGTCCGCGCGGACCGAGAGCTTCCCCTCGACTCCGGCGCGCGAGAGCGAGGCGGCGTCCGAGATCAACGCGTGAATGGCGTCGACGCACTGGTTCAAGCTGGTCTTCAGTGCGTCGAAGTCGCCGGCCCAGCTCCCCGCGATCCGCTCCGGAAGGTCGCCCCTCGAGATTCGCGCGACGTAGGTGGCCGCTGTCTCGACGGGCTTGATCACGGAGTCGAGGGTGGCGTTGAAACCGCCGATGATCTTCCCGAAGTCGCCTTGATGTCGGGTCGCATCGGCCCGGGTGGAGAGATCCCCCTGCAGCGCCGCCTCGGAGAGCAGGCGGGCATCGGCGATGAGTGCGTTTACCGCATCGATGCAGGTGTTGAGGTTCTCCTTGATTCTGGCGAAGTCCCCCCGATAGTCCTCATCGATTCTGGGGGGAACGTCCCCGCGGGCGATGCGACTCACGTAGTCGGCCGTGACTGCGATCGGCCGCACGAATGCGTCGGCGGTCTTGTTCATCCCCTCGATCACGCCGCGGAAGTCCATCCCCACTGCGTCGGGCGCGGCGCGCGTGGCAAGTTGGCCCTCGCGAACGGCCTCCTCGAGCTTGGCTGCTTCCTGACACAGGCTGCCGATGGCGCCCGTGACGCTGCGGGCAATGGTGAAGGCCGCCAATGCCAGCAGGAGAGCGATTACAGCTGCCGATCCGAGGATCCGGCGCGTGGCGACCGCCATCGCCTCCTCGACATCGTCCAGGTAGACGCCGGTGCCGATGACCCACTTCCAGGGTTCATACAGCTTGACGTAGCTAAGCTTGGGCACCGGCACGGTGCTTCCGACCTTCGGCCACTGGTACGGCACGAACCCCGCTGAAGCGGGGCTCGCCTTCACGGTGCGAACGAAGTCGACAAAGAGGTGCTTGCCGGTCGGGTCGGCATCGTCGGTCAGGTCCTTTCCCTCGAGTTGGGGCTTGATGGGGTGCATGACCATTCGAGGGTGGAGGTCGTTGATCCAGTAGTACTGGTCGCCGTCGTAGCGGAGACCGCGGATCGCCTCCAGCGCGCTGCGCTGTGCCTCGGCAACGGGCAGCTTGCCGTCGTCCGCGAGCCGTGCGTAGTAGGCGAGGACGCCGTAGGCGGACTCGACGTTAGAGCGGATCTTGGCCTCGCGCTCCGACATGACTTGCAGGCGCAGGAAATGGATCGCGCCGACGCAGAGGACGCCGAGGCAGAGAACAGCCATGCCGATCGCAGTCCAAAGGCGGCTGGCGATGGGCATCCGCGAGAAGAGATTCGTCATTTCTTTAGGATCCAGGGGCAGGTGTGCAGCCGAGTTTTCTCGGAAAGCGACACGCTAGTGCGAGGTCCGTGCCGAGTCGCGGCGGACTCGCGCCGACCTAAGGTATCGACCTCGTTGGGATCGCGCGCGCCGAGATGCGGGTGCGCGGGGTTCAGCTAGACCCACGCGGGTCAGCCGAGGCTGGAAAAGATATTTCTCGCGATAGTTAGCCTGCTCGGTAGCCAGAACTCGACTTCAGTCACCGTCAGCAAATGATCCGGACGCATGTGCACACAGAGGCAGGGCTCGCAGGCGAGCGCGAGCCCGCGGGCTCTATTCGTTGCGACGACCAAGGCCGATGCCCTAGGTGCGATATCCGATTCGGAGAGCGCCCCAGTGGCGCCCGCCGACGAAGATCGGCGCGGAGCTGTCCTTCATGAGCGAGAAGTTGCCCCCACCCATGTCGCGCCGGTAGCACTGGATGAGGAAGGGGCCCTCGTTTCGCGCCGCGGCCAGGCCGACGCGGTCGTCGAACATGCGGCGATTCCGACAGTTTGCCTTGTTCCAATCCGGATCCGATCCCTGCCGTTGGGAGAACTTTCGGTTGTGGGTCGGCAAGTAACCGTTGCGATCGACGGCGACCACGAAGACGACCTTGGGGTCGGCCTCCAGTGGGGGCTCGAGAATGGGCGGGAGGAGTCGGTCGGTGATCGAGGTGAATCGCGTCAGGAACTGGGGAGGGTTGGTATTGGGGATCGGTGCGTACCGTTCATCGAAGAAGGTCGAGAGATCCGCGCGGCCTTCTGCGATCTCGCGATCGAAGAGGTCGCCTATCACTCGCGCGGTCTGTAAGGCGCTATCGATGTAGTGTCGGTCGAAGGTATCGACTCCCGTGGTCGCGGAGAGACCAAGGATTCGCTCGGCGAGGCCCATGAGGCCGTTGAGGCGATCGCTGACGATGCGGAGGCTGGCGCTGGAGGCTTCGACGCCGGTGTCCATCTCGTTGACGTCGGACACGAAGCCACCGACGCGCTCCTCCACGTTCTTCGCGCCCTCTGCGATGGTGAGCGCTCTCTGCTCGATATCCTGGGTGGCCCTCTCGACGATGTCCACCAGCGCGGCGATGGAGCGCGCACCGACGCCAACAGCCTCCGCCTTTCGGGTGCCCTCCTGGCTCGCCTGGGCGAGCTGGCCCGCTACGGTCGCCAACGACTTCAGTGACGCGTCGACCTTTTTCGAGGTGTCCCGGGTCTGCTGGGCGAGGTCCCGGACCTCGCGGGCGATGATCGCGAACCCGGATCCGGATGCGCCAGCATGGGCCGCTTCGACGGTAGCGTTGATGGCGAGGATGTGAGTGTGGTTCGCGATTCCCCCGATGGTCGCGGCCGTCCTGGCGACTTCCTCGAGCGACCTGCGAAGCTCCTCGAGCCTAGCGGCGGTCGTCCGGACGACGTCGACCAGTCCGCGAATGTCTGCGAGCGCCACCTCCACGGGCTGGCGCTTCGCCTGGACCTCCTGGCCGGTCGTGTGCGCGACGGCCCGCGCCGCCTTTGCCGCATCGTCCATAGAGCGGTCGCACCCGAGCACCTGGAGCGCGCTGTCCCTCAAGCCGTGGAACTTCCGGGCCTGGGCCGTGAGGCGCGTGGCCACGTCCTCGACGTGGCCAGCGACGTCGACGATCTCGATGCCGAGGTTTCCGCCCTCGGCAGCAATGCGCCGGATCGCTTCGTCCTGTGACGGGGGTTCGGAAGGCTCGTCAGGCATAGGGGTGCGCGTCCTCCCGCAGCGCCATCGCCCCCGCGCAGAATAGGCTAGCACGATGCCGTCGCAGGGCGCCAATTTCGCCGCGCCGCTTCGAGCGGCGTTTCCTTGGAGTGCCGGCCGGTCACGGACGTGGAATCTCGCGACACCTCGCCGAGAAATCGCAAAGCACCAGAAAGGGGGCGAGCGCTCTCGTCTACTCGCCGTGGACCGACCCTCCGGCGCGCGGTTCATCGAGTCCGCACGCGGAGTTCCAGCCTCTCTCGCGAGGTCGCCCCATCCGGTTATATGGCGACCGAGGGGTCCCCCCTCGCGCCCCGAAGAAGGAGGGCCACCACCATGCTCTCGCTATTCGCCGCCCTGCTCCTCGCCGCTCCCGACCTCGGACCGGTTTACGCGCAGATCCCGGCCCGCCACGCCGAGGCTCTGAAGCGCTTGCAAGACTGGATCGCGCTCCCCACCGTCGCAGCTGAGGGCAGGAACACGGAGGAGGGCGTGGAGAAGATGATCGCGCTCCTCCGCGAGGCTGGCTTCCAGAGGGTCGAGCGCGTGCCCACCGACGGCAAGCCCGGCGTCTTCGCGACGCTCGACGCGGGCGCTCCCAGGACCGTCGGCGTCTACTTCATGTACGACGTCAAGCAGTTTAACCCGACGGAGTGGAGCTCCCCTCCGCTAGAAGGGCGGCTCGTCGAGAAGCCCGGGTTCGGAAAGGTGCTGGTAGGACGAGGGGCTGTGAACCAAAAGGGGCCGGAGGCGGCCTTCCTGGCCGCGGTTCATGCATTCCGCGGCGCCGGGCGTCAGCTCCCAGTGAACCTCGTGCTCGTGGCGGAAGGGGAGGAGGAGATCGGATCCCCCCACTTCGCCCAGGTAGTGCGACGGCCTGACGTGAAGGCGGCGCTCTCGAGGACCGTGGGTGTGTTCATGCCCAGCGCGGCGCAGGGTCCCGAGGGCGAGGTCACTCTGAATCTTGGCGCCAAGGGTGTGGTCGAGCTGGAACTGGTCGCGTCCGGGGAACGCTGGGGGCGCGGGCCCTCCAAGGACGTGCACTCGTCGAACCGCGCGCGCCTCGACAGCCCCGCCTTTCACCTCGTCCAGGCCCTCGCGACTCTCGTCCACGCGGATGGGACTCCAGCCATCGATGACTTCGCGGACAAGGCCCGGCCCATGTCGGCCGAGGAGGCGCACCTGGTCGACCTGGGCTCTCATCGGCAGAGCGAGGAGGCAGCGAAGAGACAGCTCGGTGTGCAACGATGGGCGCTGGACGCGTCCTGGCGCGATGCGCTCGCGAACCTGGTCTCGCGCCCCACCGTGAACATCGAGGGATTGGTGGCGGGCTACACCGGCCCGGGAGGCATGACGGTCCTGCCCCACCGCGCGGTTGCCAAGCTCGACCTCCGGCTCGTTCCCGGGATGACCTTCGACGGTGCGGTGGCGGCGCTCAAGGCCCACCTCGCGAAGCACGGCTTCGCCGACATCGAGGTACTCCCGAGCGGCGGTTACGACCCCACCGAGACCGCGGCCGATGCCCTGCTCATCGTGAAGCAACTAGCCGCATACCAGCGCGGGGGCGTCGCGGCGTCGCTCTGGCCGCGAAGCGCCGGTTCCTACCCCGGATGGGTCTTCACCTCGCCGCCGCTATCGCTGGCGTCCGGGCACTTCGGCCTCGGCCACGGCGGGGGCGCCCACGCACCCGACGAGTACTACTTGGTCGAGAGTGCCAGCCCGAAGCTGAAGGGCTTCGACGAGGCCGTTCGATCCTTCGTCGACTACCTCGACGAGTTGGCAGCGATCCCCGGGAGGTGACCCGCCGCCCGTGAACCGGACCTCGATGGACGGCGCCGGTTTCTTCCTCGGGGGAGAGGAAGACCCCGGCTCCTCTATGGAGAGCGGCGGGCGCTCCTCGCGAGCCGTCCGAGTCCGTCCCCCGCGCGGACCGATCGCGCGCATCTCCTCCTCGGGCCCGATCCCAGCGCGCGTCGCCGGGTGTCCCCTTCGGGGCGCTGCGCCGCTCCGGCAGGGTTCATACAGACCCCCGGGGCACCTCTGCGTCAAAGGAGTCAGGCATGCGGTCCCTCCGCGCCACTCGCGTCCTGGCAGCCGCCTTCGCGCTCTTTCCCGTCTGCGCGCTCGCCCAGCATGAGCACCAGCACGCTCCGCCGGACAGGTTCGGTCAGGTTCGCTTTCCCATCTCGTGCAACCCGGGGGTGCGGCCGCTGTTCGAGCGCGGGATGGCCCTGATGCACTCGTTCGCCTACGCCAACGCAGAGGCGACCTTCGAAGAGATCTCCACGCGGGATCCGAAGTGCGCGATGGCGCAATGGGGCATCGCGATGACCTATTTCCACGCCATCTGGGGGCCACCGACCGAGGGCGAGTTCGCGGCGGGCAGAGCCGCCGCACGGCAGGCCGCGACGCTCGGGGCCGGGAGCGCTCGCGAGCGCGACTACATCGCTGCCATCGGTGCCTATTACGACGGAGAGGCGGCACACCCCGTGCGAGTGGCGGAGTACGAGAAGGCGATGGCCCTCGTGGCGGCGCGCAATCCGGACGACAGCGAGGCGGCAGTTCTCCATGCTCTGGCGATCCTCGCCGTCGCCTACAACGCGCCTCCCGACAAGACCTACGCCCGACAGAAGGAGGCTGGGAGGATCCTCAACCCGCTGCTGGCGCTGCAGCCCGACCATCCGGGAATTGCCCATTACCTGATTCACTCCTTCGACTACCCGGAGCTCGCGGAGCTCGGGCTGCCGGCTGCGCTCGCCTACGCCAAGATCGCGCCCTCTGCGCCGCACGCCCTACACATGCCGTCGCACATCTTCACCCGCCTGGGGATGTGGAAGGAGTCGATCGATTCGAACATCGCCTCGGCGAGGACCGCGCAGGCCTGGGTCGCCAAGACCAAGCCCGGGGCGACCGCATTCGACGCGCTCCACGCCATGGACTACCTGGAGTACGCCTATCTCCAGACCGGGCAGGACGCCAAGGCCCGGGAGATCGTGGATGGTGTGGGCAAGGTGACGAGCATCGATGTGCCCTCGTTCGCCGCCGCCTATGCGCTCGCCGCGGTTCCGGCGCGTTTTGCGCTCGAGCGTCGCGCTTGGAAGGAGGCCGTCGCGCTGACGCCCCAACCGGCGGAGTTTCCGTGGGCGAAGTATCCCTATGCCGAGGCCGCCGTCCACTTCGCCCGAGCCGTCGGCGGGGCGCGCTCGGGTGACCTGGAGACGGCGCGCCGCGCCGTCTCCAAGCTGGCCGAGATCCAAGCAGCGCTGAAAGGGCAGAAGGGGTTCGACTGGGCCACGCAGGTCGAGGTGCAACGGCTCGTGGCGGCAGGCTGGCTGGCGCGGGCCGAGAAGAGGGATGCCGACGCCATCGCGTTGATGCGATCCGCTGCCGAGCTCGAGGATTCGACGGACAAGCATCCGGTGACGCCGGGGTCCATCCTGCCGGCGCGGGAGCAACTGGCAGACCTGCTCGCAGAGGTAGGCCAGGCGGCGGCAGCGCTGGTGGAATACCAGGCTTCGCTTCGGGTGGCACCGGCGCGCCTCAATGGCTACGAGGGTGCCGCGCGAGCGGCCGAGGTGTCCGGCAGGAAGGAGGAGGCCAGGGCCTTTCGGGAGAGGCTGTTGGCGCTGTGCGACGGTGCGGTTCCCGACCGCGTCGGGCCGGCCGTGACGGCCGCGCAGTAGAGGGAAGGGCGTCTCGGCGCCAGCAAGAGGAGGGCGCGGTGATCTCGTTCGACTTCGATCGAGTTCTCATCCTCCCGGGGCTTCACGACTCGGGGCCCGAGCACTGGCAGACGCACTGGATGAGGGGACGATCGGCATTCCGCCGGGTCGAGCAGGAGGACTGGGTCGCTCCGCGGTGTGAGGACTGGGCCCTGCGCCTCGAGGCCGCCGTTGGCGAGGCCGGCACGGAAGCTGTGCTGGTGGCCCACAGTGCCGCCTGCGCGCTCATCGCCCACTGGGCGACGCGGTCCCCGCGAACGGTCCGCGGAGCCCTCCTCGTCGCCCCCTCGGACGTGGAGGCGCCCTCGTTCCCGGCGGGACCGACCGGCTTTGCGCCGATGCCGCTCCGAAGGTTGCCGTTCCCCAGCATCGTAGTGGCCAGCGGAGATGACCCCTACGTGTCGCTCGCCCGCGCCCGATACTTCGCCGAGCGGTGGGGGAGCCGGTTCGTCCCCATCGGCGATGTCGGGCATATCAACAGCGCGAGTGGCCTAGGGGATTGGCCACGCGGGTTCGAGCTCCTTCGGGCCCTCGCGGACGGGGACGAGAACAAGGATTGAGGTTATCACCGTCGGTCGGCTCGAGCGGAGCCGGTGAGTCGCCGCCGTCGGGCGGCGCGCTCGACCGCTTTCCCGCGAAGCCGAGGACCTGCACTGGGGGCGTGAGGCGCGCTCGGCCCCATCGGGGTCCCCCCACTTGCAGTAGAGAGGCGTGAGGCGCATGGTTCACTTTTTGGGTTAACAAGGCAGAGCGGTCTTTGTCGATTGGCGTAGTCACGGCGGGGGGAACGCCAGCGCCAGCCGACTCCTGCTCGGTGTCATCCAATGACTGGACCGAGCTCGGGTAGTACCGCGTCCTCTCCCACATTGCGTGGTACGGCACTGGCCGGTCGGGCGTTGCGATTCTTCCAATCGTTGGTGCCGCCGTGGCTTCGGACGCCGGTAGGCTACGCGAGCGCCCCGGTGGCAGCGAGCGCAGCGGCGCTCGCCCAGTACCTCCTCCTCCCCACGCCCTCCATTGCGCCCTTCGTCTTCTTCTACCTGGGAGTCGCGCTCACCTCGTGGATCGCGGGTCGGGGCCCGGGGCTGGCGACGGTGCTGTGCTCGGCAATCCTCGGGAACTGGCTCTTTCTCGGGCCACCGCGGCAGTTCCACACCTCAGGCCCGGCGGTCAGCGCCTCGCTCCTCTTCGCGGTGAGCGCCGGGGCCATCGCGCTCCTGTGCGCGGGCTTCCGGAACGCGCTCCTCGAGGCCCGGCAAACCGCAGCTCGGCTGCGCCGGCAGGCCATCCTCCTCAGGGACGCGGACCAGCGGAAGAACGAGTTCCTGGGGGTGCTCTCACATGAACTCCGCAATCCCCTCTCCGCGATCCGCGTCAGCATGCACATCGCGGGGCGCGTTCCGCCCGAGAGCCCCAGCGCAGAGCGTGCCCTGGCGGTGGTCGACCGCCAACTCCGGCAGCTCACGCGACTCGTCGACGACCTCCTGGACGTGACCCGCATCTCCCGGGGCAAGGTGCGCCTGCAACGCGAGACGGTCGACCTGCAGGCGCTCGTCACGCATGCCGCGGAGGACCACGCGGAACTGTTCGAGAAGAACGGGCTCAGGCTCGAGGTCGTGGCCGAGGACGACGAGCCGATTCTGGTCAGTGCCGATCCCGCCCGGGTGACCCAGATCATTGGAAACCTCCTCCAGAACGCGGCGAAGTTCACGCCCCGAGGAGCCCGCACGACCGTCTCGGTCACGGCGACCGACGAGGTTGGCGAAGTCTCCGTCCATGACACCGGCGACGGAATCCATCCGGACGTCCTCGAGAACCTCTTCGAGCCCTTCGTCCAAGCGGAGAACACCCTCGAGCGAAGTGCCGGTGGTCTCGGCCTGGGGCTGGCGCTTGTCAAGGGACTCGTCGAGCTGCATGGGGGGACCGTCCAGGTGGATAGCGCAGGGCCAGGGAAAGGCACCAACTTCATTGTGCGTCTGCCGCTCTGCAAGGGTAGGGCGAGGCGCCCGCCGGTGCTACCGGGGCCACCGGAGCCGCCGGCGAGTCGCCGCGTGCTCGTGGTCGAAGACAACATCGACGCCGCCGAGAGCCTGAAGGAAGCGCTTGAGCTGAATGGACATACCGTGTTCCTCGCGTACACCGGCCCGGAGGGGGTTCAGAGGGCGCGCGACGTGAGGCCGGACGTGGTGTTGTGCGACATCGGCCTGCCCGGAATGAACGGCTATGACGTGGCGAGGGCGATTCGCGCCGATCCCGACTTGTGCTTCTCCAGGCTGATCGCGCTGAGCGGGTACGCACTGCCGGAAGACGTCGATCGGGCGAGGGCGGCTGGCTTTGACCAGCACCTGGCCAAGCCGGCCGACCTTTCGGTACTGGAGCACTCGATCGCCGCGACGCGCGCGGATGCAGATCCCTCCTAGAGGGTGACGGCGCGGCGCCGCGAGCCACTGAGGACGACCCAGGGCCACGAGAGTGCTGGGTAGGATGACGGGCGCAGAGCACCTACACCGGCGGCCGGGCGTCGCGAAGCGGCTGCGCTTACTGGAGGGACCGGTTCACGGGTGCCATAGTTTTCCGAACTGTGGCTGCGATCGACAGCGCAGGAGGCAGGAAGGGCGCTTTCGAGCGGGTGCGGAGCTTCCTGAGAGCCCCCGCCCTCTTCGGATTGTTGTGGGTGCTCGGGGCGTGGTTCGGGGCGCGCCTCTTCTTCTCCGCTCGAGTTTCCTCCGCCGTTCGGCAGGGAACCTCGCAGGCCGAGATTCGCGCGGATGGAATCGCGGGCGAAATCTCGCGGAGCCTCCACTACTTCCACGGCATTCCCGCGGTGCTCAGCGAGAGCGGTCTGGTCGCCCAGGCCATCGTGGGGCTCGACGCGAATCCCCGAGACCCGCGCTCGCGCGCCGCCCCGCTCCAGGCGATCGACAGATTTATGTTTCGTGCGGCGACGAGCCTCGGGACCGACGCCATCTTCCTCCTGGACGCCACCGGCTTGTGCATCGCTTCGAGCAATTCGGAGGATCCGGCGAGCTTCGTTGGCACCGACTTCGCCGATCGCGACTACTTTCGCGCAGCCAGGGCAGGAAGGAAGGGGCAACAGTTTGCGGTTGGCAGGAGGACCGGAATACCGGGTTTCTTCTTCTCCGCACCCGTCCTCGCCGAGGGGCGGTTCATCGGCGCATTGGTCGTCAAGGTGAACCTGTCCAGGCTGACCTTTTGGATCGACCAGGCGGACGCGTTCATCGCCGACCCCAACGGGGTCGTCGTCATGGCAAAGGACGCACGTTTGGTGATGCGCTCGCTCCCGGACACGAAGGTCGAGCGGCTCTCTGCGAAGGAGAGGGGGGAGCGCTACGTGCGCCAGGACTTCCGCCCGCTCTCCATGCGCCCGTGGGGAAGCAAGGAGTTCCCCTCGCTGCTTCGCATGGAAGGCTACGCGGATCCCGTCGCCCTGATCTCCAGGCGCATGCCGCAAGAGGGCACGGACGTGTACGTGCTCGCTCGCTTCCCGGAAATCGCCTCCTTCGATAGCGACTCCACCTGGCTCTTCGCGATCCTCGGGCTCAGCGGCGTCGCGATCATCGCGGCGGTGAGCGGCCGGAGGGCCTCTCGAAGCAGGGAAAGTGAAACGCAACGGGCCCTGCAAGAGAGCGAGGAGAGGTTCAGAGTCGCCTTCAAGAGCAGCCCCGACGCCATCGCTATCAACCGCGTCTCCGACGGCTTGTACCTGGAGGTGAACGAGGGCTTCGCTCGCATGACCGGGTATGAGGAGAGCGAGGTCGTCGGAAGGACCTCGATCGAACTCGGCATCTGGGTCGATCCTGAGGACCGGAGGACATTGATCGAGGCTCTGGCCCACAGCGGCGCCACCGAGGTCGAGGCGAGATTTCGCCGCAAGAACGGCACGGTCCTCATCGGGGCTATGTCCGCCAAGATCATCAGCGTCGACGGGGTCGCGAACCTGCTCTCCGTCACGCGCGACATCACCGATTGGCGAAAGGCTCAGGAGGAGCGGGCCCGCTTGGAAGAGCAGCTGCGCCAGGCCCAGAAAATAGAAAGCATCGGACGGCTCGCTGGTGGCGTCGCCCACGACTTCAACAACATCCTGACCGTGATCCTGAGCTGCGCCGAGGAGGCCAGAGCCCTCATCGCCAACGGATCGCCGGTGCAGCCGGAACTGATCGACGAGATCAGCTCGTCCGGACAGCGCGCCGCGGATCTGACTCGGCAGCTGCTGGCGTTCGCGCGCAAGCAGGTCATTGCCCCGGTACCGATGGATCTCAACGCTGTCGTAAGGGGAAGCGAGAAGCTGCTTCATCGGCTTCTCGGCGAGCACATCGAGCTGGTCACGGGCCTGCAGCCGGGCCTTTGGGCGGTGCGAAGCGACCCGGGCCAGATGGAGCAGGTCATCGTGAACCTGGCGATCAACGCGCGGGACGCGATGCCCAGCGGTGGCAAGCTCACCATCGAGAGTGCCAACGTCGAGATCGGCGCCGAGTTGGTGACCGCACATCCCTTCATGCATGCGGGGCACCATGTGAGGCTGACGATCAGCGACTCAGGCTCCGGTATGGCTCCGGAGGTCAAGGACCACGTCTTCGAGCCCTTCTTCACCACGAAGCCCCAGGGCAGAGGGACCGGCCTCGGCCTGGCGACGGTCTACGGCATCGTGAAACAGTCCGAGGGATACGTTCTCGTCGAGAGCGAACTCGGTCGGGGAACGACGTTTCAGATCTATCTTCCGCGCGCTGCCGCCCTCGTCCCGCGGGCAAAGCAGAGGCCTCCTTCGGAGATGCACGGGAGCGAGACCATCATGGTCGTCGAGGATGACGCCGAGGTGCGAGAGGTGACCCTCCGTTCACTCAAGGCGGGCGGGTACCGCGTGATTGTCGCGACCAATGGGGCGGATGCTCTGAAGGCGGCGGCCCAGGAGGCGGGGGCGATAGAGCTTCTCATCACCGATGTCGTCATGCCCGGCCTGAATGGGCGTCAGCTGGCAGACGCATTGCGCGGTCAGCGCCCGGAGATGAGAGTCCTGTTCATCTCGGGATACGCCGATGACATCCTCTCGCAGGCGGGTGTCCTCGACTCCGGCGTCGAATTGCTGGCGAAGCCGTTCACGCCGGCGCTGCTCCAGGAACAGGTGAGAAAGGTCATCGACGCCGGTCGGGGCGAGGGCATCTAGCGCATCGAGGACGTGACGGGCTCTCGGATGGCGCCTTCGATTCGGGCGGCGCAGCTGCCGCGCTTCCCGCCTCTTCGCCACCCCGCGAGTGCGGGCGCAGCCAGCGCAAGCGCCGCACGGGAGCTCGTGCCGGGCCAGACGTGCCAACCGCACGAGCCAGCCTCGGGGAGCCGGCCGGGTTGCTGCGGAAAGCCCTGCAGGCGGCCTGCGCGTGCCGGCTTCAAATCAGGAGCAGGCGGCGGTGCTCCTCGTCTTGCCTCGCCAGCTCCTCGAAGAACGCCCGGATGGACTCGTCCGCTCCCTTGACGAGCATCTGCGCGTGCGCCTCCGTCAGGCGCTCCTCGAGGTCCGCCACCCGATGCTTCGCTTCGTCCAGGTTCTCATCAAAGTCGCCATGTCGCACGGCCCCGAGGAATTCGAGCGCTTCGGTGTAAAGCCCCTCGAAGCCCTGGTCGGCGATAAGCGCGCCGCGAAAGAGCTGACTGTCGTGGCTGTAGTGGGAGGCGACCAGCCGAATCCGGTTTGCGTGCTGTGACTCCTCCGCGCTCAATCTCTGGAAGAGTTCGGCCGCGGGGTCGCCTTCGAACCGCCCCGCCAGGGCGCGATAGATCTCCGCCCAGATCAGCTCCACGCGTTCGGCGGCGACGAAGATTTCGTACGTACTCGGCAACGAGCCAGAGTAGCTGGAGAGTCGGCGACCCTTCAAGCGCCTTTCGCGCCGGACACGCGGGCCAGGTCATCCGCTCGGCGTGGGTTTCCAGGCATGTCGTGGAGCAGGCATCGCTGGCGAGACCGAGACTCCCCGAGCAGCGCCGACCGCGGATCAAGCGACGGAGATGGAGTGCCACTGTGGCCCCCTCGCGAGGCCGTCGGGTCCCGACGGCGGGGCCGCCTACCTGGAGCAAGGGACAGCCTTAGGGGAGGCCTTGCGCGAGGTCATTTCGGCCCGGGCCCGCCATCCAGGGGAGTGGCACCTTCCGCGGGGGCACCGGAACGGCCGCGCCGAAGGTCGCCAGGCCGTTCTCGTACATCCCCTACGAGTCGAGGAATTGGCGAATGAGGGAGGCCACCTCGTCTGGGCGTTCGCGCGCGAAGACGTGAGACCCACCCGCAACGGTCGCGATTCGGGCGCGCGCCATGCGCTCGGCGAGGAGGTTCGCCACCGAAAGCGGGCTGAAGGGATCGCCGTCGCTCCACAGCAACAGGGTGGGCGCGCGGATGGTCGACAGCCGTCCGGAGAGGTCGGTCTGGTCGTCGACGAACCAACTCGGAACGTCGGGCCGCTCCCGCCGAAACTCTCGGCGCCACTCCGAGGCACCAAGCCGGCGCACGTCCACTCCGCCGGAGGTGGCGACGAGGACCATTCGCGCGACCCGCTCTGGCATTTCGAGCGCCAGGCGCGTGGCGAGGACCCCGCCCATCGACTGGGCGATGACGTGACTGGCGCCGGGTGGCAGCCGGTCGAGGAACCAGGAGAAGAGGTCGTCCATCGACCGGATGCCCGGATCGCTCGGGGCAGCTCCGAAGCCCGGATAGCTGAAGAGATGCACCCGGCCGAGGTCCTTCAGTCTCGCGGCCACTGGTTGCCAGAAGACGCCGCGGCCCGCGGCGCCGGGAAGAAAGACGAGAGGGGGCACCTTCGCGAGCCTATCGCCTGCCCCCTAGAGGCGTCCACGGCAGGGGCTCATCCGTCACGCCGATCTCTGCGGACGAGCGGTGGGCCGAGACCGGGAGCCGCTTCTAGCCGGCGAGTCGCTCTCCGGGCCCACGGGAGAGGCCCCTTCGGCGCTCGTCGGCTGGTGTCGCGCGCAGTTGCTTGGTTGCGCCTGGCCCAATCGGTGGACTGCGCGGAGGCGGGGGATTCACCCCCGTCGGGTCGCGTCATTCCGGACGGTGTGGCGCGACACCGCCCTGGCGAGAGGGCGCGGCGTCGTGCTTTGGGGTCAGCCTTGATCGAGATCAGGAACGCCGATGTCTGTTCGGACGGGCTCCGCGAATTGCCGTGTTCCAGCGCCATTCACGTCGGGCAAGAGGCTCACATCCCGTCGGCACCTCCTCCGAAGGGGACCGTCGGTTGCCTCGCCGCCGCCAACTGTGCTCCGTTTCGTCAATTCGAGTTGCGGCGATGGCGGCGATCCTCGCGTTCCTTCAGAAGCTCGCGCAAACCGCGCTCGCACGGGAGCGGTTGCCGGAGACGTCGTGCCGCGATCGCAGGAGCAGGCGCCCGTCCCTCGGCAAGCTGGTCTTCGGCTGGGAGGAGCTTCCCATGTCTCCGGAGCGCGAGGGCCGCAGGCCCGGGACCATCCTGAACCTTCTCTTCGCGGCGGAGCCTCTCGCGGAAGAGCCGCCTCGCCACCCGTCACGGGAGCGTCGGTCGCTCGCGAAGGCGCTATTCGCAGCCGAACCGTTACCGCGAGCATCGCCCGGCAGCGCGCCGCGGCGCTCGCGCTGGCTAGCGTGGCTATTCGCGCCGGAGCGAATCGACCGCGGCTAAGCGGCCGCAGGAGGCTGATCGATGGAGCACGCCCGACACGTCTTGCGCGTCGCCTTCGTCCTGATCGTCGTGCTGGCGGCGGTCTTCCTGACGCGCGGCCTCCTCGTGCCCAAGTCCTACGGCCTCTACGGCCCCTTCCGGTACGACAACGTCCAGGAACAGATGAACGTGCGCGCGCCCGCCTACGCCGGAGCCGTGGCGTGCGGCGAATGCCACGCCACCGAGTTCGGAAAGAGGGAGAAGGGCAGTCACAAGACGGTGAACTGCGAGGTTTGCCATGCGCCCCTTTCCTTCCACGTGAAGGGGGACGGCACGGTCGTGCCGGCCCCGGTGGACCGTTCTTTCACGCTCTGTGCCCGCTGCCACCGCAAGATCCTGGGACGCCCCGCCAAGTTCCCGCAGGTGGTCCTGGAGCAGCACGTCCCCGGGCCGGTCGAGGGGAAGGTCTGCCTCGAGTGCCACGACCCGCACTCCCCGAAGCTCTAGACGGAGGAATCGATGGACGCCAAGCGCGACACGTCAGCGGCCAGCAGTCCTGGTTCCCCGTGCTCCAGCGGGACAGCGGGAGATGGGGCCACACGCCGCGAATTTCTCGGCGGCGCCCTGCGCCTCACCGGTGGGGCGGTGGTCGTCCTCATGGGCGCCGCGGTGGCCGAGGCGAACGAGAAGGGCGGGGAGGCGAAGGGGGAGGCGTACAACTGGGAGGAACACCTGTACGCGTACCTCATCGACACCTCGAAGTGCATCGGCTGCGGATCCTGCGTGCGGGCCTGCAAGAACGAGAACCAGGTTCCGGACGGCTTCTACCGCACCTGGATCGAGCGCTACGTGGTGGGGATGGAGGAGACCCACGTCGACTCGCCGGATGGCGGACTGAACGGCTTCCCCCCGATTCAGTCGGGCTTCGTCGCCACCAAGTCGTTCTTCGTCCCGAAGATGTGCAACCACTGCCGGAAGACCCCCTGCACGCAGGTCTGCCCGGTGGGCGCCTCCTACCGGACCAAGGACGGTGCCATCCTCGTCGATGGGGACCGCTGCATTGGCTGCGGCTACTGCGTGCAGGCGTGCCCCTTCGGCAGCCGGTTCTTGCACCCCGCCACCCACACGGCCTCGAAGTGCACCTGGTGCTACCACCGGATCACGAAGGGCATGAAGCCTGCCTGCGTGGCGGTGTGCCCGACCGGGACTCGCCAGTTCGGCGACCTGAAGCAGGAGAACGATCCGGTCCGCCTGGCCATCGAGCACGATCGGGTCGGGATCCTGCAGGGCCACCTCCTCACCGAGCCGCAGTGCTACTACCTGAACCTGGACAAGGAGGTGCGGTGATGCCCGAGATCAGCGGGTTCTCCTTCCCGAACGACGTCCACGTCACCTGGAGCCTCATGATCGTGATGTACCCGTACATCACCGGGTTCGTCGCCGGCTCCTTCATCGTGACGTCCCTCTACCACCTCTTCGGCCGCCAGGAGTTCAAGCCCGTTGCCCGCCTGGCCATGGCCACCTCCTTCGCCTTCCTGCTCATCGCCTCGCTTCCGCTGCAGCTTCACCTGGGGCAGCCGCAGCGCGGCCCGTCGGTGATGATCACCCCTCACTTCACCTCGGCGATGGCCGGGTTCGGCATCCTCTATAGCTTCTACCTCGTCATCCTGGTCCTCGAGGTTTGGTTCGTGTGGCGCCAGGAGATCATCGAGCGGGCCAAGCGAAGCCGCGGGGTGGTTCGCGCCTTCTACGCGGTCCTGGCTCTCGGGACCTACGATCAATCGCCGGAGGCCGTGGAGATCGACCACCGAGCCATCCAGATCCTCGCCGGCATCGGCCTTCCGGCGGCCTGCATGCTCCACGGCTACGTGGGGTTCATCTTCGGGGCCATCAAGGCCAACCCCTGGTGGTCCACGCCGCTCATGCCGGTCATCTTCCTGCTTTCAGCCGCGGTCTCCGGCATCGCCCTGCTCGTCATCCTCTACCAGGTCTTCGCCCGGCTCGGCCGCCGCCCGGTGGTTCCCTCCGCGATGTCGGCGCTGGCAAGCGCACTCTGGTTCTTCCTCATCCTGACCATCACCCTCGAGCTCCTGGAGCTCATCGTGATGGCTTACGAGAGGTCCGAGTCCTGGCTCATCATCTCGGAGCTCATCACCACCCGTCTGGAGTTCTCCTACGTCACCGTCCAGATGATCGTGGGGGGCCTCATTCCCTTCATCCTGCTCGCGGTGGTGGTGCTCATGAACCGCTACCTGCACGAGCGGGTCCGCAACACCCTCTCCACGGTGGCGGCGCTGCTCTGCCTGCTCCAGGTCTTCTCAATGCGCTGGAACATCGTCATCGGAGGCCAGCTCCTCTCGAAGTCGCTTCGCGGTCTGCGGTCTCCCTACGAGCCCGAGGTCTTCGGCCGGGAGGGCGTCCTCATGGCCATCGCGCTCATGATCGCGCCCTTCGTCATCCTCTGGGCCTTTGATCGCGTCCTGGGGATCGAGGAGGGCGAGGGCGAGCCGGAGGATGCGAGCCCGAGCGAGGGTGGGGGAGCGGCGAGCCACGCGCCCAACGCCTGACGCCGGGCGCGGCAAGGGATGGTACCCGACGGGTGGACCTAGCCCTACTGAGGAGGTGGCCGTGCAGGAGCGTGTTCAGGACCTCGAGTCGAGGCTCGCCGCCATGGCAGAGGCGCTCCGTCAGATCGAAGGCCGCGTCGGGGCGCTGGAGCGGGTTGCGCAGCGGGGAACGACGGCTGAGCGGCCGGCCGCGGTCCCGGGCCCGGCCCAGGCAGAGGAGGCGGACGTCGACGCGGCGGTGGGGAAGCTCCTCCCCCTCGGAGGGCGCACCCTGCTGGTGCTGGCCGGGGCATTTGTACTTCGCGCGCTCACCGACCTGGGGACGATTCCGGTCCCGATCGGCGTGGGGCTCGGGCTCGCCTACGCCGGGACGTGGATTCTCATGGCCGAGCGGGCCGGACGCGCCCGGGCACTCCTGAGCTCGGGCTTTCACGGTGTCGCCGCCGTGGCCATTGGCTTCCCGCTGCTCTTCGAGGCGGCGTCGAAGTTCCACCTCCTCTCCCCAGTACTGGCCGCGGCGCTTCTCGCCATGCTGACCGCCGTCGCCCTCGGCATCGCCTCGGCGCGCCGCCTGCAGGCGCTCGCGTGGGTGGTAGGGCTCGGCGGAACCATCACGGCGCTGGCACTCATGGCCGTGGCCGGGGGGCACCTGACGCCCGGAGCTCTCTACCTCGTGCTCCTCGGGGTGGCGACCCTCTGGCTCGGCTACGTCCGGGACTGGGTGTACCTTCGCTGGCCCATCGCGATCGTCGCCGACCTCGTCGCCGTCCTCGTGGCGGTCTCCTCCACCGGGCCGGGAGCCGTGGAGGGCCCGGGCGCGGCCTTCCTCGTCCAGGCAGCTCTCCTGGGGCTCTACCTTGGCAGCATCGCCACCCGCACGCTCTTCCTGCAGCGGAAGGTGGTGCCCTTCGAGCTCGTGCAGACGGCGGCGGCGCTCGCGGTTGGCCTGGGCGGCGCGGTCTTCGTCGCGGCGCGATCGGGAATTGGCTGGGGCGGCTTCGGGGTCGTGAGCGTACTGTTCGGCGTCGCCACCTACGCGGTGGCCTTCGCCTTTGTCGAGAGACGCCAGAAGATCCGCACCAACTTCTACTTCTACAGCTCGGTGGCCATCGTCTTCGTTCTCGCCGGGACGGGGCTCGTCCTCTCGCCGCGAGCGCTTCCCCTCGCCTGGGCGGTCCTGGGAGTCGCCGCGGCCTGGCTAGCGCGGCGCCGGGCGAGCAGCACGCTCAGCTTGCACGCGGTCGCGTATGCCATCGGGGCCGCCTTGGCGGCTGGCCTCGGCTCCGGCTCGATCGAGGCGGCGTTCGTCGGGTCGAACCCGTCCTGGGTGCCCTCGTGGAGCTCGGTCTTGGTGGTCCTGGGAATGGTCGCCGCGGCCTGGCTCACGGCGAGCGTCCCGCGCGAGAGCCTCATCGAGCGCATCCCTCGCTTCGCGCTCATCGCGGTGCTGGCGGCCTCCGCGGCGGGGTTGATCATCGGTGAGCTCGTCCCGTTCCTCGGGACGACGTCCGCGAACACCGCGGGAGCGGTGGCGACGATTCGTACCGGCGTCCTCGTGGCAGGAGCGATTCTGCTCGCGCGCCTGGGATGCCTGGAAGCCTGGCGCGAGGCCCGGTGGCTCGTGTATCCCGTCTTGGCCATCACCGGCCTCAAGATCCTGGTGGAGGACCTGCCGCGGAGCAAGCCGGCGACGCTGTTTCTCACCTTCGCGTTCTACGGTGCCGCGCTCATTCTCGTGCCGCGGATGCGGCCTCGGGCGGCCCCCGTCCCTGGACAGAAACAGCCGGGACAGGCCTAGCCGTCTCGCCGCTGCGATTGGGTTCGGCGCCGCATCTCCTTGCCCCCGCCGGGCGCGGAGCGGGCCCGGGCCGTGGCGGCGCCAAGCAACGACCACTGGGACCCCTTAGGGCGGTGCCCCCGAGTCGGTGCACCCATATGTGGAGACCGAGCCTTCGCTTCGCCCGGACGATCGCAAACGTCGAGAGGCGTTTGAAGGAAAGCCCTTACTGGAGGTGCATCGTGTTCCACTCGCGCTTGGCGACGGTCCTCTCTCTCGCCCTGGCCTGGTCTGGATCGGCGTTCGCCGCCGATGCGGGCGCAGCGCCGGGGCCCGGCGGGCTACGCGGTGACCTGCTCATCGCACTCGGCAGGTTGGAGCAGCAGACGGTCTCCCTGGAGCAGGCTATGCCGCAGTCGAAGTTTACGTGGCGTCCGGGAAAGGGTGTGCGGTCGGTCTCGGAGGTGTATCTGCACATCGCCGGGGGAATCTACTTCCTGGCGGGCAGGCTCGGCCGTGAGGCGCCGGCCGATGTCCAGGCGCTCATGAAGGCGGACAAGTGGGAGTCGCAGACGACGGACAAGAACGAGATCAAGGCCATCCTCACGACCGCGTTCGCCTACCTGCGGAACGCCATCCAGGATACGCACGACGAGGACCTCGACAAGCAGGTCAAGTTCATGGGCCACGACGCGTCCACGCGCCTGCTCCTCATGTTTGCCGAGTTCCACTGCTGGGAGCATCTCGGCCAGGCCATCGCCTACGCCCGCGTCAATGGCGTGGTGCCTCCCTGGAGCAAGGGGGATGCTCACTAGCTCCGCCCGGGCGCGAACCCCCTCTGGCGGGCGACGTCGCTCAGTCCCGCCGGGCGCCATCGAGAGGAACTAGAGGCGCGAGCCAGATCCGGCTGGAGGCGATTTCAACGGCCGGGACGCGGTCCGGAGACTCTGCCGCCGAGCGTTCGGCCCTTGAAGGACGAGCACGCGCCTGCGCCCGGGAGGGGGCCGCCCTCCGGACGGCGCGTTGCGCGGAGGCGCGCGCTATCCGGCGCGCGCTGGTGGCGGCATCTAGGACCCGGGAGGTCGTGGCCGACCCATCGGCCCCGGCGGCGCGAAGCGCAATCCGTTGGGGTTCCAACTGCTTGTACGGGCAGCGGGGCAAAGCGCCCCGGCACGAGCCTCGCACCTCCGTCGTGCTCGCACCTAACGCCACCGCGCATCCTCCCGGGAATCACCGGAATGACCAAGTTCCTCTCGCGACTATCGATTGCCAACCGGCTCTGGCTCACCACGGCGGTCGCAATACTGTGCCTCGGCGCGGTGTGCGGAGGCGCGCTCCACGAGTTGAGAGGTCAGATCATGTCGGAGCGCGCCGCGAAGGTCCGGGCCGCGGTCGAGATCGCCCACGGCGTGATCGCGCGCTACGGCGCGCTCGTGGCGGAGAAAAAGCTCTCGATGAGCGATGGCCAGCGCGGC
>Ga0335080_10001581_pt1 | contig 22328 bp, 20 predicted proteins | sample Lox_Sample_34_FD_206720 | JGI IMG/M metagenome (GOLD analysis project Ga0335080, IMG submission 206720) | Soil microbial communities from Loxahatchee National Wildlife Refuge, Florida, United States - Lox_Sample_3.4 | ecosystem: Environmental > Terrestrial > Soil > Wetlands | place: USA...
TCGCGGCCTGCTCGCGAATGCGCGTGTCATCATCGTGTGCGCCGGCATGGAGGGCGCGCTTCCGAGCGTGGTTGGAGGACTGGTTGGAGTCCCAGTCGTCGCGGTCCCAACCAGCATCGGCTATGGCGCAGCGTTCAAGGGATTGGCGGCGCTTTTGGGGATGCTGAACTCCTGCGCTTCAAATGTCAGCGTCGTGAATATCGACAACGGCTTTGGCGCCGCTTATGTCGCCTCTCTGATGAATCGACAGTGACCGCTACCATGCTGACCGAACAAGACCCGCGGCTGGCCGGACGCGTCGCCTTTACACACCCCAATTTTGTTTCCTACACGCTCGCGCGCTTTTTCATCGTCCTGGCGCTCGAAATGCAATCGGTCGCGGTCGGTTGGCAAGTGTACGAGATCACCAGGCGCCCCATCGATCTCGGATATGTCGGCCTGGCGCAGTTCCTGCCCGGGTTTGCGCTGTTCCTGTTCGCGGGCCATGCCGCCGACCTGTTCGACCGTCGCAAACTGCTCATGTGGTGTTACGCCGGATATGCGCTGTCGTCGGCGTTGCTGCTCGCCGTCACTCGTCGCGCACCCGTGTCGGTGCACCTGATCTACGCCGTGCTCGTTCTGGTCGGAAGCGTGCGCGCATTCAGCTTTCCGGTGAGCCGGGCGATTCTGCCCCACCTGGTTCCAGAAGAGCATTTTGCGAATGCAGTGGCATGGAACGCCAGTACATTTCAGGTGGCAACCATTGCCGGCCCTGCTTTGGGCGGAATTGTCTACGCCGCGTTTCGCGGCCCCGAAGCTGTTTACGTGATTTCGGTTGCGGTGGCGATTCTTTCGGTGGCCATGACACTTCGCATTCATCCTCTGAGACTCGTACCCAGCGAACTGGCTGCGGATCCCGATGCCCGTGCAGCCAATGTTGCTCCCGAACGTAATGCGAAAGAGCCGATCAGCATGCGTACCGTGCTGGCGGGCTTCCATTTCATCTGGCAGAAGAAACTCATTCTCGGCTCAATCTCGCTCGATATGTTCGCGGTGCTGCTCGGAGGAGCAGTCGCGCTGCTCCCGGTCTACGCGAAGACAATTTTGCACACCGGGCCTTGGGGACTTGGCCTCTTGCGCAGTGCTCCAGGAGTGGGCGCCGCGCTGATGGCGATTGTTGTTGCCCACTGGCCGATTCGCCGGCGCGCGGGCGTGACCATGCTCGCTGCAGTTGCCGGCTTCGGAGTGTTCACGATTGTGTTTGGGCTCTCGCGCAGCCTGATCGTTTCCCTGATGGCGTTGTTATTGCTGGGTGCCAGCGACATGGTCAGCGTGATCATTCGCGCCACCCTGGTGCAGGTTGCCACCCGTGACGAGATGCGCGGCCGAGTCAACGCCGTCGATATGCTTTTCATCGGAGTATCCAACGAGCTCGGAGAGTTCGAGTCCGGCCTGACCGCCCAATGGTTCGGCACTGTGCCGGCGGTGGTGTTGGGCGGTGTGGGGACGCTGGCGGTGATCGCAACCTGGGCGTGGCTGTTTCCGGAATTGCGACACGCGGACCAACTCACAGCCACAGAGCTGGCACAGGGTAACGGGTAATGGCTTCGCGCCGGATTCGAGTGTACTGGTGGGGTTACTGGACCAGTCGGATCCGGCGCATCAATTCCTGAAACCGTGGATCATCCCGCAGTGGATCAAATGCCGGATTCACCTTCAGGCTGGTCAGCACGTTGGAATGGTCCTTGTAGGCTCTTTCGAACCACTCGAACACCTGGTCCCGGTCACCGATTCCCAAGTACGCCCAGAGAACAGGATCGGGCGCAATGCTGCCCTGGCTATAAATCTGCCTCAGTCTTTCGAGACAGTGTCGGGCCTGCGCCGGCTGGCCGCGCCGGCTATAGATCATGGTTCGCCACGCCAAAACCCATGGCGAATTGTCGGGATCGTACCAAGTTGATAGTTCCGCAAGGGCATCGTCATATTGCCCCTTCTCCACATAGGCGGCTACCACAAGGCCACTTCGCGAAAAGCCTGGTTCCATTTCCTTGACCGCGCGAAATTGCGCAATGGCTTTGTCATACTCCCGGGCGTACAGGAGGATGACCCCACGATCTGCCGCAATGATCAACGAGAGAGGATCGAGCGCTCGCGCCCGCTCGCTCTCAGCCAAAGCTTCGTCGAACCGCCCCTGCAACGAAAGAAATTCCGCGTACCAGTGGTGGGCCGTCGCGTAGTTGGGGTTCAGGTCAATGGCGTGATGGTATTCCTTCTCTGCGGTTTCCCAATCGAAATCGAAATTCTCGGTGATCAGGGCCAGCGAAGTATGGGCCTCGGCGAGATTCGGGTCGAGCTCCAGCGCCTTCATCGCTGCCGCTCGGGCTTTCGGCATAATCTTGGTTTGCGGCAACCCCGTATATCCGCCCAGCAGCGCATAGGAATCCGCTAAGCCCGCATAAGCTCGGGCGTATTGCGGATCCTTCGCGATCGCCTGTTGAAAATACTCAATGGCCTGCTGAAGGCCCGGGCCGCTTCGCTTGTTCCAGAAGAAACGGCCTTTCAGATACAGGTCGTAGGCTTCATAAGCGTTGGGGCTGAGCGCAGGCAGATGAGCGCTCTCGCTTCGCCGATGATCGCCCAGAGTGAGCTGAATCTCGTCGGCGATTTCCTGCGCGATCTCCGCCTGGAGCGCGAGCAGGTCGCTCAGGTCGCGATCGTACTCCCGTGCCCACACGTGGCTCTGATCCTTGATCTGGATGAGCTGGGCGGTAATGCGGACCTTATTTGAATCGCGCCGAACGCTTCCCTCAAGCGCGTATTGAACGCCCAGTTCGCGGCCTATCCGATCCAAAGGTTCGCCGCTGTGTTTGTAATGCATCACAGACGTCCGTGCGATCACTCCAAGGTGCGAAGGGTCAAGGTTGCCAAGCTGGCTGATCATCTCTTCGGTCAGCCCGTCGCTGAAATACTCCTGCTCGGCATCGCCGGTAAGATTCTCAAACGGAAGAACGGCGAGCATCGATCTTGCCGGAGGGGCCGACGCCGCCGGGCGCGAGCGTGAAGTATAGAAGTACACCCCCAGGGCCACACACACGACGGCAAATCCAATCAGGGTTATCGGCCCCCACGGACGCCTTTTGGACGCCGGGTCAGGTCGCGCCGGCAATGTGGCAGGAGGAACGTCGGATTCGGGGAGCGCTGAGCGCGCCGCCTCCGATGCCTCGTCCCGGTCTTGCGCCGGCGGGTGTACCACTTCCGCCACAAACCGGTACCCGCGACCGGTCACGGTCTGAATGAAGCGAGGATTCTCAGGGTCGTCTCTTAAAACCTGACGGATCTTACGGATGGCCGTATTGATGCTGTTGTCGGTATCGAGAAAGACTCCTTCGCCCCAGATGCGCTCAATGATCGCCTCTCGCGTGACGAGGTCACCATTTTTTTCAATTAGCAGGAGGAGGATTTCGAGCGGGATCCGCTCGAGTTTTACCGCGCGCCCTTCCCGACGAAGCTGTTGCGAACGCGGATTGAACTCGAAATCGTCCCCGAATCGGATAGGAAGTGACACTGCGGACGCGCCGTGCCCCACGGCAGAAGCTCCCCGGTAAAGCGCACCTATTTTAACCTGTTTCGTAATGCTTGAACATCTCTAATCTCTCCAGCAAGTTACGGCGACATGAAAAATTAAGATGACCTACAGGCAGCCACTATTGCGGCGCCTCCCCAAATGCGCCATTCTGCGCGGCATCGGTCAGGGACCGGGCCGAAGTTATAGCCGGAATCAGGGCGGTACTTGCGAGAACGGACCGGTCTCCGACGCTAAGGCTGTGGGGATCCTGCCAAGCAGACATCTCTCAGGAGACGATATCTATGATTGCCAAGAATCTTTTGATTGCCCAAAAATCCGTTCTTCTTATGGTCATCCTGGCAGTGGCCGCGAGCGCTTTTGGACAAGAGCAGCAAGATAGCCGCAGGTCACAGGGGATCAGCGGTCAGGCGACCAGCGCATGCCAGTCCACGTTTACCTCAGGAAGCAGCCTGACATATTTCCAGTTTTGTACGACCATCAACGGAAACGTCACTGAGTACCAGACTCCGGCGGGATTCGAGCACATTCATGAAGGAGCTGTCATGGAAGGCTATTCCATCTGCGATTTCAACACGTTGACCGAGTACTACGATTACGCCGATGGCGGGGATTCGGGAAACTGGCAGCCCTCGGTGATCTCACAACCCGGCGGCCCTGGGACATTCCCGCTGAAGATCACCCGCACCACTTCCGACGGGGTGTTCTCCCTGATCCAAACGTTCACCCGAACAACGAATGTGCCGACCGTGAACTTCACCATGAAGCTGACGAATCTCACGTCAGGTTCCAAGGACTATGCCTTGGTTCGGTTCGCCGATCTCGACACCAACAACGGAGAAAACGGGCTCCAGGATGAGTTCGATTTCGACCACGATTCCGCGTGGGGATACAATCCCGGCTTCAACACGTACGGAGTGTCGCTGTTCGCAGTGCCATCGAACACCACACGGTTCTCCTTCATTCAAAACACACCCGTGGGCCCGGATCCCTGCAGTCCAGTCGCCAACCTGCCTTCAACCACGCCATATTTCGGCGATGGCAGCGTCGGATACGACTGGAACGGCACGCTGAAAGCTCACAAGTCAATCACAGTGAACGGCGGTTACAGGCATTTTTAGAGCCTTGGCCGCAGCGCCACTCAATATCAATTACTTGAAGCACTCAATCACTCTAAAGGAGCTGAGAATGCTGAAACGCACAATCGTACTTGCCACTATTGCCGTTGCGGTCGTCGGATTGACCGGCGGATTCACGAGCCTTGCGTCCGCCCAAAACGACGCGGCTCGCGCCATCTACCAGTCAGCCGCTACCGTCAAGACCAATATCGCCGGCATCCGGAGCTACCCGGCCCCGCCCTCCAACTTCAAGGTCCTCGAAGCGAGCGACGAGGAACTGGCAACCTACGGCTTTCCGCCAAGACCAGACAAGACTCAACATCCGGAAGCCTATGAGCACTGGTCCCGCGCCATGCTCCTCGCCAGGAACCGGATGACCGGCGATCTGAAGCCTCATCCGGAAGTTAAGGCCGGTCCGGCGATCCTCGGCAACAGACCTCCAAAGCAGCTTTCCACGGCCGGGCCCACGCAATACGAGAGCAGCAATTGGAGCGGCGTCGCCAACGGCAACGCGCTGACCAAGTGGAACACCAAGACCTCTTTCAGCGCGATTTACTCCCAGTTCAACGTGCCCGTGGTGCACCAGGCATGGGATGTCTGCGACGGTGGAACCGATTGGGAAGTTTCATGGAACGGAATCGACGGGACCTCGTCCTTTAACGACACCGTCCTGCAGGGCGGCAGCTCATCGCAGGCCTATTGCGCGAACAACAAGCCAACCCAGACCTATTACGCGTGGGTCGAGTGGTGGCCGAGCTATTCCATAGAGGAAGTGTTCGCTGTAAATCCCGGCGATGACATGTTTGTCGAAACCTACGACACGGCGGGAGGATGCAATAACGGCAACGTCTTCGTGGAAGACGAAACTACGCTGGCCTATGGCACGTACCAGATCGCGTGGATCACGGGACCATGCCTGGTGGGGAGAAGCGCGGAGTTCATTGTCGAGCGTCCGGGCAACTCGAGTGGGTTGTATCCTCTGGCGAATTACATCTGGGATTTCGCGCTTTCCTGGGACTACGACCTGAAGGGAACCGAGTTCGCTCCAGGTTCGACCTCGTCTTCGACTCTCATCTTTACGATGATGGACGATAACTACGACCAGGTGATCTCGCAGCCGGAGGTGGAAGGCAAGTATTCGCTGTTCTTCTATGCGACGGGATGTGCCTACACTGGAGGGTGCGTGCGCTGACGGTTCTCGCCGGTAGTACTTCTCTGGCCCGCGATTCGCGAAGAACCCTTCAAAGAGGTATTCGCGACGCGGGCCCGTTTTAAAAACACAGCGTTCGCTCTCCCACCCCGCCTGTCCATTTCCACCCTCCGGCCTCCTTCCGAACCGACCGATTGGTCATAGGCGACCCGCTTCGGCTGTTACAATTTTTGGTTCTCCATCGCGGACGCACGGTCCCGCGTCATCCACACCGAGGTCTCTTATGCCGGAAACATTACTTCTCTCCAACCCCGCCCCGATCACTACCCTGACCGACGATGAAATCCTGTTTCGTGATAACGTGCGCCAGTTTGCCGAGGACAAGATTCGTCCAATGGCGAAGGAAATGGATGAAAAGGGCGTTTTTGATCACGGGTTGATCGAGCAGTTCTTTCAACTGGGCCTGATGGGCATCGAGATTCCCGAACAGTACGGCGGCGCTGGCGGAAAATTCTTTGAGGCGATCTTGGCAGTCGAGGAATTGTCGCGCGTAGATGCCTCGGCCGGAGTGATTGTTGACGTCCAGAACACCCTCGTCGCGAACGCGATCCTGCGCTGGGCGACCGACGATCAGAAGCGACGCTATCTGCCCAAAATGACCGCCGATACCTGCGGCGCCTATGCGCTCAGCGAGGCCGGATCCGGTTCCGATGCTTTTGCTCTCCAGACCCGCGCTGAAGCCAGGGGCAACGAGTATGTTCTCAACGGACGAAAACTGTGGATCACCAACAGCAAGGAAGCCGGCTTGTTCGTCTTGTTTGCCACCATCGACCCTTCGAAGGGCTACAAAGGTATTACCGCCTTCTTGGTGGAAAAGAGCTTTCCGGGATTCACGGTTGGAAAAAAGGAAGACAAGCTGGGGATTCGCGCATCGTCAACCTGCGAGCTGATTCTCGAAGATTGCCGCGTGCCGAAAGAAAACGTGCTCGGCGAGATTGGCAAGGGATACAAAATTGCCATCGAAACCCTGAATGAGGGGCGAATTGGAATCGGCTCCCAGATGCTGGGCGTGGCCCGGGGCGCATGGGAGTACGCCGCCAAATATGCGCAGGAGCGCAAGCAGTTCGGCAAACCCATTGCCGAGTTTCAGGGTATTCAGTTTCAGATCGCGCAAATGGCAACCGATATAGAAGCCGCGCGCCTCATGGTTTACAACGCTGCCCGTATGAAAGACAACAAGATGGACTTTGTGAAAGAAGCTGCTATGGCCAAGCTCTTTGCCTCGCAGGTCGCCGAGCGCGTCACCTCGCTGGCCGTTGAGATCTACGGCGGTTACGGATTTACAAAGGATTATCCCGTCGAAAAGTACTGGCGCGACGCGAAGATTGGCAAGATCTACGAGGGCACGTCCAACATGCAGTTGGCCACGATCGCCAAGCTCGTGATGAAGTAGAACCTCGTGATGAACTAAAAAAGAGGGAAGCGACTCCACCTCTTTCAGCTGCCGTCTTCGAACTCGCTCTCATTCCTTCCGTTCGCGCCCGCGGTACTGGCTGCGAAAATACATCAGCGGCTCGCCGTCCCGCACCTCCACGTGCTCTACTTCCGCAATAAAAATGGTGTGATCGCCCGCCGGCTGCGTCGAGTCAAGACGACACTCCAGGTACGCCAATGCCCCTTGTAAGACAGGTGTGCCGTGCGCCGTGCGGTCGAAGCTCGCGCCCGCCGTCTCGGCGTGCTGATGCGGCTCCGAGGACCCCGCGTAGTACTCCGAGATTGCCCGCTGGTCGCTGCTGAGCACATTCACCCCGAAGCGCTTGCGTGCATGCAAGTGTGCGTGCGTCCGCGCGCGATGATCGACGCACACCAGCACCAGCGGTGGGTCGAGCGACACCGACGTAAAAGCGTTTGCGGTCATTCCGTGGATTTCACCCTCCTGGTCCACGGTAATGACGGTGACGCCGGTGGCGAAACACCCCATCGCTTTGCGGAAATCTGTCCCTGTCAGGCTCATGGACGCATGCCAACTGAACACGCTACCACGATGCCGCGTTTTGGGGCTACGACGCATCCAAAGGACAACCCGCGCCGCGTTCGCTATCATCATCTGGCGAACTTGCACGGGCCGTTGGCGAGCTAATCCCGGCCATCGAGTTAAACCATTGTGATGGCAACCGCTTTCGAGCAAATACAAAATGCCGAGCGAGAGCTGGCGAGCATTAGCACAGAGCCGATCTCACGCGATCTGGCATGCCGGCTATTACTCAGCGGTGATGAAGCCTTGCCTCAACTCCTCGCCGCTGCCCAACGGGCGCGCGCGCGTTTCAAACCGGCGGCGATCACCTATTCGCGCAAGGTATTTATTCCGCTCACAAATGTTTGCCGCGACTACTGCGGCTATTGCACGTTCCGGCGCGATCCCGGCGAGCCCGGCGCGCACACCATGACGCCCGACGAAGTAATGGCAGTCGTTCACGCGGGCCAGCGAATGGGGTGCACCGAGGCGCTGTTCAGCTTGGGCGACAAGCCCGAATTGCTCTTCCCTGAAATGCGCGACACCCTGCGGCATCTCGGCTACAGATCCACGCTGCATTACCTGGAAGCGATGTGCGACAAGGTGCTGCGGGAATCGGGCCTGCTGCCGCACCCGAATCCGGGATTGATGAGCGCGGAATGGCTGGCTCGGTTGGCGCGCGTTGCGCCCAGCGTGGGGCTGATGCTCGAGACGACAAGCACGCGTCTGCTCGCGAAGGGCGCCGCACACGATAATGCTCCCGACAAACAGCCCGCAAAGCGCCTGCGAGTCATCGAAGATGCCGGCCGCCAGAAAATTCCCTTTACCACGGGAATTCTGATCGGGATTGGCGAGACGATGGAAGAGCGCGTGGATACGCTCGTCGCCATCCGCGAACTGCACGAAAAATACGGACACATTCAGGAAGTGATCGTCCAGAATTTCCGCGCGAAGCCGCGAACGCCGATGGCCGGCTGTCCGGAGCCCAGCCGCGACGACATGCTGCGCACCGTGGCGGTGGCGCGGCTCATGATGCCGGCCATGAACATTCAGGCTCCCCCGAATCTCTCCGATCCGCACTATGCCGGCCTGCTCGACGCAGGCATCAACGACTGGGGCGGCGTTTCGCCGCTGACGCCCGATTTCATCAACCCCGAAAGGCCGTGGCCCCATCTGGATCAACTTCGTCAGCAAACCGAAGCGAAGGGCTTCGAGTTGCGCCCACGGCTGCCGGTTTATCCTGAATTCGCGGCCCAAGCCGCAAGACAGAGCGCGCTGCTCGGCCAGCGGCTGCGGGAGAATTCTCTGTACCCAAATCGGAGAGGAGCTGCATGATCACCGTCTTGACTGGCGGCACAGGCGGCGCCAAGTTTGTCGATGGGCTTCGCCAGATCATACCCCCGGAAGAGCTGACCATCATCGTCAACACTGGCGACGACCTGATGTGGTGGGGACTCTACGTCTCGCCCGATGTCGATTCGATCGTGTACGTGCTGGCTGGGAAACTGAGCCAGGAACGCGGTTGGGGCGTGAAGGGCGACACGTTTCATTGCGTCGAAGCCATGGGCAAGCTGGGTCAGCCCACCTGGTTTCGCACCGGAGATCGCGATCTCGCCATGCACATTCTCCGATCGAAACTGCTGGCTGAGGGCAAGACGCTTTGCGAGGTAACGTCCCAAATCGCGGGCTGGCTCGGGGTGAAGGTGCGCATTCTGCCCATGAGCAATTCGCGCGTGGAAACCCGCGTGCTCACGCCGATTGGCGACCTGAGTTTCGAGGAATATTTCGTCCAGCGGTGGTACCAGGACCCGGTCGAATCGGTGCGTTTTGCCGGCGCCTCTGAGGCGGAGCCGGCGCCCGGAGTGATCGATGCCATCCGTTCCGCCGAACTGGTTCTGCTTGCTCCCAGCAACCCGATTACGAGCATCGGACCGATTCTCGCCGTGCCGGGCATTCGCGAGGCGTTGCGCGAGACCCGCGCATCGATCGCCGCCGTGAGCCCGATTGTTGCGGGAAAAGCTGTGAGCGGGCCGGCAGGGGCCTTGCTTGCCGCGCAGGGGTTTGCCGTGTCCATCGGCGGTATTGCCGATTGCTATCGCGATTTCCTCGACCTCATCGTAGTGGATTCCTCCGATGCGGCCGCCGCTGAGAAATTGCGTGCCACTGGCATGCGCGTACTCTGCACTTCGACCGTCATGCGAAACAATGCGGATCGGTTGGCGCTCGCGAAAACGGTGCTGGGCGCGTGCCGCCAAAAACCGGCGACTCAGGCTCTGGCGGACCCATCATGATTCTCGTGCCTGTAAAAAATCTTTCCGCCGCCAAACAGCGGCTCTCCTCAGTATTGAGTCCGCAGGAGCGCTTTGCCCTGGCTCGCGCAATGTGTGAAGACGTGCTGACCACGCTCGCGAACTGGCAAGGCCGGCCGGAAGTGGCCGTGGTCACCGGCGATCCGTTCGCTCGCGACCTGGCGGCCCGATTTGGCTTCGATGTGATCCCGGACCACGCGAACACAAGCGAGACGAGCGCCATTGAGATGGCCACCGCACAGTGCCGCTTGCGCGGAGCCAATAACACCTTGGTGATTCCGGCCGACATTCCTCTGATTCAGGTCTCGGAACTGGAAAGAATCGCGAGCGGCGCGCCGCCATCGGGCGCCGTTTTGGTCCCGGATGCGGCTGGGCGCGGAACAAACGCAGCCTGGCGATCTCCCGCCGATCTGTTCCCGTTGCGCTTCGGCAACGACAGTTTCCTCCCCCACCTTGCTTCTGCCAAAGCTACCGGCTTGCCGTGCGTGGTAATCGAACTGCCGGGCATCGCCCGCGACATCGACCGTCCGGAAGACCTTCTGGCTGTGGCCGCGGCACAAGGGGACAGAACCTCGCAGAGATTCCTGCGCAGCTGGAACCTCACTGCCCGCATGCAGGCCGCGCATGGCTAGCCGCAAGGGAGGCGAAACGCCAGGCGAGATTCGCATCCTGCCGCTTGCCGTCGCCGGAGAAATTCGGCCTGGCGAGTCCTTGAGCCAGGCGCTGCTGGCCGCCACACGCGCCGCCGGTCTGCGATTCGAACCCGGCGACATTCTTGTTGTGAAGCAGAAGATCGTCTCGAAGGCCGAGGGCTCCCTCGTTGTGCTCGCCGCCATTCAACCCTCAGCAGCTTCGCGGGCCTGGGCCCGCCGATACGGGCTCGATGCCCGCGTTTGTGAGTTGGCGCTACGCGAGGCGCGCCGCATCGTGCGCCGGAAGCGTGGAGTGCTGATTACCGAGACGCGCCACGGATTCATCTGCGCGAACAGCGGCGTGGATGTTTCGAACGTCGATGGCGGAACCCATGCCCTACTCCTCCCGCACGATCCCGATAAGTCCGCCTCCACAATTCGCCGCGATCTGAAGAAACGCGCCGGCGTTGACTTGGCTGTCATTGTCAGCGACAGTTTTGGACGTCCCTGGCGTGAGGGCCTGACGGAGGTTGCGCTGGGCGTCGCGGGCATGCGGCCCCTGCTGGATTATCGAGGACAGCGCGACCGCCACGGCTATTCGCTGCACTCGAGTATAGAAGCCGTTGCCGATGAGTTGGCGTGCGCGGCCGGATTGGCGTGCGGCAAGTTGAAAGGCGTGCCCGCGGCCATCATTCGCGGGTATCCTTATCGCACAGGCAATGGCCGGGCTCGCGAAATCGTTCGTCCGGCACGAAGCGATCTTTTTCGTTAGATTTGTTCCGTAATTCTCTCGACCTTATACGTACCTGGGAGACAGGAGCTTTTGTGGCAGAGCAATTCGAACTCAAGAACTTCCCGCAACTTGATTGGGCGCAGGCGGCGCCTGCAGCCTCGCCCGCAATTCGCGCCGCGCTCGATCGGGTATTGGAACGGCAGGACGGCAGTTGTCTGCGCGATGATGAACGGCTTGCGCTGGCTAATTGCTCCGGCCCCGATTTAGTGGCGCTGCTCGTGGCGGCCGATACCCTGCGCCGTGATCTGGTTGGGAACCTGCTGACATATGTCGTCAACCGCAATATCAATTTCACCAACATTTGTTTTGTAGGCTGCAAGTTCTGCGCGTTTCATCGCGGCCCGCGCGCTGAGGATACGTATTTTCATTCCCTGGAAGACATGGGGAGGAAGGCCAAAGAGGCTTGGGATCTGGGCGCGACCGAAGTCTGCATCCAGGGCGGGTTGCCCCGCGATTTGCCTCCTTATTATTACCGCGACATTCTTAGGGCCGTGAAGGCTGCGGTCCCGCAGATGCACATTCACGCCTTTTCGCCCATGGAGATCGTCTACGGCGTTGAGTTGACCGGCATGCCGCTCGCCGATTATCTCGCCATGCTGCGCGACAACGGCCTCGATACGCTCCCGGGCACAGCGGCCGAAGTGCTCGACGACGAGGTCCGCCACATCCTTTCCCGCAACAAACTATCCGTTGCCCAATGGGAAGATGTGATTCGCACCGCGCATAAGTGCGGCGTCCGCAGCACCAGCACGCTCATGTATGGCCACATGGAAACTCCGGCGCACTGGGTGAAGCAGATGTCGCTCTTCCGTGAGATCCAGTCGGAAACCGGAGGCTTCACCGAATTTGTGCCGCTCGGGTTCGTCCACCAGAACACTCTTTTGTTTCAGCAGGGGCTGGCGCGCACTGGCCCGACCTTTGAAGAGCACGTGAAAATTCATGCGTTGGCGCGGATTTTGCTCGCCGGATCCATCGACAATGTCCAGGTTTCCTGGGTCAAGCTGAACCGCGAGCTTTCGCAGCTATGTCTGCAAGCCGGTGCGAACGATTACGGTGGAACGCTGATGGAAGAGAACATTTCCCGCGAAGCTGGAAGCGAGGCGGGCCAGTACATAAGTCCCGAAGATTTTCAGTCGCTGATTCGGGAAATCGGCCGTATTCCGGCGGAACGGAATACGAAGTACTCCCGGTTCAAAATCAAATTGCCCATCGAAGAAGCGCCGGCCGAATCGCCGCTCCTCCCGGAGTGCGCATGAGCGCGATTCCTGGCCGAACCGTTGCGGTGATCGGTGGCACCGGCCCCGCCGGCATGGGTCTCGCTCTGCGATGGGCGCGCGCCGGCGAAACCGTGATTATCGGCTCACGCGAGGTGGCGCGGGCACAACAGGCAGCGCAATCTATCCATGAGCGTGTCCCCAACGCCAACATTTCCGGCATGGAAAATTCCGCGGCGTGCGCGGCGACGGATCTGCTGATGCTGACCGTCCCTTTTGGCGCGCAGGCGGCGCTGCTCAAGCAGCTAAAGACCGCGATCCGCCCGGGGAGCATTCTGATCGATGCCACGGTCCCGCTGGCGGCCAGCATCGGCGGCCGCGCCAGCCGGACGCTCGGAGTATGGCAAGGTTCGGCCGCGCAGCAGGCGGCAGAACTCGTTCCGAAAGGTGTATCGGTGGTCGCGGCCTTTCATAATGTGTCGGCTCACGAACTCAACGGCGATGCCGACATTGACTGCGATGTAATTGTTTGCAGCGACGACGCGAAGGCCACCGCCGCTGCCATGGAACTGGCAATCAAAATCCCGCGCCTCCGCGCCATTGACGGTGGCAAACTCGAAAATGCCCGCTTCGTCGAGGAAATAACCGCGCTCCTGGTTGGCTTGAATATCCGCCATAAGGGCACCTCGGGTATTCGTATTACCGGCCTACCAAATTCGGCCTACAAAATCGCCTAAACACCGCAAATTCATAGAGATTCGTAGACTCTATTTTGAGCTTGCCCTGGCCGCCCCCGCCCCCCAAGCCCACGCGCCGCCCGGTCGGTTCTCCTCACAGGCGAACGTGATGCGCATCACACCGCGCTGCGATAAGGAAAACCCATAATGCTTGCGAACCTTCGGGGGCCTTCGGCTCCCGTTTCTGGGGGTATTCGTGGCAAAAGGACGCGTTGCTATCGTTGTCGAGCGATGTAAGGCCTGCGGCTTTTGCGTAGAGTTCTGTCCTACCAAAGTCCTGGCCCTGTCCTCGGCGTTTAATTCCAAAGGCTACCATCCGCCGCACGTCGTGGAACCGGAGAAGTGCAGCGGTTGCGATCTCTGCGGCATGTACTGTCCTGACTTCGCAATCTACGGCCATAAAGTCGAGCAACCCAAGCCGCTCGCGAAACCCGCAAAAGAGGTGTCCCATGAAGGCTGATCCACGCGGCGTGCTCACTGGCACGCATTTTATTGACGGCGACCACGCTTGCTGTGAAGGCGCTCTCGCCGCGGGCGCACGCTTTGCGGCCGGCTACCCCATCACGCCCTCCACCGAAGTAGTGGAGCGCTTTGCGCAGCGCGTCCCGACGGTCGGCGGATGCTTCATTCAGATGGAAGATGAGCTTGCGGCCTCGATCACCCTGCAAGGTGGCGTTTGGGGCGGCGCGAAAGCCTTCACCGTCACTTCCGGCCCCGGCTTTTCCCTGATGATGGAGCACATCGGTTACGCCGCCATGACCGAAACTCCCTGCGTTTTTGTCGACGTCCAGCGCGGCGGCCCTTCCACCGGTCTCCCCACCCTTCCCGCACAGGGCGACATGATGCAGGCAAAATGGGGGTCGCACGGCGACTACGAGATCATCGCCCTCTGCCCGAATTCGCCCCAGGAGTGTTTCGATCTCACCATCAAGGCCTTCAACCTGGCCGAGGAATATCGCGTACCAGTGATGTTCATGATGGATGAGGTCGTCGGCCACATGACCGAGAAAGTCGTAATTCCTCCCGCCGATGAGATTGAAGTTGTGCCGCGGAAACACACGCACAAGCCCGTCGAAGGCTATCTGCCCTACGCCACCAACGGAGACATGGTTCCGGAAATGGCGCACGCCGGCGAAGGCTACAAATTCCACGTGACCGGCCTGACTCACGACGATCGCGGATATCCCAACATGACGCCGCCGATGCAGAAAAAGCTGATTACACGGCTGCAGGACAAAATCCGGAACGCGGTCGATCGCATCACCATGGTGGAAGAGGATGTGCCCGAACAGGCCGACGTAATCGTCGTTTCTTATGGCATCACCTCGCGGGTCGCGCAACGCGCCATTGACATGGCACGCGCCCGTGGATTGAAGGTCGGCAAGCTCCGTCTGATCACGGCCTGGCCCTTCCCTGATTTCAAGATTCGGGAGCTGGCCGCCCGCACCAGGGCTTTCGTTGTGCCCGAGCTGAACCTCGGACAGATGGCCCGCGAAGTACAGCGCGCCGCCGAAGGGAAAGCCAAGACCATCCTCGTTCCGCACGCCGGCGGCAGCGTGCACAACCCCGAAGATATCCTCAACGTGATCCTGGAGGCTGCTCGATGACCACGCTTGTGAACCCTACGAACATTGATCCCGGGAACCCCGTTGAACCATTTCTCCGGTCGGACCGCATGCCGCACATCTGGTGTCCGGGATGCGGCATCGGCACAACGGTCAACTGCTTTGCCGAAGCCCTGATCGAATCGAAGATCGACCTGAAGAGCCTGGCCTTGGTTTCCGGCATTGGCTGCACGGGCCGCGTGGCCGGATATGTGAAGTTGGACTCGTTCCACACTACCCATGGCCGCGCGATTCCGTTCGCCACCGGATTGAAGCTTGCCAATCCGAGCTTGAACGTCGTCGTTTACTCGGGTGACGGTGATCTTTCGGCGATCGGGGGCAATCACCTGATTCATGCCGCGCGCCGCAACGTCGATCTCAAGGTGATTTGCGTCAACAACCTGATCTATGCCATGACCGGCGGCCAGACCGCTCCCACAACCCCCGGCCACGCCACTACCTCCACTTCGCCCTACGGTACCTTCGAGCCCGCGTTCAATCTGCCTCACCTCGTCGAAGCCGCCGGTGCCGTTTATGTCGCCCGCTGGACGACCTTCCATGTCCGCCAGCTCTCCCGCTCCATCCAGGAGGCCTTCAACAAGAAAGGCTTTAGCTTTATCGAAGTGATTTCGCCGTGTCCCACCCTCTACCAGCGCCGCAACAAACTGGGCGACGGCCTCGACACGATGAAGTACTACAAAGAGAAGAGCAAAACCAAACACGGCTGTCCCACCAGTGAGGTCGGGTTGACGCTGAATGGCGAAATCATCGTTGGTAAGTTTGTCGACCGCGATCGTCCGGACTACGGCTCGCTGCTGAAAAGCCAGATGCACGAAAGTCTCGGCGACAAGTACGTGGACTACGACGAGGAACAAGGACTTGCCTGCAGCGCCGATGGCGGTTGCGAGGAGGATTCATGCCATTAACAGAGATTCGAGTTGCGGGATTTGGCGGCCAGGGTGTCATCCTCTCGGCCATCGTGCTTGGCAAAGCCTGCTCCATCCACCAGAAGCAGTACGCAACCATGACGCAGAATTTCGGCCCCGAAGCGCGTGGCGGTGCTTGCAGCGCCCAACTCATCCTCTCCGACACACCCGTGCTCTATCCCTACGTCACCCAGCCCGACGTCATGGTCGTGATGTCGCAGGAAGCCTATGTGAAGTTCAGGCCCGAACTCAAGGACGGCGGCACCCTCCTGATCGAACGCGACCTCGTTCGGGTTTCGGACGTTACCAGGAATGCCCGCATCTTTAGCGTGCCCGCTACCCGCATCGCCGAAGAACTCGGGAAGCGCATGGTGCTGAACATCGTGATGGTCGGATTTTTCACGGCGGTCACTCGTCTGCTCGAACCCGACGCCGTGCGCAAAGCGGTCGCCGACTCGGTTCCGGCTCACTTCCGCGATTTGAACATCAAGGCCTTCGATAAGGGCTACGAGTACGGCGTGGCCGCCTTGGCCGCCGGACCCGAAAAGCAGGACCTGGAGCAGGACGCGGCCGTTTCCCAGGAAGTGGTGTAAAACGAATATCGATCGCCGCCAGGTATGCGTGCGCCCTACTAAGGATGCCTGCTCCTTATCTCGACCGTTCTTCGACCGGCTGCGCGTTTAATTCTTGCGCGGGTTCGCCTCCGGCCAATCCCTGCGCCACAATCAGCCGCCGTGCCTCTATCCGCATGTCCGGAAGCGCGCGACGGAACCAAATCGCGCCCAGCAGGCAGGCCACCCCTCCGCTGGCCACGGTGATCGGAGCACCGATCCGGTGCGCCAAAGCTCCTCCAAATAGTGCCCCGAACGGGGCCATACCCATGAACATCATGGAGTAAACGGCCATGACTCTGCCACGCAACTGATCAGGCACCATGGACTGAATGAGCGTGTTTGAACACGCCATCTGCAACATCATGGAATATCCAGACGGCAGGAGCATGGCGACTGACAACCAGAACCACCGCGAAAACGAGAACAATACCAGGCTGATGCCGAAAGCGCCGCAACTGTAGGCGACCCACCGCCCCAGGCCTTTTACGCCTGTTTTGGTCGCCAGCGTCAGCGCTCCGAACATCGCGCCCACCCCGGTCGCACCCATCAGGATGCCAAGTTCGCGCGCTCCACCGTGCAGAATTTTCTCCGCAAAAACCGGCATCAGCACCGTGTAGGGCATCCCAACCAGGCTTATCAATCCAAGCAACAGCAGCAGCGCACGGATGATTCGGGTCTCGCTAACCCAGCGAAACCCTTCCACAATGTCCTCAATCGGTGAGCGCCCGCTGGTACGCCGTGGACAATGCACCTTCATCAGGAACAGCCCGATGATCACCGCAATGTAGCTGATGGAGTTCGCGGCAAAGCACCAGCCCTCCCCGATCCTGGCAACCAGAATTCCCGCGACCGCCGGCCCAATGATGCGCGCGCCATTGAACATCGAAGAATTCAGCGCGATCGCATTCATCAGGTCTTCTTTTCCCACCATATCGACGAGAAACGATTGCCTGCCCGGAATATCGAACGCGTTGACGACGCCGAGCAGCGCCGCCAGCACAAAAATGTGCCAGACCTGAACTCGCCCGCTGAGCGTCAGCCAGGCCAGAACTCCGGCCAACAGCATGGAAACCGTCTGAGTTGCAATTACCAGGTGCCGGCGGTTCACTCGATCCGCAGTCGTGCCTCCGATCGGCGCAGTTAGGAATACCGGAATCTGACTCGAGAAACCCACCGCGCCCAGCAGCAACGGCGATCCCGTTAGGCGATACACCAGCCACGACTGGGCCACCGTTTGCATCCACGTGCCGATGAGCGAAATAAGCTGTCCACCGAAAAACAGTTGGAAATTCCTGTGTCGCAACGCCCGCAGCGTCGTCATCCATTTGGAGGGCGTAGGCCTCGGCTCAGGCGAATCCGTTGTGAACGCGGGGGGTGGAGTCACTCTCTTCAACCTTGGCACATCTTTCCGCTGCGGGCAACCTCTTATAGATGTTGCCGTAGCCCAGTTTGAATTTTGCTTTCAAAGCGCGTCACTTCTTCGGACTCGGCCCGTCCACCACGCGGCGTGTTTGCTTTCCTGGCAATTTTCCACAGCTAAAACACGTCACCGACTTGCAACTTCCCCCGCGCCCCATCCCGAGGTACAGTTATACGTAGGCTTTTTGCGGACCCGCATCGGAAGCTGGAACTACTTATGACTCCGGATTCAAATCGCGTGGAACGCCGCGCTGCTCAGCGCTTCCAATTGCACGTGCCGGTCGCCGTCCGTTTCGCTGGCCGCGTTGTGCCCGGCTTCACACAGGACCTCAGCGCCCGCGGCATGTTTTTCTATTCCGAGGCTGACCTTCAGGATGGCGCGGTCGTCGAATTGACTTTTACCATGCCTTCGGAAATCACATTGGGTGAGAGTATGCCGGTTCGCTGCCGCGGTCACGTTTTGCGTTCCAGCCTCCCCCGGGAGGGTCAGCGGAAAGGCTTTGCCGTGCGTCTGGAATCCTACGAGTACCTCCCTGCCGAGGCCGGCGAAATTGTCTCCCAATTTATGCGCGTTTCAGCCGCTGTTGCCGCCTCCACACACGCCCTATCTCGCTGAAAACACCCTCTCCGCACTCTCTTGAACTTGGCACGAACGATTTGGCTTAGTTCTTTTGGCCGATCTTCCCAATCCCCGCTTTCTGACTTACAATCGTTTTACTCAGCAGTGCGCAAGGTTTCCAGGCTCCTGAAACCTCCAGCCAACCTGCCATTCACTTGAGGCTCTTTCTATTACGATGGTCACTTGGCCCCAGCGCGGGAAGCTCGTAGCATGACCTTGAACACCGAGAACCGAACCATGCAAGGCATCGCCGTCGCCATCCTGGCTGAGGATCGCGAGCAATCCGTTATCCTTAACACGCGCGTGGAAAGCACACATATGGCGCGTGCCGTTCTGAACCACATCGGCTTTCCGCACGGCCCCAGCGATGCCGTCCTCCGCCAACTCGAAGAACAGCGTGCAGAAATCGTCCTGGTCGACATTGATCCGAGGAACGCCCAGCGCGCCGTGCGGTCCATCGAGCTGATCCATGGCAGCATGCCCGATATCACCATTTTTGCCGTCGGCGAGATGATTCAGCCCACCATCATCGTTTCCGCCATGCGCGCCGGGGCTCGCGAATTTGTCGACCGCGCTGCCAGCCACGAAGCTCTCATCGAGGCCTTTACCCGTTTCACTGCTACCCTCAGCCGCGCCCAGCGCAGCTCCAGCAAAGCCCGCGTTTTCAGCTTCATCAACGCCAAAGGCGGCGCCGGTGCTACCACCACCGCCGTCAACACTGCCGTCGCCTTACAGGAAGCGCACGGCCGCGTGGTCCTGGTCGATTTCGCCCCCATCGGGCACGCCGCTTTGCAGCTCAATCTCCGTCCCCAGTTCACCATCGTCGATGCCTTGCAGAATCTCCATCGCATGGATGTTTCCCTGCTCGACGGCCTGATGACTCCTTATCGCAACGGACTTCATCTTCTCGCGGGCGCTCAACTGCCCTACGGCGCCATTCCAACTGCCTCGGAGCTGGCCCGTCTGTTCGATTTGCTCGTCAGCCAGTATCACTTTGTCGTCGTCGATTGCTCGGGCCGCCTCGACGGCACCATGCAGATGATTTGCGACCTTTCCAATGCCGCGCTGCTGGTCGCCCAAACCGACGTCGTTTCCCTCTGGAGCGCTGGCCGCGTGCACATGTTCCTTCAGGAGGGCGCTGGCCGCGACCGCCTGCGCATGGTGCTCAACCGCTATAAGAAAATCCCGGGTTTCACCGATGAGGATGTCGAAAAAGCCACCAACTGCCAGGTTCTCTGGAAGGTGCCCAACAATTATCAACTGATTGGACCGGCCATCGACAAAGGCAGCCCGGTCGCGACCATGGGAAATCACGACGTCAGCCGCTCGTATCAGGGTCTGGCAGCCGAACTCGCCGGCGCTACCACTGCCGGCGATGGCGCGCTCTCGCTCGTCTACCAGCACGAGAAAGGCGATGCCAAGCAACGGCCTTCAGGTCAGTTGATCGTCTCTCCCATCCGCGCCGGCGGGCAATAAACACACGCCCTGGCTTGCCGGGAATCCTGAATCTTCACCTTCCGCCGCTTCCTCTTTTGCTTTCAATTCCGCAAGCCGCTTCTGACTCGCAATTTCTCTTTGCGCCCCGTTTGTTAGAATCAAGCATTCGCATGAAACTCCCGAATATCTCTTTTGCGCCGGGCAGATTCTGAATGACTTCTCCATCCCCCAAAAAACGCGTTTTGAGCGGCATGCGCTCAACCGGCAAGCTGCATCTTGGCAATTTTGTGGGCGCGCTTCAAAACTGGGTGCGCATGCAGCAGGACTACGACTGCTACTTCTTCATTGCCGACTGGCACGCTCTCACCACCGATTACGCCGATACTTCCCACATCAAGCAAAATTCCCTCGAGGTTCTCCTCGACTGGCTCGCGGCCGGGCTGGCTCCCGAAAAATGTGTCATGTTCATTCAGTCGCACGTGCCCGCACATGCCGAACTGCACCTGCTGCTCTCGATGATCACCCCGCTCGGTTGGCTGGAGCGCGTACCAACCTACAAAGAGCAAAAAGAAAACATCAAGGAGAAGGATCTCGGGACCTACGGATTCCTCGGCTATCCCGTCCTGCAATCGGCCGACATTCTCATCTATAAAGCCGACGTGGTTCCGGTTGGCGAAGATCAGGTCGCACACGTCGAGCTGACACGTGAGATCGCGCGACGTTTCAATGGCTTTTATCGCGGCCGACGCGCTGACGTTTTCCCCGAGCCCAAAGCCCTTCTCACTCCCGCTCCCCGCCTGCCAGGCACCGACGGCCGCAAAATGTCGAAATCCTACGGCAACGCCATCATGCTCACCGATCCCGAGCCGGTCGTGCGCCAAAAAATCAAGCCCATGGTCACCGATCCTGCGCGCGTCCGCCGCACCGATCCCGGCAATCCCGACGTCTGTCCGGTCGGCGACCTGCACAAGATATTCAGCAGTAAAGAAACCATGGCCAGGGTGTACGACGGCTGCCGTTCGGCCGGAATCGGCTGCATTGAATGCAAAAGCTGGGTTGCCGATGCGATCGTCCAGATTCTGGCCCCCATGCAGGAGCGCCGCAAAAAATACGAGGACAATCCCCGGCTCGCTTGGGATATTCTGGAAGAGGGCTCATCGAAGGCCGGCGCTGTGGCCGCCGCTACCATGAACGAAGTTCGCGATGCCATGCATATCTCGCTCGACTATGAGCCGCCAAAGGATTCTGCGAAGTGACGGAGCGGTCACAACCCGCGCCCATCGGCCCGCTTGAGGATGAACAGCAGGGAACTCCGCCCGGGCCGGTTCTCGTCTCTGCGCCGCCACGGCCCTCGCAGCCGATGAACGATTTCCCATTTGCCATCGCGCTCGGCGAAATCTACGAAGGCCCTCTCGACCTGCTCCTCGATCTGATTCGCAAGCAGGATATTGACATCTACGACATCCCAATCGCCAATATTACCGCGCAATACCTCGCCTACGTTGAGCGCATGCGCGAGCTCGACGTGAACGTGGCTTCCGAATTCATCTACATGGCTGCGGTGCTGATTCACATCAAGTCGAAAATGCTCCTGCCGCGCGACCCGCTCGCGCCCGCCGACGCCTCGGACGATCCCCGCGACGAACTCGTCAACCGCCTGCTCGAGCACGAGAAATTCAAGTCGGCCGCGCAGATGCTTCTCCAGAAGCAGCAGATCGAAGACGCCGTCCTCTCCAATCCCGCCATTCGCGAGTTCATGGACGCCGAAGGTACGGAACCGGAAATCGCCGCTGAAGTCATCGACCTGGTCAAAACCTTCCAGCAGATTCTCGAACGCGCCCGCACCCGCCCCATTCTCGAAGTGGACGAGGATACCGTCACTGTCGGCCAGATGATCCAGTACTTGCATCGACGGCTTTCACTGGAGGATCGCCCGATTCGATTGAAGCAGATGCTGCAGACCATCGAGTCCCGCCCGGCGCTTGTCTGCATGTTCCTGGCATTGCTTGAGCTCGTGCGCTTGCAGGCAATCCAGGTGCGGCAGGATCATGTTTTCGGCGAAGTGCTGGTTCGCAAGCACGCGCATTTTGACGAAGTGATGACCGAGCAGGCCGCTGTAAGAGATGACTGGAAGTAATAGAGTTCTTAGTTCTCAGTTTTTGGTTGTCAGGAGACGTCGG
>Ga0335080_10001582_pt1 | contig 22328 bp, 24 predicted proteins | sample Lox_Sample_34_FD_206720 | JGI IMG/M metagenome (GOLD analysis project Ga0335080, IMG submission 206720) | Soil microbial communities from Loxahatchee National Wildlife Refuge, Florida, United States - Lox_Sample_3.4 | ecosystem: Environmental > Terrestrial > Soil > Wetlands | place: USA...
GTCGAAGCTGCTGGCCGGCCTGGCGACTCCCCTGGTGCTCTCGGTCCACACCGTGGTGAGCTTCGATTTCACGATCGCGATTCTGCCCGGCTGGCATTCGACGATCTTCCCGCCCTACTTTGTGGCGGGCGCCATTTTCTCCGGCTTTGCGATGGTCCTGGCGCTCGCCATTCCCTTGCGCAAGTGGTACCACCTGGAGAACCTTCTTACGGAGCGTCACCTGGAGAACTGCGGCAAGCTGATGCTGGCCACCGGGCTGGTGCTCGCGTACACCTACGCGATCGAACCGTTCACGGCGTGGTACAGCGGCGACACGTTCGAGATGTACATGGTCCACAACCGGGCCGTGGGACCGTTCGCCTGGAGTTACTGGGCAGTCCTCGCCTGCAATGTGGCCATTCCTCAGCTCCTCTGGTGGAAGCGCAACCGTACGGAACCGCTGATCCTGTTCCTGATCTCGCTCGACGTGCTGGTGGGAATGTGGCTGGAGCGCTACATGATCATCGTCTCCAGTCTTCACCGCGACTATCTACCGGCATCCTGGTCTACGTTCTCGGCGACGTTTTGGGACAACGCCCTCCTCTACGGCTCGATCGGATTGTTTGTGGTCCTGTTCCTGCTGTTCGTGCGGTTTTTCCCGATGATCTCGATGTTCGAGGTACGCGAGCTGCTGCCGTTGTCGAGCCCGGGCGGAGGCAGCGAGAAATGAGATCGCAAACCGGTGTCTACGGAGTGGTCGCGGAGTTCGAGGACGCGGAGGAGCTGGTGTCCGCGGCGCGCGCCGCACGGGAGCGGGGATACCGGTGCGTGGAAGCCTACTCGCCGTACCCGATCTCGGAGCTCAACGAGGTTTTGCCGGCCCCGGACCTGCTGCCCCCGCTGGTGCTGGGCGGCGGAATAGTGGGCGCGATCACCGCCTATTACATGCAGTACTGGATCGCGGTCATCCATTATCCGCTGAACGTCGGCGGGCGGCCGCTTCACAGCGCGCCCTCGTTCATCGTCATCACCTTCGAGCTGACGGTTTTGTTCGCCTCGATCGCGGCGTTCTTCGGAATGCTGTTCTTCGCGGGGTTCCCTTCCCCGTACCATCCCATGTTCCGCATTCCGGATTTCCGGCGCGCCTCCGACGACGGATTCTTCCTGTGCATCGAAGCACGCGATCCACGTTTTTTCGCGGCCGACGCAGCGCGGTTTCTGCAATCGCTGGGACCCCTGCGGGTTTGGGAGGTGGAGCATGAGTAGGAGGCTGGCTCTTCTTCCACTGGCGTTCTGTTTGGCGGGGTGCCGCGGAGACATGCTCAAGCAGCCGCGCTTTCGCCCGCTGGACAGGAGCGAGTTTTTCGCCGACGGCCGGTCGGCGCGTCCAATCCCGGCAGGGACCGTGGAGTTCAACGAGCCGGACTCCAGTGACACCCTCGCCACCGGGAAGGCCAATGGAACTTTCGCGGCGTCCATACCGGTCGTGGTGGACGAAGCACGGCTGCAGCGCGGCCGCGAACGATTCAACATTTATTGCAGCCCCTGCCACGGGATGACCGGGGACGGCCACGGAATGATCGCCGAGCGCGGCTTCCTGCAGCCCGCGGACCTGCACAGCCAGCGCGTGCGCAGTGCCCCGCCGGGCTATATCTATGCGGTAATCGCCAATGGGTACGGCTCCATGCCAGACTACCGCGATCAACTGAGCGTTGAAGACCGCTGGGCGGTGGTTGCGTACATCCGGGCACTCGAGTTGAGCCGCGGCGCGACCATCGCGGAGGTACCGCCGGAACAGCGTCCGGCGCTGGAAAATGCGAAATGAGTCCCGCTTACGCAGCCTCGCCTCACCTGGATGATGTGCTCCACCGCTGGCGCGAGCGGCTGCTGATTACCGGCGCGGTGCTGCTGGCGGTCTCGGCCGCAGGGCTGTTCTCCGGCGCCGGGGATTTCCTGCACGCATGGCTCATCGGATTTCTGTTCTGCCTGGGACTGGCGTTGGGTTCGATGTCGTTTCTCATGCTGCAATACCTCACCGGCGGGGCGTGGGGCATCGTGAGCCGGCGCGTTTTCGAAGCCGCTACCCGCACGCTGCCGCTGGTGGCGGCGCTGTTCATCCCGGTTGCGATCGGTATGCGAACGCTCTACGAATGGGCACGGCCTGAGAGCGTGCGCCAGAATGCGCTGCTCCAGCACCGTCAAGGCTACATGAATCCTGCGATGTTCGTGATCCGGGCAGTGGTCTACTTCGCGGTGTGGATGGCTTTGAGCCACTACCTGAACCGCTGGTCCGCGGCCGAAGATGAGGGCTTCGCGGAGCAGCCCCGCAAGCTTGCCAAGATGAGCGCGGCCGGACTGATCGTTTATGTCTTCACCATCACGTTCGCGGCGGTGGATTGGGCCGAGTCTTTGCAGACGCAGTGGTACTCCACCATGTGGGGATTTCTTTTTGTGGCCGGGGAGGGGCTGGCCGGGATCGCCTTTGTAATTCTCGTGCTGTGGCTGCTGCGGCGCGCCGAGCCGATGTCGCGTGTGCTGCGGCCCGCGCACTTTCACGACATCGGAAAGCTGCTGCTCATGATGGTGATGATCTGGGCGTATTTTTCCTTCGCGCAGCTTCTGATCGTTTGGAGCGGAGATCTGCCCCACGAGATCGCCTATTATTTGCCGCGATTCCTCACGTCCTGGGGCTGGCTGGGCGTGGCCCTGGTGCTGGCGCAGTTTCTGGTTCCATTCCTGCTCCTGCTCTCCGCGCCGCTGAAGAGGAATGCGCTGCTGCTGAGCATGGTGGCAATCCTGGTGCTGGTGATGCGGTACATGGATCTGGCCTGGATGGTTCTTCCGGGCTACCACAAGGCAGCCTTCCACATGAGCTGGCTGGCCATCACGGCGCCCTTGGGACTGCTCTGCATCTGGTCCTGGCTCTTTCTGCGGGAGCTTCCACGGCGCCCGCTGCTCCCGATTCATGCTCCCGAACTGGAGGAGGCGTTGGTGCATGAGACCGAATAGCGGTTTGTTTCATCGACTGCTGGTGGCCGTGACTGTACCGCTCGGACTGCTTTTCGGATTTCCCGCCGGTATACGGGAGGCCCGCACCGGCGAAGCCGATCCGATCGACCCGACCACGCGCTTCGAGCGCAGCGACGTCAATGCCAAAGCTGTCTTTCTGACCGGCGCGGGTCTGCTGATCGTTCTGTGGCTGTTCGTGTTGATCACGTACCCTATCTTCGCCTGGCTCAAACATGTGAACGCGGAGGAATCGCCGCCGGCTCCCCGCGCGCTGCAACGGACGAGTATCCCGCCCGGCCCGCGGCTTCAGGCGAACCCGCGTGAGGATCTGCGCGACCTTCAAGCGCGGGAGGCGAAGGAACTGAGCGGATACGGGTGGGTCGATCGCGCGCACGGCGTGGTCTCGATCCCGATCGACAACGCGATCCGGATCGTCGCGGCGCACGGCATCCCACCGCAGCCCGCGCCGGCCAACCAAACCTACTTCGATCCGCGTGCCGGGACACGGCAGACGGGATTCGAGGGGAAAGTCGAGCCGGAGGCGAGATGAGACTCGCGGTCCTCATGGGCGTGCTTCTCGCTAACGGCGCCGCCGCCGACACTCCCGATAAGCCCTCGATGCCCAAGGAACTGGCAGGAATCGGCATCGATCAGCGCCTCAACGCCCAGGTTCCGCTCGACGCCCGCTTCACGGATGAATCCGGACGGAGCGTGCGCCTGGGCGACCTGCTCGGCAGGCGCCCGGCGATTCTAGCCCCGGTCTACTACCGGTGCACGATGCTGTGCAACTACATCCTCAACGGCCTGGTGTCCGGCCTGCGCCCGCTTTCGCTGCGGCCCGGCCGCGACTTCGACGTCATCGCGATCAGCATCGATCCTTCGGAAGACTTCCAACTGGCCGCGGGCAAGCGGGACCACTATGCGAGATCCTACTCGCGCAGCGGAGGCGTCGCGGGCTGGCATTTTCTGACAGGCAAAGAAAGCGACATACGCGCGGTGACCGATGCCATCGGCTTTCACTACCGCTACGACCCGGTATCGAAGCTGTTTTTGCACGCGAGCGGGGTGATGGTTCTGACTCCGCAGGGCCGAGTGGCACGGTATTTCTACGGCGTGGAATATACGCCCAAAGACCTCAAGCTGGGATTGATCGAGGCCTCGGCCAACCGGATCGGCTCGCCCGCCGACCAGATTCTGCTGTTCTGTTACCACTACGATCCGCGTACCGGGAAATACAGCGCGGCCGTCCTGAACCTGCTGCGCGCGGCGGCGGGAATCGTGCTGGTTGCGCTGGCAGGATCGCTGATCGCCCTGTGGCGCCGGGATCTGAGATCGGAGGCGCCGCACTCGTGAACTCGCTTCAACTGCTCCCCGAATCCGCATCCACCTTCGCCAACGAGTGGAACTGGCTTTTCTGGATGCTGGTAGCGCTGTGCGGATTCGTGGCCACGGGAATCGCGGTTCTATTGATCTATTGGGTGGTCCGCTATCACCGGAAACGCGAGGACGAGCTGCCGGTGCAGATTCACGGCAACATCAAGATCGAAGCCGCGTGGTCGCTCATTCCGCTGATGCTGTTCATGGGGATGTTCGCCTGGGGAGCGCGAGTCTATTTCCGGATGGAGCGTCCACCCGACAATGCCCGCGCGATCTATGCCATCGGAAAGCAGTGGATGTGGAAATTTCAATACGTGACCGGGCAGCGCGAGATCAACACCCTGCATGTGCCCGTGGGCGAACCGGTGAAGATCATCATGACTTCGCAGGATGCGATCCACAGCCTGTTCGTACCGGCCTTCCGCATCAAGCAGGATGTCCTGCCACAGAGATACACGACGATCTGGTTTCAAGCCACCAAGCCGGGCCGTTACCATCTGTTCTGCGCCGAGTACTGCGGCACCAAGCATTCCGGGATGATCGGTTGGGTCTACGCGATGGATGCGCACGAATTTCAGCTTTGGATGGAACAGGGCGGCGCCGAAGGGTCGCTGGCATCCACCGGCGAGAAGCTGTTCCACCAGTTCGGGTGCGCCACCTGTCATCATTTCGATACGCAGGGCGCCTGTCCGATGCTGCGCGACCTGTATGGACGGCCAGTCCGGCTCACTTCGGGCGAAACGATCATCGCGGACGAAACCTATCTCCGGAACAAGATCCTAAATCCGCGGGCGCAATTGATCGAAGGCTTTCAGCCCATCATGCCCACATTCTCCGGGCAGTTGACGGAGGAGCAGGTAGTGGCGCTGATCGCATATATCAAGGCGATCGGACCGCGGCCCGGAACGGAGTTGCCGGTCAGCCCGGGAAACGCGCCATCGAACTACGGGTCGCAGCAGGGAATCGCCGGGCCGGAGGCAACGTCCATTTCAGGCTCCAAACCGAGGGACCGATGAGCACCTTAGCCACTCCCGTGCGGGCGGCGGCAACGCCCAACTACCTGACGAGCGAGCGCGGCATCCTCTCCTGGCTGCTGACCACCGATCACAAGCGGATCGCGCTGCTCTATGTGTTTTCCGTGACGGCGTTCTTTTTCATCGGCGGTTTTTTCGCCCTGTTGATGCGCCTGGAGCTGGTCACTCCAGAGACGGACCTGGTCTCACCCCACACCTACAACGAGCTGTTCTCGATGCACGGCATCATCATGGTCTGGTTCTTCCTGATTCCGTCGATTCCGAACACGCTCGGAAATTTTCTGATCCCCATGATGATCGGTGCGAAAGACCTGGCGTTTCCCAAGTTGAACCTGGCGAGCTGGTACGTGTTCATGCTGGGCGGCATGGTGACGCTGTGGGCCATGTTCCGCGGCGGCATCGACACCGGCTGGACCTTTTACACTCCATTCAGCACGGTCTACTCCCAGACCTACGTGACGGGGGCGGCTCTGGGTGTGTTCATCTCGGGCTTCGCTTCCATCATGACCGGGCTGAACTTCATCGCCACGATTCACCGCCTGCGTGCGCCGGGGCTCACCTGGTTCCGCCTGCCGCTCTTCGTCTGGTCCCACTACGCCACCAGCGTGATCCTGGTTCTTGCGACGCCGGTGCTTGCGGTGGTGCTGTCGATGGTCGCGGTCGAGCGCATCTTCCAGGTAGGGATCTTCTCCACTCCGCTTGGGGGCGATCCCGTGCTCTTCCAGCACCTTTTCTGGTTCTATTCGCACCCGGCGGTCTACATCATGGTCCTGCCAGGGATGGCGGTGGTGAGCGAGCTGGTGGCAGCCTACTCGCGCAGACCGGTTTTCGGGTACACCTTTGTGGCGTTCGCCAGCATTGCGATCGCCGTGATCGGATTTCTGGTGTGGGGACACCACATGTTTGTCGCCGGGCAGAGCGTCTACTCCGCGCTGTACTTTTCCCTGCTCAGTTACATGGTCGCGGTGCCCTCGGCCATCAAGGTATTTAACTGGACGGCGACGGTTTATAAGGGATCTGTCTCCTGGGAGACACCCATGCTCTATGCGATCGGGTTCATCGGCCTGTTCACGATCGGCGGCATGACCGGGCTTTTTCTGGCGGCCCTCGGCATAGACGTTCACGTCACCGATACCTATTTCGTGATCGCTCACTTTCACTACATCATGGTCGGCGGCACGGTCATGGCATATCTCGGCGGAATCCACTACTGGTGGCCGAAAATCAGCGGCAAGATGTATCCGGAAGGGCTGTCGAAACTTTCCGCCCTCACTGTCTTTCTCGGTTTCAATCTGACGTTCTTCCCGCAATTTGTATTGGGCTATCTCGGAATGCCGCGCCGGTACGCGGCTTATCCGGCCGAGTTTCAGTACCTGCACATTCTTTCGACGGCGGGTGCGACGATCCTCGGAGCCGGTTATCTCATGCCTTTGTGCTACTTCTTCTGGGCGTGGCGGCACGCTCCCGAGGCCCCGCCGAACCCATGGCGCGCAACCGGCCTGGAATGGCAGACCCCCTCTCCACCGCCCAAGCACAATTTCGAGGTTACGCCGGTGGTGACCCACAACGCGTACGACTACGAGGGAATGAAGGAGGAACTCGGGCTTGACTGATCCCAGCGCATTGATGCTGCGCGAGCAGTTCGGGACGCCGGAGCAACAGCGGGAATCGGCGACCTTCGGAATGTGGATCTTTCTGGCCACGGAGGTCATGCTATTCGGAGCGCTGTTCACGGCATTCGCCGTCTACCGGATGAAATATCCGCTCGGGTTCGACGAGGGCAGCGCGGACATGAACATCCTGCTGGGCTCGATCAATACTGCCGTGCTGATTGCCAGCAGCTTGACCATGGCCTTGTCCATTCACGCCGTGGCGATCAACAAGCAAGTCCGGGGCTACCTGCTGTTGCTGGCGACCGCGGCACTCGGCCTGGTGTTTCTCACCATCAAGTTCGTGGAATACTACCAGCACTACGAGCAGCACAAGGCGCCTGGGATCTCTTTCGTCTCGGACAAGCCTCAAGCCGCCGAGATGCAGATGTTCTACGTCTTCTATTTCGTGATGACGGGCTTCCATGCGATACACATGACTATCGGAGTCTGCCTGGTGCTTGTGCTCGCCTTGCGAACGGCTGCAGGCTCGTTCCGCCCGGCGTATCATACGCCGCTGGAAGCGGTCGGGCTGTACTGGCATTTTGTGGATATCGTCTGGGTGTTTCTGTTCGCCATCTTCTATATCTCGGGACTGCACGGGTGATCCTATGGCCGGACAGGTTTTATCGACGAAAAGCTATCTGCTGACATTTGCCGCGCTACTGGCGCTTACCTTCACCACGGTGATGGTGGGTTACATCGACCTGGGGTGGGGCAGCATGTTCATGGCGGTACTGATCGCGACGATGAAGGCGATCCTGATCGCCTCGTTCTTCATGCATGCCCTGCTGGAGGCGAAGCTGGTGAAGCTGGTGATCGCCGGCGCGCTCTTGTGGTTCCTGATCATGGTAACCCTGACCCTGGGCGACTATGTCACGCGGGCATGGATGCCCTACCCGGGCAAGTAGATTCAGACATCGGCCTTCGGCCGAGGGACCGACCAGGGGGTCGGTCCGCGGGCGAGGGCGCCCGCCCACATGAGTTATTGCCTGAGCTTTTCTACCAGGTACGCGAACAGGAGCACCCCTCCGCACAGTCCTGCGGCGAACAGCCATGGATGCTGCTGAAAGCGGACGAGCCACCGGGCTTCCCGCTTGACGCGGGTCTCCAGCCGCTGCAGATCGCGATCGAGAGCGTGGCGCGCATCGTCGATCTCTACCATCAGGTCGTCGATTGGTTGGTCCATTCCAGATCTTCCTTCAGGGTTTCCAACGTCCGGTGCGGCACGGGATCGATCTCGATCAGCTTCTGCCTCGACCAGGTGAAGGCGCCGCCGGCGACGAGGGCAAGGAGGATTCCGATTACGAGCGCGCTCAACCAGAGCGGCACGAACAGAGCGAGCGCCACGACGCAAGCGGTTGTAAAGCATGCCGCGGAGAGAAATCCCGCCACAGCGGTCACAGCAAACCCGCGGCCGGCTTCCGCCGCGGCGCGCGCCGATTCGCCGAGCTCGCTTCGGACCAGGCGGACCTCGGCTCGAATGATCCGGGCGGCGTCCCGGATGATATCGCGCGTGATCTCCGAGACCGGCCGGTCCGCGGCATCGGTTCGGCCAACCTCGTTGAGTTGCTCGGGCATAGACTCTCTCCTCTCAAAGGCGCAGCACGTCGGATACCGCGGCAAGCCCTAAGCGCGTGTTGGCCCCGAGCTGCGCATCGCATTCTCGTACCCGCACACCAGGTGGTATATCGCGGCGTCAAAGAAGTGCCCGACTCGCTGGTCCAACTCCTCTTCGGCGTAGAGATCGACGGCTGTCATGGGGACCGCCTGCTCGTGAACAAACTCGATCACACTTTCCTTGAGCAGAAACAGGCGCAGCACCGCCTCGTGCAGGGGAATGGACTCCTCGAAACGAGCGCAGCCGTACATCCGGTACCGCCGCTCCAGGTCATGCGAACCATCCAGTAAAGACGTCTTCAGGCTGCCCAGGGCGTCGCGGCCCCAGGCGGCTAGTTCCGTTGCCGGGAGGCGCGCGATCGTGGGCAGTCGAGCATTGCTTCGGATCTTTTTGGAGAAGGCATCCGCGACGCCCTCGGTGTGATTTTCGATCAGTTGTACCAGCCTTCCCGACAACAACATACAAGCTCCCCCTGGGGCTTTGGGTTTCGAGAAGCGGCGCGATCCTTGCTACCTTCATTGTAAGGCTGCGGGCAGAAGAGGGCGCTGACCTACCGTGCTTGATGGGACATAAAGGCCGGCGGATGACGGCTACTCGATGAGATCGCGGCGGCGGATGGTCGGGCGGGCGTCCTTGTCGTTCTCGTCCCCGCCCTGCGGATCTGTACCGGGCCGAACGCGCAGCGTGGGACGTCCGTCCGCCGGATCGTTTTTTCGCCGGCCTTCCAGGCGCATGAGACGCTCGCGGATGTCGCGGTACTCGCTGGTCGTAATCACGTATTCGGACCGGGCCGGGAGAATGCGCTGGATTTCCTTCTCGGTCTTCTGAATCCGGTCGGCGTCCATCGGATGAGTCGAGAAAATCTTGCCTATGGTGCCCGGCTCCTTGCGCTGCAAGGATTGCAACTTCTCGAAAATACTGATCGCGCCGTCGGGATCGTACCCGGCCGCATACATGTATTGGACGCCCAGGTAGTCGGCTTCGGTCTCGTCGGCCCGCGTGAAGTGCAGAAACGCGGCGGGAATGGCGGCGCCCATGCCCTGCCGCGCGGCGTAACCGCCGAGGCCCCCGCCCAGCAGGATGCCGATGGGAATGCTGGCAGCGTTCACCAGCGTAGACTTCGTGGCCTGCTTCGTCATGTGCCGCGCGGCCACATGCGCGATCTCGTGCGCGATGGCCGCAGCCAGCTCATCCTCCTCGCCGGCAAGCTTGATGAGACCGGTGTATACGAAGATGAAACCGCCAGGCAGCGCGAACGCGTTTGGCGACTCGCCTTCGATCAACTGGCAGGTGATAGGCACCTTGGCATCGGACGTCCGCGCCAGGCTCTGGCAAACGCGATTGACGTACTCGGAGACGAGCGGGTCGTTCTGCACCTTTGCCTGCCGCGTGACTTCCTCGGCGAGCTGCTTGCCCAGCGCCATTTCCTTTTCCAGGGAGTAGATGTTGAGCCCCTTGCCGACGTCCCGTGAGCCGATCTGGGACGGGTCATCCTTCGCCTTCTTCTGGTCGTCCGCCCAGACGCCCGTTGCCACGCCCACCGATAGAACCGCCGCGATCCAGGGTCTCATCGCCAGTCTCCATCCGCGTCCACAGAATTTCGCCTGTAGCCATTATTAACGTATCGTAGAGGAAATGGGTTGCGAAACTGTAAAAAATCCGGCTGCCGGGCAGGCTCTATGGGAGCAGTATGCTCACCAGTTTCCGGTCCGGGAAAACCTGGTGTACCTGAACCACGCCGCGGTAGCCCCGCTGCCTCGCTTGTCCGCCGACGCCATGAAACACCTCGCCGACGACGCGCTCCATTTCGGCAGCCTTCATTACCGCGAGTGGCTCGATGTTTACGATGGTCTGCGGGTGGCGGCGGCTCGCCTGATCAACGCCGCACCGTCGGAGATCGCGCTGGTCAAGAATACCTCCGAGGGCATCGCGACGGTCGCCATGGGGCTGAACTGGAAACCCGGCGACCGGATGGTAGGATTCACGGAAGAATTCCCGGCCAACCTGTATCCGTGGAAGCGGTTGGAGGCGCGCGGGGTACAGGCCACCTGGCTGTCGATTTACGATTCGCTGGACCGTATCGACGAGGCTGCCCGGGGAGCCCGCCTGCTCGCCATCAGCTTCGTGAATTTCCTCAGCGGATACCGCGCACCGATTAAAGCGATTGGTGAAATCTGCCATCGTAACCACTGTATTTTCCTAGTAGATGCGATACAGGGCATGGGCGCCTTTGCGCTCGATGTCCGGGCCTGCCATATCGACGCGCTGGCGGCGGACGGGCACAAGTGGATGCTGGGCCCTGAGGGTTGCGCCATCCTGTACATAAATCAAGCGCTTCAGGACCAGGTGGAACCTGTGGAATTCGGCTGGACCAACGTTGCCAACTACGCCGACTACGCTTCGCGGGACATGACCTTGTGGGGGGATGCGAGGCGATATGAATGTGGGACTCTAAATACTATTGGTTGCTTTGGTTTGAAGGCTTCCATCGAGTTTTTACTTGAAGTCGGCCCCGGACAAATCGGTCCGGTTGTCCAGGGGCTGGGGCATCGGATCGCCACGGGAGTGCAGGCGAAGGGCTACGAGGTTCTGGGGAGCCGGACAACGGAGAGCGGCTCGGGAATCGTCAGCTTCCGCAAAGCGGGCGTTGAGCCGGCTGCGGCCGTCGCTACACTGAAATCTCACGGCATTGTCGCCGCTCCGCGCGCCGGCTGGATCCGCACGTCGCCTCATTTCTACATCAGTCCCGAAGACATCGACCGGCTGGTTGATGCGCTCCCATAGATGCCCGGCGGTAGAATGAGCCCATGCTTCTGGGAGCAGTAACCTATCAGGTTCTCCAGAATATGGATCTCGAGACTGTGATCCGTACGCTGGAGACAGCGGGTTTTGGCGCGGTCGAACTCCGCACGGGCCACAAGCACGGCGTCGAGCCGTCGCTCCCGGCAGCCGAGCGCGAGCGCGTGAAGACGCGGTTCGAGCACAGCAAGGTCCGGCTGCTGAGCTTCGGCACTACCTGCGAATTCCAGTCGGCCGATCCCGCGGAGCGCCGCCGGCAGATCGACCTGGCCAAACAGTTCGTGGAGCTTGCGCACGATACGGGAGCCTGGGGGATCAAGGTGCGGCCCAACGGGTTCGCCAAGGGCGTCCCCAAGGAGGTCACGATCCAGAACATCGGCGCCGGACTGAAGGAGGTTGGGGAGCACGGGTATGTTCACGGCGTCGAGGTCTGGCTGGAGGTTCACGGTCCGGAGACGCAATTACCCGAGAGCGCAGCCGCGATTATGCGCGCCACCAATCACAAGAACGTCGGCCTGTGCTGGAATTCCAACCCGACGGACGTGTCCAACGGCAGCGTCAAGGCGAGCTTCGAACTCCTTCGCCCATGGCTGATGAGCTGCCACATCAACGAGCTCACGAGCGGATATCCGTATCAGGAGCTGTTTGCCCTGATGCGGCAAACGAAATACGATCGCTGGACGCTCTGCGAAGCCACGGAAAGCAAGGAGCCGGAGCGGTTCCTGAAGTATTACCGGGCGCTGTGGGAGCGGCTTCAGCCCGCCGGTTGAGCGCGTGCCGGCGGGACTAACCGGAGAGACACGAGCGCCGTCCAACGCGCATGATGCGGATGCGTGTATGTCTTTTCGCCATCGGCGCGGCGTGCTTCGCCCAGGGGCCGGCGCTGAAACAGGTGACCTGGACCGGATGGTTCGCTGACGAGGGGTGCGCCGGGGCGCGGCTCACAGCGCCCGTGCTCACGCAGACCAACCCGGACTGCGCCCGGAAGTGTCTCGAAAAGGGCGCCGCGCCGGTATTCATCAGCGAGCAGGCGCGGGCCATTTTCAAAGTCCAGGATTACCGGTCCGTAGCCGACGACCTCGGGTATCATCTCGAAGTGACCGCAACGATCGACGAGGGGGCCAAGACGATATCGATCGAGAGCGTCAAGCGAATATCGGATTACCAGGGCCCCTCGTGCGCGCGGCCGAAGAAAAAGTAGGAGCGTCACTCCCAGCGCAGCGACACGGCGGGATCCACGCGCGACGCCCGCCTCGCCGGAAACCACCCGGCGGCGAGAGCGGCCGCACCGAGAATGCCCGCCACCGCGATCATCGTGGGGGCATCGTGCGGCTTGACCTCGTACAACATCCTGGCGAGCGCTTTGCTTGCGAACAACGCGCCCGCGGTACCGAGCGACAGCCCGCAAGCGGCCAGCGCAAAGGTCCGCATCAGGACCATGCGCAGGACGTCGCGCGAGGCGGCGCCGAGGGCCATGCGGATTCCGATTTCACGCGTCCGCAAGGAAACGGCGTAGGCCAGCACCGCGTAGACTCCGATGGCAGCCAGAGCCAGCGCAAGCGCCGCGAACAAGGCCAGCAGCCGAGCCTGGAACGCGCGATCGGAGGCCGTGGCGGCAATCAGGTCCGGCATGGAGGTCATGCGCTCAACCGGCTGGTCGGCGTCTACGGCGCGGATGGCGGCGCGCATGCCGGGCGCCACCTGCCGTGCATCGGTTGCAGTTCGCGCCACGAAGCTGACATGAGGCAGCCAGCCGGGGTGGGGAGACTGCGGGTAAGGAAAGTAGACGGCTGGATTCGCACTTCGGGCGAGGCTGAATTGGCGGACTTCGCTCACCACGCCGACGATCGTGTACCAGTCCTTCGCGCGCGCAGAGCCGCTCTCCGAAATGCGCTTGCCCACGGGGTCTTCTCCCGGCCACAAGGTCCGCGCCGCCGACTGGCCGACGAGGGCCACGTGGGGCGCATCCGGGGTGTCGCGGCTGGAGAAGTCGCGGCCGCTCAACAAGCGAATCCCCATCGTCCGGAAGTAATCCGGACTGACCACGAGCTTGTCGACCGCATAGGCCGGTGGGAAATGCCCGTTTTCGATGGTCAGGTCGCCACGGGTCAGCATGCCCTCGAGGGGGAGCCAGTTTACGGCCGCGGAAACGGTGACGCCCGGCACTGAAGCCAGTTTCTCCAACACGCGCCCATAGAAAGCCTTGACGTCGGCAGGCTCGCGATAGACCGCGTCCGGCAGAGTCACGGTCATGGTGAGCACGCTCTCGGGCTTGAAGCCGGGATCGACGGCCTGTAACCGCCAAAGGCTCTTCAGCATCAGCCCGGCGCCTGTCAATAGCACCAGGGCGAGCGCGATCTCGGCCACCGCCAGAGCACTGCGCAGCCCACCGCCCGTGCCTGCCGCCACGCGCATATTGCGGCTCAGGGCGTCGCGGATTGCGCGGCGTGATGCCTCGAAGGCCGGCGCCGCGCCAAAAAGCAGGCCGGTCAAAACCGAAACCGCCAACGTGAACCCCAGGACCGCGGAATCGACGTGAACATCCGCGAGCCGCGGAATCCGCCCGTGCGGCGCCAGGGCCAGAAGAACCGGCACGCCCCAAAGCGCCAGCAGCAGGCCCACCGCGCCGCCCAGCAACGAAACCACCAAGCCCTCGGTGAGCAGTTGGCGTATCAGCCGCGGCCGCCCCGCCCCCAACGCCACTCGTACTGCGATCTCCTGGCGTCGCGACTCGGCGCGCATCAGCAGAAGGTTCGCGACATTGGCGCACGCGATCAGGAGCACGAACGCCACCGCAGCCGCGAACAGGCGCAGCGATTCCCGCACATCTCCCACCAGCAGATTCTTCAGAGGCATCACGGCGGCGACAGGCGGGCGCGATTTGTCGCGCGGCGGATGTGCCGCGTTCTCCGCGCGCGCAAATGACAGGAACCCGGCCTGGGCTTGCACCCGGCTCTGTCCTGACTTCAGCCGCGCCACCACGGGACGGAAGAACGCGAGGTGGGGGTTCACGCGCACGATCAGGGGCCGCCATACTTCGGCTTCGTAGGGGAACCGGAAGCCGCGTGGCATCACACCGATCACGGTGTGCGCCACCCCGTCCAGCCGGACCGGTTTTCCGAGGATACCGGAATCGGAATGGAAGCGGCCGCGCCAGAGCTGGTCGCCGATCAAGGCTACGTTCTCCTCTCCCTCGGAGAAGTTGCGGCCCATCGCGGGAGAGACACGGAGCGCCGGGAGGAAGTCCGCGGTAATATCCGCGGCAGCCAATCGAGTGGCTTCTCCCACGCCGGTGAGAGTCGTTTGGGACTGGTTGAAGGTGGCAATCCTCTCGAACACGCGGTTGTCCGCGAGCAAATCCAGATACTCGCTCTCGACCATTCCAAGCGACGGCCCGAAGGGACCGGCAGCCGGTGCGTCGGACAACAGCAGCAGGTCGTCCGGTTGGGGGAATGGCAGCGGCCGCAGCAGGACGCCGTTAAGCACGGTAAAAACTGCACTATTCGACCCGATGCCTAATCCGAGCGCCAACACCGCGAGCGCCATCATGCCGGGGTTGCGTCGCAACATACGCAGCGCGTATCGAAGGTCCAGACTCAAGGGATGCATTTCGGCCGCAGGGGTGCACGCGCGGCTCCAGCGCCAACTCCTTAGAATTCAATCCGGCCAGTGGCGCCTGTGGCCAGGAGCGGAACCTCGCTGTCCGAATCCGAACGGCGGCACTCAACGTGCTTTGGAAGGATCCTATGAAACGCTTGTTCCTCGCTTCTCTCCTACTTGCCGCGACCTCGGCGTTTGGACAGATCTCTGTAGGTGTCTCGATCGGTCCGCCTCCGCCACCCCGAGTTTTGAAGGTTCGTCCGGCCGCACCCGGGCCGGATTATATGTGGGTGGAAGGCTACTGGTATCCCGTAAACGGACATTACCGCTGGCACGAAGGCTATTGGACGCGGCCTCCTTACGCCGGCGCGCACTGGGTCGTACCCCACCATGAGGGTGGCCAGTGGCACGAGGGTTACTGGGAAGGCGAGCATGGCCGGGTGCGCCACGAACATGCCTGGGACCGCGAACACGAACGCGACTACCATCACGATCACGATCACGATCACCACTAGTCGCCGACCAGCTTTCGGAACCAGTCACAATCGCGAACGGCGGCCAGCTCCTCTTCGCTGGCCATTTGTTCACAGCTCACCAGGATGCCTGGCTCGCGGCTCTTCTCGAGCCATTTCCGGCAGGCGGCGGCCTCACCAAGCTGTGCGCACACGCACGCGAGGTTGTAGGCGGCGGACTCCGAGTCGTGCAACTCGGCCTCCAGGAGCTCGGCTTTCGCATCTGCGAGCAGCCGTCTGATTTCAGGGCCGTGTGCGCAGCGCGACCGGGCCCAAAGCAATACTCCGAGTGCCTGCCTCATGAAGCCGGCGTTTTCGGAGCCGGCCGCGGCGAAGCGCTGCGCCGCGTCTGCCAGCATGCGGCTCGTTTCCTCGCACGGCATGACTTTCGTCCGGGCGTACAGGACCCAAGCCCACATAGAGAGCGCGCGCGGATCGCCGGGCTTCAACTCGAGCGCCTTGTCCAGCCACTCTCCGGCCTCTACCACCATGGCCCTTGCCACATCGCCCTGGTGCAGCCGGGCGCGCCGGCAGAGCACGTTGGCGAGGGAGCTCATCGCGTCGTGGTCGTTGGGGGTGATGGCCAAAACTTCCTTGAACCGGTTCTCGGCTGACGCGAAGATGCCTTCCGCCTCGCCGGGGGACGTCCTGGTTCCGATGCAGCAGAGCGCGCTGGCCCAGAAGTTCAGCAGCCGGGGCTCGCCGGGCTTCCGGGCCAGCACGCGCTGGCTCTCGTCGCAGATTCGCATCAGGTGCCGCAAACCCCCGTTTCCGGGATGCAGATCGGCACGATCCCAGAGTACCCAGCAGAGGTCGAGTGTAAGCTTAACGTTGTCCGGCCAGATTTCCAGGGCGTGTGAGAACTTGTCTTCCGCTTCGGCGAACACCAGATCGGCCTTGTCAGGGGGACTCGACCTGCCGAGGCACCAGAGCGCGGCGCCCCATACGTGCCAGGCAAGAACGTGGCGCGGATGTCCCGCCAACACTCTTTCGCACTCCGCGCAGCAATTGGCGAGCAACTGAGCCGTCCCTTCGAAAGACGGGCCGCGCGCTTCCTGGAGCATCGCGTTCGCCCGGCGAACGGCCACATCCGCTTCGTGGGCGCGCAGCAGGAGATAGATGGCGTAGCCCAAGCAGGCCACGACCACAAGCGCGAGAATGGGCAAGCTTCACTCCACTTTCAGCGTCTTCTTCAGCCAGGCAATCATCTCGGGCTTCCAGTGCTGCATCTCAGGCGCGCGCCATCCGCTCATGCCGTGGCCTCCGCCGTCGATCGTAATCAGCTCGCACGCGGCGCCGGCCTTGCGCATTGCCTCGCACATGGCGGGCGACTGATCGTAGGGCACCTGGTCGTCCTTCGTGCCGTGGATGCAGAGAAACGGCGGCATCCCGGCGTGGACGGCATGAATGGGCGATGCCGCACGCACCTTCGCGCGGCCCGCTTCGTCAAGCTCATCGGCGCCGAAAAAGTGGATCCCCCCGCCATTGGCGGCGTGGCGGTTGATGCTGGCCATATTGAAGCGCTCGGGATGATCCCGGCGCTCCAGCGCCACCTTCTCGTAATCGACCGGGCCATACATGTCCACCACCGCTGCCACCCGGGTATCGGGCGTCATATGGGTGCCAGCGTAGTTCACCAGGAAGCCGCCGGCCGATTCGCCGATGAGCGCGATCCTGGCCAGGTCCAGGTGGTATTTCGACGCGTTCGCCTTCACCCAGCGGATCGCGGTCTGCACGTCGGCGAAAGCCTCCGGCAGCCGGGCCTCCGGCGCGAGGCGGTAGTCGATGCTGAACCACGCGAACCCGGCATCGGCAAGCGGGCTGAAAAGCGGACGCACGTTGGTGCTCTTGCTGCCCTCGTCGAAGCCGCCGCCGTGAACCAGGATCGCGGCCGGGAACGGACCGGCGCCGTCGGGAATATGCAAGTCGAGCAGCAGCGGTTTGCCGCCGGGCCGGCCATACTCGACGTCTTTCTGGTCCACCGCGGCACCCGCGGCCGCGACGGCGGCAGCTAGCAATAGCGCTCTCCACATGGCAAGGAAATTGTAACAGTACGCGACGCCGGCGCCTGCGATAGGATATCGAGAACGTGGCCAGCCAGGACGACGAAACCAGGTTCATGGATCCCTTACAGGTTTCTCCCCTTCCGCCCCGCTACGAGATCCTGGGCGAACTGGGGCGCGGCGGGATGGGCATCGTCTACAAAGCTCGCGATCGCGAGACCGGAGAGGTGCTCGCGGTCAAGATCCTGAAGCCGGAGATCGCGGCCAACACACAGGTCCTCGACCGCTTCAAGAACGAGCTGCGGCTGGCACACAAGATCACGCACCGCAACGTGGCACGCCTTTACGAGTTCAACCGCGCCGGCGGCGCGGCCTACCTGACAATGGAATTCGTCGAAGGCGAGAGCTTGCGCGCCGTGCTGGAGCGTGAGGGCAAGCTCGAGATCGGGCGCGGCATCGCGCTGGCAAGGCAACTGGCCGGAGGGCTCGCCGAGGCGCACCGGCAGTCGATCGTGCATCGCGATCTGAAGCCCGAGAACATCATGATGGCGCCCGGCGGCGAGTTGAAGGTGATGGATTTCGGGATTTCCCGTTCCTTCGCCGAAGACGTCACGGTGACCGGGAGCGTCGTGGGGACGCCTGCCTATATGGCGCCGGAACAGGCGGAGGGCCGTGCGCTCGATCAACGCACCGACGTCTACGCATTCGGCCTGATCCTGTACGAGATATTCACCGGCGCGCCCGCCTTCAAGGGCGACACAGCGGTGACCGTCGCGCTGAAGCAGATTCGCGAGCGGCCCACGCTGCCCACCACGCTTGCTCCCACGCTGCCCAAACATATCGAAGCCGCGATCATGAAGTGCCTGGAGAAAGACCCGGCGGCGCGGTTCCAATCTGTGGAGGAAGCATTGCGGGCGCTGGAGGGTGCGGAACAGCCGGCCGCTGAGGAACCCAGGCAGCCCAGGCGACGGAAGTGGCGGATCGCCGCGGCAGGCGCGATTGCGTTGGGCGTCGGGGCGGCCACGTGGCAATTCACACGACCCTCGGACTCGATCCGTTTTCCGCTGCAGCAATTCACGCTGGCAAACGGCCTCAAGGCCGTGCTATCTCCCGACCACGCCTCGCCGACGTTTACCCTGGCGGTCGCTTATCGCGCGGGAACGCGGCGCGACACGCCCGGGCACGCAGGACTGGCCCACCTGGTGCAGCACACGATGTATCAGGGTTCGCCGAACCTTGCGCCGAACGAATACCTGGAGCTGGTGTCCGCCGCCGGCGGCAAGATGGACGGCGGCACCTCGCCCGACCTGACCATCTTCTGGCTCACGCTGCCGGCAAACCAGCTCGAGCTGGCGCTATTCCTGGAATCGGACCGAATGCGGGGGATGGAGATTGACCAGGACCGTCTCAACGCGGCGCGAACATCGCTGCTGGAAGAGCGCGCCAGGGCCATGAACAACGGGTATGCGTCCGCACTGTTCCGCGTTACGTCGCTCGCCTTCGACAACTTCGCGAATCAACAATCCACCTATGGACCGGTCGAGGAGTTGAACCGGGCGACATTGGAGGAAGTTCGCACATTCTATCGGACCTACTATGCGCCCTCAAACGCCGGGCTCGCGCTGGCAGGCGACTTCGATGGCGCAAAGGCGCGCGACCGCGTCGAGCACTATTTCGCCAGCCTCCCGGCTCGTCCGGCCCCGCCGCCGGCAGACACGCGGGAGCCGGGCCGCAGCGGCGAACGCCGAGAACTCGATGCCGAGCCGGGCGTTCCGGCCCCGCTGGTGGTGCTCGCGTGGCGCGCACCGGCCACGCTCGACCCCGACTGGTGCGCGCTCAAGCGCGTAGCCGAAGTGCTGGGCGGGAATCGCGCCGCGCGCCTGAACGAATCGCTGATCAATACCTCGGGTGTCGCCACCAACGTCCTCACCGGCATGGATGAATCGCAGGGTGCGAGCCTCCTGTCGATTCAGGTGATGGTCGCGCCTGGAAAGAGCCCGGCGCAGGCGGAAGCGTTGGTCTACCAGGAAATCGAAGCGATCGCGCGCGATGGCGTCGCGAAGCCCGAGATGGAGCGCATCGAGACCGATGCCCTGCGCCGCCGCGCCTTCACACTGATCACGACAACCATCCGGGCCCAGATATTCGCGCAGCTCCTGACCGGCTTCGGGCAAGTGGAAGCGATCAATGACTGGGAGCGCAGAGAGCGCCGCCTGACCAGCGAGGACGTCAAGCGCGTGGCGCGCAAATACCTCACCACCACCAACCGCACGGTCCTCACGGTGGTGCCGGGAGCCAGACCGTGACCCGGCGCGACCTGCTTGCACTCGCGGCGGCGGGGGCATTCGGCGCCGAGCGACTGAACCGCGCGCCGTTTTCGCGCGAGGCGCTGGCCGTCAAACTGCCCGAGGCCGAGCCCGTCAAGCTCGCCAACGGCGTCGCTCTGCTCGCCATTGAAGACAACCGCCTGCCGATCGCGCTGGTGCGATTCCAGGTGGAAGGAGCGGGCCCGATCTATTCGCCGCGGCCCGGCATTGCCGAGCTCACGGCGGAGATGCTGCGCGAAGGCGCCGCGGGCCGTAGCGGGAAGCAGATGGGCGACGAAGCCGCCAGATTGGGCGCGATTTTGAACAGCTCGGCGCAATCCGGCGCCGAAGTAGCTCTCGCGGACGGGTCGGGATTGACGGGCCGGTTCTTCGAGTGGCTCGAACTGCTCACCGGGATGGTGGTGCACCCCTCCTTCCCGGCCGATGAATTCAATGGCGCACGGCAGCGAATGGTTGCCGCCGCCAGTCAGCGCCTCACGCGGCCCGCGAGCCTCGCGGCCGGCGCGGCGCAGCGGCTCATTTGCGGTTCGCATCCGGCTGGTGTGGATTTCCCGCCTCCGGATTCGCTGGCGGCGATAACAGCCGAGAATCTCGCCGCGTGGCATCGCGACCGGTACACTCCGGCCAAGATGGTGATCTCCTGCATCGGGCGCGTCCGGCCACCGGCTTTCGTATCGCGCATGGAGAAACTGCTCGGCGGCTGGAGAGCGCCGGAGGCCAGCGTGGCGCTGCCGCCGAATCCGCAGCCCGCGACTGCGCGCCGCGTCATGCTCATCGACCGGCCCGGAGCGGCACAGACGGAGATCGTGATCGGAGGGCTGTTGTTCGATCGCAGAGACCCGGACTTCTTTGCCATGACGGTGATGAATGCAGTGCTTGGTGAAACCGCGGGCTCGCGGCTCTTCCGCATTCTACGGAACGAGAAGGGGTACGTATTTAACATCCGCAGCCTGTGGGTGGCGCCGCGGTTTCCGGGATTCTGGCAGGTCCGCGCCGGCACACGCACCGGCGCAACGGGCGACACGGTCGCGATCGTGCTAGAGCAGCTCCGCCGCCTGTGCGACGAAGCCATTCCGTCCGGCGAGCTCGACGCCGCCAAGGGAGCCGTGGTGGGCAACTTCGCGTTGAACCTGGAGCAGCCCGCAACCATCCTCAGTCAGTCGTACCTGCGGTACCGCTATGGCTTCAGCCCCGACTACTGGGAGCGGTACCCGGCGAAATTGAACGCGGTGACCGCGGCTGAAACCCAGGCCGTGGCCCGCAAGTACCTCGATCCGTCCCGGGCGCTGATTGTCGCTGTCGGGGATTCGGGCAAGATTCGCGGGGCGCTCGAGAAATTCGGCAAAGTCGAAGCCGGCTGAGGCTCAGCGCAACCACCTGCGGACCAGCGCCTCGGGGCTTCCGGCGAGGTCCACCGGCTGGCTGTCCGTCTCTTTGCCATCCTGGATGAACACGGCCACCACTCCGGCCGCTGTGGGCCGCAGCTCGAGGCGGCGCTCGCGAGCCTCGAGACGCAGCGTGGAGCCGAGCCAGGCCATGTGAACCTTGGTGCGCATGGAGAATCCGATCCGGGTCGCCTGGTTCATCAGCTCGGCAGCGAATGGTCCTTTCTTCAACGCTTCGGCGTGGGGAGCCGCGGCCTGGGCTTCCGCGCGCGCATTCGTGCGGGCCTTCTGTTCGCGCGCCGCGTCTTCCCTACCCTGCCCGGCGGATTCCAAGCTCTTCAGATTGTTCTCCAGGTTATCGAGAAAACTCATCCTTCTTTCACGATACGATAGTTGCGTGGCGGAACTGCGCGGGCGGCTGAAGCGGCTGCGGGACGGATTATTACATCTGCACAAGTCCTTGTTGGATAGCGAACGCGCCGCTTACGAGCGCGATATCGCGCGCATCACTTCCGCCGGCCAATACCTTCAGCTGGTAATGAACGATCCCTGGTTTCAGTGGCTGCGCGAGCTTTCGCAATTCGTGGTGCTGATCGACGAGACACTGGACGAAAAAGAACCGGCTGCGAATGACGCCGACCTGGAGCGCCTGGTAGCGCAGGCCCGCATTCTCCTGGTACCGGACGAATCCGGCCGCGGTTTCGCCCGCCGCTACTTCGAGGTCCTGCAGCGCGATCCGGCGGCGGTGCTGGCCCACCGCGACATGCTCAAGGTGATGGCGGAAGCGGGAATGATGCGCTGAGAAAATGACCGGCGTACCCTAGGAAGGATGGACACGAGCGTCCCCACGCCGGACGGCGCCGAACTCTTTGTTCGCGTGGTGGGCGCCGGCGCGCCTGTCGTCGTTCCGCTGGCCTGCTGGAACGAGGAATTCGAGACGCTGGCGGACAGGAGCCAGGTGGTGCTGTACGATCCGCGAGGGCGCGGCCGGTCATCAGCCATCGCCCCTGGCTGCGCGAGCTTCGAGCAGGAC
>Ga0335080_10001584_pt1 | contig 22307 bp, 20 predicted proteins | sample Lox_Sample_34_FD_206720 | JGI IMG/M metagenome (GOLD analysis project Ga0335080, IMG submission 206720) | Soil microbial communities from Loxahatchee National Wildlife Refuge, Florida, United States - Lox_Sample_3.4 | ecosystem: Environmental > Terrestrial > Soil > Wetlands | place: USA...
CGCGCCAACACGTTGCGGGTGCGCTATCCGCTGCAGCGGATCGACCGCGCGGCGATTGCCGCGGAGACCGAGGTCTGGCGGGCGGAATTCGCCGCCTCGCCCCGTCCTCTCATCGCGGTTATGATCGGCGGCGCCACCAAGGAAGTGCGCTTCGACCGCGGAACGGCGGAGCGGCTGGGGCGCGATCTCGGCGCGTTGGCCGAGCGACTCGCCGGGACGCTCTTTGTCACCACCAGCCGTCGTACGCCGGCCGAGGTGGTGGCGGCGCTGAAGCGGGAGCTGCCGGCCAGAACACAGATGCACGAGTGGCGCGCGAACGACACGCGCAACCCCTATCGCGCGCTGCTCGGCCTCGCCGACCTTTTCGTGGTCACCAGCGACAGTCTCTCGATGCAGATGGAAGTGGCAAGGCTGGGCCGGCCGCTGGCGATCTACCGGCTGCCGCCGGGATCATGGCTCGCCGCCGGGCCGCTCTCGGCACTGGTCGATGGCCTCTTCGGCTGGAAGGCTCTGGAGCGTCGACTCGGCGCGCTGCTCGACCGGCTGGGAGCGCTCCGGCATCACCGCGACCTCATGGCCGTGCCGCGCCGACTGGTCGCCGACGGCCACGCAGTCTGGTTCGGCGATCCGTTCCCGACCGATGCCCCGGCCCCACCCGACGAGGTCGCCGAGGTGGTGGCGCGCATCGTCGCGCTCTTCAAACCCTGACGCTGAACCCTGGCGCTCTTCCGTCTTATCTCGGGCGCTTGCGGCAGACCGCGGCGCAGGTGCGTAGGAACACCTTCTGAGGATAATCGCCGACCACGAATTCCGGCTCCAACCCGTAGCGCGCGAGCTCCGAGACGCGGCCGGCGAAGTAGTGGCGCCGGATCCGGTTCAAGAGGCGCCAGCCGAAGCTGTTGAGCTCCTTGAACGGCTCCAGCAGCAAGGCCTGGCTCGCAGTCACCCGCGCGATCTCCGAGAGTGCGCGCGGCCGGATCATCTCCATCTGCTCCAGAGCCAGCACCGTCATGGTGAGGTCGAAGGCGGCATCGGCAAAAGGCAGCGTCTCCGCCGTGCCTTCGACAAAGCGGATACGACGGAACGCCGTGGGATCGGCCAGCGGCAGGGGTGCGTAGGCTTGCATGTCTTCTGGCAAAGTGGCGTTCTCGGCCTGGAACCGCGTTGCCGCGGCGTGGCCGGCCGGGGTCAGCTCGAGGCCGGTGAACTCGATCTCCGGGAAGCGGCAGGCCAGCAGGATCAGGTTGATGCCGTTGCCGCAGCCGACCTCCAGCACCCGGCGCGGCTTCGCGCGCTCGAGCACGCGCGCGAGGATCACTTGCCGGAATCGGGTGGCGGCGATGCTGTCGGCCCAATAGCGGTGCCCTTCCCAGATCCAGGGCTTGGGATTGACTTCGGGCTTCAGGCAATAGCGGGAATAGCCCCGGTCCCAGACCGTGCCGTACTCGTCGCGAATCGCGTCCTCGTGCCGAGGCTGCGCCGGCAACTTGCCCAGTCGGCGCTTCACCAGCCAGCGCATCATGCGCTTTTGCCGCTTCCAGACGTAGCGCGCCCAGTCGGGGTCGCCGGCCGGCGCTTCCCCGCGGACCATGGGCAGGAAGGCGTCCGCGATCTCCTGCCTCATCCGGCCGAAACCGGCGTCGCTCCAGGTGGAAAGGCGCATAATGTTCGGGCTGATTTGCCTAGTCAGAATGATTACAGAGGCTTGGTCTTGGCCGGCTGGGCGTGGCACTATATCGCCTTGCCATCGCCGGTGTCCCTGGCGAAAATCCGGCCGCCTCGATTCCAGCGGCCCTTGGCGACGATTTCCGAGCGAACAACAGTAGGAAGTAAATTGCTCGACACCACCATCGACCGCGTCGTGCGCGTGATCACCGAGAAAGCCGCAAACCTGGCCCCCGCCCGCACCCGGAGGGCCATGCAACGGCATGCCCGGGGGCGGGAAGACACCCGGAACCTCCAGCGGGCCGACTTTGCCGTGGTCTCCTTCGGGAAGAGCGGGCGGACCTGGCTCAACACCATGATCGCGCGCTTCTTCCAGACCCGCTTCCAGCTCAAGGAATGCGTGCTCTTCAACTTCGACAACCTGCACCGCAAGAACCGGGGCATTCCGAAGATTCTGTTCACCCACGACAACTACATCCGCGACTATGTCGGCTGCGGCGACCTGAAGACCGCGTTCTACGACAAGGCGACGGTGCTGCTGGTCCGGCATCCCGGCGACGTCGCGGTCTCGCAGTTCTTCCAGTGGCGCTACCGCATGCGCCCGCACAAGAAGACCCTGAACCGCTATCCGGCGCACGGCGCCGAGGTCTCGATCTTCGACTTCGTGATGCACCAGGAGGCCGGCCTTGAACGCGCGGTCGCGTTCCTGAACGAGTGGGCGCGGGAGATGCCGCGACTGAAGCGGCTGCTCACCGTCCGCTATGAGGACCTGCGATCCGATCCGGCGCGCGAGATGGCGCGCATCCTCACCTGGCTCGGACAGAACCCGACCGATGAGGAAGTGCGAGACAGCGTCGAGTTCGCCTCGTTCGAGAACCTGAAGCGCCTGGAATCGCAGCAGGCCTTCGCCTCTTCTGGGAAGCGGATCGCGCCGGGCGACACCGGCAATCCGGACTCCTACAAGGTCCGGCGCGCCAAGGTCGGCGGCTTCCGCGACTACTTCGACGACGACCAGGTGCGCGAGATCGAGGCCTATATCCGAGCCCATCTCGATCCGGTGTTCGGTTACGACAGCGCCGCCCAGAGCGCGGCAGAATGAACGGGAGAGCGAGCAAACCATGTCCGTGAAGCCCTGCGTCTTCATCCAGACCAACGAGAAACAGCTGATCGGGGCGCTGGTCTCATCCCATTCCTTGAAGCGCAACTCGAAGACGCCCGACGCTTTCGACGTCAAGATCATGCACGCGGAGGACTATCCGTACTTCCAGGCGCGCGAAGGCCAGATCTACCTGCGCGACGGGGTGAAGCGCCCCTGGCAGAACGACGACCTGCAGTCCTTCACGCCGACCCGCTTCATGCCGCCGGAGCTGATGGGTTATCAGGGCCGCGCCGTGGTGATCGATCCCGACGTGTTCGCGGTCGGCGACATCATGGAGCTCCTGAACCGCGACATGCAGGGCAAGGCGATCATGTGCCGCCTGCAGAACACCCGGAAGAAGTATTCGACCAGCGTGATGCTGCTCGAATGCGCGAAGCTCAGGCACTGGCAGGTCGAGAAGCAGTTCAACGAGCTCTTCGAGCTGAAGCGCGACTACATCGACTGGACCGGCCTCGCCCTGGAGGACGAGTCGACCATCGGCATCTTCGAGCCGGAATGGAACGACTTCGACAATCTCACGCCGCAGACCAAGATGATCCACAACACCAAGCGGCGCACCCAGCCCTGGAAGACCGGCCTGCACGTCGATTTCTTCCCGCCGGACCGGATCAGCTACTTCCAGCCCTGGATCTGGCTGATGGCCGCGCGGCGCAAGGTGTTCGGCAACTACGGCCTGCTCGGCCACTACCAGCCGCACCCCGATCCCAACCAGGAGAAGTTCTTCTTCGGCCTGCTGAAGGAGTGCCTGGATAAGGGCATCGTCACCGAGGCGCTGCTCCGCACCCATATGCGGGCGAACCACATCCGCCATGACGCCTTCGACGTCCTGAAGCGGATGGCGGCGGCCCCAAGCCCCATCGCGGCCTGAGCGCGATCGGCTAGTTTTTCTCCGCCATCATTGCGCGGATCCGCGCGGCAACTTTAGCCGCGTCGTCGGGTATGGGCGACGGATTGCCGGCGCGGAACGGGTCGCCGAACCAGGCGGCGCGGCCCGCCGCGAGCAGCCGGTCGTGGATGTGCCGGGTATCGCGGTGCAGCCGGACCGGGATGATTCCATTGGTCACCTTGACCTTGCGGTCGAGCGCCCAGGCTTTGAACCGGCTGCCCAGCGGCGGCAGTCCTGCGGGCGACGTCCTCGGCTCGGCCGGTGGCGTTCGGCGCATCGCATAGCGTCCCTCGCCGAGATCGAAGATGAAGACCGGCTTCCCCGTCGCCGCGGCCTCGGCCAGCATGGTCATGCTGTCGCCCGTCACCATGATCTCGGCGGCGAGGCCGAGGAAGCCGAGATAGGGGTTGCCCTCGCGCCGCGCGCGCTGCCAGTCGAAGACGGTCGCGGGCACGGCGAGGTTCTCGGTCAGCGCCCGCATCGCCGACGCCGGCGTGCGATAGCTGCCGAGGATCAACAGCGAGCCGCCGCGTTGGGCGGCGTAGGCGCCTGCCTCTCGGGCGATGCGGAGTGCGGTGCGGCCGTCCATGGAATAGCGGTTGATCGCGCCGCCGACCAGGACGGCGATGCGCGGCTCCGGCAACTCCGCCACCTTGGGCGCCCAGAGCGCCGCCTCGCGCGCTACCACGGCCGGCGTCACGCGATGCAGCGGGAGATCGATCTCCATGACGTTGGCAGCGGGCGGCACGCGGTATTGGGGTGTCGTCACCACCAGATCGTAGCGGTCGGGATGCATCCAGGGCCGGCCGAGGAACACTTGGCGCGCGCGATGCCGGTCGCGGGTCATGGCTTGACGGAGATCGGCGCAGATCGGCTCGCTCTGGGTGCCGGCCGCCAGGAGCAGGTCCGGCCAGGGTGCCGCCATCGCGTCCAGATGTTCCACGCGCGAACGCGCCGCAGCCGGCCCGCCCAGCAGATTGAGGGCTATGGCGCCGGAGCGGTTGGCGAAGCGCCGGGTCTCGAACGGCAAGCCGAGCGCGTCCGTGACCGCCAGGACCTGGGCGTTGTCGCCGGCTCGGGGAGAGATCATGGCCCAGATGCGCAGCGTCTATCCCCCGTCGCCTCGTGGCTTGCGGCCGTCGGCCGTGGCTTTCGCGCGGGATATCGGCAGAGTCGAGGCGATAAAGCAAGGGGGACGGCTGATGCCGGCGTCAGAGATCGCCGGCGATGGCGAGCAGGAAGACCAGGACCAGCAAGCCGAAGAGGACGAGGGCAACCCAGATGTACCAGGGGAGTCGGCGCCGGCGCTCGACCTCGCTCAGCTCCACCTGCGTCGCCGCGGCCTCGCCGTCATCGCCGGCTTGCTGGAAGAGGCCGAGGGATTCGCCGAACGCCTTGCGCGCCTCGGGATAGCGCCGGGCGCGCCGCTGAATGCGGCCCATCATCCGTTTCACCACCGCGGCGTGGAACCAGTCCCGGACATCGACGAACAGGCCGGCCGCGCGCTCGGCGGTTTCCAAGCCCTTCGACTCCTGGCCGAGGGCTATATAGGCGCGGACCAGATTGTGCAGGGTCTTCGCCTGGCCAAGTGTGTGCCCGCGCTGCTCCTCGATCCGGAGACAGTCCTCGAGATAACGCTGGCTTTCAGCCCATTCGGTCCTGTCGGCATAGGCGAGGCCAAGGTTGTTCAACACCTGTGCCTGCCGGAAGGTCTCGCCCTCCTCGTGGAGCCGCGCCAGGCTCTGCTTGAAGGCCTCGATCGCCGGGCCGGTGTCGCCGCGCTTCTGCAGCAGCATGCCCATGCTGTTGTAGAAGACCGTGAGCGAGGCGCGGTTGCCGACCTCGCCCGCGCGCTTGATCGCGCGCTCCAGCATCGCCTCCGCCTCGTCCAGCCGGCCGGTTTCGCGATAGACCGCCGTGAGCCCGTCGGTGATGCGGAAGCCTAGGCCCTCGGACTTCACGGCCGCCGCCGCGTTGCGCGCCTCGCCATAGGCGGTCTCAGCCTCCGCCCAGTGGCGCTGCTCCCGCTCGAGATTGCCGATCCGGTACCAGGAGCGAGCGCGGAGCTCCGGCGTCGCCTGCGGGTCGGCGAGCACAGCCTGATAGGCGGCCTTCGCCTCGTCGAAGCGGCGGAGGTCGGCGCGGAGGTCGCCCTCGAGATGGATGATCCAGAGCCGCCGCACGGGCTCTATCGATTCGCCATATTCGCGCACCAGCCGCAGCAGCGCCTCGCATTCGGCGAGCTCGAACTGCTTGCGCGCGCTCTGGAACCGGGTCTTGAAGGCCTCGAACCCTGCCGCCTCGTTCGCGCCGATGAGGTGGAAGATCTGCCGGTTCTCCGCCACGGATTGGGCGGCGCCGACCGCCGTCTGCTTCAGCGCCTCGAAATGCGCGGCCAGCCGGCCGCTGAGGTCGCGGAACGCCTCGCGCCGATCCGCGCCGAGCCAGGAGCGGAACAGGTGCTGACGCGCCTGGTCGTGGATCTTCAGCGCGCCTTCGACCGTGGTCACCATCGAGAGCTTCAGGAACTCGGTGCAGAGCGTCTCGGCCTGGGTCTGCCCCAAGCCCGGCTCCAGGACCTGCAGCAGGTCGGCATCGAAATCGTGCGGGATGGCGGCGGCGCGCAGCAGAGCCGCCTTCCGCGGCGGCAAGGTCCGCAGCAGCAGCTCGACGCTGCCGCCGGGATCCTGGGCCGCCGCCTGGAGGGCCGCGGTGAAATCGGCCAGGGAGAGCGGCCGGTCGTTCATCACCGGCCCTGAGCGGCTTCCATCAGGTTGAGATAGGCATCGACCTGGTTCGAGAGCTCGAGGATGTTGCCCTTGGAGACCGCGAGCAGCAGCATCGCGAATTCACGGCCCTGCTTCAGCCCGCGCTTTTCGAGATAGGCCTCGATGTGCTCCAGCTTCAGCGGCTGGAGCTGTCGGACCTGGCAGGTGTACTTGAAGGACGCGTCGGGCTTCGGCTCCGCCCGCCCGCAGATCACGAACTTGACGCCGGGCAGCTTGCCGTCGCGGGCATGCGTGAGGAGCCCGTCCCAGATCCAGCTCCGGGTCTTGTCGGCCATCTTCTCCGCGGCGTCCATGAAGATAACGAAAGGCGCGCCGGCGGTGGCCGCGGCGAGACCCGGAATGAAAGCGTCGGTCAGGCGCATCACGCGCTCGGCCTCGGGCACGTCCTTGTCGGTGCGCGGCTTGTCCAGCATCAGGTCCTTGATGACGATGCCGGTGATGTCGCGGACCTGGGTGTTCTCCAACTTCGCATCCTGCAGCACGTTGACGCCGCCCTGCAGGTTGATGTTGAGGTTGTATTCCGGGACCGTGAAGTAGTTGACGAGGTCGGTGAAGGACTTGAAATGATCGACCCCGCAATCGTCGCGCAGCTTCCGCATGATCGCGAGGTAGTCGTAATTGTAGGTGTCGTTCCAGGCGATCTCCGCCTTGCGCAGACTCCGCAGCGCCAGCTCGTGCTTCATCTTGGCTTGCAGCGAGGTCTTGCCGACGCCGCCCTCGCCCCAGACTGCAAGCACGGTCCGGGTGCCGTCCTCCAGGAGACGGATGAAAGCCTTGACCTCGTCCTCGCGGTTGACGAACTCGGCGAGCAGCGCGTCGAGATAGCCGGCGGCGGCTTCGGGCATTGCGCTACCGGGTCTTGCCGCCCTGGTTGACGCCCGTAATGTCGCCGATCTCGGCGTTCTCCGCCTTGGCGCCCGACAGCACATCCACGGACGGGATCGGCGACACCCGACCCATGGCCTTGACCCCGGTGATATTGCCGACCTTGCTGTTGCTGATCGTCATGCCCTGGCCGACCGAGACCCCGGCCGTTGCCGCGCCGGGACCGGCGCCGGCGTTTTCCGAGGGCTGCTCCAGCCGGAGCTCGGTGTCGCCGCGCTTCAGAACCACGTTGTAGCGGCGCCAGACCGCGAAGCCGACGACCAGGGCCAGCACGACGATGAGGATGATGTAGACCGTCGGATCATTCGGCAGTTCCATGCGCGTCTCCTTTCGAGCGATGGACGGTACAGTCTCGGTACGCGATGGATAGGGACGACCGCTAGCCGCCGAGCAGCTCCTGGGTCAGTGTCGCAAGATCGTAGTTCTCCTTCCGAACCCGGATGTCGTAGTAGAGCAAGACGCCGGCGATCAGCGGGAACGGCGCCAGCACGCTCGTCAGCACGGAGAGCACCAGCTTGGAGAGAACGCCCGGTTGTTCGACGTCGTCCACCATGTAGACGATCATGCCGGCGACGAAGGCGAGCAGCAGCTGGCCGACGATGGCGACGATCAGGGTCAGTGCAATAACGCCGAAGTTGCGCCAGTAATAGCCCTTGCCCAGGGCGATGCTGCGCCGGAGCGCGTCGAAGCCGCCGCGACGCTCGATCATGACCGCCGAGATCGCGAACATCAGGAAGACGCAGGCGACGACGCCCGGCACGATCAGCAGCGCGAAGCCGAGCAGGATCGCCACCGTCAGCAGCAGGTAGGTCCAGAGGAACTTGCCGATCAGCTGATAGACCCGGACATAGGAGCGCAGCACGCCAGGCTTCTGGCCGCGACAGGCATCGGACACGGCGACGGTGATCGCCGCGGAGGCGAGGATCGTGACCGCCAGCCGGACGAGATTACCGACCATCTGCTCCACGACAACGTCCGCCCGGCTGGATTCCAGGGAAGCGGCGAGATCGGCGTGGGTCGCGGTCAGGGCGCGGAGCCCAAGGTCCGCGATAAAATCGACGATGACGAGCGGCAGCAGGTAGATGATGAACAGGGCGCCGAAATTCGCGATGTAGAGGCGCAGGCTGCCATCGATGATTTCGCCGACGCTCATCTCCTTCAAGTAGTTCTTCATATTCCCCCCGCGGGTTCGATGAAGCGCCTTACTTGCGTGCGAGCCGGCCCGGCGGTGCCCGACTCCCGGCACCGCTGCGAAGCCGAGCGAACGATAAACCTAAGGGTGTGCGACTTCAATCCTGGCGCGGCGGAACCGTGAGAATCATCACACAAAAATGGCTCCTCAGCCGTTTCGCAGCGCGGTCCCAACCCTCGCGGGGCAAGGATCGGCGGAAATCGTAAATCGAACCGGCGCCACCGGACGCCCCGCGCTAAGATTGCCGCGACACGGGAGGGGTAGGCACGTGGCAGGATCCGGGGAAGCGGCGACGGTCATCGGCGGCGGAGGCACGCGGCTCCATCTGCGCGAATGGGGCCGCCGCGACGCGCCACCCATCCTCTTCGTGCATGGCTGGTCGCAGCACCACCTCGCCTTTCGCCGCCAATTGGAGAGCCCGCTCGCGGACGAATTCCGCCTTGTCGCCCTCGACCTGCGGGGCCACGGGATGTCGGAGAAACCCGAAGAGGTCGCGGCCTATGCCAGCGCAGAGATCTGGGCGGCGGACATAGCCGCCGTGATCGAGCAGCGCGGCCTCGCGCGCCCGGTGCTGGTCGCCTGGTCCTATGGCGGTTACGTCGTCTCCGACTATCTGGAAGGGTATGGCGATGGCAATGTCGCCGGCGTGAACTATGTCGGCTGGAGCGTGGTGGTGGGCGAGCCGGCGCCGCATTTCGTCGGGCGCGGCTTTCACGACTTTCACACGGGCTCGATCTCCGAGGACATGCCGACCGAAATTGCGGCGATGCGCCGCTTTGTCCATGCCTGCCTCGGCCGACCGATCCCGGCGGAGGACCTGGAGACTTTGATCGCCTTCAACTGCATGACGCCGCGCTTCACCCGCTATGCGCTGACCCAGAAGCCGCATCGGGACTACGCGCCTCTGTTGGCCGAGCTGAAAGTCCCGGTGCTGATCAGCCACGGCACGGCGGAGACGGTGGCGCTCCCCAGCGCCGCGGATTATGCGCTGAAGAACTGCCCGACGGCCAAGGTGAGCTGGTATGAGGGCGCCGGCCATGCGCCCTTCCTCGAGGATCCAGCGCGCTTTAATCGCGAGCTCGCCGCTTTCGCGCGCGCGGTGCAGGCTTAGGAGGCCCTGTAGGGCGCTTGGTCCGGCTCCGCTGCTTCGGCGCGGCCCAATAGTCGAAGGCCAGCTTCTGACGGCGGCGCACGAAGTCCATGGCGGCCGGTCCGGTCCAGAGACCCTCATAGCCGAGCTCATGGACCTTCCCGACCCACCAGCCCTGTCCGGGCAGCCGGTCGGATTCTCGCACCACCAGGACGGCAAGCTCCGGTTCGCCAGCGGCGATCGCCGCCGTGTCGACGGCGTCGAGGGTTTTGCACAGCGCCCGCATCTTCGGCCGACTGAAATGGTGGCCCAGGGCGTCGAGCGTCTCGGCATAGGAGGTCGAACGGCGCGCCTTGGCCGCGGCAATCAGGATGGCACGGACGGCAGCGACGTCGCCGATAGGGGTTTCCGGCAGGTCATGGGCCGGCAGGAGGGTCTTGGCCCGGGCGCCGGATATCTGGTATCGCTTCACCGAGTTTCTGACCTTATGGGCCTGTAGTTCAGGTGGTTAGAACGCGCCGCTCATAACGGTGTTGTCGCAGGTTCGAGTCCTGCCGGGCCCACCACTCTTCGCTCGCGTCGCAGGCTCCGGCTCGGCGGTCTGGCCTGTCGGACCCTTCCTCCCTATTGCGGCGCCCGCAGGATCATCCGGTAGCAATCGAGGCTGCGGCTCAGGAACTCGTAGGCCGCGCCCCAGAGATAGAGGCGAAACCGCCGATAGTTGAACTCGCCGAACCGCTCGATCACCCGATCGCGATTCGCGTCGAAGTTGGTGGCCCATTGCTTGAACGTCAGGAAATAGCTCTCCCGGTCGTTGAAGATCTCCATCACCTCGAAGGGCGTCTTTGCCAGGTTCGCGAGAAAGTCGTGCAGGACCAGGAAGGAGTGGTTCCCGCCATAGATGTACTTCACCATGAAGGACGAGAGCTCGTATTTCTTGGTGCAGGCGCTGCCGTCCAGGAAGACCGGCTTTCCGGGCTTCAGCAGCGTCAGGAAGCGATCCAGCACCTGCTTGTACTGCGGCAGATGCTCGATCACGCCCATGATGACGATCGCGTCGTACTTGCGGTCGGTCTGGTACTGCAGAAGATCGGAAAAGATCAGTTCCCATTCGAGGCCGAGACGCTTGCCCTTGTCGGCGAGATAGTCGATGGAGGTCTGGGATATCGAGATGCCGGTGCACTTGACGCCGCGGCGCGAAGCGTATTCGAGCCAGGCACCCCAGCCGGGCCCGATCTCCAGGATATGGTCCCCGGGCTTGAGCTGGCATTGCTCGAAGCAATATTCGAATTTTCGTCTCGTCGCCTCCTCCAGCGTTTCGTCGGAGCGCTGATAGGTGCCTTGGGTGTAGCAGGGCAGCGCGGGATCGAGGAAGCTCAGGAAGAATTCCGGATCGATGTCGTAATGCGCGGTGATCGCCTCGCGATTGGTCTTCAGCTGGCCGAACAAAGCCGGCTGGATGAAGCGCCAGGCGGCGACCAGCGGGTGAAAGTCCTTCATCGAGCTCCGGAGCTCGAAGGGGCGCAGCATGTCGCCCTCGATGTCGATATCCCCGGCGAGATAGGCATCGCCGAAGCGCCCTTCGTCGAGGCTGGCCAGCGCCCGGACCGCGCGCTTGTTGTTGAGCGAGACCTTGAAGCTCGATGCCCCGGGCCCGAAATGTCGCACCGCGCCCTCGGGCATCGCGACGTCGAACGATACCGGCGAGTCGGCAAAGTGGCGCGTGAACCGGTCCAGGAGGCGGTCGATCATCGGTGCATTGCGGGGCGCGACGGCTGCCGATGTCTGGTCGTGTTCCATGATGCGCTCGGCTCCATATGCAATGACGGTCGATTCGCCATGTTAGTGCGAAAATCTGGGTCGGAATCAGATTTTCCTGATCCTCCGACCGCGATTTCCTCATGGTGCTCAACAACGCTGATGCGCGCTATTTCGGCGGCCGTGAGATAGTCGTTCCAATCAAATCGGACGACGCCATGGATTGAGGCTCGGGTGTCGCCATCGGGCCGACCGGGGGCGCGGGTGGCGCCTCCCCGTAGCCCAGGGCGGGATCCAGCCGGTCCCGGATACAGTCCTCTATCTCGCGCACCTGGTCGGCGTCGAAATAGTCGCAATAGCCGTTAACCTTGGCGCGCCGCACCTTGAACGAATCGGGGTTGCTGCGGTCTCCCGGGGACAGGCCCTTGCTTCCGTTGGCCCTGAACAGATCCCGCGCCTCCAGCTGCTTCAGGTTCTCGAACGAAGCGAACTCGACGGCGCTTGCGATCTCGGCGTCACTCGGATCCTGGGCCATCCAGCGCAGCATGCGCCCGACCTCGGCGTGCGGGTTTACGCGCAAATCCTCGTAGCGCACCAGCAGAAGATTCTCGACCCGCGGGATCTCCCGGGCCCATTCGTTCAGGAACCGGACCACCCTCGGCAGCCCGAACTCCCGCATGACGAACTGAAAGAGTGCGATATCGGTGCCGTGCGCCGGCAATTCGCTGAGCGCGGTCTTGCCGGGCTGCATGCGATGCCGCCAATGGAAATACAGCGAGATCGCGGTGTCGGCAGGGTGTCTGATGAGCAGCATGGTCGGCTTGGCATAGAACGGCGCCTTGCTGCTCCCTCTCCGCGTGTAGTCGCGGATGTGAGAATCGTGCGTGAACAGGATCGTCGGGATCGAGGGATTGCGCCGGTGCAGGTTGTCATGGCGGATGAGCAGATAGTCCGGCAGATCGTAACGAAGCTGGAAATACTTGGAGAGGATGACGTTGAGCCAGGTCCGGCCGCTCTTCGGATAAGAGACGATCGCGTAGTCGGAGTCGCGCAGCAGCCTGCAGTCTTCGCGGCCACGCGCCCAGCGTTCCAGCGACAGCAGCGCTCCCGGCGGCACCGTCCCGGCGGCGGCTGAGGAGAATCTCCGTACGGTCTTTAGCAGCGATCTGCCGCCCACCATCCCCTCGCTCTCGGGTCGGCATGACGGCTCCTGCCTTGCCTGTGCGCCGTCAGACCGACGAGTCGAGCGGGATTCTCGATCCGCCGACCGATCCTGTCAACGCGTGCCGTGAGCCCACGCTCAATACGGCGGCTTGCGCTTTGCGCGCTGCGCTTTCGCGGCTTCCGTCCACCAGGCGAGGTCGTCGGCGAAGCGGGGGAAGGCGCGTGCCAAAGCGGCGCCACCGTCGCCCTTGGGCTTGGCGTTCTCGTCGAACGCCTCGGCGATCGGACCGACGGTGATGGTGCTGGAGATCACCACCATGCCCATCTCCGAGAGAATGCCGTGCCAAGTGAGGTTGGAGCGGGCACCGCCGATCCTCCCGGCCGAATAGCTGAGGATGGCGGCCGGGCGCCAGAACCATTCCTCCAGGAAATGGTCGGTGAGGTTCTTCAAGCCGGGCTGCGGGCCCCAATTGTATTCGCCGGTGATGAAAAGGAAGGCGTCCGCGTTGCGGATCTTGTCGGCGAGCGCCTGCAAGGGCTCCGGCGCGGTACCGGCCGGATACTCCTTGTACATGCGGTCGAGCATCGGGAGACCGATCGCCTTCGCATCGATCAGTTCGACGTCGTTGCCTCGGGCCTTGAGCTCCGCCACCGCATAGTCGGCGAGCCGGATGCCCATCCGGTCGCGGCGATAGGAGCCGTAGAGAACGAGGATGCGATCGGCCATCGGAACTCTCCCCTGCCTATGGTTAGAGGAGCCTGCCCGAGACGCCGCGATGAGGAAAGAGCAGAAGCAGGGCTTCCGGCCGCTCTTTGGTATCGGCGCCGGTCAATGCGCGGAAACGTTCACCGCGCTGTGGATGGCCTCGACCATGAGCGCAAAGAGGCGCTCGGAGAGCCGGTCGTATTCCCGGCCCTCCGCGCCGGGGAAGCTGAGGTCGTTCCAGGAACCCATGCCGCCGAAGACCCAGCCGGCCTGGGTCGCCGCCAGCAGCTGCTTCGCTTCGAGCGGCAGGCCGGCGGTCGGCGCCATGTCCGTATGATAGACGCCGGAAAACGGCGCGGCTGACGTCAGAGTCGCCCGGGCGTCACGAAACGCTCCGGCGAAATCCGCGAGATCCTTCGCCGTCGCGAACGCCTCGGCCTCCGCCAGCGCCGCGTCGAGGTCGCGCTTGATCGCATCAAGCGGACGCTCGGCGAGCTCCAGCGGCGCGCCGTCGGACTGCACCCGGCCATAGGCGACCAGCCAGATCCGGCGCTCGGGATCCTTGCGGTCACCGAGCGACCACTTTGCCTCCCACAGATCCGCGCCCCGGTCGTGCAGGGCCTCGATCAGCCACCGGCCACCGCCGCCGGCAAACGCGACCGACAGCCGGTCGGTCATCAGCGGATGATGGCCCGGCAAATAATGGAGACGCAGGCGGCGGATTCCGGCATCTTGAAGAGCGCCGATCCAGGCGGCGGGGTCGTCCGCAAAAGGCGTCTCGACGGGCGCCCGCAGGTCGCCCTCAAGCGCCACGAAACGGACCGACTTACAGTAGTTGAATACCGTCGCGCCGGGCCAGAAGCCCGGGCGCTCATGCCCATTGAAGCGATCGTTGCCGTAGATGGCGAGTGCGGCAGCCTGGGCGATCGGGCCTTGCAAGGCGCCTCCCTACAAGGCCCGGATCGGAAGCCAGCCTCAGGTGTCGAGGAAGCTCCGGAGCTTCCGCGAGCGGCTGGGATGCTTCAGCTTGCGCAAGGCTTTGGCCTCGATCTGCCGGATGCGCTCGCGGGTGACCGAGAACTGCTGGCCCACCTCCTCGAGGGTGTGGTCGGTGTTCATGCCGATGCCGAAGCGCATGCGGAGCACGCGCTCCTCGCGGGCGGTCAGGCTGGCGAGGACGCGGGTCGTGGTCTCGCGCAGGTTCGCCTGGATCGCGGCGTCGAGCGGCAGCACGGCGTTCTTGTCCTCGATGAAGTCGCCGAGATGGGAATCCTCCTCGTCGCCGATCGGCGTCTCGAGGGAGATCGGCTCCTTGGCGATCTTCAGGACCTTCCGCACCTTCTCGAGCGGCATAAGCAGCTTCTCGGCCAGCTCCTCAGGCGTTGGCTCGCGGCCGATCTCGTGCAGCATCTGGCGCGAGGTGCGGACCAGCTTGTTGATGGTCTCGATCATGTGCACCGGGATGCGGATGGTGCGCGCCTGGTCGGCGATCGAGCGCGTGATTGCCTGGCGGATCCACCAGGTGGCATAGGTCGAGAACTTGTAGCCGCGGCGATACTCGAACTTATCGACCGCCTTCATCAGGCCGATATTGCCTTCCTGGATGAGATCGAGGAACTGCAGGCCGCGGTTGGTATACTTCTTGGCGATCGAGATCACGAGGCGGAGGTTCGCCTCCACCATCTCCTTCTTCGCCCGCGCTGCCTCCCGCTCGCCCTTCTGCACCACGTTGACGATGCGGCGGAAGTCGCCGATCGGCAGGTTGACCTGCTCGGCGATCTCGCCGATCTGGGTACGGATGTTCTTCGCCTCGTCTTTGTGGTCGGCGGCGAGGTTCTTCCAGCCCTTCGAGGTCAGGCGACCGACCTTCTGCAGCCACTTCGGATCGAGCTCGGCGCCGTAATAGCGCTGCAGGAACTCCTCGCGCTTGACGCCGGCCTTCTGGGTGAGGCGCAGCAGCTGGCCTTCCATCCCCATCAGGCGCCGGTTGAGGTCGTACATCTCCTCCACCAGGAACTCGATGCGGAAGTTGTTGAGCTTGACCGAGCGCATCAGCTCGACCATCTCCAACTTCTGCTTCTCGTAGTTCTTCTCGCTGCGGGGGTTGAGCTCCTCACCGCCGCGGATGGTCTCCAGGCGCTTCAGCTGGACCTTCTCCAGCTTCTTGTGGAGCGCTGCGATCTTGTCGAAGGTCTCCATCACCTGCGGGAGCAGGGTCTGCTCCATCGCGGCGAGCGAGAGGTTTGCCTCCTCGCCTTCGCCTTCACCCTCGCCTTCGGGCTTGGGCTCGCCCTCGGCGCCCTCCTCGCCCTCCGCTTCCTCGGCTTCCTCTTCCTCCTCGAAGGCGGCGACGGGGCCTTCGAGCGACGTACCCTCGGGCAGGTTGCCGCCCATCGTGGCATCGAGGTCGATGATGTCGCGGAGCAGCAGTTGGCCGGCTTTCAGCTTCTCGCGCCATTCGACGATCGACTTGTGCGTCAGCGGGCTCTCGCCGATGCCGCCGATCATCATGTCGCGGCCGGCTTCGATGCGCTTGGCGATCGCGATCTCGCCCTCGCGGGACAGGAGCTCGACCGAGCCCATCTCGCGCAGGTACATGCGCACGGGGTCGTCGGTGCGGCCGACATCGGCGTCGTCGAGATTGCCGACCGCACGGGATTCCTCCTGCTCGGTCTCGCCGCTGGGCTGGGCCTCGCCGCCCTCGCCTTCCTCGGGCTCCTCGTTGTCGACGACATTGATGCCCATGTCGTTCAACATGGCATAGATGTCTTCGATCTGGTCGTTGGTCTGGCCCGGCGGCAGGCTGGCGTTGAGCTCGTCGGCGGTCACATAGCCGCGCTCCTTGCCCTTGCCGAGCATCTTCCTGAACGCCGCAGAGAGGCCGTCCATCAGCGGGCCGTCCTGAGCCTCGTCCTTGGATTTCGCCGGCTCCGGCTTGGCCTGCGGTTTCACTGCCATCTATCCACCTATCGCACTCGGTATCCCGGACGCGGCACCCTGCGGCCGCCCTCGGCCGCCACGCTGTGCCTCACGTCACGAATTGATCAATCCGCCCGTCACCGATCCCATCGGATCGTCCCGATCCAGATCACTCCGGCGGCTCTCGCCCTCAAGAACGTTGTTCTGCTGGGAGCGCAGGCGCTCCCAATCATCGGTCGCTGCCCCTTCGTCGGTGCCCGGGTCATCTGCGTTCAGCGATTGCTGCAACCGGAGGGCGGCTTCGTCGATTTCTGCACGCACCTCGTTGCGCTCCCGCAGCACACCCATCACATGCAAAAGGCCTTCCTCGGCCTGGGCCAACCCGGCCGCCGGAAGGGTCCATTTGCTGCTGCCGGTCCGCGCCAAGAGGCCATCGAGGGCTGCGGAAAAGCCGATGCCCCTCAAATGGCTCTGCAACTCCCCGGAGTCAAGCCGCGGAGACCGGGCCGCGTGGTCTATAATGGCGCACTTGAGCTTGTCAAGCTGACCCACCGGAAATGCCTGTGCCGCAAGGGCTTCGCTGTGGCGGTGCAGCAATTCGGGATGGTTAATCACGGCCGCCAGGATGGTCTCGAATGGCATCATCTTCAGCCCGCCGAGCCCCCTCTTGGCGGCCTGTCCGCCGGGTTCAAGCAGGTAACCCGGTACCGCCAAGCCCCGGGAAGGCCGGCCGGCCTTCCAGGACCCCGGCCGGACGGCCCCTGCTGCCGTCGCCTGGGGGTTCCGCGGGGTGAGTATCCCGTTCAACCGGGACTCGATCTCCTGGCGGTACGCCTGTCGCACCGCCGGATCCTGGACCCGGTCGGCCATGGCGAACAGGTCGCGGCGGAAGCCGGAGCGGCGCTCCGGTGTGTCGAGGCTCCGCCCGGCCCCGGATGGACCCTGGAGGACCTGATCCCAGGCCACCTGGACCAGAGGCTCGGCCCGGTCGAAGACCGCCCGGACCGCCGCGGCGCCGCCGGACCGGGCGAGGTCGTCCGGATCCTGCCCAGCAGGCATCCAGGCAAAGCGCAGGGAGAGGCCGGGCTTCAGGATCGGCATTCCACGCTCGACCGCCCGGGCCGCGGCCTTTTGCCCGGCGGTGTCGCCGTCGAAGCAGAGAATCGGCTCCGGGGCGAAGCGCCAGAGCAGCTCGATCTGCGCCTCGGTCAAGGCCGTCCCCAGCGGCGCCACCGCTTGGGGGAAGCCCGCCTCGGCGAGAGCGATCACGTCCATATAGCCCTCGACCACCACGATCTCGCCCTGCTCGCGGGCGGGCTTTTGCGCCTGGTTCAGGTTGTAGAGCTGCCGCCCCTTGGAGAAGAGCGGCGTCTCGGGCGAATTCAGGTATTTCGGCTTCTCGTCGCCGAGCGTGCGGCCGCCGAAGGCGATGATCCGACCCTTGGCGTCGGCGATCGGGAACATCACCCGGCCGCGGAACCGGTCATAGGAGGCGCCGCCGTCCTCCGGCTTGATCAGCATGCCGGATTCGATGCCGAGCGCCTCCGGGATGTTGAGATTGGCGAGATGGTTCTTCAGCGCGGTGCGGCTGTCCGGCGCAAAGCCCAGCCGAAAGCGCTTGAGGGTTTCGGGAGCAAGGCCGCGGCGCTGGAGATAGCCGGCGCCGGCGCTGCCCGTGAGCGACTTTTCGAAGAAGGCGCAGGCCGCCTCCATGACGGTGCCGAGGCTCGCCTGGCGCTCGGCACGCTCCCGGTCTTGCGGATTGTCCTTCGGCACCTCGAGCCCGGCCTCGCCGGCGAGGCGCTCGACCGCGTCGCGGAATTCGAGGCCCTCGGTCTGCATGACGAAGGTGATGGCATCGCCATGGGCGCCGCAGCCGAAGCAATGGTAGTGCGGCTCGTCGTCGTCATAGACGTGGAACGACGGCGACTTCTCATTGTGGAACGGGCAGAGCCCGGTCGCCTGGCTGCCGCGGCGGCTGAGGCGCACCTTGCGGCCGACCAGGTCGAAGATCGACAGGCGTCGGCGCAGCTCTTCGAGGAAGGCCGGCGAAAAGGCCAAGAGGATCTCCGCGTCAGGTCCGGCAGCGATGAAGCGACACTGCGCCACTTCTTGTGACGCCAGACCCGCTCAGGGTCCAGTCATCCTCGGGCAGACTGGAAAAACGAATTAAGAACAACGAAATGTGGAAAGCAAGGATATCGGGGATAACCGGACGCCGCCCCGATTCTTCAGCCGCCGAGTCGCGCCTTCACGGCCGGCCCGACCTTCCCGAAGTCCATGCGGCCGGCATAGGCCTCCTTCAGCTTCGCCATCACCTTGCCCATGTCCTTGATGCCGGCGGCGCCGGTCTCGGCGATCGCCTTCGCGATCGCTTCCGCCTGCTCCGCTTCGCTCAGCTTCTGCGGCAGGTAGCGCTCGATGAGATCGATCTCCGCCTGCTCCTTGTCGACGAGTTCCTGGCGACCGCCCTGCTTGTAGAGCTCGATGCTCTCCTGGCGCTGCCGCACCATCTTCTGCAGCATGTCGACGATCTCGGCCTCATCGACCTGGGTGACGCCGCGCGGACGCGCCGCGATGTCGCGATCCTTCAAAGTCGAGTTGATCATGCGGAGGGTCGAGACCGCGGCCTGGTCGCGCGACTTCATCGCGGTCTTCAAGTCCTCGTTGAATCGCTCGCGCAGCATGGCGGGTTCTCGCTCTCGGGTTGGCGGCATTGGTGGCGGGAAAGAGCCGAACCTATCGGATTCGTCCCCGCCTGACAATGCGGCGAGATGGCATACAAGGCATTGATTTTTCGCAGAAATCGGCGCCGCGCCGTTGCTTGACGCGGCATCCCGTTCGGCCTAGAACGCGGCAGCCGCCAACAGACGGGAGCCATCATGGCGCCGACCGACGAGACTCCGAAGCCGACCGCCCTCCTGGTCCTGGCCGATGGAACCGTCGTCCGCGGCCGAGGCCTCGGCGCCGAGGGGAAGGCGGTGGGCGAGGTCTGCTTCAACACCTCGATGACCGGCTATCAGGAGATCATGACTGATCCCTCCTATGCCGGGCAGATCATCACCTTCACCTTCCCGCATATCGGCAATGTCGGCGCCAATCCCGAGGACATCGAGACGGTGACGCCGGCGGCCCGCGGCGCGGTCCTCGCAACCGATATCACCGAGCCCTCGAACTGGCGCGCCGCCCAGCACTTCGACGCCTGGCTGAAATCGCATCGCCTCTCGGCGATCGCCGGCGTCGATACCCGCGCCCTCACCCGCAAGATTCGCGACGGCGGTGCGCCGAACGGCGTCATCGTGCATGCGAAGGACGGCCGGTTCGACATCCCGGCACTCGTAGCGGAGGCCAAGGCCTGGCCGGGCCTCGACGGCATGGACCTCGCGAAGGACGTGACCTGTCGCCAGACCTATCACTGGGACGAGACGTCCTGGACTCTCGGCCGGGGCTACGGCAAGCAGGCCGCACCCAAGCTGAAGGTCGTCGCGATCGACTACGGCGCCAAGCGCAATATCCTCCGCTGCCTCGCCACCGCCGGCTGCGACGTGACGGTCGTGCCGGCGACCGCCAGCGCCGACGACGTGCTGCAACACAAGCCCGACGGAGTCTTCCTCTCCAATGGCCCTGGCGATCCGGCGGCGACCGGCGCCTATGCCGTGCCGGTGATCCAGGAACTGATGCGGAAGGAGTTGCCGATCTTCGGCATTTGCCTCGGTCACCAGATGCTGGCGCTGGCTTTGGGCGCCAAGACCCGCAAGATGGAGCGCGGCCATCGCGGTGCCAACCATCCGGTGAAGGACCTCGCCACCGGCCGTGTCGAGATCACCAGCCAGAACCACGGCTTCGAGGTGATGGCGGAGAGCCTGCCGCAGAACGTGACGGTCACCCACGTCTCCCTCTTCGACGGCACCAATGAAGGCATTGCCGTCGCGGGCAAGCCGATCTTCTCGGTGCAATACCACCCGGAAGCCTCGCCCGGCCCGCAGGACAGCCACTATCTCTTCCAGCGCTTCGTCGAGACCATCGCGGCGCAGCGGCGCTAGCTATTCCGGCTCCGGCAGCGGCGCCGTCCGTCCCTTCAGCGCGGGGACGACCAGGACCAGCATCAGCGCGGCCAGCACCAAAGCGAGCGCAGCGATCTCCAGCGCGCCGATCGCCTCATGCCGCAGCAGGGAGGCGGCGATCACGCTGACCACCGGGATCGCCAGCGTGCCAATGGCGGCGACCACGGCGGGATAGATCGCGACCACGCGGAACCAGGCCCAGTGGCAGAAGATCATCGGCAGGATCGCCGAATAGGCGACGGCGAGCCAAGCGCGTGGGCTGACCGCGGACGGGTCGAAGCCGCGATCGATCAGCGCCCAGCCGATGAAGATCGGGATGCCGCCGATCAGCATCTGCCAGCCTGCGAGCGCGGCGGTCGGGATAGTGAAGCGGTAGCGCTTCAGCGCGACCGTCCCCATGGCCCAGGATGCGGCCGCCGCCAGAACGAGGAGGACGCCGCGCGGATGGGCGGCGACATTCGCCCAGTCCGGCAGCAGCAGGATGCCGAGGCCGGCCGTCCCGGCGCTGAGTGCCACCGCCGTCGTCGCGGTCATCCGCTGCTTCAGCCAGAGCGCCGAGATCATCGCGGCAAAGAGCGGCATCGTATAGGCGATGATGGTGGCGCGCCCGGCCGGCAGATAGATGAGCCCCCAGGCGGAGAAGATGTGCCAGCCGGTTATGTTGCCGAGCGCCGCGATGGCCAGCGGCCGCCATTCGCCGCGCGGCACCTGCAAGCCGAGGCCGGCGGCCTTGGCGATGCCGAGCAGGCCGAGGCCGCCGGTCAGCAGGCAAATGGTGCGGAAGGTCCAGATCGGGACCTCCTCCACCGCATACTTGATGGCGACGAAGTTAAGACCCCAGAACACGGTGATGCCGACCAGCAGAGCGGGGCCGAAGGCATCGCGCGCCGGCGTCGCGCCGGAGACCGCCGCCCGGTCGCTCACAACCCGGACCGTTCCTTGCGTCCGGGGAGCTGATCGAGGATTTTCTGCCGCTCGTCCGGCGTGGAGATGATCCAGTCCCGGATCTCGTCGATGGTGCGGAGGCAGCCGACGCAATAGCCGGTCATCGGGTCCATCTGGCAGACGCTGACGCAGGGCGACGGCGGGCCGCTCGCCAGCAGGCGGCGGCGCTCGGCACGGCGTCGCTCGCGGTCGGCGGCGCGCTCCGCGGCAAAGTCGCGGACGGGCCGCTCGCCCGACTCATCCTGGCCCGACTTATCCGAAGTCGAATCGTCGGAATTCACTGAAAATCCCGCAATTTGTTGTGATACCGCTTCATGCCCCACGCTCATATCATGGCGGGCGGGGATATGGCCATCACTGGCCCCTCAAGGTCCCACGGGGAGACAAGATTGCGCCTCGACTCTAACCAGCTGCTTGCGCGCCTTCGCCTCGCGACCGGGCTGGTCCTGTTCTTTTATGTCCTCACCCACAACTTGAACCATGCGCTCGGCCTGGTCTCGCTCGACGCCATGGAATGGGGGCGCCGGCCGTTCCTCGCCTTCTGGCGGTTCGAGCCGGTCGAAACGATCTTCATGCTCTCGGCCCTGATCCATTTCCTTCTGGGGTCGCGAGCGCTCTACAAACGGCGCAGCCTCTGGATGCCGTTCTGGGAGGGCGCGCAGATCGTGCTCGGCCTCGCGATCCCGCCGCTGCTGATGCTGCATTTCCTCGGCACCGTGGTCGCGCACTATCAGCTCGGCATCGACGACGCCTATGAGGAGACGGTGCTGGCGCTGGTCAGCAGCCCCAACCTTGTTGCTGTGCAGACCGCCGCTGTGCTGGTCACCTGGATCCACGGCTGCATCGGCCTCACCTACTGGCTGCGCCTGAAGGCTTGGTTCCCCGCGGCGCGCCCGGCCCTCTTCACCGCCGCGCTGCTGATCCCGACGCTCTCGCTCCTCGGCTTCGCCGAAGCCGGACGCGAGGTGATGCGCCTCGCCGCCACGCCCGGCTGGTTCGCGGCCATGGCGGAGCGGCGGCATCTCCCCGGTTCCGAAGCGGTGGTGACGCTCTATCACTGGCTCAATGTCGGCCTCATCGGCTAC
>Ga0335080_10001585_pt1 | contig 22302 bp, 20 predicted proteins | sample Lox_Sample_34_FD_206720 | JGI IMG/M metagenome (GOLD analysis project Ga0335080, IMG submission 206720) | Soil microbial communities from Loxahatchee National Wildlife Refuge, Florida, United States - Lox_Sample_3.4 | ecosystem: Environmental > Terrestrial > Soil > Wetlands | place: USA...
CGCGCGGCTGAAGCCGGTACCGATGGCATCGACCAGCACCAGGTCACTCTTGTCGAGAAGGGTGTAGGGATTGTCCTCGACGCGATAAGGCGCCGGAGGCATGAAACCATCGGGCTGCAGAACCACCTTCCTGGGTCCGAGCGCGCCCATATGCAGCCAGATGGAGGCCGATCCGGGTCCACCGTTAAAGGCGAAGGTCAGGGGTCGCCGCACGGGGTCTTGCGCGTCGATGGTATAGGCGACAAAAAACATTTCCGCTTCAATCTTGCCGTCATCGCGCTTGATGGGGAGGCGTCCGGTGGTAACCGTATATTTCAGAGGCTTGTTGTTGAGCATGATCTGATGGTGAGTCACGATCGGAGGCACTTCGGTCATGTCGAAGTGTTCTTCTTTGTCTTTATCTTTGTCTTTGTCAGCGGGAGTTTCCCTGGAGGAGGGCTCGGACGGAGCCGCGGGCGTCTTTTCCTGGGAAGCGGCGGCTGGCGGCTGCGCCTTGGCCGGCTGCGACTGGCTGCTCGGATGCTGGTTTTGCTGACTCGGGGAGTTGCTTTGGGCTGCTGTCAGGCAGAGGGAGGAGAAGAGCAGGAACAAAGGCAAGAATCGCGAACTCATTTAGCCTCCTGGGACGGTACGCGGGAGAATGCGGCGCGTGCGGAATTCGATTATATCCCGCGATGCTATTGGACGGCGGGCCGCCGGAAACGTCACTGATAGGATGTCAGAGTGGCGAAGGGCTCCGAGAGGGTGGAAGTCGCGGTTCTGCGAAGCGAAGTTTTGACGCGCGAGCCATGGCTGGTCCACGGTTTCAGCACGAGGAGCGGCGGCGTTTCCAGAGTTTACGGGAAAGGCGCTCTAAACCTTGGATTCACGAAGCACGACTCTCGCGACGCGGTGGAACGGAATAGGGCGGCCTTCGCGCGGATGCTGGGCTGCGGCCGGGGAGTGCCGTGGCCACTGATCACCTTGCGGCAGGTACACTCCGAGCTCATCCATTGTGTATCGCAGGCGCCCAGGGAGCAGCTCTGCGGCGACGGTCTGATTACGCGGGCCTCGGGCATTCTGGTTGGCGTTCAGACGGCCGATTGCCTTCCGGTGATTCTCGCGGACGTGAAGAACCGGGCAGTGGGAGTCTTCCACGCCGGCTGGCGCGGCACGGTGAAGCGCATCGCGCAGAAGGGAGCGGGAGCGATGCGGCTGCACTTTGGCACGCGGACACGCGATCTGAGGGCTGCGATCGGCCCGGGAATTCACAGCTGCTGCTATGAAGTAGGCACCGAGGTGCGAGAACAGTTTGAGTCTCAGTTCAGCTATGCGGGAGAGTTATTCCACGAGACCAAGGAGTCAGACCCGATTCGAGAGAAGTATCCCCTTCTTTTCCTTTCGGCCCGCGCTCCCGGCCATACAGAGATGCCCAGGAAGATATTTCTGGACCTTTTCGAGGCCAATCGGCGGCAGCTTCTCGAGGTCGGAGTGCGAGCGAAGAACATCAGCGTTTCGAATTTATGTACGGCCTGCCGAACGGATCTGCTGTTCTCCCATCGCGCAGAGAAAGGAATCACGGGAAGAATGCTGGCGGTGGGGGGAATCCTGCGGGAATAGACGCGAACTCTACTTCACTTCGCCTTCCTGAGCCGCTGTTCGAGTTCTGCGACCTCATCCTGCAAACCTTTGGGGAGACGATCACCGAATTTGGCGAAGTGTTCGCGGATGCGCGGAACCTCGGCCAGCCAGCCCTCGACGTCGAGATGCAGGAGTTTGGCGACGTTGGCCGGAGTGACGTCCAAGCCTGTGATATCGAGGTCGCCGGGGCCGGGGAGACGGCCGATGGGCGTGTCCAGTGCGCCAGCCTTACCCTGGCAGCGTTCGAAGATCCATTTCAACACACGGCTGTTCTCACCGTACCCGGGCCACAGGAACTTGCCATTCTCGTCCTGGCGAAACCAGTTGACGTAGTAAATTCTGGGCAGTCTGGCGCCGGGGCGTGTCCCGATGTTGAGCCAGTGGGCGAAGTAGTCACCCATGTGGTAGCCGCAGAAGGGAAGCATGGCCATGGGATCGCGGCGGAGCTGCCCCACTTTGCCCGCGGCGGCCGCGGTGGTTTCACTGCTGGCGGTAGCGCCCAGGAAGGTTCCGTGCTTCCAGCTGAAAGCTTCGGTGACCAGAGGCACGACCCCGGCGCGGCGGCCGCCGAAAAGAATGGCGTCAATGGGCACTCCTCGGGGATCTTCCCACTCGGGCGCAATCACGGGGCACTGTTTCGCGGGCGTGGTAAAGCGGGAGTTCGGATGGGCAGCCTTTCGGCCCGCCGCAGAAGTCCAGGGGCGTCGCAACCAGTCGATGGCTTGGGCAGGTTTCTCTGACATGCCCTCCCACCAGACGTCACCGTCGAAAGTCATTGCGCAGTTGGTAAAGATGGAATTGCTGGCGACCGTGAGCATGGCATTCTGATTCGAGCCTATGCTGGTGCCGGGGGCGACGCCGAAGAAGCCATATTCGGGGTTGATGGCGTACAGGCGTCCGTCTGCGCCAAACTTCATCCAGGCAATGTCATCGCCGACAGTCTCCACCTTCCAGCCGGGGATGGTCGGAATCAGCATGGCGAGATTGGTCTTCCCGCAGGCAGAGGGGAAGGCACCGGTCATGAACTTGACTTCGCCCGACGGGTTGGTCAGCTTCAGAATCAGCATGTGCTCGGCCATCCAGCCTTCGTCGCGGGCCTGGACCGAGGCGATGCGCAAGGCGTGGCATTTTTTTCCGAGCAAGGCATTGCCGCCATAACCCGAACCGTAAGACCAGATTTCGCGAGTCTCGGGAAAGTGGCAAATGTATTTGTGTTCGGCGTTGCAGGGCCAGGAGGAATCCTGGTCTGTGGCTTTCAGCGGCGAACCGATGGAGTGGAGGCCGCGAACGAATTCACCGCTTTCCCCGAGAGCCTTGAGAACCGGCTCGCCAACCCGCGCCATGATGTGCATGTTGGCCACCACGTAAGGCGAGTCGGTGATTTCCACGCCAATCTTGGCGATAGGCGAGCCAATCGGGCCCATGCTGTAAGGGATGACGTACATGGCCCGCCCAGTCATGGAACCGGTGTAGAGGGCGACGAGCTTGGCCTTCATTTTTTCCGGGTCTTCCCAATTGTTGGTGGGGCCGGCGTCTGACTGAGCGCGGGAGCAGATGAAGGTCCGGTCTTCAACCCGGGCCACGTCGCCGGGATTGGAGCGGACGAGAACGCTGTTGGGGCGCTTTTCCGGGTCGAGCCAGATCGCCGTGCCGGTCAAAGTCATCAGGCGCAACATCGACTGATATTCGGCGGACGAGCCGTCGCACCAATGCACGCGATCGGGCTTGCACATCTGCGCTACTTCTTCAACCCATTGCACCAGGCGGGGGTGGCGATGTTCGTCCGCAGCCGATTCAATTTCAACCGTGGTACTGGCCATACGAAAACCGTTCTCCTCTATGAAACCGGAACGCGCTGACCGCTGATGACGGATGCGCAGGCAGCAAAGTGTGGATAAGAACTGTGCCCGGGCGCTGTAACTCACACCCGCCGCCGTCCGACGAAGGCCATTATCGCAAGCCCGGCACGCCGCCGTCTGGCGTAAAACGAACATGCTATTGTCTCTCTTTCGTGGGAGTCTTCCAAGAGGGGCTGCGAAGTGCCTCGGCCCGAGCTTCGCAAGTACTTGTGAATACGGAAGTTGAAGGCGGGTTATGGTACTGATTCGGGGGCGGCGAGTTCCTGCTCTATAACCGCGTCAATATGGGAAAGGGCCTGCTCGACGGTGAGCGAATACATTTCCTGACCAGCGCCTTCGCCGGACTCGAGCGCGGTCTTGAGGTAGTGTCCGGCGATCTCGATGGCCATGGGATCGGTGACCACTTTGCCGGTACGTTTCTTGTACTCGACCCACAGGGGCGCGGGGAGCGCGATCCAAACCGTTCGTCCGTCGACCAGAAATTTGACGTCTACGGCATCGGCGTGACGGGTGGCAATGGCGACGATCAGGGCCTGGTAGATGCAGTGGACCTGCTTTCTCGACCAGCGGTCGATGACATGAAAATCCTGGTACATGCCTCCACAGATTAATCGATGCGAAGCCGGCGGGCAAACCGGTGGATTATGATGGCTGGCATGCGAAAACCGTCACCGGCTGACTGATGCCATGAAGAATCTGGGGATTCTGCTTTCGGGGCGCGGGTCGAACTTTGAAGTCATCGCGAGGAATGTTGCCGAGGGCAAGATTGCGAACGCCCGAATCGCAGTCGTCGTCTCTAACCGGCCGGAGGCGCCGGGGATCGAGGCCGCGCGCCGCCTCGGGCTCGATGCGCGGGTGATTTCTTCGAAAGGGAAACGGCGAGAGCAACATGACCGGGAAGTGGCGGCTGCGTTGCGGGAGAAAAACGTCGATCTGCTCTGTCTCGCGGGATACATGCGCCTGCTCTCTCCCTGGTTCGTGCGGGAATTTCCGCGAAAGATTCTGAATATCCATCCGTCGCTGCTGCCGGCGTTTCCCGGGCTGGAGGCGCAGGAGCAGGCTTTTGCCTACGGGGTAAGAGTTTCCGGCTGCACGGTTCACTTTGTCGACGAGGAACTCGATCACGGGCCGATCGTCGTGCAAAAAACGGTGCCGGTGCTGGACGGCGATAACGAGCGAACGCTGGCGGCTCGAATCCTGGAGCAGGAGCACATCGCGTACAGCGAAGCCATCAAGATAGTCTTAGAGGGAAAGTTCGAGGTGCGTGGGCGGCGCCTGAAGCTGATTTCGTAAGCCCGGTCTTCCGCCGTTGTCTCGTTGGCCCCCGCTCAGGCTCTGCCCCGGAAGCGGATAATTGTCCGACGATCGCGTTTTGATGGTCGGCCGGCGGGCAATTGTTCAAACTGGGTCATCGCTTTACGCTCCGCCGCCACTTTCAGGCGCAGCTCCCGGCTGGCGTCCGTCTCACGGAAGAGGGTTTGGGCCACTGAAGCCGGGCCGCGCACCTCGCTGAGCAGCAGCACTTCCACCTGAAAGTCGCCGCCATCGTTGGCGATTCGCAGCATGTCTCCAACCCGGACCTCGCGCGCAGCCTTGGCGATCTGTCCATTGGACTGAATCCTACCCAGTTCACAGGCGCGCCCTGCCAGGGAACGCGTCTTGAAGAACCTGGCGGCCCAAAGCCATTTGTCCATCCTTACGCCAGCCATGGATATATTTTGCTATAAGGCGGGTTCTAAGAGAGCTTGCAACCCCGCGTAATTTTAGCGTGTAGATCGGGCCGTCGTGTCCGCGTCCCGTCTATGATCCTGCCGCTATAATCAAGCTGCATGCCAGACTTCAAGCCGGTCGAAGAACAACTTGCCTACCTCAAGAAGGGCGCCTCGGAGATCATTCGTGAAGCCGACCTGCGAGCCAAACTGGAGAAGTCGCTCTCCTCAGGCAAGCCGCTGCGAGTGAAGCTGGGTATGGACCCGACTGCGCCCGACCTGCACCTGGGCCACACCGTGGTGCTGCGAAAACTTAAGCACTTTCAAGACCTTGGGCATACAGTGATTTTCCTGGTTGGCGATTTTACTGGCATGATCGGCGATCCCACCGGCCGGTCGGCGACCCGGCCGCCGCTTTCGCGGGAGCAGATCGAGGAGAACGCAGAGACGTATAAGGCGCAGGTTTTCAAGATCCTTCATCCGGAGAAGACGGTCGTAGACTTCAACAGCCGCTGGTTTTCCAAGTTCACGGCTGAGGACTTCATACGTCTGGCGGCGAAGTACACGGTGTCGCAAATCCTGGAGCGCGAGGACTTTCACAAGCGATTTCTGGAAGAGCGGCCGATCGCGGTGCATGAGTTGCTATATCCGCTGGCACAGGGATATGACTCGGTGGCGCTGGAAGCGGACGTCGAGCTGGGGGGGACGGATCAGAAATTCAATCTGCTGGTGGGCCGGGAACTGCAACGATCATATGGGCAGGAGCCGCAGGTCGTGCTGACCACGCCGATTCTGGAAGGACTGGACGGCGTCCAGAAGATGTCGAAGTCGCTGGGGAATGCGATTGGCATCCACGAGCCCCCGCTGGAGATGTACGGCAAGATCATGTCGATTTCCGATGAAATGATGTGGCGCTACTACGAGCTGCTGACGGATGCGCAGGTGCCCGAGATTGAACAGATGAAACGGGAAGCGCATCCCATGCAGGCGAAGAAAGAGCTGGCGCGGCGAATCGTGGGAGACTTTCACACGGAGGAGCTGGCCACAAAGGCGGGGGAGGACTGGGCAAAGCAGTTTCAGAAGGACGAGGTGCCGGAGAGCAGCGAGGAAGTACTGATCCGATTGGCGGAGATTGAATGGTCCGGCAGTGGAGAAACGGGCGGAAAGGTGGCCGGTGACGGACAGTCGTGGATCAGGCTCGACCGTTTGCTGGTCAAATGCGGGCTTGCAGATTCGGCGACCGACGCAGCCAGAAAACTGAAGCAAGGCGCAGTGAAGATAGCTGACAGCGTGGTCCAGGAACCCCGCATGGGCTTCAAATTACCAGCGACGGGTTCGTTGCGGCTGCCGTTAAGAGTAGGCAAGCGCCTGAAAATTGCCGTCATTCAACCCTGAGCTGTGATTGTTGGCGCAGTCGGCGCTTTCCTTGACACCTCGCTTCAATGGCCATTATTCTTAAGTTTTGCTCCCTGGGGAACTTACGTCTCTGAGCGTGCTTCCGCGTCGTGCGGTGTGTTGGGGGCGCGGAGGAGTTAAATGCTGATCGAAGTTCGAGAGTTGGAACTCCATCCGGTTGATTTCAGGGAAGAGTTTGTGCCGGGAGTGATCGATCTAGGCCCCGAGCTGCGGCAGATCGAGGGGCTGCGGGCGGCGGGGCGGGCTCAGCTGATCGAGGAACACCACGGGAAGCACTTCAGAATCAAGGACATTCGAGTTGCCGGTGAGTTGGCGACGAGGCTGGAACTGGCCTGTGCCCGGTGCCTGGAGCCAGTTGTCGAAGGCGTTGAGCGGAAGTTTGATCTGCTTTACCGGCCGCTCGGGGCGGACGCGGGACGCGAGGAGCTTTCCGTGACCAGCGCCGAGGCGGAGGTAAGTTATTATAAGGGCGAAGGGCTGCTGCTCGAAGACGTTCTGCGGGAGCAGGTTTTGCTGGCGGTACCTTTGAAGGCGATCTGCCGCGAGGACTGCAAGGGGTTGTGTCCGCAGTGTGGGATCAGCCTGAACACGGGGCAATGCTCCTGTGCCGAACCGGTCGAGGACGCGCGCTGGTCGGCGTTGAAAGAGCTTCGCGGCAAGTTGGAACACTAGTCTAAAGCCGCAGCCGCGAGCGCAAGAATTTCCGGCGGCGAGCGAGATGATCACGAGAGGAACGAATGCCAAATCCTAAACGGCGACACTCCAAGGCGCGGACGGGAAACCGGCGCGCGCATGATGCACTTCGGCGAGAGAGTCTTTCCGAGTGTCCGAATTGCCACGAGCGCAAGCTGCCGCACCGGGCTTGTCCAAAGTGCGGTTACTACAAGGGCCGCGAAGTTCTCGACATCGAGGAATCCAGCTAGCGCCGCCCTCCATGGCAAGTGTCATCGCCCTTGACGCGATGGGTTCAGACCGCCGGCCAAGGCCTGAGATCGAAGGGGCCATTCAGGCGGCGCGACATTACAACACGCAGGTGCTGCTCGTGGGGCCGGAGTTGCTGTTGCAGGCCGAACTGGCGCGACATCCGGCGGCCGCGGGACTACCCATAGAAATCGTGCATGCCAGCGAAGTCATTGGCATGGACGACAAGGCCGTGCAGGCAGTGCGCGCCAAACGCGACTCTTCCATGCGCATCGGCCTGCGTCTGGTACGCGACGCTAAGGCCGACGGGTTCATAACCGCGGGCAATACCGGGGCGGCGATGGCCACGGCGAAGATGGTGCTGGGGGCGATTCCGGGCGTCGACCGTCCGGCCCTGGCGGCAGTTTTTCCGACGGCCGTAGGGACGGTCGCCACCCTGCTCGACGTCGGCGCCAACGTCGATTCCAAACCTCATAACCTGGAGCAGTTCGCCGTCATGGGCGAGATTTACTTTCGCGCCATGTTCGGGACCGAGAACCCACGAGTGGGGCTGCTTTCCATTGGGGAAGAAGAGACCAAGGGCAATGAATTGACCCGGGAAGCCTTTCAGTTGCTGAAGCAGCTGCCGCTCAATTTTGTCGGCAACGTGGAAGGGCGGGATTTGTACAACGGCGAAGTGGACGTAATTGTCGCTGACGGCTTCGTGGGGAATGTCGCGCTAAAAACCTCGGAAGGCGTCGCCAACCTGGTGCGGGCTACCTTGAAGGAGTCGCTGAAGGCGACGATCACGCGGCAGGTGGGGTATCTGCTTTCGCGCAGCGCGTTTGCCGATTTCAAGAAGCGGCTCGACCATACAGAATACGGAGGAGCGCCGCTCCTGGGGGTCAAAGGGGTTTGCTTCATCACCCACGGATCATCGAATGCGAATGCCATCAAGAATGCGATCCGGGTGGCGGCGGGATTTGCCGAACACCAGATTAACGAAAAGATTGAGAAGGGCCTGGCGGCGATTCAAGCCACCGCCACAGTGAGGAGATAGGTTTCCATCCGCGAAAATGAATAACTCATCATCCAACATCGCATTTCTTTTTCCTGGCCAGGGATCGCAAGCCGTAGGCATGGCGAAGGAGTTAGCCGAAAAGCACGCGGTGGCGCGGCAAACGTTTGAAGAGGCGGAGGACGTACTGGGTTACAAACTCTCGCAGGTGTGCTTTGAAGGACCGGAGGAAGAGCTGCGGATGACGGAAATCACGCAGCCGGCGATTCTGACGGCCTCAGTCGCGGCATACCGGGTGATCCAGGCGAAGGGACTTCAGCCGGGCTTTGTCGCGGGACACAGCCTGGGGGAGTATTCGGCGCATGTCGTGGCGGGGACCATCAGCTTTGGAGATGCGATACGAACCGTGAGGCAGCGGGGACGGTACATGCAGGAGGCGGTCCCGGCGGGTTGCGGAGCGATGGCGGCGATTCTGGGGATGGAACTGGACAAGGTCGCGGAAGTGTGCGCGGACTCGGCGCAGCATGAGATTTGCGAGGCGGCGAACATCAATTCTCCGGAACAGGTGGTCATCTCGGGACACGCCGCGGCGGTAGAGCGAGCGGTGAAACTGGCGGATGAGCGCGGAGCGAAAAGGGCCCGGACATTGCCGGTGAGCGCGCCCTTTCATTGCTCCCTGATGAAGCCGGCGCAAGACCAACTGCAGGTTGATCTGGAATCGGTGGCCTTTCAGAAGCCGGCCCTCCCTGTCGCCTGCAATGTCGATGCCGTACTGGTGGAAGAGGCCGACCGCAGCCGTGACGCTCTGGTGCGGCAGGTGACGGGATCGGTCAAGTGGGACCAGTGCATGCGCCTGCTGGTCAGTCAGGGTGTGCAGACTTTCGTGGAGGTCGGTCCGGGAAAAGTGCTGTGCGGCCTTATGCGGCAAATCGACCGCTCGCGAAAATGCGTCAACGTGGAGGATGAAGCATCACTGCAGAAGACGCTGGGGCATCTTGCCCTGGTTGCTTAAAGATGACTACTCCGTGAGCCAGGCCCACCAGTTTCCGCATTGAATTTCAGTCGGCGAAAAAGACAAGGTTGCGTCGGATTTCTGAACCCAGACGTAGGCGTGCTCTGCCCGGCCATTGACCGTAACCTGGACGATGACTCCGCTTCCTGAGCCGGGGCTGAGCGAGCAGTCAATGTCGAAGGACTTCACCAGACCCCATTCGCCCCCCGGTCCCCAGTCACGGTAGAAATCGTTGTAGGAGTACTCGGAGTACTTCTGTGGATGCTGTTTCCAGGCGGGATCGTGAAACCAGACGGCATAGGCAGCCTCGTAGTTCTGGCCCTGCAGGGCGGCAAAAAATTTGTCCGCCGCGGCCCGCTGAGAGTAGTTACGGTAATGAAAGATCGCCCAAGCCGCGAGCAGAGCCAGGATGATTCCCGAGACGATGAAGACTCTGCGCCTGCGCGCCCGCGCCACGTCGAATTGCTCGGCGTCCATGAGAGTCATGGCTGCTAACAGCATAAACGATTGGATTGTCTGCGTGGTTGAGCAATCGAAGGGCTGAGCCCCCGGGGCGCGGCAGATTCTTGTGGCCGCACCGGGATGGTTTAGAGCGTCCGCTTGAAAAGCGGGGTGGCGATGGCCAGGGTGATGATGGCGAAAAGGGAAAGATAAATCATGTCGGGAACGATGGCGCCGATGCTGGTTTCCTTGAGGAGCAGCGATTTGAAGCCATGAACGGCGAAGGTGAAGGGATCCACGGCCGCGATCACCCGCAACCACGCGGGGAAAGCCTGGACGGGGTAGACGGCGCCGCTGGGAAAGAAGAGCAGAGTATTCAGAATTCCGAAGATCGCTCTCGGTACCAGGGGGTCCTCTACTCGTACGACGATGAGGAACATCATGGTATTCAGGGCGATGGCAGTCAAAGTGATCATCACCATCAGGCCGAGCGCAGTGAATGGGTGAAACAGAGTGCCGACTCCGGCCAGCAGTGAGCCAACGGCCGTGATAACTGTTCCTGTCAAAACCGCCTTGATGGCGCTGGAGGCGTTCAGCCCGAGGATCAGTTCCATCTTCGTAATCGGGGTGACAAGGTACCCTTCGTGGATGCCGCGGGCCTTGTCGTCGATGTAAAGCATGCCACCGCCGATCATCACGGACATGAAGATGGCGAGGGTGATGGAGCCCGGAAGCAGGTACTTCATGTATTCAATGTAAGGGTAGAGCTCGACAATCTGCAGGACGGTTTGCTGCAGCATGCGCGGCTCGACGGTGGGCTGGTTGAGGGCATTGGTGATCTGAGTAAGTTCGTCCTCCAGGGTCGAGCTGACGAAGTTATCGGTATTGTCGACAATCAGGGCGATGCGCGGCTGCACCTGTGCATACACGCGGCGCGAGAATTGCGGGGGGATGACGACCGCACCCTGAATCTTGCCGTTGCGAACGTCCTGCGTGGCCTGCTGTTCGTTGGTGTAGTAGACAGGCAGGAAGGTACGCATGTTGGCGCGAACCGAGTCAAAGGCTTCACGAATCTTGAGCGCCTGGGTGCCGCCGTCTTCGTCGACCAGGCCGAGGCGGGCATCGCGGATTTTTCCTCCGAAGGCGTTACCCAGGACAATGAGCTGCACCAGGGGGAAGATCATCGACACCATCATCAGCGCAGGGGAGCGGAAGAACTTGCGCATTTCCCGTTCGACAATCGCCAAGATACGATTCATTACTGCATTCCTGGTCTGGGCGGCATGACGAAGGCGTAAGCTTTCTGCAACTCATCGCGCAGCTGCCGGCCGGTGTAGTGGACGAACACGTCGTCCAGGGTGGTGTTCTGAACGGAGAGAGATTTCACCCGGACGCCCGCCTGCACCGCCGACTCAACCAGCTCGGTGGTAGTCCGCGAACCGTCGCCGGTGAGAATCCGGTACATACTCGCACCTTCATGCTTGACGGAAGTGACAGCGGTCAACTTTGGCAGCCGCTGCTCCCAGTCAGCGGGCGCGTTCTCGAATTGGGCCTCGATGACATTGGAGCCCGGCACGCTGGCTTTAAGAGCCTGCGGCGTGTCCAGGGCGACGAGCTTACCGTGATCAACGATGGCGATGCGATCGCAAAGACGGTCGGCCTCATCCATGTAGTGGGTGGTGATCAGAATCGTGAGCTGCCGATGGCTCTTGATGTTGGTCAGCATCTCCCACACAGCGACGCGGGACACGGGATCAAGCCCGGTCGTGGGCTCATCCAGGAAAAAGATTCTCGGGCTGTGAACCAGGCCGCGGGCGATTTCCAGGCGCCGCCGCATGCCGCCGGACAAAGTCTTGGTCTGGGCGGAACGCCACCTGGCCAGGTCGACCAGCTCCAGCAATTCATCGATGGCCGCTTTACGCTGTTTTGCCGGAACGTCGTAGAGCTTGGCGTAGATACTCAAGTTTTCCTCGATGGTGAGGTCGAGGTCGCTGGTGAGCGCCTGGGGAATGACGCCAATGGCGCGGCGAGCCGAGTTCGGGTCCTGCTGAACATCGTGACCGGCCACGCGGGCGGTACCGGCGGTAATGGGGATGAGCGTGGTCATCATTCGAATCAGAGTCGATTTACCGGCGCCGTTAGGGCCGAGCAGGCCAAAAATTTCTTCCTCTTTAACGGAAAAGGTAACGTGGTCGACAGCGGTAAAGTCGCCATACTTCTTGAGGATATGATCCACTTCGATGGCGTTGGACAGGGAAGCGGGGGATGCTTCGTTCGCCCTACCCGCCTCCGGGCTGGCGGTGCGCGGTTTCGTCGACTCGGAGGTCATGGACGGCTCCCTATGGCGGCATCCGCCTCGGACGTGCCTTTAAGCTGCTGCGGCGAGACCAGCACCTCCGCCGCCATGCCAGGAACGAAGGCGCCCTTAGGATTCTCCAGGCGGACTTTGAGCACGATGGTCTTGATATCGCGTTTGCTTCGGCTCACATCGCGCTGGGTGGCAAAGTCGGCTTCCGCCGATTTGAAGAAGACCTTGCCAGTGGTGACGGCGCCCCCTGGCAACCGGATGCGCAGAGTGTCACCCAAGCCGATGTGATCAGCCTCAGTCTCGGGAATCGCGGCGCGAACCCAGGTGTCGCCGAGGTCGACGATGGTAACGATAGGCTGTCCGGTATTCAGCACCTCGCCTTCGCGAGCAGCCCGAACGGAGACCGTTCCGTTCACTGGAGAGTAGATTTTGGTGTAACCCAACCGGACCTCGGCTTCCTTGAGCATGCTTTCCGCATTGGAGAGCTGGGCGCGGGTGGATTCCACCGTCCGTTGCGCGGCGTGAGCCTGATGAGTATTTGCGACGGCCATAGTCAAGTCGGCCTGAGCGGCATCGACTTGCTTTCGAAGCGACTCGACCACGGCTTTCTGCCCGGTGAGATTGGTCTCGGCCTGGACACGATCCTGATCGGAGCTAACGCCCTGGTTGGCGAGTTCGATCATGCGGCGGCTGTCGCTTTCCGTCCGGACCAGAGTGGCCTCAGCCTGAGCAAGTTGGGCGCGGACGGACGCGAGTCGTGCTTCGGCATTGGCCACGCTGCTGGTGGTCGATCCCTGCGTAGCTTCGAGTGTCGACTGGGTTTCGGCGACGCGGTATTTCATGCTGTCGATGGTGGCGGCCGCCGCGTGTTCCTCGGCTTCGAGCTCCCAAGGATCCAGCAGAGCGATCAAGTCGCCTTGTTTCACCTGGGATCCTTCGTCGACGAGCAGCCTGGCCAGGCGGCCCTGAATCTGCGGGCTTACCACCACCTGATTGGAGTCCACCGTCCCGATGAGCACCAGGTCGCGGCTGCGCGGAGTTGAGAGAACATAGTAGGCCAGCGAGATCACGAGAATGATGCCGAAAACGATGAAGAGTTTGTTGCGTGCGCTCACTGGCAAACTCCTTGAATCTTCTGAGACGGGCGCTGAAACAAAGCAGCGGAGATGAAATCCAGAACGGCCGTGCGGCGGGCGGCGACCAGGGCCGGCGCCAGCGGGTCTTTGCCGCTCAAAATCTGCATGACGGGAGCATTGGTGAAATAAAAGACGATGACGGCGATCATCGAGGGGACGAATTGCATCGCCTCCACGTGGCGAAATTCTCCCGAAGCGTGGCCGGCCTTGAGCACTTCGGTAAGGTGGCCCAGAAGGGGCTGAAAGTACTGTCTGACGATGCGCGGAAGTTGCGTGGCCCGTCCGCGTCCGGCGTTCATCATCTCGGCCTGGACGATGGGGGGATACAGAGGATGGGAGGCGACGTAGTCGAAATGCGCCTGGACGTAGGTAAGCAATTTTTCCCGGGGTTGAAGATCGAGCGAGAATACCGGCCGCACGATTGCCGATAAGCCGCCGAAGACTTCGTCAAGGACGGCGGCATAGAGCGCGTCTTTGTCGCGGAAGTAGTAATAAAGCAATGCCTTGTTGACACCCGCTTGTCTGGCGATGGCGTCGATGCGGGCGCCGGCGACGCCTTCGCGAGAGAATTCCTGCATGGCCGCAGTGAGGATGGCGGCGCGGCTTTCTTCGGGCTGGCGGCGGGAGCCGAAACGAGGTTTGGCGATAGCGGCCATCAGCTTAATTAACTGTTTAGTTAGAGTGTAACGCCAGGGGAAAAGGTCGCGCAAGTTTTTATTGCCTTGTGGAAACAAGGACTTGCGGGGGAGGAAATGTCGCGGTTCGGGCCCGGCTCAGCCGCCGGCGATCGAAGGAACGAGCAGAATCTCATCCCCGTCCTGAAAAACGTAGCCATTGCCGCCGAGAAAACGAATGTCCTCCTCGTTCACGTAGACATTGAGGAAGCGGCGAATCTGTCCGTTTTCATCGCGCAGATGGGGCTTCAGGTTGGGAAACTTCAAGTCGAGCACGGAAAACAGGTCTTCAAGATTGGCGGCCGAACATGTAAGTTGGCGGGCGCCGGCCGTGTGCTGTCGCAGTGCGGTAGGAATGTGCACGCTGATATTCATTTCACGCCTCCACGGCTTGCGGTTTTGGATAGGTCTCGATCGAGCGCTGCAGCAATTGCTCAAATTCGGCGAGCTTGGGACGGATTGGCTCTTCCGTTCCGTACCTGCCTGCCAGCACGTCAGTCGTCTTCAGACCGTTGCCGGTGATGCAGAGCACGGTGCTCTCCTCCGGAGCAATGCGTCCCAACTGGTACAGCTTTTTCGCGCAACCCACGGTTACGCCGCCCGCGGTCTCGGTGAAGATGCCTTCGGTAGCTGCCAAGAGCTGGATCGAATCAATGATCTCGGGATCGCTGACATCCTCGGCCCAGCCGCCGCTGCCGCGAATGGTTTTAATCGCATAGTGACCGTCGGCCGGATTCCCGATGGCCAGGGACCGGGCCAGAGTGGCGGGCTTTTGCGGTTGAATCTCGTCAGCCTGAGACTTCACGGCGGTGGAAATCGGCGAGCACCCGGTTGCCTGCGCGCCGAAAATCCTGACTGGCTTGGGCTCGACGAGTCCAAGCTGAATCAGTTCGTCGAAGGCCTTCCTGATTTTGGTGATAAGGGAGCCGCCGGCCATGGGCACCACAACGTTATCGGGAAGACGCCAACCGAGCTGTTCGGCGATTTCGAATCCCACGGTCTTCGAGCCCTCGGCGTAATACGGACGCAGGTTGACGTTGACGAATCCCCAGGGGCGTTCGTCGGCCAGCTGAGAACAGAGACGATTGACCTGGTCGTAGTTTCCGGCGATGCGCACCAGCCTGGCTCCGAAGACTTGCGTGCCCAGGACTTTGGCAGGCTCAAGGTCGGCGGGAATGAAGATCCAGGCGGCAAATCCATTTCGCGCCGCCTGAGCCGCGACGGAGTTCGCCAGGTTCCCGGTCGAGGAGCAGGCGACGGTGTGGAAGCCGAAGTTCCGGGCCTGGGCCAAGGCCACGGCGACCACGCGATCTTTAAAACTAAGAGTAGGCAAGCACACCGCGTCATTCTTGAGGAATAGATTCGGAGAGCCGAACTGGCGTCCGAGCTGGCGCGCACGCAGCAGGGGCGTGAAGCCTACGGGAAGATGTGCCTCGTGGTTTTGCGGCAGAGGCAGAAGCTCCGCATAACGCCACATATCGGGCGCCCGAGCGGCGATATTCTCGCGGGTAAATGCGGCTCGGGCGCCGTCGTAGTCGTAGGCAACCTCCAGGGGAGAGAAACAGGCGTCACAGATGGAGCGCGGCTGGTTTGCCCAGCGCTTTTGGCACTCGCGACAGCGCAATTCGTAGTGAGACATCCGCGTACTCGCAATCCTGCGGAGTAGCGGGGACGAGCCGGGAAAAAGGTCCGCAAAATACGAAGACCTCTTTTCCGGGAAAAGGAAAAGAGGCTACGGAGTGGCAAAGGGCCGACATCCGAATCTCATGTTCCCTGTTTCCAGGAGAGAGTTGGCACCTGTCGCCCGCGATATATGATCGCTGGTCGGTTGCCGTGGCGTCACTGGGCTCGTCCCTCAGCCACTCTGCATGAAATTTTGAGGTCTGCTCGGAAAGAGCAAACCTACTGGCGTGATGCTACAAAACGCGAACCGCGATTGTCAAGCAAAGGAGTCTCTGGGTAGTGGCTGAAATTCAGCCACTACCAGTCTCTGCTCCCATGCGAGTCGCTAGCGGCTATATTGATTTTTCTTTTTGTCGGCGTGCCGCTCCAGGCCGAGCTCGATCAGACGCTCGATGAGCGCGGGATACGACAATCCGGAAGCGGCCCAGAGCTTGGGATACATGCTGATGGAGGTGAAACCGGGCATGGTATTGATCTCGTTCAAATAGATTCTGCGGGTCGTCGGGTCCATCAGGAAATCCACGCGGGCGAGTCCCGAGCAATCCACGGCCTGGAAAGCGGCGACCGCGAGCCGCTGCACCTTCTTCGTTTCGGTCTTGGTCAGCTTCGCCGGAATGATGAGCTGCGAACCCTCGTCGAGGTACTTGGCGTCGTAGTCGTAGAATTCCTTGGCGGGAACGATTTCTCCTGGCACCGAGGCGACGGGCTGATCATTGCCCAGCACAGAGCATTCGATCTCCCGCGCTTTGCGCCTGCGGCCGCCGACGCCCTGCTCGATGACAATCTTGCGGTCGAATTTGGCGGCTTCCTCGATCGCCGGTCCCAGATCTTTGCCGTCGCGAGCTTTTGAAATACCCACCGACGATCCCAGGTTTGCGGGCTTCACGAATACGGGGTACTTCAACCGGCTCTCCACCAGCCTGCGAGTCTTCTTGGGATCGGATTGCCACAAGGGGCGGAGGATGGTTACGTGCCTGACGATGGGCAGCCCGGCGGCGCGGAAGAGAGACTTCATGATGTCTTTGTCCATGCCGGCAGCCGAGCCCAGCACGCCCGCGCCTACGTAAGGCAGATCGGCGAGCTCAAGCAGACCCTGGATAGTGCCGTCTTCGCCGAAGGTGCCGTGCAACACGGGAAACACAACATCGACGTCAATAGCGCGATCGGCGGCGCGGCGGGCGAGGGAGGAAGAGGTGTCGGTCTGGAATGGGGCGAGCCCCGAGCCGGATGTTCGCGGCTCGGGAGGAACGACAACCGCCTGGCCGCTGGCCAGCACAGCAGCTCCGGCGGTGGTCTCGGGATCGCCGGCACGGAGGTGGCGCTCCTGGTGGTGAGCGAACTGGCCTTTTAGCAGGCGCTCGGCATCCGCCGCGGTGACCCAGTGACCTTCTTTGGTGATGCCGATGGGAACGACTTCATATCTGGTCTTGTCGATGGCGCTGAAGACCGAGGCGGCCGAGAGCAGGGAGACGTCGTGCTCTCCACTGCGGCCGCCGAAGAGAATGCCGACGCGAAGCTTCTTCATGACGCTTCAGTGTGGACGGGAGGAGGCGTGGGAGTCAATCGTGGGCGATGACATCCGGGATTCTGGCCACTGGCACAGCCGGTGCACTACTTGGCTTCTGACGGATCGGGATCATTGTCAGGGCGTGATTTCGAAGACAGTGCCGAAGTCATAGGCTCCTCCTCGAGATGTGGTTCCATAGAGATGACCAGTAGAATCCATGATGATCCCCGCCACGGGGTACGACCCATCGGTACCGCTATTGAAGGCGTAGAGGACGCTCTCGGTCCAGTTGTCATCACCTAGCGACGCCAACTTGTAAACGGTTCCACAACCCAGGCTGCATCCGGCTCCGCCGCCCCCGCCCTCTGTTGTACCGTACAGATTGCCGGCCGGGTCAGCGACTAGTCCAGCCGTCGGTTCGAGCCCATCATTGCCGCCGGTGAAACTGTGAAGAACGCGTTCAGTCCAGCCGTTTCCGGTCGGCGTGAGTTCAAACAGAGTGCCGTTGTTGTTGATGCCGCCCCCCAAGGTTGCTCCGTAGAGATTTCCCCCGAGGAAGACAAGCGGCCCGGGGGCGGGGGTTGCACCGTCGCTTCCTCCGGCGAAGGCATACAATACGGTTTCGCTCCAGCCACTGCCCTGAGGGGACAGTTTGAACACCGTTCCCAGCCCGTGAGACCCTCCTGCGATAAAGTGAAGAGAATGGTCTCGGTCCACTTCCCCCCGTTTTGGGCCAACTGGAAAACGACTCCCGAATCGTACAGGCCGCCGCCGGCCGACGTTCCATATAGGCTGCCATTCGGGCCAACTAAGAGGGGCCCGTCAGAACCACCGCCGTCTTTTCCGAACGCGAAGGAATGGAGCACCTTTTCAGTTGCTGCTACAGCGGGAAGGGCCAGGATCCCAGTCAATGTGGTGGCGATAAGCAATGCTCCGATGTTGCGCAGCTGCAGCATAGGGCCATCCAAACAAGAGTCGTGGCGGGAGAGGGACAGCACCGTGGGAGTCGAACCGGGCCGCGCGGCAAAGTATAGCAGTACCCGGGCTCCCGATCCAGAGGAAGCAGATGGAATTGGCACCTTTGCGGAGAGTTCCTGCGGATGAGCAATTCGTCCTTCAGTTTAGAGCGGACTGGGTCAGCTTGACGGCACAGTAGGGATTCGCAGAACCCCCCGACACATTGCACTTCTGACCGTTTACCGAGCCTACGGCCAGGGTGGTGAAGTAGATATTGGTGCCGCCGTTCGACAGAAGGTTGTCAATTATGATGCCGCTGGTTCCTCCCAGGGCCGCGGGTGTGGTAACGCAAGTGGAGGTGGGAGTGCCGGTGCAATTAGGCGTGGCCAAGGAAGTTGTGACCGTGGAGCTCTCCAGGAAGCCGTCGGTCAAGCCCACGCCGAAGAACACCCGGTCGGTCGTGCCGTTATAGAACTCGGTGAGTGGGGAACACTCGTCCCCGATGGTGTTGTTTACCACAAATGTGGACGAGCCGGTGCTGGTGATTATGTTAGTTGCGAAGGGGAAGAAATACATTTTGGGGTTGGAGGGAATGCGCGCATTGCCCGAGGTTCCGGATACGAATCCGCAGGCGATCAAATGTCCCGAGGTGGACCCACTGGTCCAGAATGCGTTGTCCGGGGTTCCCGCATGCACGTTGCCGGTGGTGCAATCCCCGGCGCCGGTGGCCGAGCCCAGGTCGACGGTGTTCGAGGTGGAGACTGCTGTGGAGCTGGTGAAGTTTACCGGGAGTTGAGTGACGGCGCCGCCGATGCCAAGCACGGTGCTGCATCCGGTAAAGACGAATAGCTGGTCGGTAGTGGGGTTGGCGAGGTCATTCACCACGACAGGTGGATCGATGACACCGGTTCCGGCGCCGTGGCCAGTCCACCCGATGGCTACCTGGGCGGCAAAGGTACCGCCGGGACTATTCAGGCTGACGGCATACAGATATCCCTGGCTATCTCCGAGAAAGAGCCTGCCGGCAGTAGTGTCCTCGACAGCCGCGGTCAGGATCTTGTTGGTTTGGGTGGAGACGGTAACCGGCCAGCCGCCGGTGTTGACGAGTGCCGGCGCGCCGCCGCCGAACACGGGGGAGATCTTGTACAGGATGCCGTTATCCGCGCCCACGTAGGCGACGTCAGCCACGTAGTCGATCCAGGGCGAGGAATTCGAATTGGTGGCTGCGGTTTCAATGGTCAGAGTTGTCATGCAGCCGGGTGTGGTCGGAGTTGTACAGGTTGTCGGCGTAAGGGGGCTCAGCACATTGCCGGACTGGGACGGAGGGGCGGGTATGGGACTCGGCAGAACCAGCACGTGAAAATAGGAACCTGATGCGGTGCTCTCAACGAAGGCTACCTTAGTTCCATCGATTGAGAGGGCAGGCGAGGTTTTGATTTGCCCGCCGGATTGGGTCACGGTGTTGTACGCGAAGGCGACCCAGGGCGTTCCGGAATTGCAGGCCGGACTGGCGCTGGTATAGAGATTGTTGATGCCGACGATGTTGGCCTGGGTTCCCGAGGTGACGGTCAGAGCGTGCAGAACGTAGTCGGAATTGCAGTTTTCCGCGCCCACCGAGAACTGGTACTTCGCGGGAAACTGATCCCTGGGAACGAATCCATTTTCCAGGGAGACGGCCCAATCGATCTTCATGTGATGCGGAGGCGGCTGGCTCCCCCGGCGCAGATTTCGCGCGGCTACTTCGCGCATGACCATGTTGTAGACGTAGCGCGGGTCGCGCACTCCCGCGGCCAGGACATCCTCCTGGCGGAGGCCGGTCATCAGGAGATGTCGCGAACTCCAATCCTGGGGATAACCGAGGTGAGGAAGCGCGCCGCCGGACTGAGCAGACGGACCCGCCGGGATTTGTGCCGCGATGGAAATCGACAGCAGAAACAAGACAGGCGCGAGAAAGAAGCCGCGGAATGCGAATCGTGGCATCGTGCTCACCTCAAATTCGCCGGAAAGCGCCGAAGCGATTTTGACCCTCGAGAGGCCGCCGGCAGGTCAATTGTAACGATGGCGAGTTGAAGTGGAACCGCGGAGAAGGCCATGGGAATCTAGGATGACATCAACCCGCAGATCGAATCGGGACAAGGCGCGTTACGAATGGTCGGTTGCAGTGTCGGCTCAGAGTATTTTTTTTCCGAATGCCGAGAGCGCCAACTCCACCGCCAGATCTGCAGTCTGGTTGTGCTCGTCGATGACCGGATTTACTTCGACGATCTCGAAACTGAGCATGCGGCCGTGGTCGGCGATGATCTCCATCGCCAGGTGCGCTTCGCGATAGGTAGCGCCGCCGCGGACCGGGGTACCTACGCCGGGGGCGTCTTCGGGATCGACCCAGTCCATGTCAAGGGAGACGTGGTAGCCGGCGGTGCCACGACCGGCCAGGCGCAAGGCCTCTTCCATGACGGTGCGCATACCGCGTTCATCGATGTCACGCATGGTGAAGACCTCGATGCCAGCGTGGCGGACATTTTCTTTCTCAATGGCATCGATGTCGCGCACCCCAACCAACACGCAGTTTTCGGGGCTGACCTTAGGGGAGAAGTCGAAAATGTTGCTGAGGTCGGGTGGGCCCAGGCCCATGATCGCGGCCAGAGGCATGCCGTGAACGTTGCCGCTGGGAGAACTTTCCGGCGTGTTGACGTCGGTGTGAGCGTCGATCCAGAGCAGGCCGATTTTCTGGCGCTGACGGCGATAGAATTCGGCCACTCCGGCGACGGTTCCGGCAGCGACCGAGTGATCGCCACCCAGAGTCAGCGGCACCTTGCCCGCTTCAAGAGTCTTGAGCACGAGTTCAGCGTGTTTGGTGCAGGTGGCGGTGATCTCCTTGAGATACTTCGCGTGGGGATGGCCTTCCTTCTTCTGCTCCGGAATGGCCACGGCGACGTTGCCACCATCTTCGACGATGTGGCCCAGGGCCTCGAGCCGGGCTTCCAGGCCGGCTACGCGCACGGCGGACGGCCCCATATCCACGCCGCGCCGGGACTGGCCGAGATCGAGGGGGACGCCGATCACCCGAATCTTCCTGGGGCTGATGCTCGAAATGGACGCCGTGGTCATAGTCAGTCGTTGTCATCTGCGCTCAAGCCATCCGCTTGAGAGCCCTCATCCCCGAGGTGCGCAAAAGCGCGGCTTGGTTACGGGTAGAGTTTATGCAGCATTCGCGGGAAGGGAATGGTCTCCCGCACATGCTCCAACCCGCAAATCCAGGCCACGGCGCGCTCAATGCCCATGCCAAAGCCGGCGTGAGGAACGCTGCCATACTTGCGCAAGTCGAGATACCACTTGAACGCCTCTTCCGGCAGGCCGTGCTCGTGAATGCGCTGGACCAGCAGATCATGCGAGGCCATGCGCTGGGAACCGCCGATGATTTCGCCGTATCCTTCCGGGGCAAGGACATCGACGCAGAGGGCGAGTTCGGGCCGATCGGGATCCGGTTCCATGTAAAAGGCCTTCACCTTTGCCGGATAGCGGTGCACCATCACCGGCTTGTCGAATTGCGAGGAGATGTAGGTTTCGTCGGGCGAGCCGAGATCGCCCCCCCAGGCAAAATTGTTTTCCAGAGCGCCGGCGGCGTGCGCCTGCTGCAGCATTTTGACCGCGTCATCGTATGTGATGCGAGGGAATGGCGCCTCGACTTTTTCGAGCTTGGCGATGTCGCGGCCAATGGTCTGCAGATCGGCGCGCCGGCGTTCCAGGCAGCGCTTCACCAGAAAGGTGATGAGGCCCTCGGCCAGCTGCATGATGTCTTCGAGCTTGGCATAAGCGACTTCGGGCTCTACCATCCAGAATTCGGTGAGGTGACGGCGGGTCTTGCTCTTTTCCGCGCGGAAGGTGGGGCCGAAAGAATAGACCTTGCCCAAAGCCATGGCGGTGGCTTCGATATAGAGCTGTCCGGACTGGGTCAGGTAAGCCTGCTCTTCGAAGTAATCCACGGGAAACAGAGTGGTCGTGCCTTCGCATGCCGCCGGGGTCAGAATCGGGGGGTCGGTCAGGGTGAATCCGCGTTCGTCG
>Ga0335080_10001587_pt1 | contig 22287 bp, 15 predicted proteins | sample Lox_Sample_34_FD_206720 | JGI IMG/M metagenome (GOLD analysis project Ga0335080, IMG submission 206720) | Soil microbial communities from Loxahatchee National Wildlife Refuge, Florida, United States - Lox_Sample_3.4 | ecosystem: Environmental > Terrestrial > Soil > Wetlands | place: USA...
TCCCGTCGTCGCCTTCGACCTCGAGCATGTTGAGAAGGAAGTGCCGGCGCACCGTGGCGCCCTCGGCGCGCAGCTCGGCGGCGAGCGGGCCCTGGGTCCGATCGGCGACGTCGTTGAGCGCATCGAAGACGAAGCGACGACGCTCGGCCGGATCCCGGATCGCCGCGGCGCCGGACAAGTCGGCCTGCTCGCGAAGGACGACGAGAACGGAATGTCGCGGCTCCGCCGAGCGTGCGGCGGACGCGAACAGGACGAGAATGGCCGCGATCCGAAATCGTTTCACGCTTGAGCGAATTCTCCGTCTTGGTGCGAGAGGAGGGACTCGAACCCTCAAGGGTTTCCCCACGGGATCCTAAGTCCCGCGCGTCTGCCAGTTCCGCCACTCTCGCGGAGAGGAAATGATAACCGGGCTCAGTCCTTCGGCAGACCGGTACCCCAGTAGTTCTCGGCGAAGAAGGGCGCGTAGTCCTTCTTGGTGAGCCATTGCAGGATGCCCTCGACCGTCTTCGTCGAGCCGAACTTCCAGCGGAACGACTTCTGGTACGACTTCAAGAACGTGAGAAACATCGAATCGCCGAGCTCCTTGTGCAGGGTCGCCAGCAGGTAGGCCCCCTTGTCGTAGATCAGGTCGTTCCGGTAGAGAAACGCCGTTTCGGGATCGCTGGGGATCGAGATCCGGTTGGCCAGCGGGATGGGCGAGATCTTCGTCGCGTCCGACGCGTTGGAGCGCCAGTGGTTGACGAGCCTCTGGTAGGTTGCCTGCCCCTTCATGGCCTTCAGGAAGATCGCGGCGCTGTACTCGGCGAACGACTCGGTGAGCCACTGCTCGTCCTGGCTGGGCATCTTCACGACCTGACCCCAGTATTGGTGCGCGATCTCGTGCGCGAAGCGCTCGTTGATGCCCTGGGAAAAGAGTTGGTTGGTCTCCCCCATCAGTGGATTGAACGCCTCCTTCGTGATGAACATCACGCCGGGCGGCGCCTGGCCGAACCCCCACGTGTTGATCTCCACGATGTCGTACTCGGAGAAGGGAAACGGGCCGAGGAAGCTCTGATAGTTCTCGATGATCCCGAAGGCGAGGCCCGCGAGCTGCTTCATCGCCCGCGAATTCTTCATGGCGTACGACGCGACGCGCACGGTGACGCCTTCGCGCGTCTCCTCCTCCCACTGGTAGGCGCCGGCGATGACCGCAGGGAAGGCGACCGGATTCTCGGTCCGCGTCTCGAGGACGTTCTCGTCGCCGTCCTCGGCGCGCCGAAGCGTCCGGCCCGACGCGATCGGGAGAAACGGCTTCTTGACGCGCGCGACGCAGTGAAAATCAAAGAGCTGAGCGTTCAGATCCGGCATCGGGAACCAGGCCCCGCCGCCGAGGCCGAGCTGCCAGTAGCTGTCGCCGCCGGGCCGCACGAGGAAGTCCCCGTCGATCTCGAAGCGCAGCGTGGCGCTCTGATCCGCGGGAACCGGCGCGGCGATCTCGACGAGGATCTGGTCGCCCCGATGGAGGAAGGCGAGCGCGCGGCCGTCGCCGTCCCTGACGCTGCGCACGTTCCAGGTGCGCGAGCCGATTCCGGATCCGTAGTACCGCGCGTTGTAGAGATCGAACCGGAAGACGCGCCGCGGCGACCCGATCGGGACGACGGTCTCGGCGACGGAGAGCGAGACGTCCTTGCCGTCGGAGGCGCGCAGGCCGAGGTCCACCTGCGTGAGCAGGTAGAGCGGCGTCACGGGATCCCGGCGCTCGCGGCCGACGGGCTGTTCCGAGAGCACGGTCGAATAGAGATCGTTCTTCGTCTCGGCGTCGAGGTAACGGGGCTTCCGCAGCGCGAGGAGACTCTCGGAATGGTCCTCCAGTCCGTCGAGAAGGTACAGGAGCGCTTCCCTGCCCCCATCCGCCGCGGCGAGCGCGCGCGGTGAGCCGGGCGTGTCGAGCTTCTGCTGCGCGAAGAAGAGCGCCGCGTCGAATCCCACGACGCGTCGCAGGCGGTCGAGATGCTTCGCGAAGGAGGCCTCGAGCGGCGCGGCGCCGGCGAGAGGAGAAGAGAGCGCCGAGAGCGCCGGAATCTCCTGGCCCGCCGCGAGCCAGAGGATCCGCTGCGGCGTGTCGCGAACGACGGCGCCGCCCTCCCCGCGCTCGACGTCCAGTCCCGTCGCTTTCTTCGCGTTGAAGGTCAGAATGGGGAGCTCGACGGGGTCGGCCGACGTGTACGCGAGCTCTCCCGAACCCTCGAAGTAGATCCCGACGACCTCGTCGCCGGCCTTGACGGGCGCCGCCGCGCCGGACTTCAGCGTCAGCACCAGATGGCCGGACGCGATCCGGAGATTCGCCACGGAAGCCGACGCGCCGATTTGGAGATGGTCGAAGCGCGCCACCGTCGGCGCGAGGCCGCCGTCCGCGGCGTGCGCGGACAGCGGGGAGAGCGCGATCCCGAGGACGGCCGCCGCGACGCTTTTCACCGGAGTCTTCGTGCCGCGATCATAGCCCGCGGCCGCCGCGCCGCCGTCGGCTTCGGCATTAGAATCTCGCTCCGGCATCTCCAATGAGCCTCGATCCGGGAACGAGCCTCGGCTCCTACGAGGTCCTCGGACCGCTGGGAGCGGGCGGTATGGGCGAGGTGTACCGGGCCTACGACCGCAAGCTCGGCCGCGAGGTCGCGATCAAGATCCTTCCGGAGGCCTTCGCGCAGGACGCCGCGAAGCTCACGCGCTTCGACCGCGAGGCGCGGATGCTCGCGGCGGTCAACCACCCGAACCTCGCGGCGATCTACGGGCTCGAGGAAGCCGGCCCGATCCGCTACATCGTGATGGAGCTCGTTCCGGGTCAGACCCTGTCTCAGATCCTCGTCCGCGGGCCGATGCCGCCGCGGGAGGCACTCGGCGCGGCGCGCCAGATCGCCGAGGGCCTCGAAGCCGCGCACGAGAAAGGAATCGTCCACCGCGACCTCAAGCCGGCGAACATCAAGATCACGCCCGAAGGGCGCGTCAAAGTCCTCGACCTCGGGCTCGCCAAGGCGATGGACCCGAAGGCGGAGGACTCGCGCGACTCTTCCGAGTCGCCGACCCTGCGGCTGGACGACACGCGGCCCGGCGTCATCGTCGGCACCGTCGAGTTCATGAGCCCCGAGCAGGCGCGCGGGCGCGCGGTGGACAAGCGGACGGACGTCTGGTCCTTCGGCTGTGTCCTCTTCGAGATGCTCAGCGGCCGCCGGGCGTTCACGGGCGAGAGCCCCGCGGATGTTCTCATCAACGTTGCGACGAAAGAGCCCGAGTGGTCGGCGCTGCCGGTGGCCACGCCCGTCCGCGTGCGTGAGCTGCTCGAGCGCTGCCTCCAGAAGGACCCGAACCGCCGCCTGCGGGACATCGGCGACGCGCGGATCGCGCTCGAGGACGCGTACGTCGCGAGCGGCGATCGGTCCGGCGGCGCCATGGCCCCTCTGCCGAGCCCGCGCGAGCGGCGCCTCGTGCTCGCGATCCTCGCCGGTCTCGGCCTCGCCGCGGGACTCTGGCTCGCTTATCGCCCGCGGACGATGGCTCCGGCCTCGCCGGAGGCACCGCGTCTCCTCGCCGTCCTGCCGTTCCGCGATCTGTCGGGACGGCCCGATGGCCAGCGGATCGGCGAAGGCCTCGTCGAAACGGTCAGCGCGCGCCTCTCGAATCTTTCGGGCGTCCAGGTCGTCACGCCTTCGGTGGTCGTCGAAGCCGCGGACCGCCAGCGCGATCCGTTCCGCGTCGCCCGCGACCTCGGAGCCGACTACGTGCTCGTCGGCGCGACGCAGCAGGAGGGCGATCGGCTCCGCTTCACCTGGTCGGTCTGGCAGACGCGCGAGCGCCGGCAGGTCGGCGGAGGCGAAGTGACCGGGACGGCCTCGAACATCTTCGCCATTCAGGATCAGCTGACGGATCACGTGGCCCGCGAGCTCCACGCGACGCCCGCGGGACGCAGGACGCCGCTCCCGGCGGGACTCGTGACGACGAGCCAGCAGGAGCGCTACCTCCAGGCGCTCGGGTACCTGCAGCGATACGACCGGAAGGCGTCGGTCGAAGCCGCCCTCGCGATCCTCAATCCGCTCGCTTCGGAAGTGCCGGGGTCCGCGCTCGTGCAGTCGGCGCTCGCGCGCGCGTGCCTGCACGAGTACACCCTCACGCGGGACAAGGACTGGGCGAACCGGGCGATCGAGGCCGCCGAGCGCGCGACGCGTCTCGATCCCGGAATCCCCGATGTCCACGTGGCGCGGGGGCTCGTCCTGTCGCGCACCGGGAAAGGCGCCGAGGCGGTGAGTGAGTTCCAGATCGCGCTCTCGCAGGCGCCGGATTCGCTCGACGGCCTCCTCGGCCTCGCCGAGGCTTATCAGTCGGTCGGGCGCAACGACGAGGCGGAGGGCTGCTACAAGCGCGCGGTGGCCCTGCAGCCGGGCTCGTGGGTGCCGTACAACCACTACGGCGTCTTCGACTACTCGATCGGGAGATACCCGCAGGCCGCCGAGATGTTCCGCCGGGTGGTCGCGAAGACGCCCGACAACGTGCGCGCGTGGAACAACCTCGGCGCCGCCTGCGAGCAGGCCGACCGCTTCGACGACGCGCTCGAGGCCTTCCAGAAGTCCGCCGCGATTGCGCCGAGCGACGGCGCCTACTCGAATCTCGGCACGTTGCAGTTCTTCCTCGGCCGTTACGCCGATTCCGCCGGCTCTTTCGAGAAGGCCACGGCGCTCACTCCCGGCAAGTCGCTCTACTGGGCCAACCTCGGCGACGCGTATCGCTGGGCGCCGGGCGACCGGCCGAAAGCGGCGGGCGCCTACGCGAAGGCGATCGCGCTCGCGCGGCAGGAGCTCGAGGTCGATCCCCGCGACGCGCGCGCGCTCTGCACGCTCGGACTCGCGCTCGCCAAGACCGGCAAGGCGGCGGAGGGCCTCGCCGCCATCCGCAAGGCGCTCGAGATCGAGCCGGGAAACCCCGACTCCTTCTACGACGCCGCGGTCGTCTCGAATCTCCTCGGCAAGACCGACGACGCGGTCGGCTGGATCCAGCAGGCGGTCGAGGCGGGGCTCGGACTCGGCACGATCGAGCGCGAGCCGGAGTTCGCGACCCTGCGAAAGACGCCGGCATACAAGACTCGAATCACCGCGAAGAAGGACGCGGCCTGAGGAGTTCGGCCGATTCGATGAGGAGAGGAGGGGTCATGCGAAAGGGTTCTGGGCCATCCCTGGGACTGCGCGCGCTCGCATTACTGACAGGAAGCCTGGTGTTGACGGGGGAAAGTTGCTCCCGAGGGGCCGCGCCGCCTCCCGCACCAACCGACTACTTCCAGATCCTGCTGGACAAGGTGGACGACGCCCGAAAGAAGAACCCCGGCAAGGACGTCGCGATCGCGGTCGTGACGAAAAAAAATGGAAAGGTCCAGGTGGACCCCGACACCCTGATCTTGAAGGATGGCGCGCACGTGGTCGTCTGGCTGGTCGTGGGCACGAGTCCCAAATTCACTTTTGGAGCTGGCACGCACCCGTTCGAGGTCGACTGCCAGAACTTCCTCTGCTTCTCGAGGACGGTCGCCTCGACGGGCGGGCAGTCGCAACTCGACATCGACTACGACATCGCCTTCACGGCGATCGGCGGCGCGCCGGTCAAGGCCGACCCGCACCTCGAGGTCGTGAAGTAGCGGCGAAACGCCGGCGTCAGCTCGTGCGGCGGACGAGGCCGACGACGAGCGCGACGACCGCGCCGAGCAGGAGCAGATGGATCAGGCCGCTCGCGATGTGAAACGCGAAGTGGGCGATCAGCCACAGCGCGAAGAGAACGACGCAGAGCGTCCACACCATCGGGCAGGAGTGTAGCAGGAGCCCGAAAAACGGAGACCGGCGCGCGGCCGGTCTCTCCGGAACGAGGGAATCGTGATGCGCGCGATCAGGCTTGCGCGGTCGCGCGACTCTCGGAAACGACGTGCGGCCCGGCGTCGAGGAAGTCGGCCACCTTCAGAAGCGACCGGCAGATCGCCAGCGCGCGTGTCGGCGCGCTCGCCTGGATCGGGTGGACGGACACGAAGAGCGGCTGCGATTCCTGAATCCATCCGAAGGCGGAGCCTCCGAAGACTTCCTTCTTCTCGAAGAACCACCAGCCGCGCGTCCGCGAGAACCGGTTGGCCAGAGCCACGGCCGCGGACTCGTCCGTCGAATATCGGGGCACGGTCTCCCCCGGCGGAACGCCGCAGACGCGTCGCTCGATTTCCCGATCGAGCGCCGGCCCCGCCTCCGGCTCCATCCCGACCCGCCGAACCGACGTCCTCTCCGAGGCGATCTTCACGACACCCTCCTGTGGATCAGAGCGTTCGCGATCCCTGAAATCCGCCGCACTCGCACCCGGAGCCCTGCGCGCACCAGCCCGCGCCGTCCGTTCCCTCGGTGTGGAGGACGCGCGCGTGCTCGCACATCACGCAGGGCTCTCCGGGCCCGGAGTCTCGGGTGAGGGGCGGAAGGGAAACCGCGATTCCCGGCGACGTCGCGCCACAACCTCTGTCGGGAGTCGACAGACCTCCGACCGCCTCTCGCCCCAGACTCCGGGCCCGCACCGGGCGCGACGACGTGTCCACGCCTACGCCTTCCCCCGACGGGGAGCGGCGGCGTGCGACGGGTTCGCGCGGCCTGTCCAAGTTCCGGTCAATACGGGTTGTCCTGTGGAGACACACCCGCGAGCCGGGGAGCCGACAGGTTTCCGCGACACCGACCGAGCGCCCAATTCGTCCTCCGCTGTGATTGCTCCGAGGATAGCCGCGGGGCCGCCGGAGCCAATGGCCCGCGGGTGCCCGCCGGAAGGCACTTAGGTGGCGTCTGCCGGGGAAACGGCCCCTTCCCTAAGGGGCGGGCAGGTGGTGGTTGACCGCGAACATCGCGAGCTCGAGTCGGTTGGAAACGCCGAGCTTGTCGAAGATGTGCGTAAGGTGGTGCTTCACGGTGTCTTCGGAGAGCGAGAACTTCTGGGCGATGTCGCGGTTGGTGCAGCCCTCGACGATCGCCGCCACAATTTCGAGCTCGCGCCGGGTCAGGCCGAAGGAGCGCTGGCGCTCCTCGGCGCCGGTCGGCAGGAGCCCGCGCAGCGCGGCGACGAGGTCCGAGACCTCCTCGCGCCCGACCCAGTACTGCCCGGACACGACCGTTCGGATGCTCTTGAAGAGGAGCTCCGTCGCCGACTCCTTCGAGACGACGCCGCGCGCTCCGATCTGGAGCGCCTCGACGATCTGCTCCTTCTCGACGGCCGCCGTCAGAAGGATCGTCCGGACCTCGAGCGAGGACGACGACAGCTCGCGCAGCACTTCGAGCCCGGGAAGGCGCGGCATCGCGAGGTCGAGCAGCAGCACGTCCGGCCGCAGCTGGCGCACGAGGCGAATCGCCTCGCGGCCATCGGACGCCTGACCCACGACCTCGAAATCCTTCTCGGTCTCGAGCAGGCGGCGGAGGCCGTCGCGCACGATCGGGTGATCGTCCGCGATGACGATGCGGATCGGCTTGGGAACCTTGCTACTCATTCGGAAACGTGATCTCGAGGCGCGCGCCCCGGCCCGGCGCCGACTCGATCGCCAGGCTCCCGCCGATCGACCGGACGCGCTCCTTGATGATGACGGGTCCCTTTCGGGCCGCGTCGAGCTCTTCCTGCGAAAGCCTGCCCGAGAAGTCGAACCCCCGCCCGTCGTCATCCACGACGAGCCGGCCCTCGTCACCGTCCAGGCTGAGCCGCACGATGACGTTCGAGGCGCCGCTGTGCTTGCGCACGTTGACGAGCGCCTCCTGCGCGATGCGCGCGATCTCCGCGCAGAGCCGCGGCGACAGCGAGATCTCCCGCAGATCCGAAACGAAGCTCGCGGAGATTCCCGCCTCGCGCCGGAACTTGTCGACCGACTCCGCGAGGAAGTCGAGGAGCTGGCGCGGGTCGAGGTCGAGCGGCTTCATCTGGCGCATCAGCTCGCGCAGGTTGAGCACTTCCCGCCGCAGCAGCGCCTGAACGCGCGAAAGCTCTTCGGCCATCGCCGGCGTGTCCGTGGCGCGCCGGCGCAGAACGTCGACCTGAACTTCCATTCCGATGAGCGACTGGATCGCCCCGTCGTGGAGCTCGCGCGCCACGAGGGCCCGGTCCATGGCCTTGGCTTTCAGCGTCTCGTCCTGCAGCTCCTTCCCGCGCCGCGTCACGTGGCTGAAGAGAAAGGACAGCAGGAAGAGCGTCGACATCCGGAAGAAGAACGCGTGCCCGTCGAAGTCGGGCCGCGTCGAGGAAAGCATCAGCGTCGCGAGCTGGCCGATCAGGACGAGCCCGCTGATCGCCGCGGCCGTCGCGATCGCCTCGATCCGCGACCATCGCGCCGCGGCCGCGTAGATCGCCAGCACGCCGACGAGCACGAGGACCTCGTCCCCCATGAGCGAGAGGACCGCCGCCGAAAGGATGTCGAAGACCTGGAGCGAGCGCCGGAACCCCGGAGTCGAAGCGTGCGTCCGCAGCCACGCCCACACCGCGAGTCCCGCGATCGCGTAGATTGCCGAGAGCGTGATTGGCGCTCCGTTGGCGCGAGGCCACGACAGCTGCACCACTGTCTCGATGAGCAGCAGGAGCCCGCCGAGGCCCGCGCGCGCCACGGAGAGCGCGCGCTCGAGGCGCTGGACCTCTTCGGTCGCAACGGCGAGGCGAATGCCGTCGGTCAGGCGGACGGCGACCGGGACGGCCGACTCGGGAGCCGCCGAAAGCGGTTCGTCCCCCGGGACCTCTTCCCGGTCCGGGAGCCGAATCTCCTCTGTGACCCGAACACGTTGCCCGGCGCCCATGACCGCTCCCGAGCTGCCTCCCGCGGCAGGTTCCAAACGTCGTCCTGACAGGATTTAGACCACCCCAATGGTAACTCGTCGGAGGCTTCCCGAAGGGGTCGTTAAGGTGGGCAATCCGCGCCGGGGCGGCATCCGGGACGAAACCTGGACGATTTTAGGCGGTTCCGGGATGGTGAGCCGTGTAGGACTCGAACCTACAACCTAGAGATTAAGAGTCTCTTGCTCTACCAATTGAGCTAACGGCCCACTCGGGACGCGGAGAATAGCCGATCGACTACCCCCGAGCAAGGAAGCCGCGACGGTTACCCTCCTCCGACCAGCTCCACGATCTCGAAGACGTCGCCCTCCGCAAGGGGGGTGACGGCGTAGCGGGCCTTGGGCAGGATCTCGCGGTTGCGCTCGACGGCCACGCGCGGCAGGGACACGCGCAGCCGCTCGAGGAGCGCGGCGACGGACTCGCCCGGCGGCAGCCGCATCTCTTCGCCGTTGACGCGGACGCAGATCTCGGCGGGCGCGCTCACGCCTTCTTCACCGGATACTTGAACTCCGTCGAGCCCACGGACGACACAACCCGAACGACCGCCGCCGCGTTCCCGTCGCGCAGCGGCGGCACCGCGAACGAGACGGTGCAGGAGCCGTCGGCGGCGGTCTTTCCCTGGAACACGACGGCCGGCTTGGCCTGCGTCGAGAGGATCCGGACCTGGACCGACGCGCCCGCGACGGGCTGCCGCGAAGCGGAGGACAGGGCCTTCAGCTTCATCTGCGCCGCGCGGCCGGCGACGAGGTCCCCGGGGGACGCCACCGCGACCTCGAGCTCCTCGCGCGCCGACTCCGCCGCCAGGTAGTCCAGGATGACCTGGTCGAGCGTGCGGTCGCCGGCGGTCTGACCCGCCGGCGGCGGCCCGGCGAGCGCCGTCTCCTCGAGCGCCGCGGCAGCGGCCTTCGCCGCCTTGGGCGCCGGCTTGGCGGACTCGGGCTCCTCGGCCGCCGCCGCGCGGACGCCGCCGTTGGGCCCGTCGAACTTTCCGCGCTGGATCGCCGCGATCATCGCGCGATGCTGCTGCTCCATCAGCTCCTGGATGGCGGAGTCGTCCCGGCCCTTACCCGCGGTCTCCGCGTAGGAGATGCGGCGCGTCGCGAGGATCTCTCCCCCGACGTACACGAGCGACTCGACGCAGGGGTTGGACTCCCCCTTGTCCTCCGTCTGCACGTGGAAGACGCGGTTGCGGTGCTTGACGTCGGTGTTGTAGCCGGTGATCACGGACGAGGAAATTGTAGCCGGGAAAGGGGATTCCCGGCGGAAACGGCGGCCCGGCTCAGAGCGGCTCGAACCGCGCCGTGAAGTGCCGCAACACCGGCGCCTGATGCGTGATCCGGACGCCGCGGAGCCGCTGCGGCGACCGGTGCACGTCGCGGATCACGCCCGCCACGTACTCGAGATGCGAGTTCGTGTAGACACGGCGTGGCACGGCGAGCCGCACGAGATCGAGGTCCGGCAGGATCTCCCGTCCCGGCCTCGCCGGGTCGGGCTTTCCGAACATGACGCCGCCGATCTCGACGCCCCGAATCCCGCCCTCGAGATACAGCGCGATGGTCAGCGCCTCGGCCGGGTAGTGCTCCGGCGGCACGTGCGGGGCGAAGGCGCGCGCGTCGATGTAGACGGCGTGCCCGCCGATCGGCTCGACGACGGGAACGCCGTCGCGCACGAGGGCCTCGCCGAACGCGCCGACCTGCCCCACGCGGAACGCGAGATAGTCCTCGGCGAGAACCTCCCGCAGCCCCAGAGCCACGGCCTCCAGGTCCCTTCCCGCGAGGCCGCCGTAGGTCGGGAAGCCCTCGATCAGGATCAGCTTGTCCTTCAGCCTCTCGACCCACGTCTCGTCCCGCAACGCCAGAAAGCCGCCGATGTTGGCCAGGCCGTCCTTCTTCGCGCTCATCGTGCAGCCGTCCGCGAGCGAGAAGACCTCACGCACGATCTCACGCACCGGGCGACCCTCCTGGCCGGGCTCGCGTTCCCGAATGAACCAGGCGTTCTCCGCGAACCGGCAGGCGTCGATCAGCAGCGGCACTCCCCACCGGCGGCATACCTCCTGCGTCCCGCGTACGTTCTCGAGCGAGACCGGCTGGCCGCCGCCGGAGTTGTTCGTCAGCGTCAACATGACGAGGGGCACTTTCCCGGCGTTCTCCGCGAGGCACCGGTCCAGCCGCTCGAGATCCATGTTTCCCTTGAACGGATGCCGGGCGCGCGGCTGCCGGCCTTCCGGGATGACGAGGTCGAGGGCGAGACCGCCGTTGACCTCGACGTTGGCGCGCGTCGTGTCGAAGTGCGTGTTGTTGGGCACGACGTCGCCCGGCTTCAGGACCGTCGAGAAGAGGAGGTTCTCCGCAACGCGGCCCTGATGGGTGGGAATCACGTGCGGGAAACCGAAGATCTCGCGAACCGTCCGCTCGAAGAAGTAGAAGTTGCGCCCGCCCGCGTAGGACTCGTCGCCTCGCATGAGCCCCGACCACTGAACGTCGGACATCGCGGACGTGCCCGAGTCGGTGAGCAGATCGATGTAGATGTCTTCGGAGGCGAGGCCGAAGACGTTGTAGCCGGCGCGCCGCAGACGCTCCTCTCGCTCGGGGCGGTCGATGCGGCGGATCGACTCGACGACTTTGACGCGCCAGGGCTCGGGCTGCGGCGACGGCACGGTGGGCGCGAGTCTAACCGGAGCGACGCCGGAGTATTCTGATCGCGATGAGCGGCAGGACGGCGGCCCCGGCGCGCACCGCCTGGCTCCTCCTCCTCTTCACCGTCTCCGGCGCCTGCGGCCTCGTCTACGAGATCGTCTGGATGCGACGCCTCGCGCTCGTCTTCGGAAGCACGACGCTCGCCGTCTCGACCGTCCTCGCCGCTTTCATGGGAGGCCTCGCGCTCGGCAGCCTCCGCTTCGGGCGCAGGGCGGACCGCGATCCGGTGCGCGCCCTGCGCGTCTATGGCCGCCTGGAGATCGGGATCGGGATTCTGGCACTCGCCGTGCCGCTGCTGCTCAAGGCCGCCGCCGCCGTCTACCTGGGGCTCGAACCGGCGCTCGAGGGCTCGCCGTTTCTCTTCTTCGCGCTGCAGTTCGCGCTCGCGGCCGGCGTCCTCGTTCTGCCGACGACGCTCATGGGCGGCACCCTGCCGCTCCTCTCGCGCTACGCCGTGGCCTCGTCCTCCGAGGTGGCGCGGCGCGTGGGAAGCCTCTATGCGGCCAACACGCTCGGGGCCGCCGCGGGCGTGGGCCTCGCGACCTACTTTCTGCTGCCCGACCTCGGGATCTCGGCCGCGGAGCGCCTGGCCGCGGCCGCGAACCTCGCCGTGGGCGGACTCGCGCTGCGCCTCGCGCGGCCGCCCGATGCGCCGACCGAGGACGCGGAGGCTCCCGCGACGGCGGCGCCCGCGGCCGAGCTCGCGCCGGAGTCTCCGAGCGGCCGGCGTGCGCTCCTCTGGGGCGCCGCGGCTTCGGGCCTCTGCGCGATGGCCTTCGAGGTCGCATGGTCGCGCACGCTCGCCATGATCCTCGGCAGCTCCGTCTACGCCTTCGGCATGATGCTCGCGATCTTCCTGGCGGGCCTCTCGATCGGGAGTGCTCTCTTTGCGCGGACCCGCCTCGCGCGCGCGCCCGTCGAAGCCTTCGCGGCCGCGCAGGCCGGCATCGCGGCGGCCGGGCTCTCGGGCATCTATCTCGTCGGGCAGCTGCCGGCCGGCGTCGTCGCGCTGCACCCGCTCGCGCGCGAGTCCTTCTTCTTCCAGGAGCTCGTCCAGCTTGTGCTGACGGTGCCGCTCGTGCTGCCGGCGGCGGTCCTCTTCGGCGTCGCGTATCCGGCGGCGATCGCCGCGACGACGTCCTCGCCCGAAGGTGTCGGACGCGGCGTCGCGCGCGTCACCGTCTGGAACACCGCGGGGACGGTCGCCGGCGCGTTCCTCGGAGGCTTCGTGCTCGTGCCGCGCCTGGGGCTGCGCGCCGCGATCCTCTTCGCGGCCGCGGCTTCGGCGGCGGCCGCCCTCGGCGCGCTCACAGCGTCGCGACGTCCGGCGAGACGGCCGCTCCTCGCCGGCGGACTGGCCGTCGCCGTCCTCGCGGCGATCCTCGCGCCCGCCTGGCCGCGAAAGGAGCTCGCGACCGGCGTCGGATTCTTCGCCGGCAACTACAAGACCGCGTCGGATTGGCGCGCCGCGGCGGCCCGGCTCGATCTCCTCTTCTACAAGGACGGCGTCTCGACGACGCTCTCGGTGGACCGCGAGGCCGGGGAGCTCTATTACCGCTCGAACGGCAAGACCGACGCGTCCACGCATCCGTCGGACATGGCCGTGCAGGTCCTCATCGGGCAGATCGGGATGATGCTGCACCCCGACCCGAAGGACGTCTTCGTCCTGGGCCTCGGGACCGGCGTCTCGGCCGCGGCCGTCGCGCGGCATCCCGTGCATTCGATCGACATCGTGGACATCGAGCCGTCGGGCGTCGCCGCCGCGCGCTTCTTCGAGAAGGAGAACCGGAGGATCCTCGCCGACCCGCGCGTGCGCTACATCGCGGCCGATGGGCGCAACGTCCTGCTCGCCCGGCGCAAGACCTACGACGTCATCATCTCGGACCCGTCGGACATCTGGGTGGCGGGCGTCGGCAATCTCTTCACGAAGGAGTTCTACGAGACGGCGCGCACGCGGCTGAAGCCCGGCGGCGTGATGGTCCAGTGGTGGCACACGCACGCACTCCGGCCAGAGCACCTGAAGATGATCGTCGCGACGTTCCGCAGCGTCTTTCCCCGCGCGTCGTACTGGCGGCCCAATTTCGGCGACGTGATCCTGGCCGGCACGGCGGACCCGGTTTCGTGGGACTTCACGCGCGTCAAGCAGAAGTTCGAGACCGTGCCCGGCCTCGCCGACGACCTGCGCGGCATCGGCATCTGGAGTCCGGCGGCCTTCTTCGGACCCTTCGTCCTCGCCGGCGGCGATCTGGACCGCCTCCTCGCGGACGCGCCCGGCCTCCACACCGACGACCATCCCGTCATCGAGTTCTTCGCGCCGCGCGCCCTGTACGCGGAGACGTCGCCTCACAACGACGCGTTGATCGAGGCGGCGCAGACGCGCCTCTTCCCCGACATGGAGAACTTCGATCCCGCCCGGGACCTCGATCCGCACGAGACGTATCTGCTCGGCTTCGCGCGCGCGTCGATGAACCGCTTCGACTCGGCGATCTCGCTGATGGAAGACAGCGTGCGCCGCGATCCGACCAATCCCAAGGCGTGGATCGGCCTCGGCAACCAGTACGCGGGCCAGAGCCGGCCGGAGCGCGCGATCGCCGCCTATCGGAGCGCGCTTGCGGCAGCGCCGGGAGAGCCCGAGGCCTCGCTCGAGCTCGCGCGGATGCTCGCGGCGCAGGCCGACACCGACGGCGCGGCGAAGGTCGTGCGCGACGCGCTCGCCAGAAACCCCGGCGACGCGGCGCTCGCCGCCGAGCTCCGGACGCTCGGCGTCAAATAGCGGCGGGACCGCTCAAGGGGCCGGGGTCGGAGTCTTCGCCGCGGCGCGCGGCGGCGCGATGCGCCGGCGGAAGACGAGCGTCGCCTCCGTCGTCTTGCCGTTCTGGATCGAGACGCTCTGGCGCACCCACACGCGGCGGTCCTTCGAAAGCTTCCAGACGCTGCGCTGCACGACCTTCCGCGGGTCCTCGTCGGGCCCGGCCGTGACCTCGAGCCAGAGCGACTTGCCGTCCTTGCCCCAGTCCACCGTCAGGTAGCCTCGGCCCTTGTTGCCGAGCGTCTTCTCGTAGGTCTTGCCGTCCGCGACGATCGACTCGGAAAGCAGGTGGCTTTTCTCGGGGTTCATCGGAGAGATCCAGATCTGGTTGCCCGTCTGCCGAACCGTCAGGACCTCGCCGCTCATCGCCGCGACGACGTTGCGGCTCGACTTCTCGTCGAGCTCCCAGACGCCGGTGAAATCGAGCGGGGGCTTCGACGCCGCGGTCCGCCTCGGCGCCGGCGCGTTTGTCGCCGCGGGGGGCGCGGGCGTGGTTTGCGCGAGGCCGCGAGATGCCGCCGCGACCGTCAGGATGACCGCGAGCGCGGGCCTCACGCGCGCGCCCGCTTTCGCTCGCCCCCGAGCACGCGCCGGAGAAACGCTCCCGTGTGCGATGCGCGCACGGACGCGACGGCTTCCGGGGTTCCCTCCGCGATGATGCGGCCGCCGGCGTCGCCGCCCTCGGGCCCGAGATCGATGATCCAGTCGGCGGTGCGAATGACGTCCAGGTTGTGCTCGATCACGATCACGGTGTTCCCCTTCTCCGTCAGCGAGCGCAGCACCGACAGCAGTTTCTTGATGTCGTCGAAGTGCAGTCCGGTCGTCGGCTCGTCGAGCAGGTAGAGCGTCCGCCCCGTGGACCGGCGCGCGAGCTCGCGCGCGAGCTTCACGCGCTGCGCCTCGCCTCCCGAAAGCGTCGTCGAGGACTGGCCGAGCTGGATGTAGCCGAGGCCGACGTCCACGAGCGTCCGGCAGATCGTGGCGATCGCCGGGATGTTCTCGAAGATCTCGAGAGCCTGCTCCGCCGTCAACGCGAGGATGTCGGCGATCGACTTTCCCTTGTAGTGGATCTGCAGCGTCTCGCGGTTGTAGCGCTTCCCGCCGCAGACGTCGCACGTGACGTAGATGTCCGGCAGGAAGTGCATCTCGATCTTGATCTGCCCGTCGCCGCCGCACGCCTCGCACCGCCCGCCCTTCACGTTGAACGAGAAGCGGCCGGGGGGATATCCGCGCGCCCGCGCTTCGGGCGTGCGCGACATGAGCTCGCGGATCGGGTTGAAGACGTTCGTGTACGTCGCCGGATTCGATCGCGGCGTCCGGCCGATCGGCGACTGGTCGATGTTGATGACCTTGTCGAGCTCGAAGAGCCCCTCGATGCGCTCGTGCTTGCCGGGCCTCTCCGCGGCGCCGTGAAGCGCGCGTGCCAGGGCGCGATAGAGGATATCGTTGACGAGAGTCGATTTTCCGGACCCGGAAACCCCGGTCACGGCCGTCATCACGCCGAGCGGAAAGCGCACGTCGAGCGACTTCAGGTTGTGCTCCGTCGCGCCGCGGACGACGACCGCTTTGCCGGAGCCGACGCGCCGCACGGGCGGCGTCGGGATCTCGAGCTCACCCGAAAGGTATTTCGCCGTGAGCGAATCCGGGAACTTCCCGAGCTCCTCCGGGCGCCCCTCCGCGACGAGCCGGCCGCCGTGCACGCCCGCGCCGGGGCCGAGGTCCAGAACCCAGTCGGCCGAACGGATCGTCTCCTCGTCGTGCTCGACGACGATCACGGTGTTGCCGAGGTCGCGCATCGAGAGGAGCGTGTCGATCAGCTTCCGGTTGTCGCGCTGGTGGAGCCCGATCGACGGCTCGTCGAGCACGTAGAGCACCCCCATCAGCTTGGAGCCGATCTGCGTCGCCAGGCGGATCCGTTGCGACTCGCCGCCGGAGAGCGACGCCGCCGCGCGGGAGAGCGAGAGGTAGCCGATCCCGACGTTCGCCAGGAAGCCGAGCCGGTCGCTGACCTCCTTGAGGATCTTTCCGGCGATCTCGCGCTCGCGCGCCGTCAGGCGTAGTCCCGCGAAGAACTCGGCCGATTCGGCGATCGTGTCCGACGCGACCGCGTCGATGGCACGGCCGCCGACCAGAACCGCAAGCGCTTCGGCCTTGAGGCGCCGTCCCTTGCACTCCGGGCACGGTTCGGCCGACATGTACGCCTCGAGCTCCGCGCGATGCTCGGCGTTCTCGGTCTCGCGGTAGCGCCGCTCGAGCATCGGCACGAGGCCTTCGAACGACGACCGCCAGTGGTACTCGCCGCGCTCCGCGACGTAGGAGAAACGGATCTCGTCGCCGCCGGAGCCGTACAGGATCACCTTCTGCGCCGGCTTCGGCAGCTTCGCGAACGGCTGATCGAGGCGGAACTTGTAGTGCTTCGCGAGCGTCGCCATCTGGCGCGCGCGCCAGTTCGTCGAGCCGGGCTTCAGGATCGCGATCGCGCCGTCGGCGATCGACTTCTCGGGCGCCACGACGAGGCGCTCCGGATCCGCCTTGAGGATCGTGCCGAGCCCGGAGCACGCCGCGCAAGCGCCGTAGGGGGAGTTGAAGGAGAACAGGCGCGGCGTGACCTCGGTCAGCGACGTGCCGCAGTCGGGGCAGGCATAGTTGGCCGAGAGGACTTCCTCGGGGCCGTCGGCGACGGCGATGGTGACGAGACCGCCCGAGACGCGGATCGCCGTCTCGATCGAGTCCGCGAGGCGCTTGCCGTAGTCCTCGTCGCCGGCGCTCTTCGAGACGAGACGGTCCACGACGACCTCGATCGTGTGCTTCTTCTGCTTGTCGAGCTCCGGCGGATCGTCCAGGTCGTAGAGTTGCCCGTCGATCCGCGCGCGGAGGAACCCCTCCTTGCGCATCTCGGCCATCGGCTTCTTGTACTCGCCCTTCTTGCCCGAAACGTACGGCGCGAGCACCGTGAACCGGGTTCCTTCCGGGAGCCGCCGCGCCCGGTCCACCATCTCCTGGACCGTCTGCGCCTGGATCGGGCGGCCGCACTTGGGGCAATGCGGATTGCCGATCGACGCGTAGAGCAGCCGCAGGTAGTCGTAGATCTCCGTGACCGTTCCCACGGTCGAGCGCGGGTTCTTCGAGGTCGTGCGCTGCTCGATCGAGATCGCGGGCGACAGCCCCTCGATCGAGTCCACGTCGGGCTTCTCCATCTGCTCGAGGAACTGGCGCGCGTATGCCGAGAGCGACTCGACGTAGCGGCGCTGGCCCTCCGCGAAGATCGTGTCGAACGCGAGCGAGGACTTGCCCGAGCCGGAGACGCCCGTGATGACGACGAGGCGGTTGCGCGGGACGTCGAGCGAGAGGTTCTGGAGGTTGTGCTGCCGTGCGCCGCGGATCCGGAGGGCGTCCATGAAGGGGGCGATTCTAACGGTTCGCTCCGCCGCGGGCGGCCAGAATCGCCGCCGCCCGGCGCGGGCGGATGGTATACAATAAGGACAGTTTTTCAGGACAACACGAAGTGAATCCGAGCACCCGGAGCGTTCTCTGCGCCCGCCGCGCGCCCCGAGAACGTGTACCCGCCGCCGTCGCGTGGACGCTGGCCGGCCTCCTCGCCGCGGCGGCGGCCCAGGGACAGATCGCATTTCGCTCCGCGAAGTCCGCCGGCGCGGCGTCCGGGACGACCACGCTCACGATCGGAGTGCCCACCGGCACGACCACGGGCGATGTTCTCTTGGCGGCCATCTCGGTTCGACCCAACACCGTCGCGATCACGGCGCCGGCCGGCTGGACGCTTCAACTCCGGACCAACCAGACGACGAACCCCGCCTCCTCGCAGGCGATCTACACGCACGCGGTCGTCGGCGCGGAGCCGGGCAACTACAGCTGGACGCTGTCGGCGACGACCACGGGCTCCGCCGGCGGGATCCTGGCCTTCTCTGGCGTGGATCCGGCGACACCGATCGACGTCAGCGCCGGCGCGGCGACGCCGTCCGCCCTGACCCACACGGCCCCGAGCGTCACGACGACCGTCGCTTCGGGCATGCTCGTGACCGGCCACAGCTACACGTCGTCCGGAACGTGGACGCCGCCGCCCGGCATGGCCGAGGCCGTGGACGTCGCCTCGCGTCCGGTCCCCAACGTCCTCGGCATCTCGCTCGAGCTGAACTATCTGGCGCTCGGCGCGCCCGGCCCGACGGGCGCGAAGACGGCGACGGCCTCGAACAACGCGGGGCCGGGAGAAGCCAACTCGGTGGCGCTGCGCCCGCTGGCGCTGCCCCCGACGGCGACCCCGACCTTCACCGCCACCGCCACGCCGACCCCGACCGCGTCCTTCACGCCGACGTCGACCAGCACGCCGACGTCCACCCCGACGCCGACGCTGACCCCGTCGTTCACGCCCACGCCGACAAACACGCCGACGTCCACCCCGACGCCGACGCTGACCCCGTCGTTTACGCCGACACCGACCGACACGCCGACATCGACCCCAACCGCAGCGGCGACGCCAACGGACACGCCGACCTTCACCCCGACGCCGACACTGACCCCGTCGTTCACTCCCACGCCGACCGACACGCCCACGCCGACTCCCACGGCGACTCCAACCGCGACGGCGACGCCGACCAGCACGCCGACGGCGACGCCCACGAACACCGCGACGCCGACGCTGACTCCGACACAGACGCCCACGCTCACTCCGACGCCGACCGCGACTCCGACGGCCACCCCGACCGACACGCCCACGCCGACTCCCACCGCGACCCCCACGGCGACGGCGACGCCTGTCCTCGCGCCGTTCGCGCTCGACGTGGACTGGTCGAGCGGCTCGGGCTCCGACGGCAATGGCGTGCTGGAGCCGGGCGAGACGGCGGGCGTTGGGCCGACCTGGAGCAACGATGGCGGGTCTTCGGTCGATCTGCACGGAACGGCCTCGTCGTTCGATGGACCGTCCGGCCCGACCTACTCGATCGTGGACGGCCTCGCTGCGTACGGCGTCATCGCGCCGGGCGCGAAGGGAAGCTGCGTCGGCGCCTCCGACTGCTATTCCATGATGGTGACGGCGCCGGCCACGCGGCCGGCGACCCACTGGGACTCGACGTTCGTCGAGACTCTCGACACCGCCACGGAGCCGAAGACGTGGATCCTGCACATCGGCGACAGCTTCCTCGACGTGCCGCGCGGCAATCCCTTCTACCGGAAGATCGAGACGATCTTCCACAACCGGATCACGGTCGGGTGCACGACGACGCTCTATTGCCCGTCGGACGCCGTCCCGCGGTCGCAGATGGCGATGTTCATCGCGCGCGGGTTGACCGGAGGATCAGGCGTCCCGGCGAGCGGCTCGGTCGGCGCGCAGCCCTACAGCTGCACGAGCGGAGGGACGTCGATCTACATCGACGTCTCGCCGACGGACATCTTCTGCCGCGGCGTGCACTACATCGCGTCACAGAACGTGACCTCGGGATGCGGCGCCGGAGAATTCTGCCCGTCGCTCAGCGCCTCGCGCGCCGAGATGGCGCTCTTCATCGCCAAGGCGGTCGTGGCGCCCGCGGGCGGCGCGGGTGTTCCCGTGACCTACGGGCCCGATCCCGACACGGGACTCTCGTACTCCTGCGACGCGGGCAGTCCGAACCTGCACTTCACCGACGTCTTCCCGTCCGACGTCTACTGCAAGCACGCCCACTACCTGTGGGCGCGCGGAATCATCACGGGCTGCTCGGCGAGTCAGTACTGTCCGAACCTCGACGTCCGGCGCGACGAGATGTCGAAGTTCCTGACGAACGCCTTCCGGCTCCTGCTCTACAAGCCCTGACGCGCCGGCCGGCGTCAAGCCGCGGGACGCCGGGCTTAGGATGAGCGGCCATGTTCTCCTCGCCCGAAGGCAAGTTCGCTCTCCTCGCGTTCTCGACGCTCTTCTCGGTCATCAATCCGATCGAGGCGGCGCCGATCTTCGTGGCGCTGACGTCTCATGAGCCCGACCGGCGGCGCACCTTCGCCTTCAAGGCCTGCCTCGCGGCGGCGATGATCCTCGCCGTCTTCGCGGCGGGGGGCGGCGCGATCTTCGGCTTCTTCGGAATCACGCTTCCGGCCTTTCAGATCGCCGGTGGCATCCTCTTCACGATCATGGGACTCAAGACGCTCCAGGAGGAGGACCATGAGCGTAACGCCGGCGCCGCGACGCGCTCCGACCCGTCGATCGTCCCGATCGGCATGCCCCTGATCGCGGGGCCCGGCGCGATCTCGACCGTGATGGTTCTCGTCGGCCAGGCCCGCGACGGCTTCCACCGCGCCGCCCTGGCGCTCGCCATCGCCGTGAACATCCTGCTGACGCTCGCGATCCTGCTCGCCGCGCCGTGGCTCGTGGCGCGCATCGGCGAGAACGGACAGCGGATCGTCTCGAAGATCATGGGTCTGATCGCCGCGGTCATCGGCGTCCAGTTCGTCCTGAACGGCGTCGAGGCCGTCGCGCTCGCGATTCTGAGGGCGTCCCGGACCTGACCCTCTCCCCGGGCCGGACTTGACCTCGTCCCGCAGGCTGGAACCCGCGGGGAACAAGCCTCAGACTATGGCCGTGACCCCACGCCTCGTCCGGAGCCGGACGGCGCTCGCGCTCGTCCTCGCGGTATGCACATCGGGCGCGGCGATGGCCGGAAGCGATCCGATTCCGAGCCCTTCGGCGCTCCCGGCGGAGCTCGCGGCGGGAAATCAGTCGGATCGCGAGGGCAACGGTCCCGAAGCCGAGAAGCACTTTCGCGCCGCGCTCCGGATCGCCGAAGCGGTCTGCGACGAGCGGGCGACGGGCGACGCCCTGCACGGGCTCGGAAGAGCGCAATGGCTCTCCGGCGACTCGGCCGGAGCCCTGGAGACCCAGCTCCGGGCTCTCGCCATCCGGCAGCGCCTCGGGGATTCCGCCGGCGAGGCGCTCTGCTGGAACAACGTCGGGCTTTGCAACTACAGCCTGGCCCGCTACCCCGAGGCCCTGGAGGCCTACCGCCGCGCGCTCGGAGTCGACGCGTTCGCTCCGTCGGCGCACCTCGAGGGCGTCGCGATGATGAACATCGGCCTCGTCTATCGCTACCTCGGACATTTCGGCGAGGCGCAGTCGTGGATGGAGCAGTCGCTCGCGGTCCGGCGCGGACAGGACGACCCGGCGGCCATCGGCCAGACCTTGAACGCCCTCGGCCTGCTGGCGCGCGCGCGGGGCCGCTACGCGCAGGCGCTCGCTCTGTACGCGGAAGCCCTGCCGCTCCGCCGGGAAGGGGGGGACCTCCAGGGCGAAGCCCAGACTCTGAACGGCATCGGCGTCGTCCGGATGGACCAGGGGCAATACGCCGAGGCGAAGGAGCGATTCCAGGAATCCCTCATCGTCGCCGAGCGCATCGGGTACACCGCGCAGGTCGGCTTCGCGACGTGGAACATCGGCGTCTGCCTCGCGCATCTCGGACACCGGCGCGAGGCCCTCGATCGGTACGAGGCGACGCTCGCCGTCTGGCGCAGGCTGCGACGCTCCGGCGAGGCTGCGCGGACGCTCTCGGAGATCGGCGACCTGAAGCTTCTCCTCGGGGACCCGGAAGGAGCCCGCGCCGCCCTCGAGGAAAGCCTCACCCTGTCCCGTCAGATCGGAGAGCCGGATCCCGAAGCCTCGTCCCTCGACTCGCTCGGCGAGCTCGCGCTCGAAGCGGGGCGGCCCGCCGAGGCGCTGGGCCACCTGAACGAGGCGCTCTCGGTCGCGCGAACCGCCGAGATGTTCGACATCGAATGGCAGGTCCTCGCCGACCGCGCGCGCGCCCTCCAGGCTCTCCATCGAGATCCCGAAGCGATCGAGGATCTCCGCGCGAGCGTGCGGCTCATCAACGACCTGCGCGCCAACGTGGGAACCGATCCGGGAAAGATCGGCTTTCTCGAGGAGAAGCGCCAGGCGTTCGACGACCTTGTCGAGGCGCTCGCCCGCGCCGCGCGTTA
>Ga0335080_10001588_pt1 | contig 22287 bp, 19 predicted proteins | sample Lox_Sample_34_FD_206720 | JGI IMG/M metagenome (GOLD analysis project Ga0335080, IMG submission 206720) | Soil microbial communities from Loxahatchee National Wildlife Refuge, Florida, United States - Lox_Sample_3.4 | ecosystem: Environmental > Terrestrial > Soil > Wetlands | place: USA...
ACGTATTCCTGGGTGAGGTCGGTGCCGAAGTTGGTGAAGCGGCGGAAGAGAATGCAGACGTGCTCGGGTTCGACAGGCACACGCGCGCCGGTGGAGCGGTCGCGCACGGTCCAACCGCTCTCCTTACACAGCCAGTGAACGAAAGCCGCCACCGCGTTCGGCGAGCACTCATCGATGCGCACGTTAGAAACGTTGCGCGACCCGTAGGGATAAGGCATGGGGAGCGCGATCACGGACGGCTGGGTGGAAGGGCTGTCGACGCCGCCCTCAAGCGGCAGGTAGTCCGCGATCTGATTTTCGAACGCCGCATTGACGAACGCCTGGATGGCCTGAGAGGAGCGCGTGCTCGCTTTCAGCTCCTGCGCACTCACTCCCGCCGACTTCAGATCCGAGCAGACGCGGTGAAAGAGTCGCGCGTCGGCGCGGCGGAAGCGATAGATAGACTGCTTGGGATCTCCCACCACGTACAACTTGCCTGGCGCCGGGGCGGCATTTCGCCAATCGCGGCGGGCCGGATCGGCGGCGGCGAGCAGGAGCAGGATCTCGGCCTGAAGGGGATCCGTGTCCTGGAACTCATCGACGAAGACGCGGTCGTAGAGCTGCTGCAACGCGGGCCGCGCGGCGTCGTGGCGGAGCAGGTCGCGCGCGCAGAGGAGGAGGTCCATGAAGTCGAGTTGGCCGGCTCGGCGCTTCTCTTCCTGGTAGAGTCCGACCAGCTCCCAGAGCTCTTCGCGCAGTCCGGCGGCAAGGTCGGCGTCGGCACGGGCGGCGAACTCTTCGATACGGAGCTTCAACTGCTCCCAGGCGGCGAAGCGCGCGTCGCGGCCCCGCAGCCAGCGCAGCTCCTGGGGCAGGCGGAGCAGCTCGCTTTCGATGCGGTCCCAATCCTGGCGTCCGGCTTCACGGGCGCGACGGGCACGTTCTACGAACTCGGCCAGCGGGCGCATGCCCTCCTGACGGCCGCGGATCAGCAGCAGGGCCTCTGCCTGGCCCACCAGCTCGCGGAGCCGCGCCTCGCGATCGAACTCGCGGCGCGTCCAGGGCGCGTCGAAATCGCGCCACTCAACCAGGTTCCAAGCGGCTTTGCGGAGCTCGTCCAAGGGCTCACCCATGTCGCGATCCGCGCGCCACGCCAGGCGCGCCAAGGCGCGTGACAATGCCGGCGACGGCGCGGCCATCCGGCGCTCAATCCAGCGCTGAAAGACGCCGCTGAATACGCGCATGGCATCGGGCTGCGCGAGTTCCTGAAAGACCGGATCGACGCGGGCCTCGACCGGGCGGCGCCGGAGCAACTGGGCACAGAAAGCGTGGATGGTGCCTATGAAGGCACGGTCGAGCGATCGCGCCGCAGCTCCGAGCCGCTCCTGCACAGCGGAATCGGAAGCCTGCGCGCGCCGGCGTTCGAGCTCGTGGCGCACGCGCAGTTTCATATTGCCGGCGGCGGCGTGAGTAAAGGTCACGGCGACGATTTTGTCCACCGGTGTGCCGCCTGCGATGACATCCGCGATCCGCTGCACCAGCGCAGTGGTCTTGCCCGTGCCGGCGGAGGCTTCGACCACCCAGCTTTGGGCGAGCTCGGGCTGTTGCGAAGGAAAGCTCACCGGAGCCCCCTCAGCTCTTTTAGCTCTTTCAACTCCGCCTGCGACTTGGCGTGCACGCGCTCCTCTTCATAGGGGCCGCAGACCGGCAGATATTCGCAGCCTTTGCAGCCGTTCCTGCGCGGCGCCGCGGGCAGGAAGCCATCGCGCACGGCGCCATCGATGATGTGGAGCGCGCGGGCGGTGCGCCGGCGATTCCACTCGTTAACCGGCACGTCCACCACGGCGTAGTTCTGGGCGATGGTCGAATAATAGAGGCGGCCGGAGGAAATCTCTTCGTTCAGCATCTGCCCGGCGGCGAGGGCATACAACATGGGCTGAAGGACCTCGCCCTGTCCGACGACTTCGGGACGCGGGTCGGGCATGCGGCCCGTCTTATGATCGACGACGCGGAGTACGCCGCTGCGATGGCGTTCAACCAGGTCGATCGAGCCGCGCAGCAGGATTTGGTTGTCGATCCGGACGGGCTCTTTGCGGCTCCGCGGATCGCGGCCCGCCGGATCGGCTAGCCCAAAGCTGAGCTCGTAGAACTGGGGCGTCCAATCCGCCTCGAGGGCAGCGTTCTGCTGAAGCCAGCCGCGCAGGTCGGTGTGCAGGGATTGCACCTCGGCGCGCCAGATCTGCGGGATGGCAGGCGCCAACTCGGCTTGCTCGCGGGCGGCGACGTTCTCCATTACAGCCGCGAGGATTTCGAGAGCGCCGGCAAGATTCGCGGCGGTGACAGGCAGCATACCGCGGGCTTCCAGCGCGCGCAGGAGCTCGAATTGCACTTCGTGGTAGATCTGACCGCGGGTCACGGGCTCCATGCGTTGAATGCCGGATGGCCGCTCCGCGGGGCGCAATCCGAAGATGCCGTGCAGGGCAAACCGGTACGGGCAGCGCGCGTACTGCTGCAAGGCCGATGGCGACCAGGGACGCGCGCTCAGGAGATACGGCTTGAGATCGGCAGTGCCGATCTCTTCAACGTACAGGCCGTCGGCCGGCTTCCAGGTCTTGTGCCAGCGCGTCCAGCGCGCGCGCAGCGAGGCCACGGCGCGGCCGGGCAGGCTCTTGAGATACTGGCCGGAACCTTTGGCGAGTGGCGCCAGGGTGGCGAGATCGAATTCGGCGTCGTCGATGGCATCGGTGGGGTCGGCTGGTGCGGGCCATCCGATGCGGGTGCCGGTGCGCGAACGCGCCTGGTCTTCGAACTCGCGCACGCCCATCTCTCCGCCGCCCGCAGCGCGGTGCGCGACGAAGGCATAGAACGAGGGCACGCGCTCGCGGCCGGTGAGCAGATCCAGACGCGAGAAAGAGAGAACCAGCCGCTCGCTCGCGCAGGCCGCCGCGATGCGAAGGAGTTCGGCGTCTTCTTCGTCGCGGCGGACGCCGAGAAGATCCTCCGAGGGCGGCCGCGGGAACAGCCCTTCGTTGACTCCCGGGGCGAAGACCTGCCGGAAGGCGAGGCCTCGCGCTTCCGCGATGCCGCTGATCCACACTTTGCCGAAGCGCGAGTCCTTCGGAGTAGAGGCCAGGGTGTTGAGACGGGGGCCTATCACGAGCAGCACGTCGCTCAGACCGACCGGCCCGATGTCGGATAGCGGTTCCAGCTCTTCCAGGAATTCGGCGATACGCTCCGGGTCGCGGATGGTTGTCTCCGAGAGCGCGTTGAGCGCGTCCAGCCAATCACCCCAGGTTGCCCGGCCGGGCAGTGCGGCAAGGCGTTCGACGATGGGGAGCGCGAAATCGCGTAGGTTATCGAGGGAAGCGATCCGCCGCTCGATGCGGGCCCTCTCATCCTCGTCTTCTTCCAGGCGGCAGCGCCGGTACAACTCCTCCCGGAGTCCGGCGAGCCGCGCGGCCCAGCGTTCGGGTCCACCAATCACAGCGGCGTCCACCAGCAGGCGCTCCCAGGCTACCGGCGTGCGCGGCTCTTCCTCATCGGGCATCTGACCAAGTGATAGGTACTCCGCGAAGCGGGATGCGGAAAGCCGCTCTTCGGCGCAGCGCAACAGGGCAAGGAGGGCACGTCCCGCGGCGTCGGGGCGGCGGGCTCCGCGCGTGCAATGGGCCGGAATTCCGGCACGCCGTAGCGCTTCCATGATCAACGGCTGGTAGCGCTCGGGGGAGCGCAGCAGGATCGCGGTTTCGTCGAAAGGGATTGCGGCCCGGAGAATGCGCCGCGCGATCTCGACGCATTCCAGCGCTTCGCCGGACGTGGAGAAGATCTCGAACGATCCATCCCGTTCGCGTAATCCGCCCAGCGACAGACCGGTCAAGCCGCCGCCAGAAGTATCGCCGATACTTAGGACCAAGCGCTGGCGCGATGACGCCAGGATGGCTTCGAGCAGCTCGCTCTCGGAGCGGGTTCGCAGCGCGAGGTCGAGCGCGACGACCACGGTATCGCGGAACCGGTCCGCGATGCTGGAGAGCGCCATTGCGACGCGAGCCGCGTGGTCTGCGAACCCGCGCCCGGCCAGCTCGGATTCGTAGGCTCGAAGAAGCAGGGCAAGATCCGGCTGCTCTGGGGTTGTGCGATTGAGGCGCACTTCCTCGAACGTTTCGGCCAGCGCGCGCGGGAAGCCCGGAAATCCGGCGACGGGCGCGAAGTAAGTGAGGCGGCCCGCGCGCAGGGCTTCAGCAGCCACGCGCGCGGCGAGGGCTTCGCGCACGACACGACTGACGGGCACGATTGCGGATCGATTCATTGCCGCGGCGGAGAGTTCCAGGACAAGGTCGCGGAAGGCGGCGCGCTGCACGCCGACGAGAGCATCGCCACAGGCGGCCAGGGCGACCTCGCCGGCTGCCTCGCGCGTGGCGGCGATCGCGATAACCGGAGCTTTTCCGGCCCAGCGCGAGACGAATTCCACCGCTTGCCGGCGCAGTTCGGAGTAGTTGCCCAGAAGGCCAGCTTATCAGGGTTGGGCGCTACTGCCGGTTGATCAGGCTGGCGACGTAGCCCGCGCCGAAGCCGTTGTCGATGTTGACTACGGTCACGTTGCTGGCGCAACTGTTCAGCATGCCCAGCAGGGCGGCGAGCCCGTTGAAGCTGGCGCCGTAACCGACGCTCGTGGGAACCGCGATCACGGGACAGGACACCAGGCCGCCCACCACGCTCGGCAGAGCGCCTTCCATACCGGCGCAAACCACGACCACGCGGGCCTCAGTGAGGCGCTCGCGATTGCTCATGAGCCGGTGAATGCCGGCCACGCCAATGTCGTGAATAGCATCCACGCAATTGCCCATCAACTCGGCGGTAACCTGGGCCTCTTCGGCGACGGGCATGTCGCTGGTGCCTGCGCAAACCACCGCGATCCGACCCTTGCCGTGAATGGTGCGGTCGCGCCAGAAGCGGATGGCGCCGGAGAGCGGCAGGTACTCGGCATCTGGAAGTTCGGCCGTGACGCGGACGGCACATTCGCGGTCGGCGCGAGTGATCAGGACATTTCGGGAGTTAGCCAGCAGGCATCCGGCGATAGCTGACACCTGTTCAGGGGTTTTCCCCTTGGCGAAGATGACTTCGGGCATGCCATGGCGGAGGGCGCGATGGTGGTCCACCTTGGCGAAGCCGAGGTCTTCGAACGGCATGTGCCGCAAGCGCCCAAGGGCGGCATCCACGTCGATGGCTCCGGCGCGAACCTGTTCGAACAGGGTCCGGAGCTGGTCCTGATCCATAAAGCCAGTTTAACGCGCACGCCTGGAATGCCTGCTGAGAGCGACGGGGGTGCGCTCTCTTACTGGAAAAACCAAAGTACTAGGCAGCTTCCGATGAGCAGTGACCTTTTGGCTATTGTAGCGGTCCCAGAAAAACCTGCATGATTAACTACGCATGAGTCTAAGCACAAGTAAAAGTGCAAAATTCGGAGGGCTCCCCGAGCGACGAGGTACTACCCGGTTTCCAGTACGTGAGGATGTACGATATCGAGTAATGCACTCCAAATCGGGAAATATCAGCGGGTCCGGAGTAACTTTGAACATCGGCAGCGGAGGAATTCTTTTCACCACGGAGAACAGGCTTCCCTTGGGGCGAACGGTGGAACTGTCGGTGAACTGGCCCGCCCGCCTGGACGGAATTTGCCCGCTGCAGTTTGTGGCGACCGGGCGCGTGGTTCGGGCTGAGGAAAATCGCGCCGCCGTGCGGATCGAGCGCTACGAATTCAAGACACGCAGCGCGAACGGATACACGAACAACGCAGGGGCAGCCGTCTTCTCCCTGCCGCACCACGAGCAGTGACCCTCACCCTTCGGTCCCATCCCGGTGGACGGTATCGATGGAGAACGCCGGCAGGCACACCGCTATATATTCGGCGCCATCGGGCTGTGGGGTACTGTAGCGCACCCATTCGCCGCGGTGCGTGATGACTGCCTGGCCAGCTTGAACGTCCATGGCGCCGCCCTTGTGCTCGACGCGCAGCATGCCGCGCAAGACGAGAGTGAACTCGTCGAATTCCGGGGTCTGCCCCGGTTCCTGCCAGCCGCCGGGACTTCGCATGTGAGCCAGGCTCACGGCGGCGGTAGACGAGTTGACGCGGCCGATGAATTCATCGATAAGTTTCGGCTTGTTCCCGGCGGCCTCGATGCGGGTGGGCCGGGCGATCAGTGTCGGCATGCGCTCCCTACATGGTAGCAATGCAACCTGGCGAGCCCTTGCGCGCGTCCTACTAATTTCGGGAACTTCACAGCGGTTCTTCCATACCCGTGCCTGCCTCAATTGCCTCAGGCTCCCCCTTGCCCGCCGCCCGACGAGCCCGGTATACTGACATTTTCGCTGAGACGTTATGACGGCGAGAGACGATTTCGATCCACTGGCACCACAGCGCGAGGCGGCCTTCTTTTACGGGCTGTTCCTCCGCGGGCACGATGTAGATGCCCTCCGGCAGGATATCGACGTACCTCGCGGCACGGTCGATAAATGGATGAAGGCCAGGGATTTCGAAGCCAGCTTCCGGGAAAACCTGAAGCGGGTATATGCGTATCGCAAGCAGGTCCTGGCGATCTTCGACGGCCTGATCCTAAACGAACAGAACCGGCCCCGACTACAATAGGATTAGACCACCATCAGCCGGTGGTCGGCGCATTCCAGCTCGATTACGTCGAAGACCTGCGATATCAGCGACAGGCCGTGTTGCGCGAGAAGCGGCAGCACGGAGTATAGCCTCTCCTGCAGATGACGCTCGGGGTAGACGAGGCCATACAGAGAAGCTGCATCGCGCGAGGCGCGTTCTTCGCGCCTCATGGCCTCGCGTCCGGCTTTGTGGGCCATCTTGTCAATCTGGTAACGGATTTTTTTCGCGCTGTGGTCCAACGCCTGGCCGAGGGTTGGATCGAAGGCCCGCATGTCCTGGTAAAGCCGCGAAACTGCGGCGTCCACAGAAGCGGCTGTCTCCAGCATTCTGGTGGAAAGGGCCGCCGGGATCAACCGCGACGCCACGCGCTCGCGCAGGGCCGTCTCTCCCTGAAAGAAATCTGACAGATTGAGGCCATACCGAGTCATCAGCTTCTCGCTGCGGGCATCGATGATCGTGAATCCCGTGCGCGGAACCGCAACCGGCATCCGGCCGAGCAGCAAGCTGTACAAGGCCTCGGACTGCGCGAGATAGGCGATTTCGGCGGGGCCGCCGATGTAGGCCACGGTGGGCAGCATGGAATCCTGGATGACCGGGCGGAGGATGGCGTTCGGCGAGAGCGAAGGCGCGCGGTCCATGAGTTCTTCGCTGGTAAAGCGGCGGCTGTTGTGGACGTGGTCGTGGCCGGTGCGCCGCAGGCCGAGGCGTTTCCCGCCTTCCAACAAAAACACGAAGGATGTATGGTCTTCGACGTGGACCTGTGCGTGGTAGCCGGCGTCGGTCAGATCGCGATTGCGACGGAGCACGCGCTCGGTAAGCGCGGGCGCGGCCTCCACGGCGGCTCGCAAGGCGGGGGCCGCCAGTTCGCGAAAGGCGGGCAGCATGGGGTCCACGTAGAGCACGTCAAAGCCTTGCAGCAGCCGGCGCAGAAGAGCGGCGAACGCCTGGCCCATCGTGTTACCGGGAAGGTAGCTGGCTTGGACGAGCGGCATCACATCGTCGAGAAAGGGCAGCCCTTCCATGGAGGCGCGCAGCTCATCGAGGGGAGGCGCCGCCAGGGTGACCTCTCCAACCGGCTGATCCACGGCCGAGCGCCGCATCTCCACCTTGTGCGGCTCGTGGCCGGCGTTGAACACCCACGTGTGATTGACTTCGGCGAAGTCGTGGTCTTCCGTAGCCAGCCAGAATACCGGCACGGCGTCCACGCCGTTTTTGGTGAGCCAATCCGCAAGCTTGACGGCATGCAGCACCTTGTAAATGGTGTAACAGGGTCCTGAAAACAGGCCCACTTGCTGTCCGGTGACCACGGCCGCGCATCCGGGACGCGACAACCGCTGCAGAGCCGGACTCACGGGGTTTTGCACATGTAACGCCGAGATTAGGGCGGCGCGCCGCTCGGGGGACATGTCCACGGCGGCTGCCGCGGCCCGAAAGGCACTCAGGTCTCGAATCGGATATTGGTAGAAGGCCGCGGTGCGATCGGGATGATACAGGACGTCCGCAAACAGGCGCGTTATGTGGGGCAGATCGGTCTGGCGGACGCAGCTACAGTGCATTCGGGGATCAGCTTAGCAGATGAGAATCAATACCGCTCGGATTCAGCCATCGGCGGCGAGGCGCTCCCTAGCCCCCCGCGGGCAAAATCTTGGAGATGTCGTTATAGATCGCGAACGCCACGATGAGCATGATGCAGACGAACCCCACCTTGAATACGAGTTCTTTCACATTAAGGCTAAGATCGCGCTGCATGACCATTTCCACGAGCAGCATGACAATTTGCCCACCGTCGAGAATCGGAATGGGCAGCAGATTGAAGATAGCCAGTTGAAGGCTGACGACGGCCATCAACTGGAAGAACTCGCTGGGGCCCTCGCGTGCCGCGGCTCCCGCCATGGTCCCGATACCGATCGGTCCGGAGAGGTTCTTGGTGGAGAGGCGCCGCTCGATCATGCCCTTGATGACATTAAAGAGCAGAGTGGCACTCTTTCCGTTCTCCTGGAGCGATTCTCCCAGCGCGGCCGGGAACGCGAGCTTGGTAGTGATGAAGTGGTATTTCTGCTGGGGGATAACGCCGATCATCCAGCGCGCGGGCCCGTCCGCGTTGGAATAGACCGGCTGGACGGAGACGACGTGGCCCTGCCCGTCGCGGCGGAATTCGATTTCGATCGGCTTGCCGCCGCTATTCTTGGTGATCTCCTGGAACTTGATCTGGGAGTGAATGGGCTGGCCGTTGACGGACACGAGCAGGTCGCCCTTTTTGAGGCCTGCTTTTTCGGCGGGCATGCCGGGCTCGACCGCGCCGAGTTGAATCTGTCCGCGCTCATCCCAACCGGCCGAACCCATTCCGGTCCGCTCCAGCAGGGTCGGCGTGACCTCGGTATCGAAGTACTTGCCGCTGCGTTCGATGGTCAGGTGCATCGGACGGTAGGCGCTGGCAATTTCCTTGAGCACGACGTCGTCCCAAGTGGGATTCTTTTTGCCATCCAGCCGTACGATGCGGTCGTTGTCCTGAATGCCTGCTTTGGCGGCGGGGGAGTCCACCATGATGTGACCGATAACGGCCTGCAGGTCTTCGTCGGCGATTTTCTGAAACTTGACCATGTAGAGGCCGGTCAAGAGGCCGACCGCGAGGATCACATTCATCGCGGGACCGGCAAAAGCGATAATCAGCCGCTGCCACCGGGGCTTGGCGAGGTAAGCTCTCGGGTCGTCGATGTTTTCGTCGGTGACCTGTTCCCCGGCCATCTTGACGTAGCCGCCAAGAAGGATGAGCGAGAAGCGGTAGTCGGTGTCGCCGCGGCGGAAACCGAGCAGTCTGGGGCCAAATCCGAAACTGAAGGCTTCCACTTTAACATCGAAGAAGCGGGCTGCCCAAAAGTGACCCAACTCGTGGATCATGATCATGACCCCGATCAGGACCAGCAGCCACAATACGTTTTCGCCAAAAAGCAGCATAGGGCCTCAAGCCGTCACGGTGCTTGCGGCGCGCGCCGTCACCAGCTCGCGTGCGAGAACTCGCGATTCTCTGTCAATCTCCAGAATATCGTTAATCGAACGTGGTGTCCGCGCCGGAATGCGATCCAGGGTTTCCTTAACAATTTCGTGAATGGCCGGGTACCGGATTTGGCCGTGCAAAAACGCTTCGACTGCGATCTCGTCGGCGGCATTGAGTGTGCACGTGGCCGAACCTCCCGCTTCCTGGCAGTCGTAAGCCACCCGGAGGAGGGGAAACTTCTCGTGGTCCGGAGCCGAGAACTCCCAGTGACGGGCTTGGGACCAGTCGATTTTCGGCACCGGCGCCTCGCAGCGGTCGGGATAGGTCAGCGCGTATTGGATGGGCATGCGCATGTCGGTCGCCGATATTTGAGCGAGCACGCTTCCGTCCGAAAACTCGATCATGGCGTGCACCGTAGACTGCGGGTGTATCACGACGTCCACTTGCGACGGCGCGAAATCGAAGAGCCAGCACGCCTCGATCACCTCGAATCCTTTGTTCATCAGGGTGGCACAGTCTATCGTGATTCGGTTGCCCATCCTCCAGGTTGGATGATTCAGAGCCTGCTCCGGAGTCACAAACGCCAGGTCGGCAGCCGCGGTGTTGCGGAACGGTCCGCCGGAGGCGGTGAGGATCAGTTTCGAAACCTGAGCGCGATTGCCGGCGCGGAGGCATTGATGGGCGCCGTTATGTTCGCTGTCGACCGGCAGCAACTCGCCTCCGTGTTTTTGAACGGCCTCCATTACCAGCGCCCCTGCCGAAACCAGCACTTCCTTGTTCGCCAAGCCCACCGTCTTGCCCAAGCAGACCGCTTCGTAGGTGGCCTCGAGCCCGGCGACCCCAACGATCGCCGAGATCACGGTGTCGACTTCGCCGACCCGTACGCAATCCACGCGAGCTTGCCCTCCCGCCAACAATTCCGGCCAATCCTTTCGGGCCATACCGCTGGAGAGGAGACTCTCATAAAGACGTGTCAATCCGTCAGACGTTGCGACAGCCGCGACTCTGGGGCGAAATTCCTGGATTTGTTGGGTAAGAAGCTCGATATTACGTCCCGCGACAAGGCCGTACACCCGGTACTGGTGGCGGTTGCGCCGGACGACGTCGAGGGTGCTGGTTCCGATAGACCCAGTACACCCCAGAATCGTCAGCGTTTTCATTGGCGCATCGTCGATAATAGCATGCGGTGGCGATTTTCCGACCTGGGGAGGTGGGGTTTGCGGGCGGGATTCGCCAGGGAATGCCGGCGGTGGAATTGTGCGCATCTACACAATTTCATAGAACCGTAAATTTCGTTCTGTGGTTTTTTTCGGAAGACCCAACCCTTTCGGGCGCCGGGGAGGATTGCTTCAGGGGTCTTTTATTTAGAGGTTAGTCTCGCTTTGGTGGGAGTTGCCTCCCCGGCTTGATTCCAATAATAGTAGATTCCATTTCTGGAATCAACAGTTTTTTGGAGATTTTTTACTTAGGCACCACCTTGGTCTGTGCGAGATCTTCCAAGACCTTGATTGTGGAGCAGATATCCTCGTCACCATGGCCGGCCGAGATGGCGGTCTGAAAAAGTTGACGGGTCAAACCGGTCAAGAGAAGGGGCACGCCAAGCTCCTGTCCCGATTCCAGCATGAGACCGATGTCTTTGTGCATCCACTTTACACTGAAGTTGGTGGTAAAGTTTCGGGCGAAAACAAAAGGCGCCTTGTAACTGATGAGTCCACTCTTGGCGGCGCTGTTGTCGAGAATCTCCAGCATTAGCTTGGGATCCATCCCTCCTTTGGCGGCCAAGACCATACCTTCGTTAAAGGCCATGAGGATATTGGAGAGGATCAGGTTCTGGGTGAGCTTGGCTTGCAGCCCCATGCCGGCCCGCCCGCAGAAGTAGAGCTTCTTGCCCATCGGCTCCAACAGAGGGCGGATACGTTCGAAGACACTCGCGTCGCCGCCGATCATGAAAGTAAGGTTGCCACTCTCGGCCCCGGGAGTGGAACCGGTCACGGGAGCGTCGAGAAAGTCGACGTTCTTGGCTTTGAGCGCTTTGCCGATGCTCCGGCTTTCACTTACGCCGATCGTGCTGCAATCCACCACAACCGAACCGGGGCGGACGCCCTCGATCAGGCCTGCCGGGCCGAGGGTGACGGTTTTCGCCATTTCGCTGTCGCCCACGCATAGGAAGATGACATCGGCGTTCGTGGCCACGTCTTTCGGAGTGCCGCAGAACCGGCCATTCTCGTCCGATGCCAGTTTCCGGGCCTTGTCCGTCGTGTTCGACCATAGGGCCACGTCGTTGCCAGCGCGCATAAGGTTGCGCGCCATGGGATAGCCCATCAGTCCGAGTCCGAGAAATCCGAGTTTTGCCATAGAAATCGGATTGTACCGCGCGCGGGGCAGGTTCCCGACCCGGCGCCATTATCCCTGGTTGTGCGAACGGCGCCGGGCGCACTCCACAAGTCTCGTGGCTACCTAAGCCACCGGTCAGCGCCCGGTATCTTCGATTTTCGGCATCACGACAGGCAGAGCGGTATCCGGCTGGCTGATCACTTCCTTTAGGATGGAGCCTCCTGTGTTGAAGAGTGGGGTTTTTACAAACCACAGATTGCCATCCAGCCCCTTCGTCATGGCGCTTATGGTTTCGGACTTATGTAGCGGAAAAGCATACCATGTGGGCCAGGAAGTTTCGACTACGCGAAGAACGCCCGCCAGGCCACAATCGCGAGCGTATGCGTCACCATTCCCGCGCGAATGCTCCCCGCCCGGTTCCGCGCGCGCCCGCAGAACCAGCCAAGCGTTCCGGCGATGGCCACCCATTTCCAATTCGGAAACTGCCGGAACCACAGGTGTACGGCGCCGAATGCGATCGACGTCGCAACGAGAGCGGCCGCCGGACTGCGCATCCATTCCTCCAGCCACCCCTGCAGCACGCCGCGGAAGAAGAACTCCTCTGCCAGCGCCAGTACCGTCAGCCATCCGAGAAAATACAGCGCCAGCCGCAGCGGATCGGTAGTGCGCGCGAAATGCACCGCCCTGAGCCCCAGCCCGAGCGCCAGACCCAGGGGCGCGAAGTAGAGAAAGTGAAGGACACCGATTCGCCAATCCTTGACGGTGGGCCAAAGGCCGTACCCGGTTTCCGGCACTCTGCGCTCGAGCATTAGCACCAGGACTGCGATCTGGAACAGGGCCAGGTCGCCCAGCACGCCGATTTCGATCCCGCGAAATGGCACCGGGTACACGCCGGCCGTGTAGCGGCCGAGTTTGACTGCGACCACGGTCCCCAGGAACGCTATGTCTGTCAGCGGATGCCGCGGGAAGACGCGATACCAGAGACCCAGGGCCAGGGCCAGCGCGGCAAGCTTGACCAGGCTCAGGAATTGGAACGGGACCGCACCCAAGCAGCATGCCAGATAGGGGAGAACGGCGGACGCCACGAGGAAACCAGGCAGAGCGCCGCCTGCGACGCGTTCGCGGGCTTCCGGAAACGCGGGTACCAGATAGAATGGGTATTCGATAAGGAAGGCGGCCAGCGCCGGCAGTGCCGCCCAGCTTGGAATGTTCTTCGACCGCGCGTACAGGATGCCCGCCACGCACAGCGCCGTCCAGCCGATCAGCAGGCCGGCGCGAAAGCCGCCGGACGTCCTGGCCATCGCGCTCATTCTAGCATCCGTGCTTTTGACGACCGCCCTGTTCGGGCAGGAGCCGCCGCCGAACCTGGCGAGGCTGGTAGCGCATCGCGAAACCGAGACCGAGACCGAGCGTAACGAGTACACCTACCGGCAGGTGGTCACGCTCGAGGAGTTGGACGATCACGGGTCGGCGCGGGGGATGTACCGTGAAACACGGGACGTCATTTTCTCGCCGCAGCACGACCGCACCGAGCAACTCATTGGCCGGGCGGAGAGCAGCCTCAAGAACCTGATTCTTACCGACGAGGATTTCGCCGATATCCGGAATATTCAGCCGCTCGTGCTGACCGAGGACCGGCTGTGGAACTACGAGTCGAAGTTCCGCGGCGAAGAAACCATGGACGGGGTGGATTGCTGGGTTCTGCAGGTGCGCCCGCGGCAGATTCTGCAGGGGCAGCGTTTTTTCGACGGCATGTTGTGGGTGGACAAGAAGGAATACAACATCGTGCGGATGGAGGGGCAGGCAGTGCCACAGATTCGCACGATGAAGAGCGAGAACCTGTTCCCGCGCTTCACAACGATCCGCAAACCGATCGACGGGAAGCATTGGTTCCCGGTCTTCACCTACGCGGACGACACGCTGCACTTCCGCACCGGGCCGCAGCGCGAGCGCCTGCGCATTGCATACAGCAATTACAAGCGCTTCGGAGTGGAATCCACGTTCATACCGAAATGAAGAAATCCGCGAAAGTCACGCTGACCGTGGTGGCTACCGTCGGTCTGGCATCCTGTGGGCGCGGACGGAGAGATCCGTGCGAGCCGGCTTACTTCGACGAGATCGCCTGCCAGGAAGCCGTGAACCAGGGCGGGTATTACTGGGGAGGATCGTGGTATCCGATGACGTACCACTATCCATATCCCTACTACTACGACAGCTATCGGTCGTTCGTAAGGCGCGGCGGTGTGGTGACGCACGTGCCGTCGGGCAGCTACAGCGCGCCGTCTTCGTCCAGCGTGACGCGTGGCGGATTCGGATCGACGGGTGCGGCGCACGGGTCGGGATCGGGGGAGTGAATGCGCAGACACAGCATCTCGCCGCGGCCGAACTGGCAACAGAAGGTAGAAGAAGCCGGCCTGACCTGGCATACGGGCGAGCAGGTCTACTGGAATGAGGCTGCTTATTACGAGTTCACGGCCAAGGAAGTGGATGTGCTCGAGGCAGCGACCAACGAGCTGGAGCGGATGACGCTGGCGGCTGCCCAACACATTATCGACAACCGACTATATGTGCGGATGGGGATTCCGGACAACGCGATTCCGCTGATCGAGAGCTCGTGGGAAGCAGAACCTCCAGCGCTCTACGGGCGCTTCGATTTCGCTTACGACGGCAGCAATCCACCCAAGCTGCTCGAGTACAACGCGGACACGCCGACATCGCTGGTGGAGGCGGCGGTGGTGCAATGGTATTGGCTGCAGGACGTGTTTCCGAAACACGACCAGTTCAATTCGCTGCATGAACGGCTGGTGGCGCTCTGGAAAGGCCTTGCGGATTATTTGCCGGGCCGGCGGATCGATCTGTGCTCGATGGACGATGCCGAGGACGGCATGACCGTGACGTATCTGCAGGACACGGCGCAGCAGGCCGGGCTGGAGGCGTCGATTTTCCCAATCGACGAGATCGGTTGGGACGGCAAACGCTTCGTGGGTCCGGACGACCACCCGCTGGGCGCGGTTTTCAAGCTGTATCCGTGGGAGTGGATGGTGCGGGAAGAGTTCGGGAAGCATATTGCGGGGGCGGATACGATCTGGATCGAGCCGGCCTGGAAGATGCTGCTTTCGAACAAGGGCCTGCTTCCGGTTCTGTGGCAGCTCTATCCGCGACATCCATATTTGCTGGAGGCCAGTTTCGACGGACCCGGGCTGATGATGTCGTGGGTCAAGAAGCCGCTTTTGGGCCGGGAAGGGGCCAACATCCTGGTACACCAACCCGGGCACGACTTCGAAACCGGTGGGAACTATGGGGCCGAAGGATTCATTTTTCAGCAACTGGCGACGGTCAAGCCATTGGACGGGGCGTACCCGGTGATCGGCAGCTGGCTGATCGGGCACGAAGACGGGAACGCGGCGGGCGGCATGGGAATTCGCGAGTCCGATTCGCCGATTACCACGAATACGAGCCGGTTCGTCCCCCATCTGTTCGCGTAGCGTTTTTGGGGGGCTTATCCGATGTAGTCGAACAGGCTGGTGTGGGGCATCTTGGCCTCCATCTGGAACGCGGCCTGTAACTGGATGGTGCCCTGATTGAGGGTCATGGCGGCGGAGGTGACGTCTGCGTCGACCTTCTGACTCAATTCGGTTTTCAATTGGAGGTCGAAGCTATTGGCGTAGCTGGTTGCGTCCTGAATACGGTTCTCAACCGATCCGTAGAAGGCCTGGGCGGTATTCAGCTGGTTGGACGCGAGCTGGACTGACTGGACGGCGGCGTTGATGCCGTCGGTATCGTTGTTAGTCAGGGCAAGACGCAGATTGTTGAGGGCGGCGAAGACGTTGTTGTCAGCCGGTGTCCCGTCGTCGTTGCGCGCATCGAAGATCTCCGAGGCGCCTTTGGTGACCGCGAACGAACCGCCTGCGGGGTCTTCCACTCGCCGGGTGGCGGTGCTGTCATTGACGGCGATGACGCCGGTCGGCTGGGTCAGATCGAGGGTATAGGCCGGGCCCGAGTCCTGGTCGCCGCTGAAAATATAGCGGCCTTGAACGGTAGTCTGGCTGACTGCGACCATCTGCTCGAGGAGCGACTGGACTTCTTCGGCGATGCTCTGGCGGCCGGTTGCATCCACGGTGAAGGTGGCGCCCTGGGCTCCGAGGACGCGCGCGCGGTCCATGAGCTGGGTAGCGGAATTGAGGGCACCATCCGCTGTTTGAGCGTCGGTTGCGGCCAAGCCCAGATTGGCTTCGATCTGGGTATTTCGGGCCTGATCGGCGTGGAGTTGGAGGATGGAGTCGATTTCGTCCGGTGCGTCGGAGGCCATGTTCACCCTTTTACCGCTGGATACCTGGCGGCTGGCCTCCTCGACGTTGTGCTGCACCCGATTCATGTTAGCGAGGAACGCTTCGGCGGAAGGAGTCAGATTGCTGATCATACACGCACCTTTACGGCTGGAGGATGTCGATCGTGGCTTGAGTCAGTTGATCGAGCACCGTAATGAACCTCGAGTTGGCCTGGTAGGCCCGCTGGAACTGGATCAGGATCGTGGCTTCCTCATCGAGTGAGACACCGGAATACTGATCGCGGAGTTCTTTCGCCTGGGCCAGCAGGGACTGCTGTACCTGCTGCCGATCGGTGGCGTCGTTGAGCTGCGAGCCCACCTGTCCGGCCAGTTGTCCGTAGTACTGGTTGTAGCTGACGCCGTCGATTTTATCGACGTCCTGGACCGGTGTCGCCATTTGCGAGAGGGCCAAGGGCACACCGTTCGAGACATATGGTGGGCCGGGATCGATCGCCGCCAGCTTGTCGCTGGTCACATCGGGGTCCACAGCCAAGCTCTGCGCCACCGCGTTATCGTTGCCGGAGTCATAAGTGAACAACGGAACGCCCGAGACCGCAGGGGGACCGTCGGAGATGTTGCCCGAGGTCAAGATCTGGTTCACGCGATCGGCGAACTGCTTCGCCATGCTATTGAGGCCGCCCGGTTGGTAGGCGTCCCCCATGAGCGACGGAAGCGTCTGGTCGCGCACCTGAAGCAAAGCGCCAAGCTGGCCGCCCGTGGTCTTGGCGGTAATGTCACTGCCATCGGAGCCCAGGATCTGCATCGATGCCGGGGCGTTCGGATAAATGGGCGGGGGATCCTGCGGCTGATTCAGCCCGGCACTGATCTGGTACTGCTTGTCCTCAAGGACCAGCGGCGTTTCGCCGTTCGCCAGTACGCTGACGGTGCCGTCGTCCTGGAAGGTGGTGGTGATGTCGACGTATTGAGAGAGGTCCTCCAGGGTGGCGTGCACCTGGGCGCTGAGACCGGCATCATCTTTGTTGCCGCCCTGAAGGGCGATGTGGTTGTAGCTGGCAAGTTGTCCGGCGAGTTGGTTGACCTGATCGACAGTCTGGCGGATCTGCTGCTCGGCATTGGTCGCCTGGACTTGCAGGGAATTGGATGTCTGCTGGAATGCGGAAGCGACCTGCTGTGCCCGGTCGAGGACAGTCTGGCGGGTGGCGTCGTTGTTGGGTGTAGTCGCCCAGGCGGAAAAGCTTTGGAACAGGTTGTTTAAAGCGGCAGGGATTCCCTGTTCGCCGCTGACGTCGAACTGACCCTGAAGGGGCGTCAGGCTGTCGACCATCTGCTGCTCATAGCCCATGGCCGTGTTCTGCTGGCGCACGGCCTGTTCGGCGTACTCGTTGCGGCTCGATTCGAGTTTTCCGGCGCGGACGCCGCCGGTAGCTCCGCCCTGGGGATCAAACGGGAGCGCATAGAGGCTGGTCCTCTGTTTGGCGTATCCGGGTGTCGAGGCGTTGGAGACGTTGTTCTGAGCAGTTTCCAGGACACTTCCGTAAGCTTGCAGCGTATCAGCCGAGGAAATCAGGGATGCGAGCAGGTTTGCCATCTTGGTTTCAGGCCTGTAGAAACACGCGGCCGGTGTGACGGACAGGCACCGGCTCGCCGGTAGGTGTGTAACCGCCGCTCATGGCTCCGCGCACTCTAGTCCAATTGTTGTGAAAATCGGCTGCGCTCTGGAGTAGGGATTGAGCTCGCAAGAACGTTCGCCGCACGCGCCACGCCTCCTCGAGCGCCGCGGCATTTCCCGCATGTGCGCGGAGCCTCGGCTGCCAATCGGCCAGTTGGCGGACAGCGGAACCTAAGTCCTCGGCGCAGGCATCCAGTGTATTTGCCGATGCCATCACCAATCGGTCACAGGCACCGTCGAGCTGCGCCCGTACGCCAGCCAGGTCTTCGACGATGGGCTCGCCAGGCATCCCACTTAGAGTCCAGCCTGTGCAGCCTCAGAGATCATTGCGCGGCTGGTGGCCAGGGAATCCGGCCGGTAGCGGCCGTTCTGGTATTGCACCGCGAGCGCTTGCACGCGGCTCGCACGGTTCTGGTCCGCCGCGGCAAGCGCGCGGGAGAGCTGGCCGAGGGCACCGGAAAACTCAACGCGATCGCCGCCTCCCGCCGCAGTGGCGGACGATTTCTGATCGGTTTGGCTCCGATCCGTTTTCTGCGACTCCTGGGTGCGGCCCGCTTCCGCGGCCGATGCACCGGTCAGATTCGTGTCATAGACTCTCATACAGCGCCATTTTTGCTAAATGTCATATCGGCGGGGCGTCCGGTTCCCTTTAGCCGCGGAGAGACGATTTCCGTATCACGGGCACTAAAGTTCTACCGGATTCAGCCGATCTCAGGCCTGAAGTAGAAATGACACCGCCACAGGTATTGGGAACGGGAAATGGCGACTGGCGTCATCTTTTGGTCGGAGAGAGCCCGGAGATGCGAGCGATCCACCGAATCATTGATATGGTGGCTTCGCGGCGAGCGACGGTGCTGATTACAGGCGAGACCGGGACAGGAAAGGAACTCGCCGCGCGCGGAGTGCACCTGGCGGGAAGCCGGCGTACCGGGCCGTGGGTGGCGGTGAATTGCAGCGCGCTTCCGGAAACCCTGCTGGAGAGCGAGTTGTTCGGCCATGTGAGGGGTGCGTTTACGGGGGCTATTCAATCCCGCGCCGGACGCTTCGAACAGGCACAGGCAGGGACACTATTCCTGGACGAAATCGGGGAGATGCCCCTGGAATTGCAGTCCAAGTTGCTCCGGGTGTTACAGGAGCGCGAACTGCAGCGGCTTGGGAGCACGGAGACCATCCACCTCGATATTCGTGTGGTCGCGGCGACAAATTGCGATCTCGCTGCGCGAGCCGCGCAGGGAAAATTCCGGGAGGACCTCTACTACCGGCTCAATGTAGTGCCGCTGGAGATGCCGCCGCTGCGGCGCCGCCCGGGTGACGTGCCCATATTGGCAGAGCACTTTGTGGACAAGATCTGCCGCGCCGAAGGTATCCCGTCGAAAGCCATATCACCCGATGCGTTGGACCGGCTGTGCGCGCACTCCTGGCCCGGAAATGTGCGCCAATTGGAGAATGCGGTAGAAATGGCGGTGGCCCTAAGCGGGGAAAGTTGCTCGCTCGGGGTTGAGGATTTTCACCTGGCCGGAAGCCCGATCCCGGTCGCCGGCACCGCTCCTGAACCCGTGGTCGCCGTGCCCGACAATGGCCTGGATTACGAACAAACGCTGGCCGTGATCGAACGCAGCATTCTCGAGCAGGCTCTCCGCAAGACCGGCGGGAACAAGAAGGCAGCCGCAGAAATGCTGCGGTTGAAGCGCACCACGCTGTCGGCCAAGGTTCGAAGCCTCGAGGCCGTGGCATGACTGCGGTTCTCACCACAGGTAGTCTTTTGCGATCTCGCGCTTGTCGTATCCGTCCAGCACGTGCACTACTCGGATTTTTTTGAGCGACAGCGGCGAAAGCTGGCCGATGGGGATATAAACGATCGTTCGTCCCATCCTGGCCGCCATGGTCTTAAAAATCGAGCGCGGGGGCTTTGCAGCCACATAGACGACGTGGCGCTCGATCGAGTAGTCGAGGGCGGCGAGCAGGAGGCGTTCACTTTTGGATTCGGCGAACTCGTAATCGGGGTCCTGCCAGACGTCGTACATGCGGCGGGGAGGCAGTGTCATGAGGAAGCCACCGTACTCGGCGCGCCCGATGCCGGGCCCGACCATGTGATCGAACGGGAACGTCGAATAGAATGCCATATCGGACTCGTTCTGGTTCTCGCCAAGCCACGTGGTCAAGTAGGTGTAGCGGTTGTCCCGGTCCTCGTCGAAAATGACCACCACCGCGCCCACGTCGCCGTGGACCTTCTGGAATTGCCTCACGTAGATACGGCCTTCGTACCACCGACGGACGGTCTCGCGCATATCGATCCCATCGAGAATGGACGTGGTGAAGGGCTCCACCCGGGTGCGCTCCTCAGAGAGGATGCTCTTTCCCTTCTTCTTGAGGAATCGCCCGTAGTCCTCGATCACCATGTCTTCTGGCGGATACGAGCAGATTCCTTCGCCGTTCAACTGGCTGGCCCATTCGCCGGGAGCGCGTTCCTTTTTGCGCTTCTTAAGGCCGTAGGGGCGAAGCTTCTGTTTGGGGTTGGCGAGCCGGCGACGAAGGCGAATGCGGCGGGTGTTGATCCAGACTTCTTCGCCTGAGATCTTCACAGTCTGGATATCGCTTTCCTCTTGCTGGGCCGGATACCGGCTTGCCGCCTCCCAGACTTCCCATGCGTAGTTATCATCGGCGACCCCACGACCTGCCACGGTCAGGTCGTAAATGCCGGCGCTCAGCTCGTTGCCGGCCAGGGCGAGATTGCGCGAGTAGCGAGCCAGCAGGCGTCTCTGCCAGTGTGCGATGCGCTCGCCGGTATTCGCTTCGTATTCCCGCTCCGCCTCGCGGAACAGGGCGAGCTGCGCGTGACGGCGATCGATGTAATCAGTGTCGACCATCAGTCGGCGGAAGGTCTCGTAACGCCACTGCAAGGCCGGGTATTCAGTCAGAATCTCGCCCAGGCACTCCGGGTGGGGATTTAGCAGTTCGAGTCCCTCCTTACGCTTACGGCCCGCGGGCTGCTCCTGGGGCTCCTCCATGGCGTCGAGGACGGGGTCGAGCAGGTTGAGTGAGATGACCACGAGCATCTTTTCCAGAGGATTCGCGCCCTGGAGTTTCCAGGCTATCCCGGCAGCGTGCCGCTCCAAGTCCGTGGAGCGCACCTGCGGGAAAACGCGATACGCCTCGAGGTACCGATCCAGGCCGATCTGGCGGATCGCGAAAGGATCTGGGTAGACGTCCCGCAGATGCGGCCGCGGCCCCGCATCGGGATCGCAAAAGACCACCTGCGCGCCGATTTCCCGAGCGGTTCGAAGGGCTTCGGTAAAAGGGTCCGCGGGCTCGACGGGGACGTACACCGCGTCGTTATCGCCGCCCTCCTCGTCCTGGTAGAAGATGACGCTCAACTCGGGCAGGCGTGTAACGGCGCGCAGCCAGGGCGCCTCGAGCGTCGCAGGCAATTCCACGGCCACAACACCCGGACTTTCGGCAACGATGATGCGCCGCACTTCCGCGGCGAATTCGAGGCGGCCGGGCACCACCGGGCAATAGATGAAGTTCCCGCGCCGCAGGCTGCCGAAATCAGGAAGCGGAGGGTCGGCCTGCCCGGGCATAGCGGAGTGCCTCTTCTCCCAGCACCTGGACGATGGCGATCTCCAGTGCCGCGGTTTCGTGCGTGCGCTGGGTGGCCAGGCTCTTGAGTTTGATAGCGAAGCGCGCGATATTGATGCCGTCGCGGACCGTGTAGCGCTCATCGGCGGCATGCGCCATCTGTAAGAAATTGGTGACGTACTGCAGAATCCGGTCCTCGGCGAAAGGCAGGTTTTCCTTGAGGATGTGCAGTTCCTCGTCGCGCTCCGGAAAATCGATAAAGATCTGGGGCTGCAGGCGGGAATGAATGTACTCGGGCAGCTCGAAGGTGCTGGCGTCATCGTTCATGGTGGCAACCAGCCGGAACTGCGGGTGTGCTTTGATTTTGATGCCGGCGACGATGGATTCCACGTAGCGGCGGTTATCCAGCAGCGGCGCGAGGCTGGCCCAGCTCTTCTCGCTCATGCGGTTGCCCTCGTCGAGAATGGCGATTCCGCCGCGAATCATGGCTGTTACCAGCGGCGAGGCCACATACCGGAGGCTACCCTCGCCTTCGATGACGGGCGTCACCAGCAGATCCTCCGGTCGAGTGTCAAGGGTGGCCTGGAGAATGTAGACCTCGCGGCCCATACGGCGTCCAGCGGCATATGCAAGCGTGGTCTTGCCTACGCCGGGTTTGCCGAGTAACCGCGGATTCATGGGTAGATCCTGCTCATTGATGACCATCCAGGCGGCTAGCAACTGGCGCATCAGCTCGTCCTGACCGACCCATTGCACCGCGAGCTCATCGGGATGGCCCA